>Ga0210405_10000040_pt1 | contig 168621 bp, 145 predicted proteins | sample IncBWH11MmetaG_FD_155492 | JGI IMG/M metagenome (GOLD analysis project Ga0210405, IMG submission 155492) | Forest soil microbial communities from Barre Woods Harvard Forest LTER site, Petersham, Massachusetts, United States - Inc-BW-H-11-M | ecosystem: Environmental > Terrestrial > Soil >... | reverse complement strand
GCTGCCGCCATCCGGAAGAAGCACGGTGTCTTTGTCGCGGCGACCACTCGAAACCCGGACCGCGAAAACCTGCTGCGCACCAGCGGTGTCGATCAGGTGTTCATCGATACCGGCTCAATCGCCGAACAGGTCATGGAAGTCTGTGGAAACGGTGTCGACAAGGTACTCGAACTGGTTGGTACGACGACGCTGAAAGATTCGCTTCGTTGCGCCAAACAGCACGGCATCGTGTGCATGACTGGGATCGTCGGCAACAAATGGTCCTTCGATAATTTCGCTCCCATGGAGGCGATACCGACTGCGGTCAGCCTGACAACGTACGCCGGCGAATCGGAAGACTTCATGCGTACGCCTCTTGAAGATCTGGTCGAACAGATCGCTGCGGATACACTGCGCGTCCAGATCGGCAAAGTTTTCCGTCTTGAGGAGATCGTCGAGGCACATCGATGCATGGAAGAGAATAAAGCGGGTGGAAAGATCGTGGTTCTGACTTAAGGGCACCCGGATGCGTTCATCCCCCCTCCGCGCAATAAGTCATCGAAGACGCTTCGAGCGTCTCCGCTCGAAGAAAAGGTGGTCATGATGTCCCGATCGGATCAGAGTGCTGAGCTGAAGCTTGTGGTGACGAATACCCTTATCGTTGGAGACATACGGAGCTCAGTGGCATTTTATCGCGACGTCCTCGGCGCCACGGTGCTGCGGGAGGGCGAACCGACGTTTCTGCGCCTCGGCAATGTTTGGCTCACTATCAACCGCGGAGGCGGGTCGACCGACGATAAGCCTGAAGTCGTGGCATCGCCGCCCCGCGATCCAAACGTTCTAAGCATTTTTCTAAACCTTCGCGTGACGGACATCAGTCGCTACTACGATCTTTGGTCCTCGCGCGGCGCGAAATTCATCACGGAGCCTAAAGTCCATGCGACGGAATTGCGGTGTTACATGCGAGACCCGGATGGGTATCTCATTGAAGTTGGACAGACGACGATGACTGCCGATCCCCTAGCCTTGTACTCGTAACTCTGACGAGGCAAGACTTGCTTCGCAAGGCGGCGTGCCGAACCTCGTTGTCCCAAAGTCGAAAGGAGCGACGCTATGGCGTCTCTGGTGATGGTCGTCTCAGGTGCGAATGTGTGGACGATGAAGAACGCCAAACCTCATCCGACGGGGTTTTGGGCCGAGGAATTTGTGACGCCTCATCGCAAGTTCACGGAAGCTGGACTCAAGATCACGGTCGCAAGTCCCGGCGCGGTGGCTCCGACCGTTGACCCGTTGAGCTTCAACCTTGCTTACAACAGCAACGACGCGAACAAAGTCCAGGAGCAGCAGAGCTATATGAAGAAACTGGGTTCCGCGTTGACGTCGCCCATGCGCGTCGAGGACATCGATCCGGATCGGTTTGATGTCATTTTTCTGGTAGGCGGTCACGGCCCGATGCAAGACATGGCTGTGCATCCGACCACGGGTGCAGTGCTCGTCGCGATGCTCGACAATCCAAAGAAGCTCGTCGCAGCCGTGTGCCACGGGCCCGCCGGTCTCCTACCGGCGTCCCGTCCGGACGGAACATGGGCACTTAAGGATCGGCAACTCACCGGCTTCAGCAATGAGGAAGAAACGCAGGCGGGTTTCGCCGGGAACGCGCCGTGGCTCTTGGAAGATCGCCTCCGTATTTCTGGCGCGCGTTACATCGCAAAAGCACCCTGGACGCCGCATGCCATCGCCGACGGCAACCTCATCACGGGTCAGCAGAACTATTCGGCCGGTGTAACAGCTGAGGTGGTCCTCAAGCAACTAGCGGCTACCGTGTAAGCTCCGTCGAGTGCAGGCCCCTCGTCGACTAGAAGGTCTGTTGCGACTGAATTCTTGAGACACGTTCTGAAATTCTGAAGAACTTAGATGAAGGGGCATGGTACGGAAAGCGGGGACCTGCTCGCGAAGTACTCGTTGCTGGCGAAGTGCCTGTCAGGTCAGATGGCAAATGTCGAGTTCTCACTCACAGTTCCCACGGGCAGATCAGGCGGAGGATTTTTTCGGGCTTGGTTTCGACCCCATCTCAGACCCGGTGGCATATCCGCACCTCAATTCGACCGAGCTTGAGGAGGTTGCACCTTTCGGGGAACGTTGCACCATCGCCGAGAATGATCCAATCGTCTCCGCAGGGGATTATCCGTTCAACAGCTACGTAATTCTCTCGGGAACAGTGCGAGCCGTCGATATCTCCACAGGCGAACGCGTGGTGTTCGTTCGCTACGGTGCAGGATATTTCACAGGCGACATAGATCTGTTCACACGCCGACCCTCGATCATCTCGGTCGAAGCCGAAACCTCTGTTGAGGCGGTGCGACTTACTCCGAAACAGCTTCGGAATTTGTTCATCAGAAGACCACAATTGGGTGAAAGGTTCTGGAAATCGTATCAGCGCCGTCGGGAATTACTCCTCAAGTCCAAATTTCGCGGCTTGAGCATCTACGGCCGGAAAGGCGATAAGGCAACACTCGAAGCCGTCGAGCTGCTCTTCCGTAACAGTGTGCCGCACGAATGGTTGGATACATCTCTCGACGACAACAGGATCAAACTCCAGCAAATCCGCGAAGATGTTCAGTCCTATCCGGTGGTGACTCATGGCAGTCGAGTCCTTTTTGAAGCGCCTACCCGTGCCCAGCTGGCGAACCATCTTCGTCTTCGCAGCCAGTTGCCGAATTCAGTTTGTGACGTTCTGATTCTGGGCGCTGGCCCGGCGGGTCTGGGAGCAGCAGTTTACGCAGCGTCGGAAGGTTTGTCCTGTCTTGTACTGGACGGCCTCGGGCCAGGAGGTCAGGCGAGTTCGACATCCCGGATTGAGAATTACGCTGGTTTTCCGAGCGGCATCACCGGTCGGGATCTCGCTCATCTGATCTATCTTCAGGCTTTGAAGTTCGGAGCAGACTTCCACGTTCCCAGCACGGTGTCCAACTTGGAGCGACGCAGCAATGGGCTCTACCGGGTGAGAACCATCGAAGGCGATTACGTGTTGGGCAAATCGGTGATCGTTGCTGCGGGTGTGTCCTATGGACTACTGGACGTTGAAGGCCTGAATACCTTGCAAGGCGCTGGCGTGTATTACAGCGCGACAAATATCGAGGCTCGACTCTGTCGAAGTTCCTGCGCCCATGTAGTTGGCGGTGGAAACTCCGCTGGTCAAGCCGCGATGTTTCTCTCTGAAACCGCCGAAGAAGTCTCTCTGCTAGTGCGTGGCCCAGATCTCCGAAAGATGTCTTCCTATCTGTCCGAAAGAATCTTGGCAAACAGGAGAGTCAGAATCCGCTATAACACCGAACTCGTTGGAATCGAGGGTATCGATCATATCTGCGGTGTGCGCGTGCGCGAACCGAACGGAGAAATAAACCAAGAATTTACTTCCGGCCTGTTCGTTTTCATCGGAGCAAGGCCGAGAACCGACTTCCTCCCCTCATCCATCATGCGAAATGACCAGGGCTTTTTGCTGACTGGTCAAGAGGTGGCACTTCTTCCCGTTTGGAAAGAACCCAGGCCGCCCTGCACCGCCGAGACCAGCTTGCCTGGCGTGTTCGCCGCCGGCGACTGTCGTAGCGGCAGCCCGAAGCGCGTCGCCTTTGCAATCGGCGACGGTGCGACGGCAGTAACGTCGGTCCACAAGTTCCTCGATGGTACGCGTCCTGAACGAAGGAGCGGAGAACTTATCTCATGATTGGAACGCGGGTCTCTTACGTTGACGAGCATCAGTGTCTCGATGGCTATCTGGCCGCACCTGATGCGGCGCGCAACCTGCCGGGCGTTCTGGTTGTGCCCAGCTGGCTCAACATCAACGAATCGATATGTAGACGCGCGAATCGACTGGCGGAACTGGGCTATGCTACTTTCGTCGCCGATCTGTTCGGAGCCGGTGTCCGGCCGGGTCCACCACAGTCACCGACGACGGTTGTCGGGCCATTCCTCGAAGATCGCTTGCGATTTCGCCGCAGGCTTTCGGCTGGTTTAAGAGCATTTCAAAAGCGGCGGGAATGCAACGCGGATCGCATTGCCGCCATTGGATACTGTATCGGAGGCTGTGGTGTTCTAGAGTTGGCGCGTGCCGGCGCCGCGCTCCGCGGTGTAGTTGCTCTGCACGGGATTTTGAGCGCGCCTGTACCTGCGCAACGCGACGCTGTCGTATCCAAAGTCCTCGTATTGCATGGTGACGCCGACCCTGTAGTGCCAGCGGAGAGTGCGATCGATTTTCAAAAGGAAATGCGGCTGGCCCGCGCGAACTGGCAGATCAATATTTACAGTGATGCGAAGCACAGCTTTACGGGCGAAGGAGTTGCCAGCGACAGAACACCCGAAGCTGGGCTACATCCACAAACGGAAACCAGATCGTGGCAAACGACGGTCGAGTTCTTACGAGAGGTATTTGAATAAGGGTTATTCCGACGATGCGGTAACTCGCATCGGTCGACTGGGGCCTGACAGACCATATCCCCCCGAGACGGCCGTCGGATTAGTACCGAGAAGCGCGTTTATCGGGACTAATCAAGGCGCGAGGCGACGACTACTTGCGCGGTTGCTCAAGTCTCTGGATTCCCGTGCCACCCGCATCCGAATGACTTGCGATATTGGCCCGCCACCCCTCATGCAACGCGGGAAAGGCCGCTACCCCGACCTTGATCGAGTGAAGTTGACTCAGTACGAATCGCCGCCGGTGGCACGACGATCTCGACGAGTCCGGTAGCCACTTCATAGACGAGACCTGATATAAGCCACTCGCCCGGCAACGCGGGAATCCCCCGGAGCAACGCAACGTCGCCGGCAACTGCTGTGCGGGGATCGGTAACAGCCTTTTGCTTCAGTTCGCCTTCCTGTATCTGAAAATAATGCGCCAGCATGGCCGGGTCGCCGGCCAGGCGAGTGATGCCGCAGTCGGTGTGCTGAAGTACGATGATGTGAAATTCCCCGCCGCCTCCTGGAATCTCTCTGGCAACCTCGCCGATGCGCCCGAGTAGACTCAACTGCTCTAACAACCCCGGTGTAATTCGACCGCCGATGTTACGGATCACGACGGCCTCGCCCGGCTTAATTCCAAGTACATGAGCCGGATCAACACGCATATCAGCGCAACCGATTATGATGGCCTTCACATTTGGCAGCGCCCGCGGAAGCGAGGGCATCAGGGTGCCTTCAGCAGACTGTTGAGCGGCAAAGTCTTTGTTACGTTCTAACATAGAGTCAAGACTGTTCATGTTCGTACTCCTTCAGAGATGTTCCGTGACTTTCCCTCTCCAAACATTTTGTCGGCCTGCCCCGTCGAATAATCTCCTGCTTGCTCGCGGCGGTCGGCTTGACAAACCACCTTTCCAGGTCGGCCTCTTTCCCCACTCTTAACTGCTTTGATGGCGTGCCTAATCGTTTTGACTCGCAAAATTAAAGACAAAAAGCGCACCACTTATTTTTTTATCGCTTTAGCGCAGCGGATGAGGTTCGCCATTGCCACTCTCATTGACGAACCACATATTCAGCTTTCGCTTCTCAATGCTGACTTTCCTTTTTCGTTCAAGGCGACAGAAAAGCGCGGAGAAACTTCTGTACGTCTTTGTGTCGAGCGACGAGCCCGCTATCACAACTCCTTCTTGATTTCCTTGAGTAGACCGAGGACGCGGTGAACGAGCGGGTCTGCATTGCCACGCGACCATAGCGCAAACGTGTCCAACGGTTCAATAGAAAAGTCTGGAGTTCGCAACACGACACCATCAGGAACAAAGCCTTTTGCAGAAGCTGGAAGGAAGGCAAATCCCACGCGGGCATTTGTCAGGTTGACCGCGGTCTGAAAATGCTCCGCGACCTGATATCGTTCCAGTGGCATGTGATTTTCCAGGAAGGCTGTCGCAATCATTTGATGGATATTTGGTAACACATCCTTCGAGGGCATAATCAAGAACTCCCCTTCAAGGTCTTTTACGCCCACATTCTTCTTGCCAGCTGCGCGATGTCCTTTCGGGAGAGCCACAACGAGTGGCTCCCGAATCAGCAGCAAGTTCTCGATCTTGTCGTAGGTACGGCTTAAATGACCGATGCAGACATCAAGGAGTCCCGAACGTAGTCCCGTGATTTGGGGGGCTTCGGTCCCTTCTTTAAGCTCCACACTCACGAGAGGAAGAGTGCTTCTGATCTTCTCGAGGAGCCGGGGGAGAATATGAAAACCTGCAGTCGGAATGAAACCGAGCCGGATTGTTCCTGCCTCGCCGCTCTCTGCATGAAGTGCCGCCGCCGACGCCTGCTTCAGTCTCAATAAGACTTCCCGTGACGCAGACAAGAAGACTTCGCCCGCACGGGTGATTTCAACTCGTCGCTTTGACCGCCGGAAGAGGGCGACTCCCAGTTCTTCTTCAAGTTGTCTGATCTGGACGCTTAGAGAAGGCTGGGAGATATGCAGGTGTTTGCCTGCCTGCCGAAAGCTCAGGGTTTCTGCAATCGCAACGAAGTATCGCACTTGCCTGAGTTCCATAGGCTGATAACCCCGGACTATCAGAATGACAGTAAAAAAGTACCACACCTTATCAGTGGGCAACCGAATCTCACACTCTATAACGCCAATGAAAGTGGCGAAACAGCAGGAGGTGATTATGAAAATAGGTTTTCTGGGAGCCGGGAAGGTAACAGGCACGTTCGGCCGTCACTTAATAAACGCTGGTCACACCATAGTTGTATCCAATTCCAGGGGGCCGGCGACACTGGCCGATTTCGTCGCCGATCTCGGTCCGGGCGCCATCGCAGGGACTAGGGAGCAGGCGGCCGAGTGCGACGTCGTTATTCTCGCCGTACATTGGGGGAGAGTAGCTGACGCTCTCAAGGGTATTGATTGGCGAGGCCGCATCCTGATCGATGCTACGAACGCACATCTGGACCCTCCGGATATCAGTCTGGCTGGCGTGACCAGATCAAGAGCTGCATTGAAGGGGCGCACCTCCAGCGAAATCGTTGCCGAGAAGGCAGTTGGAGCACGGCTCGTGAAATCGATCAGCAACATCCCGATGGTCTGGATACAGGACTTCTCGCCGAACAAACCCCACACCGTTATCTTTACATCCGGCGATGACACTGAAGCCAAACAACTAGTGATCGAGTTGGTCAACAGCGCCGGGTTAACCGCGATCGATCTTGGGTTACTCGTAACAGGTGGTGCAATGCATGAGGTCGGCGCTCCACTATCCGGTCTCGATCTTCACTTCGTCCGCCGGCTTCGGTGATTGCTGCTCTCACATCTAAATATGACCTTTTCAACCTTCGTTTTCCCGGAGATATCACATGAAGCGTTTCATCAGCAGCATCGTCTTTGCTCTCACGATTCTCACCGCCGCTGCGAGCTTTGCTCAAAGCCCATCACCTGCTGAGAGCAACGAGGCTACCCCAGCCAGCACCGCGTCGGACACTGTTGACGTTCAGCATGTGATCGACGCCTACCACGAAGCCGTTCTGACCCACGATGGATCTCGACTAGCGCATCTATTTCTTCCGCAAAGCCTGTGGCTCAACGTGCTTTCTGATGAGGCTTACGCTCGCGCTAAGGCGAAATCGCCGGATGCGGTGAAGATTCGCGTAGGAAGCTACACAGATTTCGCGAAGCTGGTTTCGACCTCAAAGGCCAGCTTCAATCCTACCCACACACATCTGCAGGAGAACAGCGACGGGACGATTGCGTCGGTGTACTTTGACTTCATATTCCTGGCAGACAAAAAGGAACAAAATCGTGGAAGCGAGACTTGGGTGTTGGTTATGTACTCTTGTTTAAGACGGAAATTCGTTCGAGGCACTGTGATGTATTAGCCGCAGCGATTCCGACCGCTGGTCGCGAGAAAGCTATGGATCACGAATATCAAAACGTTTTCTGCCATAGCGAAGCGCATCGATGGATCGAATGCCCGGTCCTAGAACAGCGAGTGCTGCCCCCAAGACGCCCAATAGAACGTTACTTCTCACGTGAGCTGTTCCGAGAAACGCGAAACAGATCTCAACGAGGACGACCAGCGCACCGGCGATAGGTGTCCACAACCCCAATATCAGCAGAGTACCGGCTCCAATCGCCACCGATTGCAGGATCGTGGTTTGCAAGTCAGGTCCTATCCGGAGAGCAAGGACTCCGTCATAAATCATCAGAATGCCGGCGGCCAGCCTAAGCAAGAGCAGGGCCGCGCCAGGCCATCCATTGGGAAACATGGAGAATAGGCGTTGCAGAGCAGTGAATCCTCTGTCTCGGGGTGTAGCTGCCACGCCCAAGAAAACTGCAATCTTGAGGCCGTTCGCGGTGCCGAAGGACCAGCAACGGCTCTAAATCGAGCAGTTTATCCGGACACCAGGCGCAATCGATAGCCCCAAAAGGGTTGGTCTCAAGCGACCCTCTTGAGGGGGGCGCTGCACAGACTAGAAGAGCGATCATTGCTTGCCCCTGTGTTAAACAAGGTACGGAACAGGCGCTGGAGGGCAACTTGGTAGACGAGCCGTAATTCCGATAACATTTCAATCCTGTGGAGTCTGATGAATTCTGTGGCTGGGGTTCATGAAGCGACTGAGACGACCAGATGACGGATGGAAGAAATCGTCAGTTATGGCTTGCCCAGAAGAGTTGCACGTGCAACTTTGCCAACGAAAAACACGCCGGCCGACACTTCGAGACTGGAGGCTTATCTCTGCGTTTGTATTACTCCTGATTCCCTTGTCTCCGTCGCGTTCCACCGCGATCGCTTCACCGAATGCTTCCTCAGAAATGCGTCGTGGCGGCCCGCGCTCCGTGCGAATTCCAGCAATCGATGGCGACGATATTCGATTCTCCCGGCTGTCGACCGCTCAAGGACTCTCCCAAACCCAAGCTATTGAAATCGTACAGGACGATCAAGGATTCATCTGGTTCGGGACTCAATATGGTTTGGATCGGTACGACGGATATGAATTCAAAGTGTTTACGCACGATCCTGCGCGCGAGAACAGCCTCAGTTGTGTTTATATCCACTCGTTATTTAAGGATCGTTCGGGATCGCTTTGGGTAGGCTGCGATCAGTTTCTGGACAGATTTGACAGCCTTCACGAAACTTTCACTCACTATCGGATCGACGCCGGCGAAGTGGCGAACTATGTCAGCCAAATCAGTCAGGATCGGACCGGGATGCTTTGGTTGGCAACGGGAAGTGGCTTGTTTCGGTTGAACCCGGATACGGCCCAGATGCTCCATTATGTCCACGATCCCGCAAATTCGTCCAGCCTCGGCAGCAATGAGGTCAGATATACATTGCAAGACAGGACAGGCCGATTCTGGATAGCGGACGGGGAGAATTTAGAGGAGTTTGATCGTGAGAGTGGAAGCGTTCTCTCGCGAGTCCGCCTGAGTGAGGGGATAAGGGTAGTTTCATTTTATGAAGATCACCTTGGCGTCTTTTGGATTACGTATATCACGAACAGTAGTGGTAGCGGACTAGCTGTTCTGGACCGATCCACAAACACCGTGATTCCTTATTCAATCTTTGACCGGAAGTCTGGAGAAGAATTGCCTGCCGGATTCATGGCGGCGACTGAAGATAACAGCCAAACGCTTTGGTTAGCCAGTTTCGGCGCGGGGTTATTGAAACTTGACAGAGAGCATGGCGTTTTCATCCGATACCGGAATTCTGCAGAAAATCTTGAGAGCATTGCAGACGACCGTGTGATGTCGCTACTTGGGGACCGCGTAGGAAATGTTTGGGTAGGCTTGCTCACTAGCGAGCCCAACTTTTTCCGTACTGAAACGGCACCGTTCACGCCTCTGCGTGTCATTCGAAATAACCCCCGCAGTCACGGCGAAAAAATCGTAGGTGCTGTGTACGAAGACCACGACCACGTTTTGTGGATGGCGACGACAGGAGCGTTAAATCGCATCAATCGACGGTCAGGAGCAGCTACTTCGTACCAACCTCCCGGACAAGGACTGTCGAGCGATGTAGTCGCGATCACTGAAGATCGGGTCGGCGGACTCTGGATCGGAACCTACGGCGCCGGACTGAGCCGTTTCGATCGGAGGACAGGACGTTTCAAGACCTATCTGCACGAGCCAGACAATCCATCCAGTTTAAGCAGCAACATCGTGAGCCGGGTGCTGATCGATCATGCCGGTACCATGTGGGTCGGAACCTACAATGGTCTTGATCGATTTGACCCTCGGAACGAGAGCTTCGTTGTCTACAAGCAGGACACTAAGAATGACGATGAGGTGTATGCCAATTTTACTGAGGACAAAAGCGGGTTCCTCTGGATGGGCGGCTGGGGCGGTTTGAACCGTTTCGATCCGCAGACCGCTCAATTCACCGTCTATGCGCACAGAGTGGATGACCCCAATTCTTTGAGTGACAATGCCGTTACCTCGACTTATGCAGACCATTCGGGAAACCTTTGGGTCAGCACGGAAAATGGTTTGAACAAGCTGAACCGCGAAAGTGGAACATTCACCCACTACTACGTGAAGGATGGCTTGCCCAGCAACGCCGTGAGCTGCATTCTCGAAGACCAGTTCGGTATGCTCTGGATGAGTTCAAACCGCGGGCTGTCCAGGTTCGATCCCGCCGCAAACAGATTTACGAACTACTCTACGGTTGACGGCCTGCCTGGCAATGACTTTACGGGTTGGGATGCGTGCTTTAAGAGTGCTAGCGGAGAGATGTTTTTCGGTGGATTTGCCGGCGGGGTTGCCTTCTTTCCCGACAAGGTCGTCAGTACTTCGTACCCTCTGCCCCTCGTTCTGACCGATTTCCAACTGGCCGGGCGGTCGGTAGAGGTTGGCGTCAACTCCCCGCTCGCGAAGTCCATCAGCTACACCAAAGATGTCACACTGACTCACGACCAAAACATCTTTTCACTGAGTTTCGCTGCCCTCACGTATTTCAATCCAGACGCAAACCGCTATCGATACAAACTTGAAAAGTTGGATCGTGATTGGATTGAGGTTGGCAGTGACCGAAGGGTCGCGAGCTACACGACTTTGCCTGCCGGCAAATACACATTTCATGTACAGAGCGCAACCCGGCAAGGCGTTTGGAACGAGCCTGGAGTGAGATTGGGGATCACGATCCTGCCACCCTGGTGGGGCACATTCTGGTTCAGGTTATTGTGCATCGTTGCGACCGTAAGCATCCTGTGGACGCTCTATCTTGTTCGGCTCAAGCAAATGGAGGCAGAGATTCGAGCGAGGATAGAGGAGCGACTCGGTGAACGAGAGCGAATTGCGCGGGAGTTGCACGACACTTTATTGCAGGGCATACAAGGCCTAATTTTACGTTTCCAAGCCGTGGCCGACCGGATACCCGCGTCAGAACCCGCCCGTCAGATGATCGAGAAAGTCCTTGACCGAGCCGACGAAGTACTCGTGCAAGGACGAGATCGCGTTAAGAATCTGCGCCTCAACGCACAAACGAAGACCTTGCGAGAAGCCCTTACTGACGTTATCAAGGACCTTGCTGTCAGCAAGGGTGTTGAATTCAGCGTTGTGGTGGAGGGGGACGTGCGCAAGCTCAACCCGCTCATTCGAGACGAAGCATATTGGATCGCACACGAGGCACTGGTCAACGCGCTCCACCACTCGGGTGCAAAACGCATCGAAGTTGAAATAGCATACGATCCGTCGCACTTGCGTTTGCGGATTCGTGATGACGGTTCCGGCATCGATCCTAAGATTATCGAGGCCGGCGGCAAACCCGGCCACTGGGGAATGCGAGGAATGCGGGAACGCGCCGCGAAAATCGGTGCGCACCTGGAAACTTGGAGCCGGCCCGGAGTTGGGACTGAGCTAGAATTAAGGATTCCCGGATCCGTTGCCTACAACGCTCAGGGGAACGGGTCGCTGTGGCGAACGCTCCGCCAATTGTGGCATGAGGAGATGCCCGATGATGCCGATCAAAGTTCTAACCGTTGACGACCATCCTATTCTCAGAGAGGGGATAGCGGCAATCATCGAAAATCACGCTGACATCGTCTTGGTCGGCGAAGCTGGCAATGGTCGTGAGGCGATCGAATCCTTCCGCAAGTTGCATCCTGACGTAACACTCATGGATTTAGTGATGCCGGAGATGAATGGCATCGTCGCGACCATCGCAATTCGAAAAGAATTTCCCAATGCTCGCATCGTCGTGCTGACGACGTACAAAGGGGATGTCCAGGCCGCCCAGGCTCTCGATGCCGGAGCCTGTGGATACCTGCTCAAAAGCACTCTGAGGAAGGATCTCGTAGATACAATCCGAGGCGTGCACGCGGGCCAGAAGCGAATTCCACCTGAGATTGCTCTTGCCATGGCTGAACATCACGCGGCGGACGCTCTTACCGCGCGCGAACTGGAAGTGCTCCTTGAAATCGCTGCAGGCAACGCCAATAAAATTGTTGCGGCGCATCTTTCCATTGCTGAAGAGACTGTGAAAGGCCATGTCAAGGCGATTCTTGCTAAACTCAGTGCCAATGACCGCACTCATGCGGTAACCATTGCAGTCAAGCGCGGAATCATATCGTTGGAAGTATGAATTGAGTTGCTCCTCCAGACAGCTTTATCCCGTCTCAAATCATCGAAACTAGCTCAGCCATCCGCAAGAAGGCGTGCGAAGCACCAGTTCAGTACCTCACAAGCCACCTCACCGAAGCCACCTAGAACTTTGCCTTTAGGTCAATAGAACGGCGACTAGTTTTGATGCACTGGTGATCGAGTGTGCGCTCCCCCGAAAGAGGCGCTACGTTTCGCCTCGATTTGGGCTTACGCGATTTGAAAGTCGCTTTTACAGTGAGGAGCGAAATCGGGGTATGGATGCGGTATCGCCCCAGCAAAATCGGCCAATTCCAAAGCGGACCATCCATCGGCCTTATTGACAGCTGACGCGCCCGAGAAGAAGGAAGGAGAACAAAATGAAATCTAACTGGAGAAACGTCATGACGAAGCTTTATGCCGTTGCTGTACTCGCTTCTATGCTGATGGGTGCCGCTCTAAATGCTGCCGCGGCGGGTCCCGCGCCTACCGGCATCAAGAACGTGGTTTTGGTGCATGGCGCCTTCGCCGATGGCTCCGGTTGGGAAGCCGTCGCGAAAATCCTTGAGAAGGATGGCTACACGGTGTCGGTAGCGCAGCCTCCCGAGACCTCCTACGCCGACGACCAAAAGTACACGAAGGCCGCCATCGACGCCATGGGCGGGCCGGTCGTCCTGGTGGGCCACAGCTACGGCGGATCCATCATCACCGAAGCCGGCAACGATCCAAATGTTGCGGCACTGGTATACATCGCCGCATTTGCGCTCGATGAAGGTGAGAGCTGTGCGTCAATCGAAACGGCCGTGCCGCAAGCCTCCAAGGCATTCAAGCCGGATAGCAATGGCAACTGGTGGATAGAACAGGAGCATTTCGCGGCTGACTTCGCAGCGGATATTCCCCCAGCCGAGTCCCACTACATGGCTATATCGCAGGTGCCGATCTCCACCGACTCGTTTACCCACAAAGTCACGAGTCCCGCCTGGAAGAACAAGCCGGCGTGGTACATGGTGGCCAGCTCAGATCGGTCGATCAATCCGATACAGGAGCGCATGATGGCCAAGCGCGCCAATGCCAAGACTGTCGAAGTGAATGCCAGCCATGTGGCCTACATGTCTCACCCGAAGGAAGCAGCCAAGCTCATCGAAGATGCTGCTGCCTCGGCACACGCCAACTAATAGCTAGTAAGTCTTTACGGTTAAGTGAGCGGCACGTTCTGCGCACAGGTAGGGGCGGTTTGGTGCGAAGGCGTCCGACATCGACAATCAATCGGTCCGAGTGGATCTTTACTGCAAAGGAGAATGATCGTGAAACAGAATATTAAGAACGTGGTTCTAGTGCATGGAGCTTTTGCCGACGGCTCTGGCTGGGAAGCCGTCGCCAACATCCTCAAGAATGATGGATACAAGGTGTCGGTGGTGCAGCACCCCGAGACCTCTTACGCCGACGACCAGAAGTACACAAAGGCGGCCATCGACGCCATGGACGGACCAGTGGTTCTAGTGGGGCACAGTTATGGCGGGTCCGTCATCACCGAGGCTGGCAATCATCCAAAGGTTGCGGCACTCGTTTACATCGCTGCCTTTGCGCTCGATGAAGGTGAGAGCTGTGCGTCGATCGAACAGGCCCTGCCGCAAGCCTCCAAGGCGTTCAAGCCGGACAGCAATGGCAACTGGTGGATAGAACAGGAACATTTCGCAGCCGACTTCGCAGCGGACATTCCGAAGGATAAGGCTGCGTTCATGGCGGTGTCGCAGGTGCCGATTTCCACCGACGCGTTCACCCACCAAGTCACGAAGCCCGCATGGAAGACCAAGCCCACCTGGTACATAGTGGCCACCGCAGACCGATCGATCAATCCGGACCAAGAGAGGATGATGGCGAAGCGCGCCAACGCCAAGACGGTCGAAGTGAATTCCAGTCATGTGGCCTACATGTCTCATCCGAAGGAATCAGCCAAGCTCATTGAAGAGGCTGCTACCTCGGCGTCAGCCACGGCAGCAGCATGAGGTGCGTCGGTGATCGAATCGTTGATCCTCGGCCACACTACGCTAGTGCTCTGGATGTCCGTTCAGTCGGGCGTGAATAACTCGGCTTGAATTAGTGGGCCTCCGCCGATCCTGACGTTCGCATCAACGACATCGGCGGAGGCCCGAATGAAGGTGGTCGTCTCAGGAGTACACAATGAAAAATCACATCACCATCGAAGGACATGACGGTGCGTTTGCCGGCTATATCGCGCGGCCGAAGACTTTGCCGGCTCCCGCGGTTGTCGTTCTCCAGGAACTGTTCGGGGTGAACGCCGACATCCGCAAGCACTGCGATGAATTGGCGGAACAGAGTTACCTCGCGGTCGCTCCAGACCTGTACTGGCGGCAGGAGCCGGGCGTCGACCTGAACGTCACCTCCGAAGCTGACTGGCAACACGGTCTTCGCCTCTATTCGGCTTACGACAGAGATGCGGGCGTAAGGGATATAAAGGACACAATCGACGCAGTGCGCAAACTCCCCGAATGCAACGGCAAGGTTGCCTTGCTCGGCTATTGCCTCGGCGCGCTGATGGTCTTCATGACAGCCGTGCGCAACGACGGCATCGACGCCGCGGTCTGGTATCACGGTGCCGATACTGAGAAATATCTGGGAGAGGTCGATGGGCTTCATGCGCCCCTTCTCATGCATGTAGCCGAAGAGGATGCGTTCATTTCCAAGGCTGCGCAAGCGGAGATCAAAGCGGCGCTTGCTAAGAAACCAAGCGCGACCGTCTACACCTATCCTGGTCAGAGTCATGCCTTCTCCCGTCATAATGGTGCGCATTACAACGCCGTCGCGGCTCACCTTGCCAACAGTCGGACGAGCGAATTTCTACATCAGCAACTGCGGTGACCTCTGGTCGTTGCAGCCGTTTCGGGCGACTGGACAGCTTTCGCCCTCAGCCGGTGCCGCGTTGTTCGCCGCGCTGAAAAGCGCAGTCGAGCAAACGCCTGAGCAAGCAGCACTGATGCTATTTTGCAGCTCGGGCAAGAACGATGCTGAGCGTAAAGAGATTCGAGATGATAAGAAAAATCGAGACAGAGCGGTTCATTCTGACGACTTGCAAGGCGTTCGATGAAGTAATAGCCGGGGTGAACGCCGCCATCGGCCATCCGGATATGGCCGAATTTGGGAGATCAACTCACGAAGCACGCTCTTTTGCCGAGCTACAAAGCGCAGTTGAGAAAGGTTTGAGCAACGTAGGACTGATGCTGTTTATGCAGCTTGACCAAGGCGCAGTTTTGCAGAAAGAAACGGGCCGAGACACGCCTCGAATCATCCGCTTGCTTATCGGCAACCCTCTCATCATGAAGGAAATGGCGAAGCATGTTTCGGATGCGGGCTCTTACGCGCCGGTCACAGTCCTGGTGGATGAGCGCGCCGATGGCGTACATCTGTCGTATGACAGGATGGCGAGCTTCTTAGCGCCTTATGGAAATCGCGACGCGTTAGAGGTCGCCCGGAATCTGGATAAAAAAATCGAAGATCTCTTACGACAAGCTGCAGTTTGAAACGAAAGGAGCACCTCATGGCCGGGAATCATCCGAATAACAAGACTTCTGAAGGAGTCAGCGCACGAACGAGCTTCAAGCGTCGTTTCTGAGCGAACATGTAGGTTGATGTGCTGCTCACCACCGCAACGGGCCTAATGGCTGTGGTCAAGCCGTTCTGCATTTGAAAGAACCAAAAAGAGGTCATGAATTGTCGGCAAAGCGGAGATTATCCAGAAACGGGCTTCTGGGAACTGCGCGAGCGATAGACTTCCTCCAAGGTGCAAGGAGGGCACACTACCCGCACACCTGTGCCACCCACAAAAACAGGTATTCATCGGTAGGCTCGGAGGAGGATGGCTGATGGGCCGTAGGTCAACTAGCGGCTGTGCCGCGTTCCGAGGTTAATTCAGTTTTCGCACAGTTCCGGCACACAAACGAAGACTTTCGGGAGTTACCACGCCTTTCGGATCGCCGCCAGTCCTTGAAGGTAATCCTCATCCTCGATCCTGCTCTGCACCCCGAACTCGGACAGGAGCGTCATCATCTGTCCGACCGGGACTCCCGCAAGCTCGGCAGCTCTACCAAGCGAAGCCTCGCCTTTTTTATATCGTTCCATCGCGAATAAGACTCTGCCCCGGGTGACCATGTCCCGCACGGCCTTGGAAAGATCACTCCTTTGTTCTTTTGTGAGCTCGTTCAAGAATTCAAAATTCTCACGATCCATTCGGATGCTCATCGTCTTCGTCATGTCGCCGTCTCCAGTTGGCGCCTTGCGTCTTCAAGAATTGATTTCTTGTAACGCCCATGCCTTGCCAGCCCCTCGAGTTTCGCGAGAGCTTCACTCTTTGTGAGCAATCGCTTTTCGCACATTCGCACCAAGATGCCTACCGCCGTCGTAAACGCTAAACCGAGCAGCTTGCACGCATTGATCCCATTCTTGTCATCGATGCCCAAGACCCGAGCTTTCGCCGCAAGGGCCAGCACGACAGCCTCCGCTTCACCCCTGCCAAGGCCAAAGTCTTCCTCCACTTTCGTAACGAGTTTCCTATCCTTAACTGCGATGACTCTGATTCTAGATTCATCTAATGCCTTGCGAATCATCAGGGCATCCAGCGATTTCTTAACGCTGCAGCACTCCTTCTCAACCTCAAGCGGAATCGCAACCTCGAGCCCGACGTCACGCAGAAAGGGGTCGAGGATCTCTGTCTTGGCAATCAGAATTAGCGTTGAAGCATCGAAAATAAACATTTATTACAATATGTTACAGATGTAAGTTTAATGTAAAGACGACATTTCTGCAAGCATCCTGTCAGAGCCGGGAACCGCAACTCCGTCCAGGGGCGACTGTCGCCGACAAATGGGCCGTCAGTCAGACTGCCCCTTTCTCCGAATCTGAGCATCCTCGGGATCTAGCACACAATTCGCACACAAAATTCGAAATCGATGCCATTCCAACTTCCGAATAGCCGACTCGACGGTACCAAACCGGTCAGCTTCCTTGATTTCCTTTCTCGGCCGAATCCAATACTGCATTTCCAGTAAACTGGTTAGGCGAACGAGGGATTGCCACTTGCACAAACTACGGTCGTGAGGTCGGACGGCAGATCCGCCAAGACGCGCTCAATCGCCTGCGCTTCATTATGGGTAGGGATGATGACGGACACTCGCACAGGGCATCAGCTTAAATCAACCACCACGGAAAAGTTGGCCACCGTTGCGCCAGCCACGCATCAACTCCCCATCTTCGGCCGGCGCTTCCGATAGCAAGCCCGAACGATGCCAGCACAGGAACCAGCAGCTCCCAGATCCATGAGGTTCCCCACTCCGAAATCCAAAGGCTGCCGAGATAAAGAAACGCCACAAATGCGGCCGGTCGGGTAAGCGGACCGATGATGAGCAGGACACCAAGAGAGATCTCGGTCATGGCCTGCATAGGAGCAGCCAGCGCGGCGTGGTTGGCAACTAGGCCCTCGATCGCCTTCCACACAGCCGGCGAGTGACCCGACTTGATGTAGTAGTTGATCAGACCAGCGTACTCCGCTGGCTTGTAGAGGCCTTTTCCCAAATTCTCGAAGAAGACCGACACTAACATTGCCCCAATCGTGACGCGTACAATCGCCAGCCCGCTTGCGGCGGACAGCTGCTTCGTCTCACTTGGTCTCGGGCTTGCGTTCGTTCCCATGACAATCTCGTCCCCTGTAATGATGGACTTTTTGCGGACGACCAGCTTGGTTCGGAAGAACGATAAAACATCCTATGCCGTTCTTCGCAGTATTTCTAGTGGATGTACAAAGAACATTCACATCGTTAAATGAACAGGGGTTGTCTGCGGCGAGCGTTGAGTAATAGACGCGCAGAGCCGAGTTGTGAGTTTGTTGCTCGACAGAAACGAAGAAAAACCAAGCGCCCAGGCTTATCGGACCGTAACGGACCTACAAAATTCCGGAGGGGATTTGCAAGTGGTTGATGAGGTTGGCGTCCCCGACGGGATTTGAACCCGTGTTACCGCCGTGAAAGGGCGATGTCCTAGGCCAGGCTAGACGACGGGGACGGTTGTAAGGTGGGATGCACGAGGCACTTGTTGATCGTAACAAGCCCTCGCGACCCTGTCAAAACGCGGGGAGAATTGGTTGGTCCATTCGAATCGCTTCCTTGTGAGGTAGGGAGGGTTTGCTGATCATCTTTCCCTGCAACCCACGACAATTTAGAATGGTGGCGACCGCACCCCGGGTTGCGGCCCGCACCCACTTCGAGGCGATTGTGTCCGATCCGCTGTATCTCAGTCTGTGGTTCCCCGATTTCTCCGGCCCGGAAATATTGCCGCACGCTTTTGCCGTCTTGCAGCACTTCCCTTTCTCGGCGCAGCGTCCGGGGATCACTTATTTTGCTGTGCATCCTATTTCCTGGGACGAGGCGACCTTGCTGGAGCGCCGATTTCCGGCCGGCATCGATCCCGGCCAAGCCACGCTGATCGCCGCTGAACTGGTCCATGATGACTTCGCTTATGTCTTCGAGGCTTACTGGGATTTGTGGACACCCGATGAATCAAACGCGAACTGGGTACTCGAGCCCGCAATCGTGAAGTTCATCATCCAGGGAGAAGAATTTGATGAGGGATCTTACCAGCAAACGGGACACATTGAAGTGGACCTCGGTCTGGATTCGTACTTCCTTCAGCCCGAGACTCCACTCAGCGACCAGACTCGCGCCAAGATTCGCGACAACGTTGCCAAGCTGGTCGAATTCTCGGTGAAGGTTGAGAAGAACGGCGGCGCCAGCGCGCGCCTGCTCTGGTCGGAGTCTGAGGAAAGCCTGGCGCAAAAACTGATCGCCCGGCTACAAAAAGTGCAGTAATTCAGAACGCAGACGACACAGAGGCCGCAGAGAACCTGCCTGGGTCGTGAGATCTCTCGCTAGATTCAATTCTCGAGATGCGCCACGTTGAAATTAGTGAGGCCCTAGTGCGGAACGCTCCTTCATCCCGGAATCCACCACGGCGCCGCTTACCCACGTTTAGTCCTATTTCTCTGCGCGCTCCGTCGTCTGGGTTGAGCGGATCTTATTTGGTTCGCCCACCTTCGACTTTCAGCGCATCCGACGCCCCGGCCTGCGCCGCCGCCAGCCGCGCCGTCAGCACACGGAACGGAGAGCACGATACGTAATCCATCCCCACCTGATGGCAGAACTCCACCGAAGACGGGTCGCCGCCGTGCTCGCCGCAGATTCCAACCTCCAGCTTAGGACGCGCTTTCCGTCCCCGTTCGATGCCGATTCGCACCAGTTCGCCGACGCCGTCGCGGTCGATTGCGGCGAAGGGATCCTGCTTCAAGATGCCTTCCGCCAGATAGGTCGGCAGAACTTTGTTGACGTCGTCGCGGGAAAAGCCGAATGTGGTTTGCGTCAGGTCGTTTGTACCGAAAGAGAAGAACTCCGCTTCCTTGGCAATCTCGTCCGCGACCAGGCAGGCGCGAGGCAGTTCAATCATTGTGCCTACAAGATAATGCACGTGCCTTCCCTTTTCTTTGAACACTTCTTCCGCCACGCGCCTGACAATCGCTCCCTGATTCGCCATTTCCTTCACTGTCGAGATCAGCGGGATCATCACCTCCGCGTGGGTCTTGATGCCTTCCTTGTCCACGACCACCATGGCTTCAAAGATGGCCCGCGACTGCATCTCCGTAATCTCGGGATAGGTGATCCCCAGGCGGCATCCCCGATGTCCCAGCATCGGATTGAACTCATGCAACTCTTCTACCCGGCCGAGCAGCATGCGCAGTTCTTTCAGCTTCGGCGACCGTGGCTTGGTGGCTTCGAGCACTGCAATCTCCACCATCAGTTCCTCGCGCTTGGGGAGGAACTCGTGCAGTGGCGGATCCAATAATCGGATCGTGACGGGCAGGCCTGCCATTGCTTTGAACAGGCCAATAAAGTCGGCGCGCTGCATGGGCAACAATTTCTTCAAAGCGGTACGCCGGTCTTTTTCATTGTTCGCCAGAATCATGGTCCGCATGTGCGGAATGCGGTCTTCGGCAAAGAACATGTGCTCGGTGCGACACAAGCCGATACCCTCGGCTCCAAAGGCCTTCGCCTGAATCGCGTCACGCGGGATGTCAGCATTGGCGCGCACGCCGATTTTCCGGAACGGCTCCGCCCAGCCCATCAGCTTTTGAAGGTCCGCATCGTCCGACGACGCCTCCAGCGTGTTCAGTTTCCCTTTGATTACGCGCCCGCTGGTGCCGTCGAGCGAGAGCCAGTCTCCCTCTTTGAACACCTGCCCCTTGACACGCATCTGGCCGGCTCGTTCATCGACTTGAATGTCGCCCGCGCCTGCTACGCAACATTTTCCCATGCCGCGCGTGACTACGGCCGCGTGACTGGTCATGCCGCCGCGCGAAGTCAGAATCCCGGCGGCCACTTCCATGCCCTGAATATCTTCGGGAGTGGTTTCCGCACGCACCAGAATTACAGGATTCTTCCGGTCGTGCCCAGCTTTCTTCACCGCATCCTCAGCGGTGAAAACGATTTGTCCGACCGCGGCGCCCGGGGACGCCGGCAACCCCGTCGCAAGCACTTCCACCTTGGTGCTCTTCTCATCGAGGCGGGGTACCAGGAAGTCATAGAGTTGGTTTGGCTCCACGCGGAAAATCGCTTCTTCCTTGGTGATCAGTCCTTCATCCACCATCTGAATCGCCACCCGCACCGCAGCGCGCCCGGTACGCTTGCCGTTACGCGTTTGCAGCATGTAGAGCTTGCCGTCTTGGATGGTGAACTCAAAATCCTGCATGTCCTTGTAGTGCTTCTCCAGCCGCGTCGTGATCTCGCGCAACTGGTTGTACACGTCGGGCATGATCTTCTGCAGTTCGAGAATCGGCACCGGAGTGCGAACTCCCGAGACCACATCTTCGCCCTGCGCGTTCATCAGAAATTCACCGTAGAACTCCTTCGCGCCGGTGGCGGGATTGCGCGTAAAGCCCACGCCCGTGCCACTAGTCTCACCCAGGTTGCCGTACACCATGGCTTGCACGTTGACCGCGGTGCCGAGCATGTCATCGATGTTATTGATGCGGCGATAGTGCTTGGCGCGCTCGTTTTGCCATGAGCGGAACACTGCGTCCCGCGCCATCACCAGTTGTTCGTGTGGGTCCTGCGGAAACTCGCGCCTGGCATGCTTCTTGACGACCTTCTTGTACTCTTCAATCACTTCTTTCAGGGCCTTGGCGTCGAGCTCGGTATCGAGTTTGGCCTTCTTCCGCTTCTTCTTCGCGTCAAATACTTCGTCAAACGCATGCTTGGGAATCTCGAGGACAACGTTGCCGAACATCTGGATCAGCCGCCGGTAGGAATCAGCAGCGAACCGCGGATTATTGCTGCGCTTGGCCAGCGACTCAACACTCCTGTCGTTCAATCCAAGGTTAAGAATCGTGTCCATCATTCCCGGCATGGAAAACTTCGCTCCGGAACGTACGCTCACCAGCAGCGGATTCTCGCCCGTTCCAAGTTTCTGGCCCTGCAACGCTTCCAGCTTGGCCAGCGCCTCTTCCATCTGCCGCTCAACTTCTTTGGACACACCACCGCTGCGCATGAACTCCCGGCAGGCTTCGGTCTGGATGGTGAACCCGGGCGGGACAGGTAGCCCGGCGTTGGTCATCTCGGCCAGGCCGGCGCCTTTGCCGCCCAGATCATCCTTCATCTTGCCGTGGCCATCCGCCTTGCCGCCACCGAAAAAGTAAACGTACTTGGTTGTGCGTGTCTTGCTTTCCTGCATTTCAGCTTCGGGGAGAGTTATTGTCGCCATGATTGATTAGTCCTCTTGTATTTCGATTCGGTAGCGCCGGCTTCCCGCCGGCTTTACAACTTAACTCGTTCGATCAAAACCGACGGTCCACTTCAAGCAGACGGTCCGTCACAATTTCCGAAAAATCGGCAATCGTGGAGAATTCTCTTAGTAAAGTGCGCAGAAGCGCCAGTCGGTTCGCCCGCACTCGTTCGTCCTCGACCATCACCATTACTTTCTCGAAGAATTTGTCTAAAGGTTCCCTCGCGGTCGACAGCAGAAGCAGCGCGTCAACATACTCCTTCTTACTCCGATGAGCCTCGACCCTGGCACCTGTGCGCTCCATGTATGCCATTAGGAGCTTTTCTTCGTGGGCAGATTCGGGCATGTATTCGAACTTTTCGGCGGGCTCAATGCCTTTTTCGGTCGCCTGCCTCAGAATATTCCGCATGCGCTTGCAGGCCGCACCAATCGCCAGTACCTCGGGCATGTGCAAAACTTGTTTAACGGCTTCGGCCCGCGCCAGCGCATCTACCACGTCATCAGAATCCGCCGCAAGTACGGCGTTCGCCACGTCAGCCTTGTAGCCCTTGACGTCACACATATAAAAGCGAAGCCGATCCCAGAGAAAAGTGAGCGGGCTACGGTGCGACTCGGACTGAGGATCTTCCTTGATCGCCTGCATCCACATTTCGCTGGTGAGTCTCTGAACCCTGAGATTGTCGCGCCACCATCTCATCGGCTTGACGAATTTCTTCTCGGCCTCAGAGCCAGCGTACATTTCAAGAGAATCAGCAACCAACCTCGACAGTTTGAGCGGTAGCTTGTACTTGTCGATCACCTTCACAATCCCGTTCGCCTGCCGCCGCAGCGCAAACGGATCCTTCGACCCGCTCGGCACCAACCCCAGAGCAAACATTCCGGCAACCGTGTCCGCCTTGTCCCCGACCGAGAGCACTGCACCCTCAAGGGAGCGCGGCACATCGTCTTCTGTGGACTCTGGTTTGTAGTGATCGTAAATCGCATCAGCAATCGCGAATCGCGTCGCCTCAGGCAGGCTCGAATCAAGCTCCTGCGCTCGAGCATACAGCCCACCGACAATGCCTTGCAGTTCGGTGAACTCCTTCACCAGTTCGCTGGTCAGATCAGTTTTGGCGAGGGCAGCAGCTTTATGGATCACACCCGGACGAATCGCCATCCCGCTCTGCTTGATGATCTCACTCAGCCAACTGCACAAACGCTGCACCCGACGCGTCTTCTCGTAGTAGCTACCCAGATCTTTCTGGAACGTAACGTGCCGCAACAGGTCCAATCGCTCCAGCAGAGATCGTCTCTGATCTGTCTCCCAGAAAAATCGTGCATCGCTGAAGCGGGCCCGCAACACGCGCTCGTTGCCATGCCGAATCAATCCATCGTGATCGCCATCGGTGTTCAGCACCGCGAGAAAATGCGGCAGCAGCTTGCCGGCCACATCTTCCATTGCGAAATACTTCTGATGGTCCCGCATCACCGTGACCAGCACCTCTTCCGGCAGCGCCAGAAACTGCGGATCGAAACCGCCCAGGATCACGGAAGAAAATTCCGTCAGATTCACCACGGTGTCAAGAAGCGACTTGTCTTCCCGCCACCGCGCTCCGGGGATCGTGCGCGTGGCCGCGTCAAGCGCCTTGCGAATTTGTTGCTCCCGCTCCGCACGTCCCAGAACCTTAGCCGCGCGAAGTGCGTCAATGTAGGCAGAACCGGCCCGCGGAATTGTCACCGCACCCTGAGACAGCAGCCTGTGCCCGCGCGATGTCTTCCCCGCCCAGACTCCGTCGAACTCCAGCGGAATCGTGTCCCCATCGAGCATCGCCACCAGCCATCGCACCGGACGCACAAAACGCTCGCCTGCCTTCCGCCAGTACATATTCTTCGGCCAGTAGATGGAAGACATCTCTCTGGGAAGACTCTCCGCCAGGATTTCGACCGCACTCCGGCCCTTCCTGGTAACTTTCGCGGACAAGTACTCGCCCTTCGATGTTGTGATTTTTTCCAGTTGCGAAACGTCTACTCCGGATTTCTTCGCAAATGCGTGCGCCGCAGCCGTGGGCTGACCATCTTTATAGGCAACATTGACCGACGGACCGTTGACGGTCTCCGTCACGTCCGATTGTGAAGCGGAAATCCCAGAAGCCATCACCGTCAGCCGCCGCGGTGTATCGAAACCAGTAATCTCGCCAGCAGCCAGCCGTTCGCGGCTCAGCAGCGCGGCAACGCGCGCGCGCAACTCCTGCGACGCCGCGTCAATCATCCGCGCCGGAATCTCTTCGCACCCGATCTCTAACAGAAAATCTGGCATACTCTTCAGAACTCGTAGCGCCGGGCGTCCGCTCTCGGCATCTCAGTCACAACAATTGCAATTACGATCCAACTGGCGACAACTTCTCGCTGAGCTTCTTCTGTTTTTTCCTGACAACAGGTGCAGGCTCGTCTGACTTTTCCGCAGCCGGTTCACTCTCCTGCTGATCCACCCAAGCCTTGGCGATTCCTACTGCCAGCGCCCGCACCCGTGCAATCACGCCCACGCGCTCGGTAACCGAAATCGCCCCCCGTGCATCGAGAATGTTAAACAGGTGGGAACACTTCAAACATAGATCGTAAGCGGCCAATAGCGGGAACCGTGTCTTCTCCCGGACGGACGCTGGATGCCCCGCCCTGGTCTCTCCGTTTCTTGGAGACACAGAACCTACCCTGAGCTCGTCGAGGGGGCGGAGATTTTGATCTTTCGCTAGCGCGGTATATCGCTCCAGCAGAGCCTTACACTCCGCCTCGCACAGCTCGAAGTGCTTCCAAGTTTTCTCCACATCCGCTATTTCAAAGTTGTAAACCGAAAACTGCAACTCATCCGCCAGCCGCACATCGCCGTAGCTCGTCGCCTGCCCGGTCTCCGGATCGCGCGCCCACACGATGTCGTAGATCGAATCCACATCCTGAAGAAACGCCCCAATGCGCTCCAGCCCGTAAGTCAACTCAACGGAAATCGGAAAGAGGTCCACGCCACCGCATTGCTGGAAATACGTGAACTGCGTGATCTCCAATCCATCGAGCATCACCTGCCAGCCCACGCCCCACGCGCTCAGCGTCGGAGCCTCCCAGTTGTCTTCTTCAAACTTGATGTCGTGCTGCCGCAGGTCGATCCCAATCGCCCCCAGCGATTCCAAATACAACTCCTGCACATTCTCCGGCGGAGGCTTCAAGATCACCTGCAACTGCATGTGCTTGAACAGCCGGTTCGGATTCTCCCCATACCGCCCGTCCGCCGGACGCCGCGACGGCTGCACATACGCCACCTTGTACGGCTTCGGCCCCAGCACGCGCAGAAGCGTCTCCGGCGCCATCGTCCCGGCGCCCACTTCCACGTCATAAGGCTGCTGCAGCACGCACCCGCGCTCCGCCCAGAACGCCTGCAACCGCAGGATGAGTTCCTGGAACGTCAGCGGATTGGACTTAGATGGATTCACACACTCGTCCGGAAGCTTGAGGATTAATCATTGATTGTAACGGAAGCGGCGAGAACCGTCAGCTAGCCGAGGCTGGCATAAGCCAGGGGATTTTGATCCTACTTGTCTTTTCCCCGCGTCCCCTTCGTGGCCTGAATAATCTGATCCACCTTCAACTCCTTTCCAGCTTCGCCCCCATACAAAGTCTGCGTGAATCCCCCCGGAACAATGTCGCCAAACACTTCCTTGAAGACAACCTTCTTTCCATGGACCTCGTAATCCTCCACCAGCGCCAACCGCGGCCCTTCCCAGCGCGCAACATTCTTAAAGCTAATACAGCCCCCCGGATTCGTGCTCTCACACCAAATCGTGCGGTAGCCCTGCCCCGCCTCATCCCACCAGAACACTCCCAGCCCCGTCACCTCCGTGCCACCCCGCTTCGACCGATACTCCTCGATTACAGAAAACCTTCCCGGACCCGCGCGCCAAACAATCTGTCCCCCACCCGTAGCGCCGTTCGGCGAACCCGCATCCGGCGCAAACTTCTCCTTGATCGACCACGTCCCCTCAAAGGTCCGCAGTAACTTTTCCATGTGCGGACTGCCTTTCGGTTCAGCCGGAATCTGCGCCGCGGCTGCCTGTCCTTGGCCAGTCTGGGCCGCCGCACCAACCCCGGCCAGCAACCCAATCGCCACCGCTAGAAGATGTTTCATCTGGCCGTGCCTCCTTTGCGTCCTTCGCGAACCCTTCGCGCGCTTCACCGTTAAAAGCCTTTCGCCGCCTCCTACTCATGCCCGTATAAACGCGCCGCTATCGTATTCCCCGAACCGGCGGGACACTAAAACCCGCCCTTCTCCAGCATCCCCGCAGTAACCAGCTTCTTCTCAATATGCCGCTGCAAGGCCTGGGTCAGAAACTTCCGCAGGTCGGCTCCCTGCGCCTTCGGCCATGGCGTCCCCGCAAAGCTATCCACCGGAGCGCGAAACATCTGCGCCGCCAGCGACCGCGACTCGCTCGAAATCTCGGACGAAGCCAGCCGCTTATCCTCCGGACACATCAGGCCATCCGCCAGCGCATGAAAATAAGCGCGGCTGCCATTCATGTTGCGCCCGCAGACGATGCACTCCGTCAACTCGGGCAGAAAACCAACCAGCCGCGTAAGCCACAATTCGAAGTACGTGACGGGCATCCATATATCAGGGCCTTGCAGGGCATGCAGCACTGAAAGCGTCAGCCGGAAGATGGCATCATTCGCTTCGCGGTCGGGAAGCATTTCATCGAGCAACTCGGCCACATGCGCCAGGGCCACCGCCCGTGCATAACTGACTTCGGTGGCTAGCGGAGACTCCAACACCTCGCAGGCATCCAGGCGCGCCAACTCCTGCCCCTCGCGGACGTCGTAAAACGCCCGCACGTAGGTCATAGGTTCCAGCGCTCCGCCAAACCGCCGTTTCGACTTCTTTGCCGACCGCGCCACACCGCGTACCTTGCCTTCCGCTCGCGTAAACAACGTGACCAGTAAATCGGCCTCGCGCAGCGGATACGTGCGCAGCACGATCGCTTCCGACTCCATCAGTGCCATGGATATCCAGCAGGTTCAGTAACGCGCAATTGTAACGGAGAGCGGAGGGAATGGAGAAAACCGTGCACGCACGCCCAATCGAAAGGGAGCCGAGGGACAAAAACAGGGGCGATCGTGAGGGTCCGAACGTCGCGGGCACCGCGACACTAACCCATGACCGCCCCAAAGACCACCTATGAAAGGTAACAACCGAACTCTAGCTCGTACCCTGCAACGGCACAATACAGTGAATTCCGTAGACAGCGGAAACACTTTCGCCTTCCGTTATATCCAGGCAACTCTAGCTGTGCTTTTGGGTTCTTTCTAGGTTGGAGTTTTTCGACGGGAGGGGATGTGCACAAATCGATTGGAATCATGGTTCTTCTAACATTTGGGTTGGCAATGCTGGGGTGCGGTAGCGGTTCCAGTAGTTCCACCAACATTAACGGAAACTGGAGCGCCAGCCTTGTGAATTCGCCGACTGGGCCGACGATCTACTCTTTCACCACGACGTTCACCGAAACCAGCGGGGGCGGAGTAAGCGTCACCAATTTCACGTTTAACAGTTCTAATGGCTCCTGCTTTACAGGGTCCACAACCGAAACCGGCAGCTTCACACTGAGCGGCAATTTCAGCGGAAGCGTTAAGGGCACATTTGGAATGACGATAACCGCCCAGGACACCGGCGGGACAAACGTACTCGCGCTTCAAGGCGGTATTGGCCCCAACAACACCATTACCGGAAACTGGAGCGTTACGGGAACGACCGCTTGTGTCGGACAAGGAACCTTCACGATAAGCAGGGTCTAGGTCAATCGCAAAAGGCGTGCGCCTCTCCAGAGGTGCACGCCTTTGACCCAGAAAGCTTACTTTCCCTACCGCCCGAAGTACGCCGCGTTTTTCGCGGTGAACTCGTTCCACTTCTCCGGCAGATCATCCAGCGCGAAGATAGCCGATACCGGACACACCGGGACACAAGCCCCGCAGTCGATGCACTCTACCGGATCGATGTAGAGCAACGGCTCCGTCGCGTACTTGGGATCGTCCTTCTTGGGATGAATGCAATCCACCGGACACGCGTCCACGCACGCGGTATCTTTGGTGTTGATGCAAGGCTCTGCAATCACGTAAGTCATAAGGGTCTTGGTCTCCTGAGAATCTCTGCAGATATTTTACTACTACGGCGCGTCTCCGCGAACCGCACATTCTAACAAGAAACGCGGCCGGCAGTATAGAAAATATCCCGGCGTGAAATACAGCACCCCCGCTACGAACCGCTGATGCAGGCTGGCATTCTCTACGGCACAACCTTCTTTGGCGGGACCCAGGGCTCGGCAAATTTTGTCAGCCTGTTCGATGTGGTTGGGCCCCTTCGTCGAAACAATTCCAACATCTGGCAAAGTAGAAGCGCGAGCCGCGATCCTGGGGAACGGGCTGCCGGGCACGACCGGCGTCACGTTCAACGGCGCAGCAACTACGTTCACCGTTATCTCCGACACGGAGATCACGGCTACTGTCCCAACCGGCGCAACCACGGGCACAGTGCGAGTGACCGGTCCCGGCGTCACCCTCGTCAGCCATGTGACGTTTCAGGTGACGTACTAACTGTTCCCACAAACAAAAACGGCTGGCAGCGCCCGCTGCCAGCCGTTTCCCATCTGGTCCTAACTACCCGACGATGAAATTCCGGGTCAGTCCACGATTACCGGTGTCCGCCACCGCCGCTATGCCCACCACCGCCACCGTGGGAACCACCTCCACCGCCGCCGCCGCCGTGGAAGCCGCCACCTCCACCGCCGTGGAAACCACCTCCGCCACCGCCGCCGTGGAAGCCACCGCCACCACTACCGCGGAAACCGTTCCCACCGTGGAAGGCACCACTGCCACCATGAAATCCACCGTTGCCGCGGAAGCCCGCTGAACCGTGGGTAAAGCCGCGACCTCCGTTAAAACCCCGGTTGCCAGCGAAACCACGTCCGCGGAACCCTCGACCATCACGGTCCCAGTCGCGTCCCCAACCTCCACGCCAGCCGCCCCAACCACCTCCCCAGCCATACCACGGACCGGCGCCAATGAACACTCCGCTTACAAACCAGTCAGGTCCGTAGTAGCCATAAGGCGCGCAAGCGTAGGGATAATAGTTGTAATACCCGTAGGTGCAAACTGGCGGTCCGCCAACATATCCATAGCCTGGACCCCATCCCACTCCAACGGCCACTTGCGCTTGCGAGTAAGCCAGCGGCAGCATCAGAATTCCTACCAATGCCAAATATTTCAGATAACGCATTGTGATCCCCCTTCTTCAGACCCGCCAACTCAACCTCAACTTAATTGGATCTGAAGGCAGTACAGATTTATTTCAATCTGAAAACGCCTATCTATTGGAACTCCAAAATAAAAGAAAAGTTGCAGCTTCCGCAATGGCTGATTTCAGCCACCCTGCTTAAATTCAACCACTTACAGGGGAACGCGGACGAATGCGGTCAGGGCTCGACACCGTGGTTTGAGATATCCGATTCCCCTTCATGGCCGGTAGATCCAAGTCTCGGCCGTCGCTCCGGGATCATTCGGATACCCGCCCGCTAAAAGCACGCTGCCATCGCGCAACTTCGTCTCCGTCATGAAGTGCCATGCTGCGTTCAGTTGCCCTGCAGCCACAAGAAACGTTCCGCTCGCCGGATCGAATACTTCCACCTGCTTGCTTCCGCCCGCAATCAGTAGTCTTCCAGAGGCTAACTGCACCGCTTCGTCCGGCAGCTTGAAACGGGGGTCCTTCATCGAAGCTGTGGCCGTGAATTTTCCGGTGTGGGGATCATAGATCTCCGCGCTGTTCAGGTTCTTGTCCCAGCCGCGGGACTCGGACCCGCCCGCAATCAGCACTCTCCCATCCGGAAGCAGACCGGCCGTATGTTTGCAGCGTGCACCCTCCAGACTGCCGGTCTCCGTAAAAGTGCCGGCCTTCGGATCGAACAATTCCGCGCTCGCTGAAACGCTGTCCGCATAGCCGCCCGCAACGAGAACTCGTCCGTCATTGAGCAGCATTGCAGTGTGGGATACGCGAGCATGGTGCATGGAAGCTATCGGACGGAACGAAAGCGTATTGACTTGGAAAATCTCGGCCGACGCCAGCGATTTGTTGTCACGTTCTTCCCCACCCGCGATTAGCACATCGCCGTCGGGTAGCAGCGTGGCGCTCGGCCTTCCGCGGCGGCTTATCATCTTGGCGATGACGGTAAACTTGCCCGTGGCTGGGTCGTACAACTCAGCCGAATTCGTTCCCCCTTGGCCCACCCAACCTCCTGCGATCAACACTTTTCCATTGCGCAGCAGCACGGCGATATGCCCCACTCGCGCGATATTCATTTCCCCTGTGGGCTGAAACTTTCCGATGGCAGGATCGTAGAGCTCGGCAGACTTGTAGAACTCCTGATTGCGGCGCATGCCTCCAGCAATGAGAACCCTTCCATCTGGTAGCAGAGTACCCGTCTGCCCCGAACGCGGTTCCAGCATCGGCGCCGCCGGCGTAACCGATCCAACGCGTGAAGCCGGGGAAACCGAATCACGAAATGCTGTGCCGCCGATGGCGAACGTGACTGTGATAAGGGCAACGAGAAGCAGGCGGGGGCGATTCATAGCGTCCTCCTGAGGAGTCAGACGGTTCCAACCGAAGCAGGTTAGCAGCGGCGAGCGATAGGTTCCTACGCTCCCACCAATTCCCTCTGCTCGCTTGGCTCATACTCCACGATGTACCCCGCCACCGCACTCGCCGCGACCGTCAACGGCGAGGCCAGATACATCTGTCCCGGACCACTGCGCCCGGGAAAGTTGCGGTTCTGCGCGCTGATCACCACCTGCTCGGGACGCGTCGAAACTCCCGGCCCCGCATTGATGCACGCTCCGCAGCTCGGCTCGATCACAATCGCTCCGGCTTTCTGAAAGATCTCAACGTACCCTTTGCGCAGGCAGTACTCCCGCGTCTCCTGCGATCCAAACTGAATGTAGAACTTCACCGAATCAGCTACACGCTTGCCCTGCTTGAGCGCATCGGCCAGCACGGCGGCGTACATGTCCATGTCTTCGTTTTTGCCCGCCGTGCAGGTGCCGCCGTAGGCGATTTCAATCGGCACCGGCGTGTTCAGCTCACGTACATACTTCCCGTTGCCCGGATCGCCCGGTGTCGCAACCATCGGAGTAATCTCCGCCGCGTCAAGCTCGATCACGTGCGCGTACTGCGCATCCGGATCGCTGTACAAACCTTCAATCATGCCCTCTGCCTTGCCGCGATCCATCCCGCGCCTTTCGACCAGAAAATCGACCGCCTTCTTGTCTGGCGCAACAATCCCGGTAAACCCGCCAATCTCGGCCGCCATGTTGGTCATGGTAGCGCGCTCGTCCACGCTAAGTCTCTCGATGGCCTCGCCTGCATATTCCATCACTTTCGCCAGCGCCTTGCCGCTGCGCACATAGTCGAGGCTCAGAATCTTCAGGATGAAATCTTTCGCCGTGGCATTCGGATGCCGCTTGCCCCGGATCACGATTCTCACCGACTCTGGCACCCTCACCCGCACGTCCTTCGTAATCCAGCTATTGAAAACGTCGGTGGTGCCGATGCCGAATGCGACGCAGCCAATCGCGCCCACATGTGGGGTGTGCGAGTCCGAGCCAATGTTCAACTGTCCTGGCAGTGCATAGCTTTCCAGAACGATTGAGTGGCAGATACCCTCCGACCCCTTACGGTCTTTCAATTCTCCATGCAGCTTGATTCCCTGCTTGGTGGCAAAGTCCTGCTGCTTCAGCTTGAGTTGCGTCGCCAGATCGAGCAGGCCCAGCTTCTTTTTCTCCTCCGAAATCACTTCATCAAGAAACGTCAGGTGGTCGCGGAAAAAGATAATACTCGAAGCATCGTTGACCTTCGCATCCTTGCCGACATAACGCTCGAAGAAGATGGCCGCCATCGGCGTGACATACTCGTGGCTGAAGCGCAGGTCGGCCTGGGCAAAGCCAGTATCACCCGGCTTCACAGCCGCAACGCCCACCCCGCCCTTCTCATTCACCATGTGCCGCGCAAAGATTTTCTCCGCCAGGGTCATGGGCCGCTTTTCGGTCTTAACCGGCGGCAGAAACACGTTCCCCTGCATCCGCGCCACGTTGAACGGGAACAGCCCGCCGTACTCAATCACCTGCCGCGTGATCTCATCTTCGCCCGCCGTAAACTCAGCGAGCGCAATCTCTTCCCCGCCGCGAATCCTGTCGATCAGTGAGAAGTCGGTCGAAGTCAGCACGCCCAGGTTCTGGCAATTCTGCTTGTAGATGCGCTCAATATTTTCCGCGATCACTACCTTGATTCCGGCGCACATCTCGGCGTAAGGCGACTGCTCGCGGCTCGATCCCTTGCCCCGCCGCTTCCCGCTCACCGCGCCCACAAATCCGCCGCGCTTCACCTCGCCGCGCCCAATCGGCGTCACGCTGCCGCACTTCAGCCCAAGATAAGGAATCTCGCCGAGAGTCTCGTCAAAGTAAAAGCAGTAGTGCGCCGGTGTGATCTCGTCGGTCGAAATGTCATCTCGCAGCTTGGGATTGTTCGCCGGATTCTTCGTATCCCACGGGAGGTCTTCGCCCGCGAGCTGCCGCTTGATGAGCTCCGGATCTTCAGTGAGAAACAGAATGCGCCCTGGCAACCGCACCTTGTTCGGCCGCTTCTCGATCTTGCGTTCCAGAAGAGAGTTGATCACGTTGAACCTATAGGAGTAAGGAATTTAGGGACAGGGACAAGCGGGAACATGTCCACACGTTGATTGTAACGCGGCTCGATGCGGGTTTGGGTTATCTCTCGTACACCCGCGGATCCGGTAACGCCTCCAGCCCCCGCCCCGCAAAAATGCTCTTGAACTCCTCCAGCAGCGCCTCGTGAATCAACTCGTTCGAGGCCAGGGTTTCGCGGCTGTTGAGTTCAAACGGCGCTCCGTCGAAACGTGTCACCTTACCGCCCGCTTCTTCTACAATCAGCACTCCCGCCGCCGTGTCCCACGGATTCAGATTGAATTCCCAGAATCCATCGAAGCGTCCCGCGGCCACGTTGCACAAATCGAGCGCCGCCGATCCCGCCCGCCGCACTCCGTGGGAATGCAACGTGATCTGGTGATAAAAATAAATATTAGGATTCTTGTGCCGCTTGTGGCTGGGAAAGCCCGTGGCCAGAAGGCATTCCTTCAGCGCAGCCGTGTTCGAGACATGGATCGGCGCTCCATTGAGCTGCGCCCCTTTCCCCCGCTCCGCGGAAAATAGCTCATCGCGCGTGGGATCATAAACCACTGCGGCAACGCGCTGGCCAGGTTTTCCAGACGACCGTTGTTCCGGAGCCAGGTATTCCAATCCCATCGAAACGCAGAACACCGGATACCCGTGCGCGAAGTTCGTCGTCCCATCCAGCGGATCGACGTACCAGCGATACTCACTGCCCTGATCGTTGAGCCCCTGCTCTTCCCCAAGCACATCGTGCGTAGGCCACTGCTGCTTGATTCGTTCGCGGATCAGCACCTCGGCAGCGCGGTCCGCCGCCGTCACCAGGTCCGCGTCGCCCTTGTATTCAATCTTCAAGTGCTGGTGGAAGTAATCCACGAGCAAAGCGCCCGCCTCACGCGCGATCGCGGACATGGCCGGGAGAAAGCTGTCGTTGGAATTAGGCACAGTTCTTGAGTGTTGGGTGTCTTGGGTGCATCGGGTATAGATCCTGGAAAATGTCGGCCAACCTAAGGCCTAAGACCTTTACTTCTTCTTCCCGCCATCTTCCGCGATGTACATAATCTCGTGCTTATAGATAAAAAGGTTGGGAGCGCCTTCACGTGTCAGCCGGACCATGTGTTTGTCGTAATACTCGATCCAGCCGCTCACCGTCTGACCATCCATCAGCTTGACGCTGACTGCCTTCTGCTTCTCTCCCAGAACCTTAAGGAAACTGGCTTCTTCCAAGGTCTCTTCAGGAGGCGGGGTCCGGCCGCGCTTGGCGGCGTTAGGGTTTCCCTGCGCGCGGAAAGGCATGCAGGCATTGTACACGGAGCAGCTTCCGGCTTGGACTGACCGCATGCGAGAAAAGGCTGTGACGCCAGCGGCCACGGCCCAATGATCCAAAAGAGAACGCTAGAAGCTGATCCGCAATCCAAATTCAAACTGCCGCGGAGCCCCCAGTGCATAAGTCCCTGACTGGAAACTCGCCCGGAACGGCGTAAGGCTTGATCCTCGCGTCACACCACCGACCACATTCGGCGCCAGGTAGGCACCCGACCCAGGGACCAGGGAAGCACCCGGCAAGTTTCCCGGCAGAAACGCGTTAGCAAAGTTGAAGACGTTAAACACGCTCGCGCTCGGTTCGACGATCACACGCTCCTTGACCTTGATTGGCCATGACGCCTTCAAATCCATCGACTTCAGCCACGGGATTCCCAGCGCTCCCGGCGGCACTGAACCCAACTGGGGCATGACCCAGCCCAGAGCGCCCATGTCGGTACCAGTCATAACTTGTGAGTTGCTGCTAACTAGCCCTGGGCACAGTTGATGGTTCCCTACGAGACATTCGCCCGCAGGGGTGAGCTGTCCGGAATAGGTGTGGTTGTAGTTATTGATCACGCTCTGCAGATTGCCGATATTGGTGCCGCGCTGGAACTGCCCGATCTGAGTTCCCGGCAGCGGCTCAGGGGCGGCAGAGGCGCCCAGTCCCGCTCCCAGCCAGTCGGTGGCGAAGATCTCGCCTCCGCTGGTCAGTTCCGGCAGTTGCAGGGTTTGCGCCAGCGGGCTGTAGAAATGTCCGATTGCGCTAAGCTTCGTATGGAACGGCAGATCGAAGGTTCCCCCGAACGAGAGTTGATGTTTCCGGTCCAGAGCGCTCGGCCCCGTGAAACGGGTCGGATTGTCGTTGTCGGTCGCCAGGTTGATGAAGTCCTGATCCTGCACCTGGCTGATGAACTTGGAATAGGAGTAGGAAACCTGGAAGTTCGCGCCCTTCACGTATCGCGTCGGCTTATCAATGCGGTGCACCAGCTTCATCTGCAGGCCGCTGTACACGGAGCGTCCGACCGGGAACAGCATGTCGACTCCGCCGACGGCTCCGCTGTTTGTGGTGAGAGGGTTTGTGCCCGGAAACGCGCAGAAGGAGCAGGGTCCCCCGCCCACTGCCTGTAGATTCGAATCGAGTCCGTTCGATGAATACTGCGCTTGCGCCCCTGAAACTCCCAAGCTAGAGCTACATGGCGGCGGTCCACCTCCGACGCAGGTTGGCGTTGGAGTTCCGTTCACTGTCACCAGCGTAGCGTTGGCGTTGATAACGCAAGTCGCTTGATTGATCCCCGAGGAACACGGCGTGAAGCCACCGCCGATCAGCTTACCCGCACTGGCCTGGGCAGCATCGCGGGCAGCAACAGCATTAGCTTGATTAAAGCTCCGCGCCGCTCCACTGTGGTTGATGTCCTGGGCAATCAGATAATGCTCACCGATATTTCGAACATAGTCGATGGTCAACAGCGTTCCCGGACGAATTTCTTTCTGGATGCCAAAATTCATCTGCCACGATCGCGGCGTGCGGTAACCTGGAAAGAATAGGACATAGCTGGAGTTTAATGCCGTTAGCGTGCTGCCCACGAAGTTGCTGTTCGGTTGCAATCCTGTGACGCTCGCTGTCGCGGCTTGGTAAGCACTGCTGAGCCCAAGAATCTGCGGAGCGACCGTCGAAATGATTCCCCCGCAGAAGTTCGGCTGTGCCTGCGGGCCCGTGGATGTATTCACAATCGTAGCCGCACCTCCGGCAATAGAAGTCCCGACCGCAAGACTGGTGGGCCAGACAAACGGTGCAGCCACGCCTCCCGAGCAAACTTCCGGGGTGTTGGCGAAGATTCCCTGCCGAAGTCGCGCCGGGCTGTCGAACAATATGTTGTTCCAAATCGAGTTCTCGTAGAACAACCCACCGCCGCCACGCACGACTGTCTTGCCGTTACCGCCTACATCCCATGCGAACCCCGCTTGCGGCGCGAAGTTCAGGTTGGGATTTCGAATCTGGTTTCCGTATCCCGGTCCCCACTGATTCAACTCCGGGAGCGGGCCCAGGTTGCTGTCGGTGCGACCCGTATCACGCACGTAGTGCAGGCCAAACATCACCGTCAATCTCGGGATGATTTTCCAACTATCTCCAACGTACATCTCCAGCCGGTTGTCCGGACCCAGTTCTCCGGCGGGAAAACCGAACGCACCCTTCGCGGTAGGAAATCCTGCGCCGTTCCCTAACCCAACATAGTCTGCCGTGTAGGAGGTTGGATCGGAGGATGTTCCGGCCGAAGTTGTCCCCACCTGCGGAAATTGGGAGAAAGCCGCAAAGCCTCCGCCCACCAGCCGGTTGTAGGTCACGCCGTAGCGGATGATGTGCTTGCCCAGCATTTTGCTGCCGTCATACTTCGCCTCATGGTTGGACTGAATGGTCGCCTGTGGCGCCAGCCAGTTTGGCCCGCCACAATAAGCGCCACCACCGGTGAAAACGCAATTCCCCGACACCGACGCACCGATGTTTATACCCAGACCAGGAATCGGATTATCGACTGAGGCGAGCCCGCTGGTCGCATCTCCAATGCCATTGCGGAACTTGAGATACTCGAGGCGAATGCTGTGCGAATACGATCCCTTGTTGAAGTCAATGCCGATCGTGTGTGACACAGTGTTATCGGTGTTACGGAATCGTTGGGTCGAACTGGCGGAACCGTTAGGCCGCAAATCGCTGTTCTGAAAAAAATTAAAGCGGTAGAACGCTCGTGTATTCCCCTTAACGTTCCAGTCCAAACGCCCGTCCGTATCAAACTCGCGGTAGGGCTGCGAGAGCGTAGTGTTCAGCTGATCAAAAGGAGGACTAAAGGGTTCCGCCGCTGTAAGGTCCTGCTTGGTTCGCTCCGCATCGAGGAAGAAGAAAGCCTTGTCCTTGACGAGAGCTCCTCCCACATTAGCGCCGAACTGTTCGCGCTGAAACGGAGGCGGCGTAAGGCCAGGCAGCGCCGCGGCCAGCTTGTTGTCGCGGAAATACCCGAATGCCTCGCCATGTGGTTGGTTGCTGCCCGAGCGTGTCGTCACGTTCACCGCGCCGGAGGAAGTTAGCTCAGTCGACAAATCCAGCGATGACTGCGAAAGCTGAAATTCCTGAATTGCACTTGCCGGAATATTCTGCGTCGTCGTCCCCACCGTCTCGTCACTGACGTCGACTCCATCCACTTCAATCCTAGCTGTACGCCCAAACCGGCCCTGAAATGAAATCGAAGAGAACCCATTCTTGGTCGGATCGAACGTGCTTCCCTCTTGAATCTGCACACCCGGTTCAAGCTGCGCCAGGTCCAGAAAATTCCGCCCGTTGACCGGCAAATTTTCAATCTGGTTCAGGCTGAGCACACCTTGCACGGTGGCTTGTTCCGTGTTCACCACCACCGCATTTCCCTGGACCTCCACTACCTGGCTCTCCTGCCCGATCTGCATCTTCACATTGCCGCTGACGGTGTTCCCGACCTGCACCACCAAAGGCAGCGTGCTTGTCTTGAAACCCTTGGCCTCGATCCGTACCACGTAGTCTCCTGGCACAATCGGGCCCGACGTATACGATCCCGCCGAGGAGGTCGTCACATGGATCACCGCCGCCGTGGCTTTGTTCGTGATCCCAACTTTGGCCCCCGTGACCACCGCGCCCTGTGGGTCGGTGACCACGCCCACTATGCTTCCCGTACCAACGGTCTGGGCAAACAGCAAGGGCGAAACCAGCGAGAGGACGACCGCGGCAAACACAATGATTCGCGCAACCAAACGATAGGGGGAATTGAAATTCAAGATCACGAACCTCGAACTCGGAGTATTCACAGAACCTTTCTTAATCCACTGGTAGCCAGATGGATCGCTGAGAAGAATTTCGACGGAATTGATGAGGATATCAAACCTGCCATCAATCCACCCGACAATTGGCGATGCCCCGGGTTTTGCTGGCCACTGATCTTAGAAATCCGACGTGGTTGTGTAATAGCCAGCCCGATTACGCACCCGGTAAGACGCCGCCTCGGCCAGACCCGACACTCCAACCTGAATGCGGCGAAACTGTGAGTTCGACAAGCGTTGCGACGGATAGTAAGCCAGCAGGTACTGTGTGCGAAGTTCGTCGCTGATCTTGCGGAAGGCATCATCCAGCTGTGTCATCGAAGTCGCATAGTAGTACTTTCCTCCCGTATCCTCCGACAGCTGGATCAGCGCATGCTCGCCGCCCGTTTCGCGGCCAGCGCTGTTCTCGATGGGCACCACAATAATGCTGTAGACCAACGCTTCGGCCTCTTCCGCGGCGCGCACCGCCTCTTTGTAATCGATTTTGCTGATGGTGTCGCCGCCGTCGGTAATCAGCACCATCACCTTGCGTCCCTGGCGCCGGTCGAGCGAACGCGACGCCAGATAGACGGCGTCAAATAGCGCCGTGGCCGCCCCCAGCCGGACGTGGTCAATTCCCTCATCGATGCGCTTCAGATCTGCGGTGTAAGCACTCGATTGCAAAACCGTCTCGCTGAAACCAAAAACCGACAGCGCATCCACTGGCCGCAGGATCATATGCGCAAAGCGCTTGGCCGCGGCCTGCTCCAGCGGTAAGTCGTGACGCGTGCTCAGGCTCGTATCGATGGCAAGCGCAATTGAAAGCGGCACCGCAGATTCCTTGTCAAACACCGAAATCGTCTGCAGGCGGCCATCTTCCTGCACCACGAAATTTTCTTTCTTAAGCCCGGCCACCGGTGCCCCATGAGCGTCATTCACGGTGACGTAAACATTCACCAGCTTGACATCAACCTTGAGCGTGGTCTCCGGTTCAGTCGACTGCGTCTGGGCCGGGGTTCGCTGCGCGTAAGCAGCACAAGCGAACAGCAGCAGAATCACGCTGGCAGATTTTCTCATTCCGTAAGCGAAGTATACGTTGCAACTTAGACCATGTGGAGACAGCCGCCTCGGCTGTCCGCCCAGCGAAGCGAGGCGCTCGAGCAACAGAACCGGCCCAGCGTCCTCAGCCCGCTCACTTAGATGCGCCCTCCGCTCCGGGGCTGCCTTGATCCCGGGAATTTCCGCGGGGAATCTCTTCAGGGAACGCTTCGCCGTCGGCCCACACCGCGCCGTCCTCAAAATACTCTTTCTTCCATATGGGAACCCTGCGCTTGAGCGTATCAATCAGCCAGCGGCAAGCCTCGAAAGCCGCCGTGCGGTGCGCCGAAGCTACCACGATCAACACGCTGGTTTCGCCGATCTCCAACCGCCCCAGCCGGTGCACCAGAGCCACCTCGCGCACCTGGAATTGTTTCAGCGTCTGCTCCGCCAAGTCTTCCATCTGCCTCAGCGCCATCTCCTCGTACGCCTCGTAGTCGAGATAAAGCGTCCGCCGCCCGCGCGTCTGGTTGCGCACCACGCCCTCGAACACCACAGCAGCTCCATCTTCGTCCCGCTTGATGCGTTCAAGCACGCCCCGCGTGTCAATTACATCGCGAACAATCGATGCCGCCTTTCCCGACCCGCCGCTCACCGGCGGCAGCAGCGCCACTTCGTCGTCCGATTTCAACACCGTTTGTGGTCCTGCGTATTCCTGATTTACCGCCACTGCCAGCGCATTCATCGATTCCCTCATCTGCGGACTCTCGGAGACGTAGTGTGCCAGCAGATCGCGCACCATCGCCTCGTCAGGCAGATCCAGAGAGTCGCTGGACTTGCCCACAAGATCTTTCAACATCCCGAAAAACAGAACGCGCACTCGCATGAGAATCGCTTCTGGCACGGCTTCCCACCGGGAAGCCAACTGTACACTCCCGCCAAATTCCGGTATTGCCGCCGCACCCGCTTCTTGGCATAATGATAAGGCTCTGGCCGATTTGCGCTACGGGATATTCGTGCCCGTGCAAGAAACGGCCCACAATGCGTTTTCTGGCAAGCATCTTTGTCCCAACGGGCAACCGGCGGCTGAATGAGCTGATCGGGTTCCTGTTGTGCGTTTCTGCGCTCCTCCTCTTCCTCGCGCTGGCATCGTATTCGCCGCTCGATCCTTCGCTGAATAGCGCGTCGGTACTAACCGGAACCCACGTTGCCCGCAACTGGATTGGCGTGGTCGGCGCTCTCATCTCCGACCTTACGCTCCAGTTCTTCGGCATCGGAGCTTTTCTCCTCCCAGTCTTTCTTGGCGTATTGGGAATCCGCTGGTTTGCGTCGCGGAAGATTCAATCTCCCGTGGCCAAGAGTCTGGGCGGAATCTGGTTGATCGTCTTCACTCCCGCCCTGCTGGCCTTGTTGCCAGGAAACTGGCGCTGGCTGAACGCGGTGCCGATCGAAGGTCTGCTGGGACGAGTTGTCGGCGATGTGCTGATCCACTACCTAAATCTCGCGGGAGCCTACATCGTTTGCGCCAGCGTACTGGCGGTCGCGTTGTATCTTTCGACGGCGTTCTCGTTCTCATCGATCCAACTTTGGGCACCAACGCGGTTTGCGTTCGTGACCGCGCTCTGGAACCGCTATCAGGATTGGCAGGAGGAACGGGCCAAACGCCGGCAGCAGAAGGAACTGGACAAGCGCCGGATTTCGAAGCCGGCGGTGAAGACGCAGTTAATTCCATCGCGCCAAGGCGGAGCAGAGCCTGCAGTCCAGGCGAGAGTTGCGCCGGAACCTCGCCGCACCGGCATCGAACGCATGCTGGGGCCTGAGGTAACAGAACCCGCGGCCACGGGCGGGATTCTCCCGGAGTCTTTGGTTGGGATTGAAAGCGCCGATGACCCGGAAGTGACGCAGCGTGCCGACATCGATCACAAGGCTAAGACGACAATGCCACGAATCGCGGGCGGGTACAAGCTGCCATCGAGCAGCCTGCTACAGCGCCCTGATGAGCAACAGTCCGTGGATGCCGATGAACTGAAGCTGCTGGCCCAGGTACTCACTGAAAAGTACGCCGAGTTCGACGTCCACGGACAGATCACGCAAATCAATCCTGGTCCCGTCGTAACGACGTTCGAATTCAAGCCCGATGCCGGAATCAAGTACAGCCGCATCACCAACCTCACCGATGACCTCTGCCTGGCTTTGAAGGCCGAGAGCATTCTGATCGAGCGCATGGCCGGGAAATCGACCGTCGGCATTCAGGTGCCGAACCGCGAGCGCGAGATCATCTGGCTGCGTGAGAACATCGAGTCGCAGGAATTCATGGGCTCGAAATCCAAGCTGACGATGGCGATGGGCAAGGATATTAACGGGCGCATCGTCACCGCCGACCTGAATGGCATGCCGCATTTGCTGATTGCCGGCTCCACAGGCTCGGGCAAAAGCGTGGCCATCAACGCTTTCATCATGTCGATTCTGTACAAGGCGACGCCCGAGCAGGTCCGTCTGATCCTGGTGGATCCGAAGCGGCTCGAGCTGGGCAATTACGAAGGCGTTCCGCATCTATACACGCCGATCATCACCGAACCAAAACTCGCGGCCAACGCGCTGCGCAACGCCGTACGCGAGATGGAGCGGCGGCTGAAGCTGCTCGCCGCGAAGGGCGTGCGCAACATCGACCAGTACAACCGTTTGTTCGACAACGGCGGCACTCCGAGCCTGTTTGAGGAAGATTCCGACGACAAGCCGATTCCCTATATTGTGATCATCATCGACGAACTGGCCGACCTGATGATGCTCGATTCCAGCAACGTTGAAGAGTCGATTACCCGGCTGGCGCAGATGGCGCGCGCGGTCGGCATTCATCTGGTGCTGGCGACGCAGCGTCCGTCAGTAGACGTGATTACCGGTTTGATCAAAGCGAACTTCCCTGCGCGAATTTCTTTCCGCGTCGCAACCAAGGTGGACTCGCGAACCATTCTTGACGCTAACGGAGCGGAGGCGCTGCTGGGCAAGGGCGACATGCTCTATCTGCCGTCAGGATCGGCGCGAGTGCATCGGTTGCACGCACCGCTGGTTACCGAAAAGGAAATCGCAGCGGTCGTCGAATTCTGGAAGGCGCAAGGCTCGGCGGAATATCAGCAGCAATTCCTCGAAGCTCCGCGAGACGAGCGCGAGCCAGCGGGCGGCGGCAACGACGGCGCTGAGGGAGCAGAAAGTAGCGGCGAAAACGATCCGCTTTATATGGATGCCGTTAAACTGGTGGTAGAGTTCGGGAAGGCGTCCACTTCCCTGCTGCAACGGCGCTTGCGCATCGGTTATGGGCGCGCAGCACACCTGATCGATCTGATGGAGCAGGATGGAATCGTCGGCGCGGCGGATGGTCCCAAGCCGCGGGAAGTGTTGAAGCGTCCCGACTGGATTTCTGAGATTGAAGAGACGATGCGGTAGTGATCCTACTGGAATAAATCCGCGATGCCGAAACGCAATCTGCGCGTGCTGAAATGGCTGGGAACGACGCCTGCGATCGCTGCCTGCACATCGTGCCATCGCGAGTTTAGAGTTCCTCTCGACGTGTTGAAGCGCGTGGCTGGGGCGCAAGAGTATCTGAAGCTCCAGTTCTCGCGGCACGTGTGCAATCAAGATGAAGCGGAGTCGTCGTCGAGTTGATTGCTACTCGTATCCACAGTTGTTCCATTCCCGTCCGCTCTGCGTCATCGGATAGAATTCCCGGTGTTTGGGGATCCTCCATGAAAACTCTTACCGAATACTTGAAGTTTCATACGAAGACGCACCGGGCCTATGTGCACATGACGCCGCAGGTGGAAGAAATCGTCCACAAGAGCGGAGTGAAAGAAGGCATGGTGCTGGTTTCCGCCATGCACATCACTGCGGGCGTGTACGTGAACGACGATGAGAGCGGGCTGATCGAGGATATCGATCAGTGGCTCGAACATCTGGCTCCATTCCGCAAGAACTACAAACATCACGAAACCGGCGAGGACAATGGTGATTCGCACCTGAAGGCGCTACTGATCCATCATGAGGTAATCGTGCCGATTACCGCCGGCAAGCTGGATCTAGGAAGGTGGCAGCGAATCTTTTATGCTGAATTCGATGGGCAGCGCGACAAGCGAGTGATTGTGAAGGTAATGGGAGAGTAGAGTAGAAGCGCCGCGGTCAGGGGCCAGTGATCGGTTCGGACTTGCGCTCCTTCAAGCGCAACTCGACTCTTAATGAGAAACTGAGTGCCGACAACACAAGCAACTGGCAACTGGCCACTGACCACTGGCCACTGCTTCAGGAGGACAAATGAGTGCCGACGAGCTTCAAGAACTGCAGGAGAGTGCCGAACATGCGCACCACAACCCCAGCCTGGCGCCCGTGTCGTTGACCATGGCGGTGCTGGCCGTGCTGGTGGCGGTAGCGTCACTGCTGGGGCACCGAGCGCACACGGAAGAAGTCGTGTTGCAGGCGAAATCTTCCGATCAATGGTCGTACTACCAGGCTAAGAATATTCGCCAGCATGAAGACGAGTTGTTCGTGGCGGCGAATGGGGCGGGAGGCGCAGCCGGCGTCCGCGAGAAATATGCCCAAGAGGCCGAGCGCTACAAGAAGGAGAAGGACGAGATTCAGGAGAAAGCGCGCGACCTTGAGCACGAGGTCGATGTGGAAAGAAGACGAGCCAACCGGTATGACCTGGCGGAGGTGTTCCTGGAAATTGGGCTGGTGATCACATCGATCACGCTGCTTTCGGGGAAGCGGATTTTCTGGTACTTGGGGATCGTGATGAGCGTGGTAGGAGTCGTGGTGACGGCTATGGGGGCGATGGTTCACTAGGACGAAGACGCGCCAAAGAGGCCCGCGCGGAAAAACTCGCGAATACATCCAGTGAGATGGAAGAGCGGCGCTTTCAGCGGCCTGCCCTGAGCGAAGTCGAACGGGCCGCGTAAGCTTCATAATCAGTCCGGGCTTTCCGACCCGTGGTCGCGTTGAGAAGTGTCATTAAACCACCCCCAACGTCTTTCATTTGCTTGGAGTCACTTCGGCCGGGCGGCCGGGCGGATCACCGCTGCCGGTTAGGGGTGTCAATGCGTGTAATTGCGATTTATCGACAACGACTGACTCGGCGCTTTGCAGAATCATTCTTACCACGCTGCCTGACTTGCAGCCGGCCGGTTCTGCTCGGTAGTTTCAGAAAAGTAATAGTCGGAGATGCGATTGGTCATATCCCACATACTTTCGCCGCAGGAGGTAGGCAACAGAACGAAAGATGCGACCGTAAACAAAAACCGATCAGATTTTGCCATATTCAAAATGTTCGCAATTAAAGCTAACTGTTGCGTCGTCATAAGAAACTCCACGAGGAATGGGTCGAGACCATATGCCTCTTGGATGCATTCTTCCCGAGTAGAGGGGCAACTTCAATAGGGCCGATTCCTGATTATTGAAGAACATGTCCCTTTCGCGCATATCAAGTCCGCACACTGCTTTACAACAACGAAGTCAGGGCCGCGCCTTATGACATTTCTCTTCCGAGCCGTTTGCTCATCAGTCTGACTTTCCCCGGCTGGCGGGCGGCACAATTCCGTTCATCCGCAAATACTCCACCATCTGGCCGTAATGATTGAAGGCGTGCTCGACGCCAAATGTGGCCAGGTGCAGACGCGTTGACTTGCTGTGCTCGGGCGTCTGCAACATGTTTTCGGTGGTCAACGTAGCAGCAGCCCTGTGACCCAGGGCAAAAGAATCCTTTAGGAACATCAAAATCTCGGCTTTTGTCTTGACGTCCTCCGGACCGTTCCCGTCCTTCAGGTTTGCGGGCAGCTTATCGCCAGTGAGCCCTGACCAGATGAAATAGTTGGATGCCGCGATGTGCTTGGCCTGCACCGCAAACGTACGCACACCCTTGTAGTTGCCGCCCGAAAGGTTCAGGCTCTCTGGAGAGAAGTTGAACTTGTCCTCGGGCATGGCCTCGGCCGCGTCTAGAACTTGCTTTTCGACCGCGCTGATCTCCCGGTCGATGGCGGAAGCAAGGGTTGGCGCAGCCTGCGACGCTTGCGCCTGTGGCGCGGTCGTGGCTGCGTCCGTTTTTGTGCCCTGTCCAAGCGCGCTAGCCGCGAGGATGAGCATTGCTGAGAGCAAGAAAATTCGGAGTGGTTTCATTCGAGAGTCCCCCTCTGCCTGCAAGGCAGGGTTTTAGACGTAGCACCGCTCCCGAAGTTTGGGTAAATTTCAGAAACTTTAGGAGCCAGTCTTTCCAGCAACTCTCCCACCCTTACTTTAGGGCAGAAAGGCCTTCATGCAAAACAAGCTGCCGCCAGACTTCTCGAATTCCGACGTATCGACGATAACGGGCGCGAGACCCTCCTGCTGGAGGATAGCTTCCAAGTGTGGAGTGACGTAGGGAGTGAGGTAGCTTCCGTTGGCCACAATGCCGTTGCCCATGAATTTGTGGGCTTCGTCGGTGGTGAGTTCGTGAACCCGCTTCCAGAATCCGCGCAGGGTGGCGAGAGAGTCGGGAGCGTAGGCGCCGGGATAGACGAGCACCGCCTCGGGATTCAGAGGGCACAAACAGGTATCGAGATGGTAGCAGTAGGGATCGATCAGACGGAGCGGGACGACGGGAATTCCCAGTTTGGACATGGCATCGCTAAACTTTTCCACTCCCGCCTGGGTCGAACGAAAGCCATAGCCAGCGTAGATGCGGGACCAATCCGGGTGCCAGAGCAGGTCGCCGTGGCCTTCCAGGTTTTCGCCGCCCAGATCGATTTCGATGATCTTGTAATCGCGCTGGCGAAACCAATCCACGTAGTAAGGCACCTCGCGCTGGCGTGAAGCATGCACCATCCGGCTGGGCACGATGAACTTGCCCACCGCTTCGTTAAAACCCACAAATACCTGGTTCGCGGCGAAGACCATGTCTTCAAGGCCCGGAGCGGGAGCAATTGTTTCAACCTGACATCCTGCTTGTTCAAGAGCGGAGCAGAGAGCCTGCCATTGCTTTTGTGCCCGCGCGCGATCGACGCCAGCTTTTTTCGACATGTAGGGATTTTTCTGATCCACGACATCAAAGTAGGACGGAGGGCACAACAGGACGCGCTTTGCCATTTGCTGAGATGGTAACGAGGCAATCGAAATGAGGCAAGGCGCGGGAGACGAGAGTTCGTCACCGTGCCGTTGGATCGGCAGTGAGAGATGAGACTTGGTGTGAGATGTTCGCGGAATTTGAAGATTCACCCATGGGGGAGCGCGCCAGTTCTGGCATTTCACCTGCAAAGGCTGACGAATCTGGCCGCTCTTGCGCGCCTCAGTCTGCGCCGCCAAGAGCTTTCCAGTGAGAGGGCACAATGCTCAGCCACTGCGCAAATTCAAAATGCTCAAGACCGTTTCTTCGACTGGGACAGGGCAGGCTGTTCCTGGTGGAGACGGAATGTACGGTTAAGGGGGGAGACACAGCAGCAACGCGCCCTCCTTATAGGCGGCAGCATCCCCGCCGCGTCGAGCGCTACTGGCTATGCGACCAGTGCGCGGAGACTTGGACGTTGGTTCATGATCGAGTGCAGGGCATTGTCCTGCTTCCGTTGCCTCACGTGTCGAGCGGCGCGAGGGTGGCGATACCCGAGGAGTACCGAGCCACGGCATTGACCGCCACAGCATAGAACGTCACGGCATAAAACCAGAGACCCAATTTCCCGGAAAGGGACTAAGCGCCGCTAGCGCGGCGCGGCGGGACCCGGTATCCCATGCCCATGGAGATATGCCGGGCCGCGTCTTTGAGGGCTTCAAGAATGCGCGGCATGGTCTGCGGACTGACTTGCTGCGTGGTGCCGCTCAAGCCCAGGCTGGCTTCGATGGAGCCGCGCTCATCGAAAATCGGAGCGCCGAGGCAGCGCGCGCCCAAGTTGTTCTCTTCATCGTCGACGGCATAGCCTTGGGCACGCACTTTCTCCAGTTCCTTGAACAGCCGCGGCAGCGTGGTGATGGTTTTAGGCGTGCGCTTTTCCATACCGCTCTTGCGCAGAATCTCCTCCAGTTGCTCCTGGGGAATGTAGGCGACCAGCGCCTTGCCGACGCTGGTGGCGTGCACGCGCATCCGCCGTCCGACCCACGTGTCCATGCGGATAAAGCCCTCCGGCTCAACCTTCTCGATGTAGACGGCATCAGGTCCATCCAGCACGGCCAGGTGGCAGGTAAGGCCGGTCTGGTGCGTCAGATGGCGCATGATGGGAAGAGCCACGCCACGAACATCCAGTCCGCCCAGAGCGCCCCGGCTCAGGCTCAGGATCTTCAGTCCCACGCGATACTTTCCGGACTCCGCATCGCGAGTCAAATAGCCCTGGGTTTCCAAAGTGCGCAGGATGTAGCTGGCAGAACTCTTTGGAATGTTGAGCTTGCGGCTGATCTCGGCATTGCTTAGGCCTTCCGACTCCTGTGCTACGGCCTCCAGCATGGTGAGCGCGCGCTCTACAGCGGCCGAGGGAGAATCGGGTTTGGTCATCGCAGTTGTCATAGTGGCAAACCCCTAGTCGTGCAATAAAGTGAATGTATGTTCACTATACCGAACGATTGGCTTGACCGGACCTTGGAATATCACTTACGCTTGGCCAGTATAGTGAATCTATGTTCATTATATTGAACATACTTTAATAGTCAAGGACGACAGGAGAAAACCGAATGTCCGCCAAGGAAAACGGAAAGCACTCAACCAAATCCCAGTTCCCCTCCCCGTCATTGATCTCCGGAAAAATGATCTCCGAAGAAATGAGCTCCGGAGAGAAGACCGCACAGTATGCGCTGACGCAGGATTGCCTGAACTACGATTGGGCGCACAACCCGCGGTGGAGAGGAATTGAGCGTCCGTATACGGCGGAGGACGTTCTAAGACTGCGCGGCTCGGTTCAGATTGAGCACACCCTGGCTCGCCTGGGTGCCGAGCGGCTCTGGGAACTGCTGCAGACCGAGCCTTACATCAACGCGCTGGGCGCAGTCACGGGTAACCAGGCCGTGCAGCAAGTGCAGGCGGGGTTGAAGGCGATTTACGTCAGTGGATGGCAGGTGGCGGCGGATGCCAACAATGCGGGCCAGATGTATCCCGACCAGAGTTTGTATCCAGCAGACAGCGTTCCCAGCCTCTGCCGCCGCATTAACAGTGCGCTGCAACGGGCGGACCAAGTCCATCACGCCGAGGGAAAAGTGGCTCCCGGACAAACCTGGTTCGCGCCGCTCGTGGCCGACGCGGAAGCCGGTTTCGGCGGCACGCTGAATGCGTTTGAACTGATGAAAGGAATGATCGAGGCGGGGGCGGCCTGCGTGCACTTCGAGGACCAGCTTTCGTCAGCTAAGAAATGCGGACACCTCGGCGGCAAGGTTCTGGTTTCAACCACTGAAGCCGTGCAAAAACTGGTGGCAGCACGATTGGCCGCCGATGTGATGGGCGTGCCGACGCTGGTGATGGCGCGGACCGACGCCGACAGCGCGCAACTTCTGACCAGCGATATCGATATGCGCGACCGCACGTTCTGTACCGGCGAACGCACTGCGGAAGGCTTCTTCCGCATTCGCGGCGGGATCGAATCGGCAATCGCACGCGGCCTGGCTTACGCGCCGTACGCAGATCTGATCTGGTGTGAAACCTCACATCCCGATCTGGAAGAAGCACGCCAGTTCGCCGACGCAATTCACGCGAAGTATCCGGAGAAAATGCTCGCTTACAACTGCTCCCCCAGTTTCAACTGGCGCAAGAAGCTCGATGAGGAAGCCATCGCGCGCTTCCAGCCAGAACTGGCCCGCGTGGGATACAAGTTTCAGTTCGTCACGCTGGCCGGGTTCCACGCCCTGAACCTGAGCATGTTCGAACTGGCGCGTGGATACAAGTCCACAGGCATGACCGCCTACTCGCGGCTCCAGGAGAAAGAGTTCAGCAGCGAGACTCAGTTCGGGTATGAGGCCGTAAAGCACCAGAGATTTGTGGGCACGGGATACTTCGACCAGGTGCAGCAAGTCATCAGCGGCGGGCTGGCATCCACGATGGCTCTGAAGGGATCGACCGAAGCTGAACAGTTTGCCGCAGCGAGACCTCTGCCCCGATCGGAAAACGATCCTGACACCTCTTGCCAGGCCCCACTCCACGTTGAGGTTGGCCCCGAGGAAATGCTACTACCTTCTGGAGACTAGGATCGCCCGACATTGCCGCGTGGAGACGTGCCGGGCTTTGCCCGGCACGGGTAGCAAGACTGCACCGTACTCGCCGCCGGAGACTCGCAGCCCTATACCGGCCGCATCGCGCACGGCGCGGCAGATTCGTTCTGCTATAATCAAGAACGCCTTCTGGTGTCGTTTCACATCCGTGCGGAAGTGGTGGAACTGGCAGACACACCATCTTGAGGGGGTGGCGCCGAAAGGCGTGGGGGTTCAAATCCCCCCTTCCGCACCATTAACTCCCATCCAATCAGCTAGCTAGAAGCCCCGTTCGGAACGCAGCCGCAGCCACTCCTTATTCCTAAAACCGCGAATGGAAGTATAATCATTGGACATGTTTTGGCAGGAAGAACCCTCACAGTCTCAGGTAAAGGTGGGTGTCCGATGATGTTAAGAAGATTCCTTCTCGGTTTGCTGCTTTCTCTTCTCTCGTTGTCGTTGACCGTGTTCGGCCAAACCCAGAGCACGGCCAAGCCGAAGCCACGCGTGGTGGTGTTGAGCGTAAACGGCATGGAGTTGGACGTTATTCGGCCTCTTTTGTTAGAAGGCAAGATGCCCAACCTCTCGAGCGTGATCAAGAAGGGCGCTTACGGCAAGTTGCGTACGGTCTCGGCCCCGAATTGTCCCCGAGTGTTCAGCACGATCTTCACCAGCACCAAGCCCGAGGAGCACGGCGTGACCGGCTTCATTGTGGGTGGAATCACGGCCAATACCAACATGCTGAAGCAAGAGCCCATCTGGTCCATGCTCTCGAAGAAGGACGTGACGGTGGGAATGGCGAATGTGCCGGCGACCTTCCCGGTCCTGCCGGTGAATGGGTACATGATCAGCGGCATGCTGACGCGCGGCAAGAATTGCGAAGATGGCGTGCTATGCGCTCCCAAGCTCTCGGAAGTGGAAGGCGGCGATGCGGTCTATCCTTCCACTATGAAAGCAGAGCTGCTGAAGAACGTTGGCGATTTCTATATTGACTGCGAACGCATGCCCTCGGCCGCCGATTTAAAGGGACACGAATCCGAGTTTATCGACTCCTGGCTGACGAAGGTGCAGCTCATCCGCGATGAGCAGACTCACCTTTTCGACTATCTTTTGGATCACCACCCCACAGATTTCACCTGGTTGGGACAGTCTTGCGAAGACCGGACTGGGCACTGGCTTTATCCCATTGCGACCTACAACGCGGGTTACAACCCCAAGATCAATGCGGTGCGTACGGAAGCGTTCCCGGACCAGTACGTCGCGTTCGATAAGGTACTGGGCGCGGTCCTGAAGCACGTTGACGAGAACACCTACGTCATTATCGTCTCCGATCACGGCATCAAGCCGTTGCGGGAATTCGAAGAGACCGATCCGCACGCGCACATGGACCACGAAAAAACCACTCCGGTCATTGCCAAGCATGACTTCGCCGACGGCGATGATGTCCCGGGTTCGTTCTTTGCGATGGGTCCCGGCATCAGGCATGATCTGCGTCTGATGGGATTCGAGGCTTCGGTGTATGACATCGCGCCCACCATCCTGCACATCTACGGCATTGAGCAGCCGATGCAAATGCGCGGGCACGTACTGAGCGAGATTTTCGAGAAATCGGACAAGGCCATCGCGCAAAAGTAATTGGCAACAATTCCTCGTGTCTGATCGAGCGTCAGAACGTCTTCACTACCGCTTGTGGGCGCTCGTTCCATTGCTGTTTCTCTGTGTCACGGTAATCCCGTGCCATACCCAGAACCGCGACGTGCTTTGCAGCAAGGGCGGCGGCAAGTTCGAAGCTGAGTTCCATACCGGCGTTAAGCTGCGAGTGGGAGCCGCGAGAAATGCCGAGGGAGGACTCGCGACGCGAGCCTGTGACGCAACACTTAGTTGGGACAGGCAAGAGCTGGTAGTTGCGACCAAGGCCGCAGAGCTCGACGTTGATGTATTTGGCGCCGATCTGGGCGTGGGCATGCCAGTTGTCGCCCTTCAGGTAAAGGAGTCCGACGCCGAGTGCTGTATGGCGTACGAAATTTACTCGCTGCAAAAACCCCCTCGATTACTGCGCACCATCACGGGCGGAGACTTCTTCAGCGCTTCAGACAGAGACCTCGACGGTCGTGTCGAGATCTGGACCGCTGATGCGGCGGCGGTTGATGGCTTCGAGCACCTGGCACTGAGTGAACTCGACCTCGCGCCAACGGTGGTGCTTCGTTTCGATCGCAGCCGTTTGGTGGATGTGAGTTCCGAATTCCAGCCTTATTTTGATCAACAAATCACAAAACTCAGGGCGGAACTCAATCCGCAGGATTTGCACGACTTCAAGAATAGCGATGGCAAATTGACTTCCACTTCTTCCCTCCCGGTGCAGGAACTGCACCGCTTGCGAGTTGTCAAAATCAAGGTGATCGAGGTAGTCAGGGCTTACTTGTACAGCGACCGTGAGCCGGAGGCCTGGCGCTCGCTTACGGAAATGTGGCCTGCCTCTGATGTTGAGCGGATTCGGGGAGCGATCTTAAACGCGCGTGCTCACGGAATTCACGCGCAAGTGGATGCGACGTCCTCAGGAGCTCCCGCTGGCCGGAAAAAACGCGCAGTTGTTTTCGACACCATCAGCCAATCACGGGGGAGTAAGCCTGAAGTGATCCCGGCGCAAGCGATTCAGCTGCGGCGGCCTGCTCCGTCAGCCTCAGAACAGAGTTTGCCGGACTCTGAGTTGCTCTTCAACCTGCTGATCGATTCCGCGGGTAAAGTTCGCTCCGTCGAGCCGGCAGGAAGTACGAAATCTCCGGACGCAGATCTGATCCGAGCGGCGATGGAATGGACGTTTATTCCTGCTTTGAAGGACGGCCGCGCCGTTGCTAGTCGGCTGCGTTTAGCGGTATCCACGAAACGATAGTCGCTCCTGGTCAGTGGATTTGAGGCGGACTATTTTCTGCCCCGCAGCACTTTGGCCCGGGATGCAGCGCGCTGAGCTTCGACCATCTTGCCCACTCCCGTATAAGCTTGCGCCAGCAACTCGAAAACTTCTGCGTTTCCAGGCTGTGACCGAGTGAGTGGCTCAAGCTGTTGCACGGCCCAGTTGAAGTTGCCCTGGGCTAGCTGCGCTTTCGCGACACCCAGCTGCGCCTCGACGCTCTTGGGTTGGAGCAGGAGAGCGGCTTCAAACTGGTCCTCAGCAGCATTTGCATTACTTAACGCGAGATACACCTCTCCCAGCAGCAAGCGAGCTTCAAACTGGCTGGGCATCAGTTTCAAACTGGCCTCCAGCGCATCCCGTGCGCCCGCCAGATCGTGCGTTTTCTCGAGGGCCTGCCCTTCATAGAAGGCCGCGGTCGCGTCATCGGGGCGAACTTCGAGAGCGCCTTTCAGATGTTGCGCAGCACTGGCGTAGTCCCCCGCTTTTAGTTCCAACTCACCCAGTTGGAGCAATGCGGTGGGCGATTTCGGATCCAGTTGCAGTACTTTCTTCAGAGACTCGCGGGCGTCCGCTTCGCGATCGTCTTCCGAGGCCATCATCGCCGAGTGCAGCAGGTTCTGCTCTTCAATTTTATCTTTGGGATCGGGCAGCAGTGAGGGCTCGGGAACGTTGGTGGCACTCCCGACGTCGGCCCTGCCGAGATAGCCCAAGGCTTTTAATTCATCGATTGTTCGCTGCCCCACTACGCCCTTGGAAGGGTCGGGGGGCGGCGTCTTCGCCCGCAATTCCGAAAGGATGCCGCGAAACTTCTGAACATTCGCGTTCCACGGTTCGTATTTGTTGTCCAGCTCAGCTGCATCGGCGTGTAAATCATAGAGTTCCGGACGCGGCGCCTCAATGAACTTGAATCCTTCCGTGCGCACCGAGCGCAGCGGCGCCCATCCGAAACGCAAGGGATAATCCGTCTCACCGAAGGCCGTGCGAGGAGCCATCTCCGAGCCGACGAAAGACGGTTTCATCGATTCGCCATCAAGCCCTTGCGGAGCAGAGCCGCCGACCAAATCGAGTACTGTCGGAAGGATGTCTGTAGTACGCACTTGCGCGTCGACTACTCTGACCTTGGCGGCAGCGCCTCCTGTGACCGGCAATTTGACAATCAGGGGAACGTGTGTAGTCGAGTCATAGAGAAAGATTCCGTGAGTATTTTCGTGATGCTCTCCCAGGCCTTCTCCGTGATCGCCTACGACTACGATCAGCGAATTCGCATACCAGCTATGCGTCTTGAGGTAGGTAATGAACTTTGCCAGCGCTGAATCGGCATAGGCGATCTCGCCGTCGTATAGGTGATCTTTATAGCGCTGCGAGAATGGCGCGGGAGGCTCGTACGGATCGTGAGGATCGTACAAGTGCACCCACACGAAGTGTGGTCCGGCCGGATGCGCAGTCAACCATGCTTCCGCATGTTGCACCACGTCCACGCCGCGGCGCTCTACCCGGCCCCAGCGTGATTTGGCGTGCGAGTGCTGGGGGAAATTGTCATAGAAGTCGAATCCGCGATCCAATCCCGGAGCCAGGGTTTTGCTGTCGAGAATCACCGCACCGATAAAGGCCGCCGTGTGATAACCGCGCTGGTGCAGCAATTCCGCCCATGTTGGATGCGCGGGCGATAGTGGCACGGCAAAGTCCGTGACGCCGTGTGAACTGGGAAGCAGCCCCGTAAGAATAGTGGCGTGTGAGGTGTTAGTGATTGGACTGGGAGTAAAGGCTCGCGTGAAACGGACTCCATCCTTCGCCAGCCCATCGAGTGCGGGCGTTTCGATGTTCACGTAACCATAGCAGTGCACGTGGTCGACCCGCAGGGTGTCGATGGTGATGAGAAAAACATCCGGCTGCTGCGCTTTCGTTTGCGCTAACCCATTGGCATGCAAGGTTGCGGCCAAGCAGCAAATCAGCGGCAGATGAGGGACTTTCACGGTCATTCAGACTAGCACAATCACTGCAGCCCGCAGCGCAGATGCGTGCTTACGCCGAGTATAATTCTCTTGTCCATGTTCTCTCTCTGGCGGTTTGTATTCCTACTGTTAGGCAGCTTTCTACTCGTCTGCTGCGAATTACTGGCCCAGTTGACGCCAGCGCCTAATGTCGTCGTGATCACCATCGACACGCTGCGGGCGGACCACTTGGGATGCTACGGCGACAAGCAGATTCGCACTCCGAACATCGATGCACTCGCGTCCGAAGGGATACGCTTCGAACGCGCTTACACCCCAGTGCCGGTCACGCTGCCAGCTCACACGGTCATTTTCACCGGAACTTATCCAATGCTCAGCGGCATGCATGATTTCAGCGGCAACAAGCTGAGCCCCGGCCAATCCACTCTCGCCTCCATTCTCAAGCAGCACGGATACACCACCGGCGCTGTCCTCGGCTCGGCTGTGCTGGACTCGCGCTTTGGCCTGAACCAAGGCTTCGACTTCTATTACGATCACTTCGATTTCAGCCGCCTGCAGGAGTCAAATCTGGAGGAGATGGAACGTCCGGGTAATGTGGTGGCTGATGTGGCGCTGGATTGGCTGGCGAAGAATCGCACAAACAAGTTTTTTCTTTGGATGCATCTCTACGATCCGCACTATCCTTACCGGCCCCCTTCTCCTTACAGCGAACAATACAAAGATCGACCTTACGATGGCGAAATTGCCTTTGCCGACGCGCAGGTCGGCCGCCTTGTTACTTTCCTCAAAACGAATGGCCTCTATCGAAACACCGTTATCGTGCTGGCCGGGGACCACGGCGAGAGTCTCGGGGAGCACGGCGAAAAAAACCACGGCTTCTTCATTTACAACGCCACGCTTCACGTGCCGGTGATTATGCATTTACCAGGAAGCTCGTCGCTTGGGGTCGTGTCCGCCTTGGTGAGCCTGGCGGATCTGATGCCAACGGTACTCAAGATCTTGAAAGTCGAAACGCCCTCTCAAGTGCAAGGCTTGAGCCTGCTGCCTCTGATGGCTCGGAAAAAGACAGAGGAGCGCCGCAGCCTGTACGCAGAAACTTTCCTGCCGCGCCTTCACTTCAACTGGAGCGAACTGAGGTCCGTTGAAACAGAAAAGTATCATTTTATCGACGCTCCGAAACCGGAGCTCTACGATCTATCAAAAGACCCCAGCGAAACCCAGAACCTTTACGCTGAGAAGAAGGCCGTGGCGGACGAGATGCGCGCCCGCTTGACCACGCAGATAAATCAATACAGCGCTGGCCCGGAGCTGGCACAGAAGACGGGGCTTGACCCCGCACTGATGGAACGGTTGAAATCCCTGGGATACGCGGGCTTTTCCGGTGGTGGCAATCCCACAATCACGGACCGCTCCTTGCCGGATCCCAAGGACCGCATTCAGACCTATGAGCTGATTTCCGACGCGATCGCCGAGAGCCAGCACGGCCAATATCAGAGTTCTACTGAGAAGCTTACGGCGGCGCTCAAGACGGACCCGGACTCTGTTCCCGTGCACTATCTGCTGGGACTCGACTATTATCGTTTGCACGATTTTCCCCGCGCGGTGCAGGAACTTCAGCGCGTCCTGCAACTCAGCCCGGACTATGCGCTTGCGGTTTTCAACCTAGGACTTGCTTATGCCCGCACCGGCGACTTCGACCGAGCCATCCAGGAACTGAAGCACGCCCTGGATCTGGACGGCACGAACTTCTCCGCCGCTTATAATCTGGGTGCCGCATACGGACAGAAGCAGATGGTTCCAGAAGCTGTGGCCGCGTTCCGTCAAACTATAGCCATTGCTCCGGAATATGCGCCCGGACATCGAGCATTGGGTGAACTGCTGCTCTACCAGGGACAAGTCGATGAGTCGCTGGCCGAGTTGCGCCGCGCTGCAGATCTGGATCCACGGAATGCAGGCGTCCATGCAGCTTTGGCGAAAGCGCTGTCGGCCAAAGGATTGAATGCGGAAGCAGAGGTAGAGATGCGCAAAGCCCAGCAATCGCGGCCTCAGTAGCGGATTTTCGCATCGGCTGCAAAGGCCCGATGACAAGAGCGAATCTATAACAATGAAGAAGTGCGGACTCGAGGTCATGTTCTGGCTCGTGCTGCCGCTGGCCCACGCCTTCGGAGCCGCGAACACGCCGGCCCACAAGCCTGTGCCGAACGTGATCCTTATTACCATTGACACGGTGCGCGCCGACCACGTGGGATGCTACGGGGCAAAGGACACTCAGACACCCGCTCTGGATGCTCTGGCCCACGATGGCATCGTCTTTGAGCGAGCCATCTCCCAAGTTCCGTTGACGTGGCCTTCCCACGCGGCTATCCTGACCGGCTTGTACCCCTTCCAAAACGGAGTACAGGATTTCACCGCGCCGCCGCTGGAACCACGCTTCCGTTCGGTGGCGCAGGCTTTCCAAGCCCATGGCTACGCAACTGGAGCGGTCGTCAGCTCCTTTGTTCTCGATCGCAGTTGGGGATTAGCTCGCGGCTTTGATTTCTACGACGACGCATTTCCTCCCGAGCAATTCCTCCACCGAGACCTGGGACTGGTGGAACGTCGGGCCGGCGAGAGCGTCACTCGCGCCTTGGCCTGGCTGCAAAAGAACCAGCGGCGGCCGTTCTTCTTCTGGTTGCACTTGTACGACCCTCACAGTCCTTACGATCCACCGGAGCCCTATCGCACGCAATACCACAGTCATCCCTATGACGGAGAAATCGCGTACGCGGACCATGAGCTCGGACGCCTCATCGCGTGGCTGAAGAGGAGTCAACTCTACGACCATACCTTGATCGTTTTCCTCAGCGATCACGGGGAATCTTTGGGCGAACACGGCGAACAGGAACATGGTTTTTTTGCATATAACTCGACGGTGCGTATTCCTTTGATCGTGAAACCAGTTGCTGGGAGCGGCTTTCGCCCCGGCCGGATCTCCCGGCCAGTCGAGACCATTGCCGTGGCTCCGGCTTTGCTCCAGTTGGCGGGAACTCACGACCCGATGGAGAAGCAATTCCGGCAAGGTAGCCTGCTTCGTCCCGACGGCGAGGGTGAAGAGGAGACCTATAGCGAGACTTTCTATCCCTTCAGCTCCTTCGGTTGGAGTCCGCTCCATGCTCTGGAAACAAGCCGCTACCATTACATTGATGCACCCGAACCAGAACTGTACGATGTTGCCGCCGATCCGGAGGAGAAAGACAATCTTGCCGCAAAGCAGCCCGCCACCGTTGCGGTCCTAAAGAAGAAACTAGAGGCGCGCCTGCAGGATCGCCCTTTCACTTCCAGCCGTGACGGTAGCTCTGAGCTAAGTCCGGATGCGCTGGAGAAATTGCGGGCCCTGGGCTATGTCGCCTATCGCTCACCGGTTTCGACCGCAGCGTTAGCCGCGGGATTGCCCGACCCCAAGGGCAAATTGTGGGAGTTCAACTCGATTCTCAAGGCGGAAGATGCTCTGCAAGCAGACGATGCGGAGCGCGCGGAGCAGTTTTTATCGCCGGTTCAGCAGCAAGATCCGCAGATGTACGTGATCCCATTCCTGTTGGGTGAGGCCGCGCTGCGGAAGCAGAATTGGGCGCGCGCCGCCGAACAGTTGCAGCGGTGTATGGATCTCAATCCGAATTTTGACAACGCGATGACTGGCCTGGCGCGAGCCCTGGCCAAACTGGGACGCGTAGATGAGGCGAAGCGCTGGCTCAAGAAGGCGACCGGCAGCAATCCTGAGAACTACCGCGCCTGGTATGAGCTTGGCTTGTTCGAGGCCGAGAACGAGCTAACGGCAGCTCAAGCATCCTATCAGAGGGCCATCACAATTCAGCCCAATTTCTCACCCGCACAGCGCGAACTGGGCGTGCTGCTGTTCAACCAAAAGAACTACGCGGCTGCCGTGCCCAGGTTCGAGAAAGCCATCGCGCTCGGACTCGAGGATGCGCAACTGGATAACTTCCTGGGCATTTGCTACAACCAGACCCATCAGCTGCAAAAGTCCATCCGGACCCATCTGGCGGCGCTGAAACTTGATCCGAAGCTGGCGGAGGCGCACCTCAACCTTGCCTACGACTATCAGCTATTGCATCAGCCGAAGGCGGCGCGAGAGGAGTACCAGCGGGCGTGCGACCTTGAGCAGAAGTTCTGCAAATTCGTGCCACCACAGTGAAGCGAGTTCACTTTGCATTCAATCCGCCGAATCGTGAAAGGAAGGTCTACTACAGCGGACTATTGGCTAAAGACGGCATGGGTGCTATCCAGAGCACACCTCGCGTCTGGAGCAGCTTTCGATTCCGCCACACGCTCACCACGAAACGATTTCCACCATTGCAGTAGCGGTTTCAATTGCGACTCGTAGGGCTTGCGACTCTTGTTATCCAGAAACTCCATATTCTGGAACTTCGCGTCCCGAGCCACGCTGATAGTAATGGCGTGCGCATCCTGCATCACCAGAGGAGGCACATCCCGGGGCACATTGAGCGCTCGAAATCCCTCGCTGTCAATGATTCCGCTCAGCGTATTCCAGTCCGCCTCAGACAATACACCTTCGTAAACCCTGCGGTCGGTATCCTTTCCTCGCCTACGGCTTGCTCTCTCGGAATGGAAACGGCGGTCCGCGAAAACCACAGTGCAGTATTGCTCGGAGGCCATGCTTCCCGCCTGCACCTCATTGAGCTGTAGACGAACTGCTGCGCCCTTCGCTGTTTCATTCTGACCAAGCAGCGCAGCGGCCAATCCGATTCCCACGAAACCGCAAAGAACTGCTATGTGACGAGTCATCGTTTCACCCAATGTTCATCGGTGCACAGTACTGGGGCTTCGACTCCTTCAGGTCTGACTTGCTCCTCTTCTTCAAGCCCTCGAACCACTTCATGAGTGGGCTCAGAGTTTTCTTGTAAGCCGCTCCATTGTCCAGGTAAGTGTCCACCCCTGTTGAGGGCCCCGACGTCGCTGAAATCAAGGCGCCAGTTTTTACTCGCTCCTTCACAGTAGTGAAGCGCTGAGTGCTTCCACCCCGTTCGATTTCTGCGTCCAGGCTCTCGATGTCCCGCACCGCTTGCGCATCATCGGGCAGAGTCGGCATTTCTTGCGTCTTTATTCTCTTCAGTGCTTCATCATCGAGAATTACTTTCAACTGCTGCAGATCGTCGGCTCCCAGACTACCTTGTGCACGTTTTACTTTCGGTCTACCCACAGTCGCCTCTTCTCTTTTTTCCAGAACGTATTTCCCATCGCCATAGACTACGAGGCATGACAACGAATTCGGGTATCGCCAGACATCTCCCGGATTGCCGAAGGTGATTCCCCACATTCCCTTGCCGTGCTGAACATTGGCTTCGATGTCCAGATACGCTGTCGATTGCTGTAGTCGAAGCAGCGGCGTGGAAGCGTTTTGACAGATGCTAATTGTTGACGCAACGAGGATCGCCAGAACTGTCACGAACTGAACCAGTTCATGGATGTTGAAGATTCTCCGCATATCCGGCACTCCGAATGAGGCACTCATATTACATCAGGATTGGAACCCCTTCCTCAAATATCTATTCGGGCAGGTGAGCGGGATTGTCCTGTTGCCGCAGTTTGTATAGCAATTCGTTCGCCCTGGCAGCGGCCGGCACTGAGGGAAAAGCCTTCACAAAGGCTTGCAATTCAGAAATCGCATCCTGCCGCCGGCTCTGTTGGAGGTAGACGTTCACCAGTTGCAAATGTGCTTGCCACATCTTCGCGTCGAGTTGCAGGGCCGCGCGCAGGCTCTTCTCCGCTTCAGTAAGCTTGCCCGTTCGTCCATAGAGCGAGCCTCGCAGGAAAGTTCCGAAAGCCGAATCGGGCCGGCGCTGCAGGCCCGAAGTTAGAGCTGTTTCCGACTCGGGATAGCGACCCGTCAGCATCAGTACGTTGCCCAGATTAAAGTAAGCCTGCGGGTCGTTCTGATCGAGCCGGATTACCTCCTGGAATTGCGCCTCCGCCGACTTGAAATCTGCTTTGCCTAAATAGAGCGACCCGAGATTATTGTGCGCGGGATAGTAAGTTGGTGCGATCTTCAGCGCGTCAAGGTAGTGCAGGATGGCATCGTCGCTCTTCCCCCGCCGCTCCGCATCCAACCCCCGCCCGTATTCCTGGAGCGCCTTCTTGGGAAAGCGCTTGTTGTAGTCTGCCGGATCGACCAGATAGGGGTTGGCGCCTGAAGGCTGCGATTCGATCAGTGCGGCTTTCCCCGCGCTCTCGCGAGGACGCAAGGTGATGAAAGCCAATGCATACGCGCTTGTGTCAGGACGTATCACCAGCCGCTCGTCGACGGGATCATAAGCGTCGTCGTTGATCACGACATGGTACTCGCCCCCGACCAGATTATCGAAGCCGAATTTTCCCTGGGTATCCGCATACAGGCTGGTGACCGGGCTGCCGTGGAAACGCAACTCCACCATGATCTGGTGCGATGGAAAATCGCCCCTGGCTACGCGGAGCTGTCCCACAATGTTGCCCAACTCCTGGTGCTGCGCAACGAGCGAGGGTGGGAGGAGAAAACTGACGAGGAGCAGGAGTGGACAAAACTTGCGGGTCATCGCTCACCCACGAAACAGAAAAGGACCCGTTCGCCGTGTAAGCAAACGGGCCCCGGAAAGGAAGCGGGCTAGAAGCTGAACTTCAGCCCCGCCTGCATCACGCGTGCGCCGAGCGTGCCAGCGGCTTTGCCAAAGATCCCGCTGCGAATTTCATTATGCGCTCCTCCGCCAGCAGTTGCCAGAACGAAGTTGGCGCGATTGAACAAGTTGAAGGCCGCTACCTCGAATTTCAGGCCAGTCTTCTCTGTTATTTTGAAGTTCTTGGCCAGGGTCATGTCAGTTTCCCAGGAACCTGGACCAACAAAGGTGTTACGGCCGAGATTGCCGAGGCAACCCAAACACGGGGGCGTAAAGACTGGAATCCCAGCATAAGCTGCGCCTGTAGCTGGATTGTTTCCCCAGCCATTTGCCCATTCCGCCCTCGTCGGCGTAAAGCTGGCCAGGGATGAATTGGGACGTTCATTCCTGCCATGCGTGAGGAGGTAGTCGCCACCGTCGTTGCCGCAGATGCCGGCAGTAACGTCCGCAGCGACACAAGTGGCGCCGGTAACTGTGCTGTCCAGATCAGGCGTCCCTCCACGATATGGCTGCCAATGAGCTCCAGTCTGGAAAGCCCAAATCCCGTTCAGGGACCAACCGCCAATGACCTCTCCCAAAAATCCGGTTGCCGTCTGACCCGGAAGCTGCCACACATGATTAATAACCAGGCGGTGGCGTATGTCGTAGATCGAGTTTCCACGGTCGAACCGGGGGTGAACTGGGTCAGTTGTGAAACCCTCGCCTCCCGCCGCGCCATTCGCCGTGGTGGCGCCGCTATGCCAGGTTGAGCCATTATCAATCGAGTGACTGTACGTGTAGTTCACGTTGAACAGCAGACTGTGACTCATCTGCCGCCTCAGGGAGGCCTGCAGGGAGTTATAGTTGGAATTGACCACATTCTCCCAGACACGCAGGCGCCCATAGTTCGGGTTGGGGCGGCCGCCGTAACCGGTTTCCGTCCATCCCACGTTGTTCACCAGCGTAGAGCCAGCCGGTAACAGAGCGCCAGGGAGGCGGTTGACGTCCTCCGCGCGGAAAAGCTTGTGGCCGGTCGTCCCCACGTAGTTCACTTCCAGCACGGTCTTGGACATAATCTCGTGCTGAATTCCGAAATAGTAGTTGTAGACGTAAGGATCATCAATGCCTTGCGGGAAGATGATTCCTGTCAGAGTGGCGGTGTTGGGATTCTGGCCATACCAACCGTCGATATTGCCTTGCGCCTGGGCCTGAGTTGGAGGTCCCTGGTTGGGATTAGTCGGCGCTTGGGTGTAGTTTGGAAGGACACCACCCGGCCCGAACTGTGCCCCACCGGCAGGCGTGCAGCCACCGCTAACCACGCATGTTGTCGGACCGTAAACCACAACGTCGCCACCCCCACCGAACGCATTGAACATCTGGTTGAAAGAGTAGTACGGCAGATTCCAACGGGAATTTGACAGCGGGTTATAGAGAGTGCCCTCGTAAGAGATGCCGAAGCCGCCTCGAATCGCGGTCTTGCCGTTCCCGAAGACGTCGTAGGCGAAACCTAGACGCGGGCCAAAATCTTTATGGCGGCCCTTACCCAGAGACGAAGCGGCGGCGAACCCTCCAGGGCCGCAAACACCCGCCAATTGAGCATAGGATATTTCACCGACGGTATTGCACCCCGGATTGCCTGCCGCGATGTTGGCGTTCTTCACTCCTTCAATAGGGTTGTTTCCCGGCCCTAGAATGAAGGTGGTGGCCTGATTGTTTTCCTCCGTATGACGGGCGTACAGGTCGTAGCGCAGGCCCAGCTGCAAGGTCAGGCGCTTCGTAGCCTTCCAGTCATCCTGGAAGTATGCCCCCATTTCAATGTTCCTCCAGTGACGAAAGTTGCTCGCCAAACTCGAATTCGGGACTGTATTGCTCGTCACTAACCCCTGGATGGTCGATGAGGAGCACGGTGCCGTGCAAATTCCTGGATTGACGCCAGCGGTGTTGCCGTAGGGAGCGTCCATGGCGAAGAAAAACGGATCAGAGAAGTAGTACGAGGGCCGTGCCACATTGAATTGGCTGTTCTCGATGTTTCGCCGAACATCCACGCCGATTTTCATATTGTGGTTGCCGTGACTGACGGATACCATTTCGGCGTAGGTGTAGACGTTTTCCTTGAAGAACTGAGGATAACCGCTGTAGGAGCCGAATCCCGCACTGCCATCGTCGAAGCCCGCGGCCGGAACACCGCCCTGGGCAACGTTGAGCAAGGGGCTGGCGTTCTGCGAGTAACCGGCCCGGAATTCGTTCAGGATTTTCGGGCTGAAGGTGTGAAGGTAGCTCAACTGACCGTTAGGGCTTCGAATCGTTTGCGGATTGAAAAAACCGCGGGCGCAGGCTGGATCACCACAGGGCCCATACTTATCTGTGTTTCGCGAATGGTTGTAGTTAACCGAAAACCGGTTGGCTTGGCTGGGATCATAGTCCACGCGCAACGAAGCTTCGTTGCCATTGAACAAGTTACCCACATTGCCGAAAGCACCCGTCTGGGACTTAACCAAAGAGATGCCGGACACCTGGAACGGCATTGACGATACACCGGTCGTGGGATCGCGTCCGATGAACCCGGCATTCGCACCCAGCGGAGTGCTGCATGGAAGTCCCGTGTTCGATAACACCGTGGTATTGTCGACCCCCGGCACAACCCCGAAGAGCGACTGCATTCTGGCCGCCATGATGTTTGCTTGGGCCGCTGGAATCCCAAAGCCAGCGGTATAGCTATCGGGGCAGAGGTAATCAGCGTAGTTCGAAAGCCCCGTGTCAGTGGCAGTGAACGCGAAGTATTGATCCGGCGTACTCGACGTGACCCCTCCTACGCTTGGCGGAAAATTCTGATAGAGCAGGTTCGCCACGGAATTTACACCGGTCGCCTGGTCCGCCGCCTTGACTGCGTCTCTCCACTGCTGAGATTCCTCGGTTACAGTGGTAATGTTGCTATATTTGAACCGGCTCCCCTGGAAAGATCCGAAGAAAAACAACTTGTCCTTGATGATCGGCCCACCAAGCGTGAAGCCGAACTGGTTCCACTTGAGAGGCTGAGTGGCGGTTGGCGCGCCTGCCGCTTTCTGGCCTGCATTGAACTGGTTCAAGAAGAAGTCATTGGCATCCGCTGCGTCGTTGCGAATGTATTCCCACAGGCTGCCGTGGAACTGGTTGGTGCCCGATTTGGTCACCAGGTTAACGGTGCTGCCGGCGCTGTTGCCGTATTGCGCTGACATGTTCAAACCTAACTGCTGAAATTCATCGACCGTATCCTGAATCGGAGTGTTGACGTTTCCGCCGCTCAGGCCCTTGTTGGAGACACCATTGATGAGGAAGCCATTGAAGTCTTCGCGCACGCCGTTCACGACGGTGCTATGGCCGTTTTCAAAATCAGTCCCGCTCACGTTGACTGCACCGCTGGAGAGCTGCATCAGGTCGAAGACATTCCGGCCATTCAGCGGAAGGTTGTTAATCTGCGTGGAGCCAATGGTCGTAGTCAGTCTGGAGTCTTCGGTTTGCACCGTTGCAGCCTCGCCCGTGACCTCGACCACCTCACGCGCCTGGCCCAACTGCATCTTCACGTCGACACGGACAATGGAGCCCGGGTCCAGGTTCACGCCGTTATCGGTGAACGTTTTGAACCCCGAAGCCTCAACCTTGATCTTATAAACGCCGACCGGCAGTTCCTTGGCGTTATAGAGGCCCGTTCCGTTCGTGGTGGTTGATATCGAGAGGTTCGTCGCCGAATTGGTCATGGTGACCTTCGCGCCGGCGAGCGCAGCACCTGAAGCGTCGGTGACAGTGCCAGTGAACTGGCCGTTTTGAATCTGCGCCATCGCACTCAGCGACAGGAACAAGATACACAGCGAAACCATGCAGGACTTCGTCATTGGCCTACCCTCGCGCGAGATGTTGGTGCTTGTAATGTCAGCAACCCCAAGTAACCAAACAACAATGACGGCACGTGTGACCACAATCACGCGTCACCTTCAGATGGGCCGCATTTTGCTCTTAGTCGATGCTGACTGTCAAGAAATGTTTAATCGATTCATACTAAAGGCCTAAGCGGTACAAAACGGGACCTACAGGTAATCCCTGAGCGCCAGGATTTTGCGACATCGAGAGACTGAAACGGCTTGGAGCGTCCCCGCCAGCAGGAAAGCAATTTCGGCTTGTCAAATCAATCACTTGCGCTTTATGCGACCGTTCCGTTCTGAGAACTACGTGGGGAACTTGCTTGTATAGATTATGAGGACTAACCGGGCAAGCTCTAGAACTTGGATGAATCCGAGGGATCAATTCTTAGAGTACTTCTTTTGAGTCTGGCGGTGGCTCTGTGGCCGTTTGGGGGTGTCAGCGAGACGCTGATTGATCAGACCCTTCCCCTCCTCGACCACAAGTTCCTGGTCGACGCCCACCGCGCCGATACGATCGACGGCGCCGGAAGGCCAATGGACCACAATGGAATCGACATGGTTCGCAGCGCCCAATCCGAAATGCAAGCGCGGATCACTCGCCGACTCAAAACTCGAGTTCGCGCGAACCTCCGCGGTCTGCGTGAGAGCGCCCGTCTTGACCTCGACACGGGCGCCAAAACCGTCTCGATTCGAACGAGTCCCGACAGTTTTTATGCGCAGCCAGTGACCGCCCTTGGCAGTCTGGTTCCGCAGCAGAAGCGGAGAACCGTCCAAAACGCTGACCAGCAGGCCTTCCCTGCCGTCATTAAAGAAATCGGCCGTGGCTGCACCGCGAGCCACGTAACGGCGAGCCAAAGGACCTCCGGCATGCACGCCGATCTCTTCGAATTTTCCATAGCCAAGGTTTCTGAACAGCAACGGGCGCTCTGCGTAAGTCACACCGAATGAATGTTCATCGACTTGCGGATTCACATGCCCATTGGCGACGAAAATGTCTTTCCATCCGTCATTGTCGAGATCGAGAAATTTCATTCCGAAGCCAAGAAAGGGAGTACTGACTGGACCAAAGTTCGCGGAGCCGGCCAGGTCCGTAAACTCGCCGGTGTGATCGTTGTGAAACAGGTTGTTGGTGTCGTCGGAAAAGTTTGCCTTCGCGATGTCCGGCCATCCATCGTTGTCGTAGTCGGCAGAGTCTATGCCCATGCCGGCTTGTTCCCGGCCATCCGCGCTGTAAGCCACACCGCCTTGCACGCCAACTTCTGAAAAGCCGCCCTTGCAGTCTCCGTGGTAGAGCAGGCTAGGAGACGAATCATTGGCGACGTACAGGTCCGGACAGCCGTCCAAATCGTAGTCCAGCCAAAGCACGCCCAGTCCGTAATAAGAGTCGGGATCGATGTTGAGTTTTTCGGTGACATCGGTGAACGTACCGTCCCCGTTGTTGTGATACAGACGGTCTCGTCCGCCTTTTAATCCGCGCGGCCCGCAGGAAACAGCAATCCCGCGATATTTACAAAAAGGCCCTTGTCCGAATTCCGGCAGGTGATTGAGGTCAAGGTCCACGTAGTTGGCGACATATAGATCGAGATGGCCATCCTTGTCATAGTCGCCGAACGCAGCGCTGGTACCCCAGCGTCCCGGATTGCCCACCCCAGCTTTCGCCGTCACATCGGTGAACGTGCCATCGCCATTGTTGTGATACAGCACCGCGCCATCGAGATACGTAATATAAAGGTCTTCCCAGCCGTCATTGTCGTAGTCTCCGACGGCGGCCCCGAATCCCCAACCGCAATGGGTAAGTCCCGCCTTCACTGTCACATCAGTGAAAGTGCCATCGTGGTTGTTGTGGTAGAGCTTGCTGGGATGGCATTTCTTTGCCTTCAAATCCTCAAGCGTCGAACCATTTACCAGGAAAATATCCATCCACCCGTCATTGTCGTAGTCAAAAACTGCGATCCCCCCGCACATGGATTCCATGATGTAACGTTTTTCCGCGCCGCCGCAGGTGAGATGAAAATCGATGCCGGCGGTGTGGGTCACGTCTGCGAAGGACACTGGAGAAGAGGAAGGCTTTCTCTTACTGTCGCTGGTTGCAGGCGGAGGATGCGGGTGAGTTGTCTGTTGCGAAGGTGCGCGCTGACAAAATCCACCGGCAGACAAGACCAGAGCAGGAATCAGGAAGAGAAGCATTCGTTTCAGAATGGATGGCGTGGATATCATGCGCGTGGACATCATGGGATCGGCCCCGTGGCCATCCCTCCCGTGATGGGTTGCTCTTTCTTCAGCGCGTTGAACGTCTGGAGCTCCTTTTGAGATTCCTCCTTCTGTCCGGCTTTTTCCAGGGCTCGCGACAATTGATAGTGCGCCGCGGGATCGCCGGGCTTCAGCGCGACCGCGCGCCGGAGAGCCGGAACTGCTCCGTCGGCATCGCCCTGCAGAAGCAGGGCTTTGCCCAGGTCGTAGGCCACGTCCGAATTCTGCGCGTCAAGTTCAGCAGCTCTCTTCAAATCGGTCACCGCCGACTTCCAATCTCCAGCCGAAACCAGGCAATGGCCAAGCTGATAAAGAACGGAAGAATTGTTTGGCGAACGCAGCAGTTCGTTCCTGTATTCGGCGATCGCGTCCTGATTGCGGCCAAGGCTGGCGTAGGCGAAGGCGAGATGATAGTGACCCAGGGGAATGCCGGGTTGCAGACGTAGCGCCCTCTGAAATTGCTCGACAGCCTGCACGCTGCGATTCGTATTCTGGTAAGCCCGCCCCAGCAGCAGGTGAGGAAGAGCGGCGTCCGGATCCAGTTTGATTGCCTTCTCGAGTTCATCCGCGGCTGCCGGATACTGATTGTCCGACAGCAATATCAGAGCGGTGTCGAAACGGATGTCTGAGCGGCTGCCGTCCAGGCTCTCGGCACGCCGCATTGCTTGCAGCGCGTTCTCGTGCTGACCCTGCTTGAAATAAACAAGCCCTAGCCAATGTTGCAACTGGGCATCCCGCGGCCATCGGGCCACCGCAATTTGCGCAACGCGGTGTGCATCAGCGAGCTGCCCCCCTTGCAGATAACTGAGCACCAGCCCCCGGTTGACCTCGAGATTCTCGGGAGACAGTTGCCGCGCTTGCTCGAAATTCTGGGCCGCACGGGAGTAGTCGCCCGCATCCAGAGCGCTCTGAGCATGGAGTATAAGTCCGGTGAGTTGTTGGTTGCCCGACTGGGCACCAGCGCCAACAGCGAACGTCGGAAGCAGGAGCAGGAAGAATATGAGACGGAGGTTCACAAGACGTTTCGCTCTGTACCTCTTCAACGATGCCATGTCTGGAAACACTGATGCGCATAGTATACGTCGGCATTTGGACGCCGGTTCTCGCGCTTAGGTCTTGTCCTAAAGCGCGTTGGTAAGCAATTCCCGCAGAGTCCATATGTGGGTCGCAATGCCGGATTCCATCGCGGGTGATACACGGATCGTTGAATGAACACGGCACCAATTGTAATAGGCGAAATGCAGAGCACAGGCAGCCTTCAAGTTGTCCAGTTTCTTGCTGTAGCCGAGTGTCAGTCTCGCGAATCGTTTCAGCGATTGGCGAATCGTGAGATTTTGCCTCTCAATGAAACTTGTCGAGATGTAGCGGCTGTCAGGCCGTCCATCGCGGACGCGGATTATTGTTTCTATCATCGGAGCCGGAGAATAGCGTCCAGCAGTGTCGTGCTGACCGTGATCTCCGAATATCTTTATGACCTGCGCGAAGTCTGCTTGTCCGGCGAATACGTCCTCGACTCCCTTGCGGTAGAAGGCGAATCCATCCGTAGTCAATTGGAAACGATGTTGTTCTGCGATGCGACTCCGCAGCGAGTTCAAGAAAGCGTAGGTGGTCTCGCGAGTCCGCTTGCCGATTGCGTAAGCCGGAATCAGTTTCGAGTCGGCATCCATCGCGACGAAAATCCAAGCATCTCCGAGTTCCGGCGAATCTTCTGGTTTTACATTGCGCTGTTTCTTCCCACAGAATCCCCAGATTTCGTCCCCTTGAATCCTCTCGCAGCGAAGGTTGCGAAGTTGCGAATCCATCAGTTTCGCGCAACGCTCACCAGCGAGTACCAACAGTCTCAAAATTGTGTCGCGGTGCAGTTGCGTAATGCGCTCGGTGCTGCGAATGCTCGTACCTTCCAACAAAAGCTGAATCGCAAGCAGCGCCTTATCCTCAGACACCGTCATACCGCCAAACAAACCAGTGCGGCCTTCCGTGTAAGTCTTTCCGCACTGAGCGCAACGAAAGCGCCGAAGGCCACTCCGTTGCTTCCCGAACTTCGTGCATTCGCGGTTGCAAACTGTGCAATTCATACATGCACGTTACAGCAAGCGGTTGCTGTTTGTCAAGGTAATAATCTACGTGGTTCCCGCACGAAAACTAGGGTTCTATGTCGTTGGGCATATGGTAAAAACCCAAGCAAAGCCCACACTGGCGGTGTCATCTGAAGCCTATGCCAGCACTCGACGTAGACATTATCGAGAAGATCGCGAAGCGTCTATCTGAGATCGAGGAGTTTTTGCGCGAAAATCGCGGGGTGCTAGAGCCACAAAAACACACAGACGTTTTTAGTTCTGAGCGCGTGTACTGGCACGCAGGGTACGCGAGTGCCTTGAGAGACATTCTTGATTCTCTGCAAGGCACTCGCAATTCCCCGTTCAATTAGTTAAACGTGTTGCAGCGGGGGCATTTCCAATCTTTCCCCGCTGGTCGTGCTGGATGTAGAGGGTTGTTGTTGCCAGCGTAGTCGTGCCACAGTTCGCACTCAGCATTGAAAGCTGCGAGAGAACTGCTACAGTATGCAGCTTTGAATTGCTGATACTGGCCTTCGTAGTCGTGCAAACGACGATTCACATCGTCATCCGAACGGCCTACACGCTGGATGTAATACGTGCTTCCGTTGGTGTAACCAAGAGCATACACACCAGCGGACGTTTTAGTGACAGCATTGTCAATGCCGCTCTTGCTGAGCGAGAACGGCCCTGACATGTTTGGTGAAGCCATGGCAAAATTCTTCTTTCTTTCCCTATCGGGAAGGTTGGGATTGCGTTAAAATGGCGGAGACGGTAGGATTCCGACCTACGGATCGGGTGCTTCCTGGCGAGGTGAGACCCGATCAACAGCTTATAAGGCTGCCGCAATAAAGCACTCTGCCACGTCTCCGAATACAAGGGTGCCCATCACGGCCTGTCCCGGTGTCCGCCAAGACAAACCACGGGACAGGCCATTGTTATGGCCTTCGCTACGGATGAGCGTTTAGCGTCGGCTAATCAGGGTATTTTCATCGTGGTGCTTCCTCCCTTAAAACCTTGCAGCTAACGGACGACCGCGAACAGCAGACCGGAATCTGGGAGTGCTGCGAATGTAATCACTCGCATCCTTCCCTTTTTCCGTAAGTTCCCACTTGCCGTCTGGAACCTGCCGGACTTCGGCGTGCTGATCTCTCATGGCCGTGCTCAATACTGCTGAGACGTTATTCGCAAAGTTTGCCGCTCTCGTCTTGACTCCTGCCGCGATCAACGCCTCAGCAATTTCCGGCGTCGTCTTGGGTTGAGAATCGCTCAATAGATCGAGGATTGCCCAGCGGACACTCATAAACGCATATTTGTCGCTTGCTGGGCGAGAAGGAGGGAGCGGACTGGAAGAAGCAGTGTCCGGAATCAGACACTTTGAAATGGTGGAGATACTATGGTGCAGATCATTCAGGCGAGCTTGCAAGGTGCTGACTTGCTGCTGCACGTCGGTGCGCTGCGCTTCCAGATCATGCAGGACAGCATCGTAATGGTTTTTTAATTCACCATCGAGCGGCATAGTTTTTCTCCTAAAAGAAAATTCTTGCGCCGCTTTAGGGTGCGATGTATACTGACTAGTGCGAGAAGGGCGGCGTATAGAGGCCGCACCCCTCGCAGGGAACGCACCCTAAAGACTGCGCTTATACATTGTGCTCATTTCTTCCTCTCCTTGGCTGGGACTCAACTCCCAGCCTTGGAGTACGTTAAGAATCCTACCACGCGCTTTCCAATTCTCAAAACAATTTCTTGCCAATCCAATTGGATGCCTCTGTTTGCATGGAGATGCCTACGCCAATGCAACCCAATATATAGTAGAGTGAGTTACGCTCAACTCCCACTAATGGTATCTTCGGAGATTGCGCCCTATTAGCTGTGTGGAGGCAAGTTGTTGATTTAATGGGTCTTTCCCGTTTTGGGAGAACGACCGCCCTTGAAATCCTTCCGCATGGCGGCGATTTTCTTGAAGTAGGCTGAGCCGCGCTTCGCGGTGGTCTTCCCGCCCTTTGCTCCCAGCGTAGCCGCCGGAGACTGTGCTAGTAAATCATCGGCCAGATGGATTGCAGCAGTGAGCAATTCGGCGGCACGCTGGGAGCGACCTTCGGGAAGGTCGGTTGTGAGCAAGAGTTCGTGGGCTTCGCCTATCAGGTTGCGGAGCGCGCGAAGATCATTTTTCTTTCCCATATGGCAACCGTAACACCGTAACACCAGCAGTGCAAGCGGTTGCTGTTTCCCTCACCAACGCATTTCAGGACAAGACCCGCGCTTAGGCCGGGTGCAAAATGAATGGGTTACGTGTTATGATCGTGATCGAGTAGTGCAAATCCTCTTCCGCACCAGTGCGCTCATTCTGAAGAGTTTAGGATCCTCGATTCAATGCTCATTATCCTTGTCACCATCGTTCACGTGATCGTTTGTCTGTTTCTGATTGTGGTTGTTCTGCTGCAAAGCGGCAAGGCCGGAGACATCTCGGCGGCCTTCGGCGGGCAGGGCAGCCAGGCCGCATTCGGCCCGCGCGGCGCGGCCACGGCGCTCTCTAAAGCGACTACGATTTCGGCAGTCCTTTTCATGCTAACCTCAGTGACGCTCTCCATCAACGCCATCAAGCACGGCGGGACAAAGTCTGTGTTGCAGGATATGAAATCCGCGCCTGCCAAGACGCAACCGGCTACACCTGCCCCCACTCCAGCCAAGCCCCCTACGCAGAAATAAGAGTCTCGCCTTACCCGAGACGCCACTACAGAAAACGTGTCTCTGCGGTTTTCCGGGGAGCAGCTTGCGGGTTTTGCTGTAATTGTATTTCCCGCATACGGGTGCTACCATCCGATTGTCGGGACTTATAGCCGGGAGGTATCTATCATGTCGGATCGTGAAGGTAACAGTTTTGGTTGGTTTCTGGCCGGGTTAGGTCTGGGAGCGGTGGTGGGAGTGTTGTATGCGCCGCGTTCCGGTAGCGAGACGCGAGAGGCTCTTCGCGCTCGAGCGGAAGAAGGACGCGATTACATGCGCAGCCGTGCGCGCGATGCTCGCGACCAGGCTTCCGAGTGGGTGGATCGCGGCCGCGACGTCGTAAATCAGCAGAAGGATCAGTTCCGCGCCGCTTACGAGGCCGGACGGCAAGCCTATCAAGAGGCTACGACGGAGACCGGAGCACCCAAGAACCTGTAGTCCTTTTGGAGTCGACGGCTCGCGCTTAGGAGCGTTGTACTATGGAAAACCTCACTCCAGTGTTTATCGCCCTCACCGGGGCAGCTGTGGTTTTGCAGGCGGGCATTCTTGCTGCGATGTACCTGGCTATGCGCAAGAGCACCGCCCGCATGGAGGCGCTGGCGAGTGAGGTTAGGACCAAGGCTTTGCCCGCGCTGGAGACGGCGCAGGCCGTACTTACCGACCTTCGCCCCAATCTTCAAGTGATTGCCGACAATCTGGCGGAGACAACCATTTTGGTTCGCGCTCAAGTGGAACGCGTGGACGCAACGGTGAATGACGTGGTGGATCGCGCGCGCCTGCAAATTATCCGCGGCGACGAGTTGCTGACGCGCACTCTCGACCGCGTGGAAGCGACTTCGGAAATCGTGCACAAGACCGTGGTCTCGCCCGTGCGCCAGGTGTCGGGAATAATTCAGGGTGTTACCGCGGGCATTGAGTTTCTGCTGGGTAACCGCGGCCGTAAGAATGGCGGCAGCCGAGACGCGCGGCGGCCCGTGCCGCAGGATGAGATGTTCATCTGACTTTTTATTGTTGATTGTTGATTTCTGATTGTTGATTGCAAAACCTAACGTGCGCAGCCACCTGTTTTACAGGAATCAATAAATCAACAATCATCAGTCAACAATTCCCTCCCATGCGCTATCTGGTTCGAGCCCGCGTTAAGCCAGATCGTGAACACGATCTGCTCCAGGCCATTGAGAATGAAACGCTCGGCCGGGGCTCGGTCGCCGAAGGCGAATACCTGCGCAACATGAATGAAGCGCGCGTCTGCGCCGACCAGACCGTGCGCTGGGTGGAAGTCTGCTATTGTCCCACACCGCTTCAGGAAGAACGGCCTTACTGGGAACAATACTTTGAGCTGGCGCGGGTGCAGGACGCGCACGACCGGCGCAGGTGCCGCGACGAGAATGGTTCCGAGGCCTGGGCCTGCGGCGACTGCGATTGCACCGCTCGTCTGGAGGAGAAACTGAAGACGTGTGGCACGACGTTTCTTCAATCGCTCCGCGACGCCTCTCGTGGCTAGATAAATCCCGGCTTCCCTCTGCAAGACACACTACACTTGTTCCGCGACACTCAAAATCACTTTGACCATGGCAAATACCCACAAACTGATGTTTAACGCAGTGATAGATGCCGGACGAACCACGGTGGCGGCGGTAGCGTCTCTGCTGCTGGCCCGAACCCTGAAGCTGCCCGAGTTCTACTGGGCGCCGATCTCGGCCATCGTGATCATTCAGTCCACCATCAATCCGAGAAGCTTGGCATGGCAGCGGTTCGCGGGGACGGCATTGGGCGCGGCGTTAGGGGCGCTGCTCGCGACATTTTTTCGCTCCAATATTGGGGTGTACGCAGCGGCAATCTTCTTGTGTGGAACGCTCTGCTCGCTTCTCCGATTGCGCGGCGCTTACCGCTTTGCGGCGATTACGCTGAGCATCATCCTATTGATCGCGCACCAGCGTCCGGCATGGATCGTGGCTTCGCATCGCTTCGTGGAGGTGTCGCTGGGCATCGCAGTGGCGCTCGCCGTGGCGCAGTTGTGGCCAGGTCGCGCGTGACACTCTTTACCTATAGCGATCCAGATCTACGCAATCTGTATCTACGCGATCCAGGCTCCGCCGGCGACGATGTCGTCGTCGTAGAAAACGGCAGCCTGTCCTGGAGTGATGGCGCGCTGCGGCTGATCGAAGGTGACGAGAACCTCATCTTCAGCGACTTTCTCCAGCACTGCGGGAGCGGGCTCGTGGCGGTGGCGAATCTTCACGGATACGCGCATGGGCTCGCGTAGGTCGTCCACAGAAATAAGGTTCACGCGGCGGGCTCGCAGCGTCCGCGAATAGAGATGCTCAGCGTCGCCGACGATCACTTGCTTGTCGGCACCGTTGATCTGGATCACATAGAGCGGCGATCCGGTGGCGATGCCCAGGCCCTTGCGCTGGCCGACGGTGAAGTTGTGAATGCCGCTGTGTTCGCCGATTACTTTGCCGCCCGCCGTTACGAGTTCGCCTGCGGTGTCCGGCAGAGCTTCGCCACTCTCGGCGAGGTAGGCGTCGATGAAGCGCTTGTAGTCGCCGCCGGGGACAAAGCAGATCTCCTGCGAGTCGGGCTTCTCGGCGAGGGCCAGGCCCCGCTTGCGGGCCAACTCGCGAACCTCGGGCTTGGTCATTCCGCCGAGGGGAAAGAGCGTACGGCTGAGTTGATCCTGGGTGAGGCCGAATAGGAAATAGGTTTGGTCCTTGCTGCGATCGGCAGGACGCTTCAGCAGCCAGCGTCCGCGGGCGTCGTTGTACACCACGCGGGCGTAGTGGCCGGTGGCAACGCAATCGGCGCCGATCTGCCGAGCGACGACTAGCAGCTGATCGAACTTCAAATGATTGTTGCAGAGGCTGCACGGGATGGGCGTGCGCCCCGAGAGATATTCGGCAACGAAGGGGCGCACCACGTCGCGCTCGAAGCGCTCTTCGTGATTCACCACATAGTACGGAATGCCGATGCGCTCGGCGACGCGGCGGGCGTCGTAGACATCGTCGAGCGAGCAGCAGCGGCCGGTTACCTGCTCGGGCATGCCTTCGTGGCCTGCGAGGCGGCGCTGGTTCCAGAGCTGCATGGTCAGGCCGATGATGTTGTGTCCCTCGGCGCGGAGCATGGCTGCGACGGTGGAGGAATCGACTCCGCCTGACATGGCTACCGCGATGGTCTTGGCGTTTGGCATGCTAAGAGTTCACGGCTTGCTTTCTTGGGATCGGCGACAATTCCCGGAGTCGGGCCACCGTTTCCGGTACCAACGCCAGCGCGATGTCGATGTCTTCCGCGGTGTTCTGCCTGCCCAGGCTGAACCGGATGCTGGCTCGCGCGCGATCCGATCGTAGACCCATCGCGGTAAGCACATGGGACGGTTCAATCGCGCCCGACGAACACGCGGCTCCTGTTGAAACTGCCAGGCCCTTGAGGTCGAGGGAGATGACCATCGACTCGCCTTCGATATGATCGAAATAAATGTTTGACGTGTTCGGCACACGAGGGGCGGCATCGCCGTTCACGCCGGCCTCTTCGATCTGGGCGAGGATTCCCTGCTGGAGGCGGTCGCGCTGCGCGGACATTTTCTGGTCGTCGCCACGCTTGAATCCTTGCATCGCCAGTTCCGCAGCCTTGCCGAGGGCGACAATTCCAGGAACATTCTCGGTTCCGGCGCGGCGCGAGCGCTCGTGGCGTCCGCCATAAAACAACGGTTGAAGGCACGTTCCCTTGCGCACGTAGAGCGCGCCCACACCTTGCGGCGCGTGCATCTTGTGCCCGGAGATAGAGAGCGCGTCGCAGCCGATCCGGTTCACGTCGATCGGAACCTTGCCCGCGGCTTGCACTGCGTCGGCATGAAAATAAACGTTAGTCTCCGCGGCAATCTTGCCAATTTCTCCGACCGGTTGGAGCACCCCGGTCTCATTGTTGGCCATCATGATCGAAATCAGAGTTGTGTTGGGTCGCAATGCGCGGCGTACGTCGTCGGGATCGACAAGGCCGCGACCATCCACGGGCACATAGGTTACGTTGCAGCCCGTTTCTTCCAGATGCTTGCAGGTGAGCAGCACAGCATGGTGCTCAATGCTCGATGTAATGATGTGATCGCCTGGGCTGGTCAGGCCCACGATTGCCAGATTGTCGCCTTCGGTTCCACCGCTGATGAAGACAACTTCCGCTGGCTGGCAGCCCAGCAATGACGCAACTGAATCCCGCGCGCGTTCGACCGCAGCACGGGTCTCCTGCCCGTGATGGTGGATCGACGACGCGTTGCCAAAGTGCTCCCCAAAATACGGGCGCATGGCTTCGAGCACTTCCGGCAGAACCGGCGTGGTGGCGTTGTTGTCGAGGTAAATCCGGAGCATGGCAGTTACTATTCTACCTGCTTTCCGGTGAATGGCCGTCTTCTCGTGTCCTTCTAGACTCGATTTGGTGTGGGCCAGGAAAGCTCCAGTAAAATGTGCGCTAGATGCAAAATGCGACTACGGGGGCTGAAGCCCGCGAACGTTCAAAACAGCCGGTGAAATTTCAGGACAACCGACGCCCCTTCGGGGTGACGACACATCGGTGCTCCGATAGGTGCGAGGCCGTCAGCGTTTTTCCATGGCCACGTAGCGGTTGGGGTAGTCCGGGCCGACATATTCAGCGCGCGGGCGGATCAGGCGGTTGTCGTCGAGTTGCTCGATAACGTGGGCGGCCCACCCGCTGATACGGGAAACGGCGAAGACGGGCGTGAACAGATCCTCATCGATGCCCAGCACGTGATAGGTGGAAGCGGAGTAGAAGTCGACGTTGGCGTTCAACTTCTTTTCCGCTTTCACGAACTTCTCGATTTTTTCAGACATCTCGTACCACTGCGGCTGGCCGCTGGAACGGCCCAGATCACGTGACATCACGCGCAGGTGCGTGGCCCGGGGATCTTCGGTGTGATACACGCGATGTCCGAAGCCGGGAACTTTTTTCTTTTGTGCGAGCATGTCGCGCACATAGTCGATGGGATCAGCTTTCTTGCTGTCAATCGACGCGAGGATACGGAATACCGCCTCGTTCGCACCGCCGTGCAGAGGTCCCTTCAGCGCACCGATTGCCGAGGTGATGGCTGCATGCATGTCTGCCAGGGTCGCGGCGGTCACACGAGCCGCAAATGTGGAGGCATTCAGTTCGTGGTCGGCGTGCAGGATCAGGGCGATATCGAGCGCGCGCTCCGCCGTAGACGACGGCTTGGTCCCGTTCAACTGCAAGAGGAAATTGGCGGAGTGAGAGAGCGAGCGATCCGCCTCGACGACCTGCTCGCCCTTGCGAATCCGGTCATAGGCGGCAACGATCATTGCTATCTGAGAAGTCAGCCGGATTGCTTTGCGGACGTTGGCGTCGTGATCGTTGCTCTTCACGTCCGCATCGTAGAAAGCCAGCGCCGAGACCGCGGTGCGGAGCACATCCATGGGCAGTGCGCTCTTGGGGACGCTGCGCAGAAAGGAAATGATGGCCGGGTCAAGGTTACGCTCTTGCGACAAACGCTTCTCTAGATCCTTCAGCTCGCTTTGATTCGGCAGGCGGCCAAACCATAGGAGGTAGCAGGTCTCTTCAAACGTGGAATGCTCGGCCAGTTCGTGAACGTCAATGCCGCGATAGGCAAGGACGCCGCGGTCGCCATCGATATAACAAATGCTGGAGTTGGTGGCAACGATGCCTTCCAGGCCTTTCGGAGGTGTGCTGGTCACGCTGGACATAGGTTCTCACTCAGCTAGATTGATTGCCGTTGCGGAAGCCGCGCGAGGGGATGTGCGGGGACTGCAACTTTCTTTTATACCCCAAAAGGCGGTTACATTCCAGACGGCCCGGATAACTTCGGTGCGTGACGATCGCTGGCTGGGCGCTTCGGCAGAGGATTTTGGTTCTAGGCAGCCCGGACGCTTCGTTGCCGCAGTCTTCTTTCCAAGCGTATATTAGGAGGTTCGTTCATGATCACACGAGGAACCTGTAGTCGCTCCTCACCCTCCCGGAGGAATCTTTATGAAACGCTTTTTATCGATTTGCCTTGCCTTGTCCTTTCTGTTTTCTGCTGTGGCTTCGGCTGATGAGGGCATGTGGCTCTACAACGCGCCGCCCAAAGACAAGATCAAGGCTAAATATGGTTTCGAGTTAACCCAGCAGTGGCTCAATCACGTAAGGCTGTCGTCGGTGCGGTTTAACAATGGCGGATCCGGCTCGTTCGTTTCCGCCGATGGCTTGACCTTCACCAACCATCACGTTGGAGCCGGCTGCGTGCAACAGCTCTCGAGCGAGGGGCATGACTATATCAAGACGGGTTTCTATGCCAAGACTCAGGCCGAGGAAGCGAAGTGTCCGAATCTTGAACTGAACGAACTGGTAGGGATCGAGGACGTAACCGAAAAGGTGAATACGGGGGTCAAGCCCGGTATGTCCGCGGCCGACGCGGGACAGGCACAACGCGCTGCGATGTCGCAGATCGAGAAGGACTGCTCGACTTCGACCGGCCTGCGTTGCGACGTGGTCACCTTCTATTCCGGCCAGGTTTATAACCTGTACAAATATAAGAAGTACACCGATGTGCGCCTGGTGTTCGCGCCTGAGTTTGATGCGGCGTTCTTCGGCGGCGATCCCGACAACTTTACTTATCCCCGCTACGATCTCGACATCACGTTTTTCCGCGTCTATGAAGACGGGCATCCCGCGCGCCTCGAAAACTATCTGCGATGGTCGCAGACTGGCGTAAAAGATGGCGATTTGATTTTCGTTTCCGGCCACCCCGGCAATACCAGCCGCTTGCAGACGCTGGCGCAAATGGAGTTTACGCGCGACGTCGCTTATCCCATGACCCTGGCCACAATGAAGCGCCGCATCTACTTGCTGCAGGACTTCAGCAAGCAGTCGGAAGAGAACGCGCGCATCGCCAAGGAAGACATTTTTGGGATGCAAAATACACAGAAGGCTATCACCGGCTATCTGTCCGGACTTCTCGATAAGTCGATCATGGACGCAAAGTCTGCCAATGAAGCCCAGTTGCGCGCATTCTACAAGGCGGACGCCAAGAATGCCGGCGCGCCCGATCCGTGGGACGAGATTGGGCAAGCCATGATGCTGCAACGCGACATCTTCAAGCAACTCAGCTACCTCGAGCGCCTGCGCGGATTTGCATCCGGCCTGTCGCAGATCGCGCGGGTACTGGTGCGGGCGGCGGCGGAAAAGCCGAAGCCGAATGCAGATCGCCTGCGCGAGTTTCGCGATTCCGCGTTGCCGTCGGTGGAGCAGCAGTTGTTCTCTACGGCGCCCGTGTATAAGAGTCTCGACACCGTTTTGCTGGCCGATTCACTGGCTGAGATGCAAGACGCGCTCGGCAAGGACAATCCGGGCGTGCAAAAAGTCCTGAACGGCAAGACTCCCGCCGACGCAGCGAAAGACATCATTTCAGGCACCAAGCTTGACGATGTAGCAGTCCGCAAGCAGCTGTATGAGGGCGGACAGGCCGCCATCGACGCCAGCAATGACCCGCTGATTGCCGTCATGCGGGCGATCGAACCCGATGCCAGAACCGTCCGCAAGCAGTTTGACGACAAGATTGACTCGGTGGTGCGCCGCGACGGAACGATCATCGCGAAAGCCCGCTTTGCTCAAAGCGGCTTCAGCCAGCCGCCCGATGCGACCTTCACTCTTCGCCTGAGCTATGGTGCAGTGAAGGGCTACAAAGAAAGTGCGAAAGACATTCCTTACTTCACAACCATGGGCGGCGCCTACGAGCATGCGGCGGAGCACAATAACCAACCTCCCTACAATCTGGCGGAAAGCTGGATGAAGTCGAAATCCAAGCTGGACCTGAAGACTCCGCTCAACTTCGTTTCCACGGCTGACATTATCGGCGGGAACTCCGGTTCGCCTACGGTTAACAAACAGGGCGAAGTCGTCGGTATTATTTTCGATGGCAATCTCGAATCGCTGCCGTGGCAGTTCGCCTATAGCGATGCGCAAGGCCGCGCCGTGTCGGTGGACTCGCACGGCATTCAAGAAGCGCTGCGCAAGATCTATGGAGCGACGGCGCTGGCTGATGAACTATCTGGAGGCAAAGGAGAAGGAGCGAAGGCAGGCAAATAGTGCGACACTACGACAATTGCGTCCGCGTTTCGGCGCGGCTTTTCTTTTGTCCCAGACGCTACAAACCACTTCATTTACGACCTCTTAACATATTCTCGCAGGTTCCTGTGCTATGATCTCCGCCGTTTCATGAAAGGAAATTACGATGGGACAACCCGTAGTTCACTTCGAAATCGGGTGCCGTGACAGCGCCAAGACATCGGACTTTTTCTCCGGCCTCTTCGGCTGGAACATGCAGGCAATGGGTCCGGCAACCATGATCAATACGGGCGCCAGTAGCGGTATTCATGGTCATATCACGGCTCTTGGGCACGAGCCGTACCACTACACGATGTTTTACGTTCAGGTGGACGACGTGCAGGGCTATCTGGACAAGGCGGGCGCACTCGGGGGCAAAACGCTCGTGCCGCCGGTTGAAATTCCGACAGGCACCTTCGCCTGGTTTGCCGATCCGGATGGCAACACGATCGGATTGTGGAAACCGAAATAGACTGGAATCACGCCGGCCAGATGCTCAGCGCCGTCCTGCTCAGAATCTGCTGTTGAAGCGGCTCCGTCAGCGGCAACGCGCGGAATTCGTCGAGATTCTTCTTGATGTCGGGCACACCCGGACCCGGCCAATCTGTACCGAACAGAGTCTTGTGAGCGATTTCCTCGAGGCGTGGAAAATATCTGAGCAAAGTCTTAGGCGGGATGCCGCTGATATCGAGATAGACGTTGGCGTGGCGGCGGATGAGAAAAAAAGCGGTCTGCATCCAGAGCGGACGGCCGCCGTGGGCCAGCAATATTTTTAGTTTAGGAAAATCAACCGCTACATCGTCCACATACATCGGATCGCCGTACTTGTTGCGCGCTCCAGGGAAGATGGACGTTCCTGTGTGAAACATCACCGGCAAGCCGTTGGCCTCGGCTGCGCGGTAGATTATTTCCAGTTCCTTAACACCGTTCAGATAGTCGTTAGGAAACAACAACTGGTGCGGAGGATGGATCTTGATCATGCGGATTCCCCGGCGCAGAATCTGCTCCATATCGGCGAGAACGTTCGTCGTATGCCGCGGATGCAGGCTGCCGCACGAGAGCAACCGCTTCGGGTCTTCTCTGACGTAGTCCGCGATAAACTGATTCACGCCATTCGTAAAGCCGATCACCTCTGGGGCCACGTAGTTGATAAGCACGGCGCGATCGATGCCGCAGGCGTCTAGATAATTGAGAAAAGCCCTGGGAGAGCGGCACAATTCGACAATTTGATCGAAGTCCGGCCGCTTTTTCTTCATGAGCTCCAGCGCCTGGGGCTTGAACATGTCCATCGGCTGAATATGGATGTGGCAGTCGGTGATCATTCCATGGGGCTCACCTGTTCGCCCTTAATTGCTCGCGGCGGCAAGCACCGCGCGCTTGGTGAAGACACGAATCATCTCGCGCCGGTACTCCGGCGTGAGTGCTGACGTAGTGAGAGGCTTGGCAGTTCGCGCCGCGATATCACCTGCAGCTTCCGCGATGGCATCGTCGATGGTCTTTCCGATCAGCATTTCTCCCGCCCGCTCCACCAAGACTGGCGCGGGATTCACCGCCGTCATCGCGATCCGCGCATCGTCGACGTGTCCGTTCGACCACCTCATTACGACCGCGACGCCCGCCAGAGGATAGTCGATGGATCCACGAACCCGCAGCTTGCGATAGATGCCCCGATAGTCTGCCGACTCTGCAGGCAGAAACACGCGCGTGACCAACTCGTTCGGCTGCAGATTGCGGTAACTCTCGCCGTCTCCGGTGTAAAAGTCCCGCAAAGCAATGCGCCGCGCACCATCTGGGCTCGCGATTTCAATCTCCGCATTTAGGCACAACAAAGCAGGGGGCGTGTCGCCGGAAAATGCTGCCCAGCATTTCGTTCCACCCGGAGCCACGTGGCAAAGATCGCCATCCTTCTTGATGCAGAACCCGCAACCCTTGCGCCAGCTCAACGACTGGTTGTACCAGAGGCAGCGTGTGTCGAGACAGATATTGCCGCCAAGAGTACCCATGTTGCGGAGCACCGGCGAAGCGACGGTCGCAGCCGCTTCGGTGAGGACCGGGAAGTGCTGGCGGAGGTACGGTGATTTCTCGATCACGCTGAGCGCTGTGAGCGCCCCAATTTCTACTTCGCCGGCAGCCTGCAGCCGCACTCCGCGCAACTCGGCAATGCCACGCAGATCGAGAATGTATTCCGGCTCGAACAACTTTTGCCGCATCGAAGGAATGAGGTCGGTGCCACCGGCCAGCACGCGGGTGCTGCCCGCGTGTTTGTCGAGATGAGCGATAGCCTCGTCTGCCGCACGCGGCCGAAGCAACCTGAATTGCGGAAGGCTCAATCCGCACCTCCCGCCGAAGCTGGCGCTTCGCGGCGCGCCGGATCGAGCACATGCCGCTCCGGTCCTTTACCCTTGTAGCAGAGTGATCCGCCATGCTCGCGAAAGCGCATGGGCGCAGTTGGATCCACGCCCTCGGTCAGGTTCAGAACCTTGTCTTTTCTTTGTGCCCGCAGCGCCGCCAGCACCCGCTCGGGTGTGAACGGAGACTCATGCAAGCGCACGCCGACTGCATCGTAAATCGCGTTGGAAATTGCCGGGATGGTCGCGGCCAGTGAGCCCTCGCTGCATTCCTTGGCGCCAAACGGACCTTCGGGATCGATGCTCTCCACGATGATGGGCTCCACTTCCGGCGACTCTACCGACGACGGGCTGCGATATTCCAGCATTCCGGCATTCATCAGCATGCCGTCTTTCCAGACCATTTCTTCGGTGAGCGCCTGGCCCATGCCCATCCATACGGAGCCGATGATCTGCCCTTCCACCGATACGGGGTTCAGCGCGCGACCACAGTCGTGCGCCGCCCACACCTTATGCACCGTGACTTCGCCCGTGTCTTCATCCACGCTGACCTCAGCCACTTGCGCGGAATACGAATAGGCCGGGGACGGCCCAACGCCTCCGCCTTTGTGCTTTCCGCCACGGGCTTCGGGCGGCGGAGCATAGGAACCTGTTCCGGTGAGCGCGCCGTGGAAGTCAATGGCGGCCACCACCGCTTCTTCGAATGTCATCCATTCTTTCGGGCCTTCTTCTTTGCGTTTTTGCTGCAACGATCCGCGCAAGATCTGGCCTTCGACCCGTCCGCTGACGGAGGCGACTGCCTGCGTAACTTCCATGTCCTCGGCCTGATCCTTCTTCGCGACTGGCGGAGCACTTCCCTTCTTGCAGACGATATCGTTCCTGAACATCAGGTCTTCCGCTGCGCAGTTCATCTTCTTGGCCGCCGCCGCGGCGATTCTCTTCTTCACATCTTCCGCGGCACGCAGCGTGGCGTTACCCGCCATGAAAGTGACCCGGCTGGAATAAGAACCGATGTCGATGGGCGTGAGATCCGTGTCAGCCGCAATCACTCTCACGCGGCCCAGCGAGCATCCCAACACTTCGGCGGCGACCTGCGCCGTCATCGTGTCGGATCCCTGGCCGATTTCCGACGCGCCGGTGTACACCACGACGCCTCCGTCGCGGTCGATCTTGATGTTGACGGTTGAGTGGGGCATGTCGGAACGAATAATCGAATTGGCCGCGCCGCTGACGTAGTGGCTGCATGCAATGCCCAAGCCGCGTCCCCTTGGCATTTTTCCCTTGCGCTGCTTCCAGCCTGAGCGCTCAACGGTCTTCTCAATGCACTCCGGCAGCCCATAGCTCTGAACGCGCAAGCCGTTCACGGTGATACACGGCGGCTTGAGCAAATTGCGTTGCCGAATCTCCGCCGGATCCATTCCGATCTTCGCGGCGAGTTCGTCCAGTTGCGATTCGAAGGCGAAACGCACGTTGACGGTCCCGTGCCCACGCATCGCACCACAAGCGGGCTTGTTGGTGAGCACGCGGTAGCCGTCATATTGAATGTTCGGAATGTCGTAGAGCGCGCCCAACAGTGCTCCCGAGTAGAGAATCGTGACTACGCCATACGAGCAATACGCTCCGCCGTCCTGGACCACACGCGCTTTCACGGAGGTGATGCGACCGTCGTTCTTGATGCCTGTTTTCAGATCAATGATGGTCCGCGGGCGCCCGCGATGGGCCCAGAAGACTTCCTCGCGGGTATAGGTGATCTTCACCGGAGCCTGCGCCTTGCGCGCCGCCACCGCTGCAATGATCTCCAGCGGAATGACTTCACTCTTGCCGCCGAATCCGCCGCCTACCAATGGCTTGATCACTCGAATCTGCGCCATCGGCATTTCAAGCACGAGTGACAGCTTGTGCTGGAGGTAGTACGGAACCTGAGTGGAGGACCAAACCGTAAGACGTCCGGGCTTGCCGGTGTGTGGATCGAGTTCGAACGATGCCAGCGTACAATGCGGTTCCATAGCTGCGTGTGTCACTTCGTTTGCAATGAATCGCGCCTCGGCCACATGGTCCGCCTCGGCAAATCCTTTTTCAGGATCGCCGAAGGCGTGGTGGTAGTCCTTTTCCAAATTGCCTGGCTTGTTGTCATGGATCAGATCAGTGCGCGCCTTCATTGACTCTTCGGGATCGAAGTAGGCGGGCAGCACTACGTAGTCGACGTCGACCATTTCCAACGCCTTCTCAGCGATGGACTCGGAAACAGCGACCACGCACGCGACGTTATCGCCGACATAACGGACTTTGTCGAGCGCCAGCGCGTGCTCATCGTGACCAACGGGAAGAATTCCGTAAGGATTGGGGGCGTCTTGGCCGACGACCACGGCGACAACGCCGTCAAGCTCTTCGGCGCGGCTGGTGTCGATGCGCTTGATGCGCGCGTGCGGATACGGCGAGTGCAGAATTTTCCCGATCAGCATGCCGGGAACACTGAGATCGTCCGTGTATTTGCCGCCGCCGGTGGTCTTTTCCGCCGCGTCGATCATCGCGGTGGGCTTGCCGATGATGGAGAAATCGGTCATTGTTCTTCCGAGCGAAGCGAGGAATCTGCTTTCTGCTGGCGGCTGATTGTCACTTGGAGGCGATCCCCTGCTGCTCTGCCGCGATCGCCGACCGAATCGCCGCATACATCTGGCTGTATCCCGTACAGCGGCACAAATTGCTGCTCAACGCGGCCCGAACCTCGGCTTCCGAGGGATCAGGATTCTCGGCCAGCAGCGACTTCACGGTCATGATGAAGCCGGGAGTGCAAAAGCCGCACTGCGCACCGCCCCAGTCGCCGTATGCTTTTTGAATCGCCGCCAGACTGCCGTGTTCGCTCACGCCCTCGATGGTCGTGATCTCCTGCTCCTGACAACTCGCCGCCAGCAGTGTGCAGGACATCATGGCAACGCCATCCAGCAGCACGGTACACGCCCCGCAGGATGATTCGTCGCAGCCCCTCTTTGACCCTGTAAGGCGCAGGTCTTGCCGCAAGACATCGAGCAAAAGCGCGCTCGGCTCGATGGCTAGTTCGTGGGTGCGGCCGTTGACTTTGAGTTCGACGAGTTCTTTTTTCATTTTGAACTGCTTCAGTACGTCGGCACTTTCCCATCCACTTGCCGCGACCAGGCGTCGATCCCGCCACGCATGGATTGCGCTCTCTCGAATCCCTGCTGCCGCAGCCACGCAGTTACATTCATTGAGCGCACGCCGTGATGGCAAACCACAACGATGTGATCTTCCGGATCAAGGTCCTGATGCGCTCGGGACGGAACATCACCCATCGGAACCAGCTTCGCTCCTGCCATGTGCGCCGTCTCAAACTCCCAGAGCTCGCGGACATCGAGGAGCGTAAACTCTTCAACCTGCTCCAGCTTCCTCTTCACTTCTTCGGGAGTAATCTCGTAGTCCATGGTTTCATCCCTTACGCTATTTCCCTGTCCACTTCGGCTCGCGCCTCTCCATGAACGCACGAATACCCTCGTGAGCGTCGGCTGTCTTCATCAACTCTTCCAGGTAAATCTTCTCCGCCCGAGCCAGGCCTTTGTCGAAGTGCATCGCATCCCATGCGTAGAAGGCCTTCTTTGTTACCGCCAACGCCGCGGGACTCAGTCTGAGCAGTTCCCTTACGGTTTGATCAACTGTCGCCGCGAATTCTTCGTCAGAGACAGCACGATTTGCCAATCCCATCTCAACGGCCTCGTTGCCGCTGATCGTCCGTCCAGTCAGGATTAATTCCGCGGCCCGCTTCTGCCCCACCAGCGCGGCCAGAGCAGTGCACGCCACTGGCGGATAACAACCCAGCTTGATCTCCGGAAATCCCCACTGTGCCGATGCGGTGGTGTACGCCAAATCGCACACCATGGCCAGTTCCGCGCCTCCACCCAGGCAATGCCTATGCACAGCGGCGACCGTCACCTTCCTGCTGGCGACCAGGACCCGAACTACGGCGTGGAACTTAAGCAACATTGCCTCGACTTTGTCGGGAGTATGTGCCGCCACATCTACGCCAGCCGAAAAAGCCTTACCCTCGCCGCTCAGCACGACAACAGAAACATCCGAACGCGTTTCAATCTCTCCCAGCATCTGCGACAACTCTTCCATCATTGGAATGTCGATGACGTTCAAAGGTGGGTTGCGCAGAACGATTCGCGCCACGGGAGGGGTGACATCGAGCGTGAGCCGAGCGAGTTTCGATTCCACAAATGTGGAGGCCATATTGTTTCTCTTTAATCTCTGCGCCCCGGCTGTAAAAAGGGCCTTCGCCCTACAAATTGATCGCCGACTTCCTGACCTCGCCGATGCTGGCCAGAGGATCGCGCGCCCCGGTTTTCTCGGCAATCCATTTTTTTTCGGTCTCGATAATGTCGAGCAGCAATTTCCTGTCGGCCGGACCGGGCATGTATTCCTTCAGATGTTCCTCGTAGGCACGGTCATCAAGCGGCTCGCCCGTCTGCGCGTGGAACTTCTGTCCTGCCCAGCGCCCGATCTCACGATTGAATTTGATGTGCGGCGCGTACAGCTTCGGCTGGCCCGCTTTCAGAGCGCCGTTGAAGCGTTCAATCAGGCCCGCCACTTCATCGCGATACAAATTCCGGTTGTAGTCGTTCAAGTCGTCGAGGTCAGGAGCATGCTCGTTCTTGGGCTCGTCGTAGCGTCCCTTGACGCCCCAAACGTAGGCCCAGTGCGCCGACGAAGAATGGTCAGTGCCGAAGAGATCGTAGGAACTGGAAATCCACTTGTTGAGATACTTCTGAATCAGCCAGCCTGGGATGACGCCCGCTTCCACGATGCGCCGGAGGCCGTCGTTGCCCGTGCCCATATGGAAGGCTTCTTCGCGCAGCATGTAGGACATCGACCGCCCCAGCGGGGCGAAGGCGGAGTATTTCAGCATTTGCAACTGGAACTTTCCGTCACGATCGACAAAGTCAGTGTACGTAAAGAAATCCATCCAGTTGTCGACGTCGACGTTGAATGCGCCCAGCAGCCGCTTGTTCTCGAAGGCGCGGCGTTCGAGCATTTTTTGTGCCTCGACTTTGCCCGAATAGCCGAAGTGATCCACCAGCAGCGCGCACATCTGCCAGCCATGGCGCATTTCTTCAATCATGACGCGAGTGATGGCGCGGCGGTCCCAATCGGTGGGCGCGTTTTCGAGTAGGTTGCGCTGCTGCTCGACGCTGGCAAACTCGGTGTCGCCTTGATAGACGATCATGTTCATCAGCGCGTCGCGCATCTGCTGCGTGGGGATCTGCCGCAGGTTCTCCCACTTGCGGCGGCCCTTGTACGAGCCGAATTCAATCTCCTCGGTATCGATCGCACCATAGAGCGTGTCGAAGTGGAATGCTTCAATGTCCTTCGTATTGACACCGATATCCTTGCGCCAGTCGTTGAACATGCCTTCCCAGTCACTGAAGGTTCCGATCTTTGCTACTTTTCCTGGCATAATTCCGCTCCTACGCTATGTTCAGCCAAACTGTTTTCATCTCTGTGTAATGCTCGATCGCGTGGGCTCCCAGCTCGCGGCCAAAGCCCGAACTCTTGTAGCCACCAAACGGCAGCGACGCGTCCATGAGTCCGTAGGTATTGATCCACACTGTTCCCGCTTTCAGACGCCGCGAAACGCTGTGCGCCTTCTTTATGTCGCGGGTCCACACCGCCGCAGCCAAACCGTAAGGATTGTTATTAGCTTGCTCGATGACTTCGTCGATGTCGTCGAAGGTCAACACCGAGAGCACCGGACCGAAAATCTCTTCCCGCGCAATCCTCATGTCATTTTTCACGTCGCCGAAGATGGTCGGCTCGATGAAGAATCCCTTGCCCCCGTCTACTGCGACGCGATTCCCGCCCGCCACCAGCTGGGCGCCACCTGTTTTGCCGGCTTCGATATAGCCCAATACAGTCAGCATTTGCTCATGGCTAACGATCGCTCCCAGCCGCGTCTTCGGATCGAGCGGGTCCGCAGGACGCATCTTGGCCGCGCGTGCTACCAGCTTCTCAGTGAACTCGTCCTTCACTTTGCTTTCCAGAAAAAGCCGCGAGCCCGCGTTGCAGACTTCACCCTTGCCGTAGAAGATTCCGGTAATCGCCCCCTTGACGGCATTGTCAATGTCGGAGTCAGCGAAAACAATGTTCGGCGATTTCCCACCCAACTCCAGCGTGAGGCGCTTCACGGTGTCGGCCGCGCTCCGCATGATTTCCTGTCCGACTGAGGTCGAACCGGTGAACGCGATCTTGTCGATCCCCGGGTGCTTCACCATCGCCCGGCCTACTGCTCCAGGACCAGTCACAATGTTTATAACGCCTGCGGGAACGCCTGCTTCCACCGCCAGCTTTCCGAATCGCAACGTAGTCAACGAAGTCTGGCTGGCCGGCTTCCATACGATCGTGTTGGCACACGCCAACGCTGGACCAATCTTCCACGAAGCCAGCAACAGAGGAAAGTTCCACGGAACAATCAACCCAACGACTCCGACGGGTTCGCGAAGGGTATAGGTAAATGCCGTCTCGAGGGTGTTGACCGTCTCTCCGTGGATCTTGGTCGCCAAGCCCGCGTAGTACCGCAGAACATCAACCACCATCGGCATGTCGACGTAGCGTGATTCGAATATCGGCTTGCCGTTGTCGAGAGTTTCCAGCTCGGCGAATTCGTCGATGTTTTTTTCCAGCAGATCGGCGAGCTTCCAGATCATCCGTCCGCGCTCGCTGGCCGACATCTTTCGCCACGGGCCGGTACGATCCTCAAGAGCGCGGCGCGCAGCATCCACAGCGCGATCAACATCCGCGGACGAACCTTCCGCGATCTGAGTCAGCACTTCGCCCGTGGCCGGATTGATGGTGTCGAATTTCTTCGCCCCATCGACCCATTGCCCGTCGATCAGTAATTGCCCGGGTTCAACCTTCACTTTGGCTGCAAGCATTCTTTCTTTCCTGTAGCGCGTTTAGTAGAGTAGGCGTCCCGCCCGGCTGCCGGGCGGGCGTCCCTACTGCCCGGTACTCTGTACCAGGTACTCCGTACTATTTCGCCTTGAAAACCGCCGGCCGCTTCTCCACATAAGCAGCCAGGCCTTCCTTAGCGTCTTCGCTCTGAAACAGCAGTTGCTGGTTCTCGCGCTCCACCGCCAGCGCCGACTCCATGGGAATCTCCCATCCCGTTTGCACGGCGCGCTTGATCCGTCCCACGGCCTTGGCAGCTTTGTTTGGGGGGCAGAACTGCTTGGCGTATTCCATCATGTTTTCCATGAAGCTATCGCGCTCGTAGATGTCGTTGATGATGCCAAACTCCAGCGCCTCTTCAAACGAGAACGTGTTGCCCGTGACCATCAACTCGATCGCTTTGCTCTTCCCCACCAACCGGGAGAGCCGCTGGGTTCCGCCGGTACCGGGAAGCACGCCCAGGTTAACTTCCGGCAGACCAATCTTGCCTGCATCTTTACGCGCGATGCGGATGTCGGCGGCCATGGCAATCTCCAGCCCACCGCCAACACAGTGGCCATTGATCGCCGCAATCACCAGCTTGGGCGTGTGTTCCAGGCGCAGCAGCATTTCGTTGGCGTGCAAGCAGAAGTAGTACTTGAAGGTGGGATCGACGCTGGAAAGCATCTTGATGTTGGCTCCCGCCGAGAAGAACTTGTCGCCCGCCCCGGTCAGCAAAATGACATAAACGTCGTTCTCCATGCGCGCGCGCAGGATTGCCTCATCGAGCTGCCGGTTCATTTCGTAGGTATAGGTGTTGGCCGGGGGATCGGACATCTCGATCACGGCTACCCCGCCGTCGGTACGGTAGTTGACAAGCTGTTTGGTGGTTTCGCCGGTCGCCGGCTGCATTGTGGTCGCCATGTTTAAGCTCCTTTTCTCTCCAGTGTCTCCGTCTCTTCTTGCTCAGAACGTCCCTCAGTTAAGCCACCTTTACTAAAGGCTTTCTTAGGGCGGGGTGCCGAGTCCGAATCCTTTTCATTCCGTCTGAAATTCCTGAATATCTTGGGACGGAGTAGCTTGATCCTCGAACCGGACTCGCCTTTTTCAATCATCTCGACCAGCGCCTGAACCGCGTGCGCAGCCAACTCGGCCGGACTTTGTACGATTGTGTTTTTCAGCGGTGTGTTTCCCTTGTCGATCATCCTCTGAACCTCTGGAATGCCATCGTAGCCAACGATATTGAACTGGTCGGGGCAATCGTGAGGCAACATCTGGATCGCATCGGCTGTCCCAAGAGCCATTTCATCGTTCGTGCAAAAAATTGCGTCGTAATGTAGGCCGGAATGGCGCGAGTCTTCTAAGAAGGATCGCGCTATCTGTTGCGCGTCCTCACGCATGAATCGTCCATCCTCGTTCAATTCAATTTTTGCGGACGGAAATGTTCTCTTTAGGTCTTGAATGAAGGACTGCTGGCGTTCCGTCTGTACATTGCTCCCGATCACGAGCACGTTCGGAACGGTCACACCTTTGTCCCGCAGTAATTTGACCACCGCTTCGGCAGCACATTGTCCACCGAGGCTATTGTCAAATCCGACGAAGCAGGTGTTGGGTGGGTAATCTGCTTCGTTCTGAAAGGGTTGCGCGTCCACAAAAACTACGGGCTTCCCAACACGGGAAGCAAATCCCAGTATTTCTTTCCTCCTAAGGTGCGCCTCAACCGGCACTACAATGCCGCCGGCAAAGTCATGCATTTGGTCGATAATCTCTTCGAAGTGAAGGCCCTGGGCTGTAGGATCGTAATCGCGCTCGGGTAGCTTCACGACCGCGTCGATATCCCTCTTGGCCAGCTCCGATAACAGGTGCAGCAAGAAATCGGCGAAGAACTGCTTCCGATGAAAAGCCGCCATCGCGACGAAGATGCGCAGGTGTTTCTTGCGGGCCACGAGCACCCACATGCCCAACGCTCCGAAGGAAGTACCGAGTACAAGCCAAAACATCCAAAGGGGCAGCGCATAGAACTTCGTGCAGACAGCTACGAGCGCGTTCGCAGCCACGCCTCCAAGCACATTGAGAAGCAGTGGATTCTTGTATAGCTTCCTGTACTGCGCTTTAAATTGAGCTCTCATATTGCCGCTCCTGAGCGTGCGTCTTGGTTCCCCTAGATCCGGGGCCAGGCTCTGGCCATACATCCCCTAAGAAAGATGTCTCCCATCTGCTGGGCTAGCTGTTCTGCGTCGGTATCGACCCGCGGGTTATGCCACGTGTAGATCCAATTCATCATGCCGAACAGGCTAAGCACCGCGATTCGCGTTGAAAATTGCAATCCCTGGGATCGCTTCAGCTCGTCCAGCAAGCCCACACAGATGCGGTAATACTCGCGCTTGATGACCGCGACTTCCGAGGCGAAGCCGTTTTTCAGTGCTTCCGAATCGTGCGACAGCACCTTCAAGCTCGCCGGATTGGCGAGAAAATATTCCAGATGATTAAGAATGAAAATGCGAACCTGCCGCTCCGGATCGCCGACACCCGCAAGCCGCTCCTTGAGCCGTTCAACAATCGTCGAAAACGTGTGTTTTTGAATGAGAAAGAGCAACCGCTCTTTGGACTCGAAGTAGTAGTAGAGCCCGGCCAGCGACATGCCGCTGGCGCGAGAGAGATCGCGCATCGAGGCGCCTTCGTATCCCTTGTCGCAGAAGACGTCCGTCGCATGAGTGAGGATTTCCGCCAGGCGCTTGTCAAAGCGCGTGGCCGGTGCCGAGGGCGTGCGATGACGCTGCGCGGAAACTCGCGTCGCTGTGGACGGACTTCCCATAAACCTTTACGGCAAGGCACTATTCGAACGTTCGTTCGAAAGCAGTATACGGTATCTGTGACCTTGATCACAAGCTGGATGTTCTTGTGTTGCGAGACCTTCTCTGTTACGGATGTGGCTGAGTTGGCTGCGTCGCTGGCGGCGGCTGCACTTCCCTTTGCACCAGCATGACTCGCTTTACTTGGTTCCGGTCGTACGACAGATCTTTGCCACCAGCTCGAACCACCACCTCTGTCGCCGAGATTGATTCTAGATCTCCTGTCAGGACAGTCCCGTCGCGGAGTTCGATTGTGTCGTGCGAGGAAGCTCCGAGCTCATAGCTGACGCTGCCGCCCGAAGCATCGTCGGAGCCGACTTCCATGGGAAACCTGCCCGCGTTGAATCCTTCCTTACTGAACTCCAGCATATGTTTGCCGACACCCAACTGCACAATCTTGGGAGTTGTACCTGCTTCCGTCCCATCCACTTTCAACAAAGCTCCCTGAGGAACCGAATTCACGGTGATTGAAACAAGTTTGGAGGGCAAAAACGACTGTAGTTCGGTGGGCAACGAGCGCGGTGCCAGCGTAAGGGAGACGGGATTGCCCGACGTACTGACGCTGGTTTGGAATTTCGCCATCTCTCCACGCGCCAGATTGCTGACGGAAATCCAGCCTTCCCCGATTCTCACCCGATTCTTGTCAAAAAGGTAAAGTGAAAAATTTGCCGTGCCAATCGCCTTTGTCCAAAGATTTTCAACCGTAGTGTCGGTCACATAATTGTGCTGGTTTCCCGATGAGCCGACCTCTTTGAACTTGCCGAAACTAAACCGCATGACCGGCGTACCCGAATCGGGCCAGATAATCACTTGAGCAGGCGGGTCTTTCGCATAGGTAGTGGCGGCTAGGAGGAACACTGACAAAAGCGAGTACAGAGATTTACGACGTGACATATGACTGCGTACTGTACGGTACAAGGAGGGTGAATGCAAGCAACAGCTTCAGTTGTATCGGAGAGAATTCCGCAAGCGAAACGCGATCCGGGATTAGTTCCTTACATCCGCCAACAACCGTTCCACCTCGCTCTTCAGCTCACCCGTAAGCGGAAGCAGTGGGAGTCGCGCCGACCCTCCAAAATAGCCGTTGAAGTCCATACCGTACTTAACGCCGGGAATGCCCAGATCGCCAACCACGCCTTGAGCCGCGCGGGCAATCCGCTCCTGCTTCAACCGCGCTAGTTCGGCGTCACCCTCTTTCCACGCAGCATAAATCTCGTAGCACGAGGTCGGTGCAAGACAGGCGAAAGCAAGTATCGCCCCCACCGCTCCGGCATCAAGCGACGGATGCAGCTTCTGCGCCGCGCCCACCAGCACTTGAAAGCCTACTTCCTTCTGCCGGGTCTTCATCTTGCCGACCAGCGTGACCGCCGCCGAAGACGGCTTTACTGAGGGCAAACCAGACAATCCCGCGACCTGCACCAGTTCCCCCTCCCCGTTCGAGCGGCTAGTAGCAGCCGCAAGCATGCGTGGCGTGACTGCCTCAAAGGTCTCGGTCACCGTGGCGTTGCGCCGGATGTGCCGCGTGCCCTCCACCATCTTGCTCACCTTTTCCACGTCCCCACTGGATTCCTTAATTCCGATCAGGTTCGGATGCTCCGCCAGTTCAATCACCAACTCGGCCGGAATGTCATAGCCGGTGGCCTGTGGAAAGTTGTAAATGATAACCGGCAGCGGCGACCGATCGGCCACCGTGCGGTAAAACGCCAGCATGCTTGCCGGTTGCATCTGCTTCTTGTAGTAATGCGGCGTGCGGACCATGGCAACGTCATAGCCCAACTCAGCGGCGTACTCGGTGAGCCGAAGCGTCTCAATCGCCGACTCAATCCCCGTGCCCGCGATCAGAACCTTGTTCGGAGCAGCGGCCTCGCGCGCGGACTTCAAGACATCGCGCCGCTCCTGGTCGGAAAGCAGGATGGCTTCTCCGGTCGAGCCGAGAACAACAATGCCAGCACATGGAGTCCGCGAATAGCGCTCAACATTGCTCTCGAGCTTTTTGAAATACACATTGCCGTCGGGATAGAACGGAGTGGTAATGGGAGGGAAAATGCCGTGTAGGAGCATTCACAATTCTAAACACAAGCTTCTCGATTGGCGAGCCGTTCTCTTAAGGGCCGATTCTGTCACAGAAAGTTCGCAGCGGGCACTGCACCCAACTGCACCAGCAAACCCAACTGGTCCCAGTTGTCCCACCCGGCGACAATCTGTCCATTCTTAAATTGCTGGATGCTCATCCCATTGACCGTAACCCGCTTGTTCGTAGGCTTTATTCCCAGGAAATCTCCGGTGTGGGTCATCGTCATGGTCCACCGGGCTATGACTCTGTCACCTTCTTCAATGGTGTCGTGAATCTCAATCTTCATGCCGGAGAATGCCCCACGGAAACTTCGCCAAAATTTTTCAAACTCCGCCGGGCCGTGAATATCGGCGCCATGTTGCGCCTGGCCGTAGCCAATCGCATCTTTGGCGCACATCTCGTGGATGGTTTCGCCACGACCCTGATTCCAGACTTCTTCGAACCATCTGTGGATTCGATCTGCATTTTCAGCCATAGCTGTCGCAACTCCTAAACGCTTGAACAACGCCAGTTCCGTTCCTGCACGAAGATCCTTGCTTATCGCCGCGCGCTCGTCGCAGCTCTCACTCGCTTCATCTGAAAGATCATCTCGGTAACAGCCAGCGGGACGACCCAGCACACCCAACTGATAGTGAGGCTTCTGTCGTTTTCCGGCTGCAAGCGCGAAGTGGGTCCGTAATCGCTCAAGATGCGAAAGGTCACAAAAGCGAATGTAACTACGTAGGCGCGAATCATCCACTCCTTATGCAGCGCCACCAGTCCCTTGCGTATTGTGTAATACGCCATGCTCGTTGTGATCAGCCAAGCCGACGCCAGGCCCATCAACCCGACCGCGAAACCCCAGCCGTAGGTCGAAGTGATGGACAGGCCGACCGCCCCGGTCACACCCAGTGCAACGCCCAGCAAAAAAAGCCGCCCCGCCCAACGGTGGATCGCGAGGTTCCTCTGCCGAAGTCCAGTCCAGAATTGCCACGGACCCATCAGCAATGCCAGAGCCCCTCCGTTGATGTGAAGGAATAGCCACCCGCGCCGCGGCCAATAGACATCGAATGATGCCGCGTCATAGTGGCGGTAGTAGAAGAGAACGTACTTGATGACGAAACCGACTGCCAGGGTGAGGACGCCAGCCCAAGCCAGGATCTTCGCGGCCAACCTTGCCCTGCCACTCAGTGTCGCGGTGCTCGCCAGGGCTGGAATCGTAGCATGCGCCATCAGCACCTCCTCGAATGCAGTGCTTCTACGCCCTTATGTCGCTGGGAATGCTAGCACGAACACATCCTTGTGGGAATGGACTTCTATCCTAGCGAAAGCAAGAAACATTCTAGCGCCGGATGACCCCGCGCTCTGCGTGTAACTGCTGCAATGCCCGTATATTCACTTCCCCGCGCTGCAGCGCCGCGATCCCTTCCGCAGCGGCCCGCGCGGCCGAAACCGTGGTGAGAGTGGGAATGCGCGCGATCACTGCGGCACGCCGGATCGCCCTCTCGTCGAACCACGGTTCAAGCCCGGTGGGCGTGTTGACGATGAGATGAATGCGCTGGCCCTTAATGAAGTCCACCACATTCGGGCGACCCTCTTTCACTTTGTAGACACGATCGACTTTCATACCTGCGGCTTCGATCACATCGGCAGTTCCCGATGTGGCTACCAGCTTGAAACCCATATCCACAAACTTGCGGGCGACGTCGGCAACGTTGCGCTTATCGTGGTCGGTTACGCTGATGAACACCGTCCCCTGCGTCGGCAACTTCTGGCCTGCGGCCAGTTGCGCCTTAGCGAAGGCCTCGCCGAAGCTATCGCCCACGCCCATCACTTCGCCGGTAGATTTCATTTCCGGACCCAGCACTGTATCGACGCCGGGGAACTTATTCCACGGAAACACCGGCGATTTCACGTAGTAGCAGGTTCCGGTATCGAGATCAGTACGCCGGTCTATATTCTCTGGCAGGAATTCGCGCAGCTTGCGGCCCGTCATCAGCCGCGCTGCAATCTTCGCCAGCGGTACACCTGTGGCCTTTGAAACATAAGGCACGGTGCGCGAAGCCCGCGGATTTACTTCCAGCACGTAGACCTTCGATCCTTCCGCACCGTTCCCTGAGCCGCCGTTGCCACGCGGGATGGCGAACTGAATATTCATCAGCCCCACCACCTTCAGCGCCCGCGCCAGCTTGAAGGTGTAGTCCCGCATGCGGTCCATGAGCGGCTGCGGAATATCCACGGCAGGCAGCACGCACGAGGAATCGCCAGAGTGAATGCCGGCTTCCTCAATGTGCTGCATGATGCCGCCGATCACCACATCTTCGCCATCCGAGAGTGCATCCACGTCGAGTTCAATCGCGTCTTCAAGGAAGTGATCGATCAGCACCGGACGATCATGCGAATACTCGACCGCCTCCTTCATATAACGCACGACCGATTCCTCGTCGTACGCGATCACCATGGCGCGCCCTCCCAGCACGTAGGAAGGCCGCACCACTACGGGATATCCCACACGTTTTGCGCCCTCAGTGGCTTCATCCAGCGAGGTCGCCATCACTCCCGCAGCCTGTGGAATGTTCAGTTCTTCCAAAAGCTTGTTGAAATGTTTGCGATCCTCGGCCAGATCGATCGACTCCGGTGACGTACCAATGATGTTCACGCCCGCGCGCTTGAGCGGCAACGCCAGGTTCAGCGGCGTCTGTCCGCCAAATTGCACAATCACGCCCACTGGAGCGCCCTTCGACGTTTCATGCTGATAAATCGCCCACACATCTTCAAACGTCAGCGGCTCAAAGTAGAGACGATCGCTGGTGTCGTAGTCGGTCGAGACCGTCTCAGGATTGCAGTTAATCATGATCGTCTCGTAACCGTCTTCGTGCAGCGCGAACGAAGCATGGCAGCAGCAGTAGTCGAACTCAATTCCCTGACCGATTCGGTTCGGACCGCTGCCTAGAATGATCACTTTCTTTTTCTCGGTCGGCGCTGCTTCATCTTCGTCCTCGTAAGTCGAGTAGAGATACGGCGTGAAGCTCTCGAACTCGGCAGCGCAGGTGTCCACGCGTTTGTAGACCGGCATAACGCCGTGCTTCTTGCGCAGGTGCCGGACTTTTTCTTGTCCCTCGAGCCGCCACACACCAGCCAACCGCCCGTCCGAGAAGCCCATGCGCTTGGCGTCGCGCAGCACCTCGGTCGGAATCGACTCCATCGGGTGCTTCTCCAGCTCAAGCTGCATGTCGTTAATTTCTTTGAGCTGGTAGAGGAACCACGGGTCCATCGACGTCATCTTGGCGATCTGCTTTACTGTGTGGCCCTGCCGCAGAGCGTATTGGATATACGCCAGCCGCTCCGGATGCGGCGTCACCAGTCGTTGCGTCAGGATTTTCGGCTCGATCTTGTCGCCGCCCACGCGCTTTCCGGTATCGAGCGAGCGAATGCCCTTCATCAGCGCTTCTTTGAATGTGCGCCCGATGGCCATCACTTCGCCCACCGACTTCATCTGTGGTCCCAGGCTCTCGTCCGCACCGGGAAATTTTTCGAACTGCCATTTCGGGATCTTTACGACGACGTAATCAAGCGTCGGCTCGAAACACGCTGGAGTCTTGCGGGTGATGTCGTTGGGAATCTCGTCGAGCGTGTAACCCACGGCGAGTTTCGCGGCAATCTTAGCAATCGGGAAGCCCGTGGCCTTTGAAGCCAGAGCCGAGGACCGCGACACGCGCGGGTTCATCTCGATCACTACCATCCGCCCCGTCTCCGGATTCACTCCGAACTGAATGTTCGATCCGCCGGTGTCCACGCCGATTTCGCGGATCACCGCAATCGAAGCATCGCGCATGGCCTGGTACTCGCGGTCGGTCAAGGTCTGCGCCGGAGCCACCGTGATCGAGTCGCCCGTGTGCACGCCCATGGGATCGAAGTTCTCGATCGAGCAGATGATGATGACGTTGTCTTTGGTGTCACGCATCACCTCGAGCTCAAATTCTTTCCATCCCAGCACCGACTCTTCAATCAGCGCTTCGTGTACCGGCGAAAAATCCAGTCCACGCCCGAGTACCTCGACCATCTCCTCGCGGTTGTAAGCGATGCCGCCGCCGGAACCGCCCAGCGTGAACGACGGACGCACGATCACGGGAAATCCGATCTTGCCGGCAAACTCCAGCCCGTCTTTCACGTTGTTCACCAGCGCCGACTTGGGCACGTCGAGCCCAATCCGCTGCATCGCGTCCTTGAAGACAAGCCGGTCTTCCGCCTTCTTGATGGCGTTCACATTCGCGCCGATCAGGCCGACGTTGTATTTTTCGAGCACGCCGCCGTCGGAAAGCTCAATCGCCAGGTTGAGCGCAGTCTGTCCGCCCACGGTAGGCAACACGGCAAAACCCGCGCCCGGTGAGAGTTCCCGCTCGATGCGAATGATCTCTTCCAAGTATTCAAGTGTGAGTGGCTCAATATAAGTGCGGTCGGCAATCTCCGGATCGGTCATGATGGTCGCCGGATTGGAGTTGGCCAGTACCACCTCATAGCCCTCAGACTTAAGCGCCTTGCAAGCCTGGGTGCCTGAGTAATCAAACTCCGCCGACTGCCCGATGACGATGGGCCCGGAGCCGAGAATCAGGATTTTCGAGATGTCAGTACGTTTGGGCATCAGTTCGCCATGCTCTCCTGCTGTGCGGCCTTCGACCCAGGGCATGTCCCGCCGAGCATACCCAACTTGAGATTGAGCGGACCATCGATGGAAACCCTAGGACCAACTTTGATCGGAATGAACAGTGGGGTAAAACCAGTCGAGCTAATCCTCAACTGATAGTCTCCCGGTGCAACATCAGCCAGGGCGAAATGGCCATCGCGATTGGGCGTGGCGGTCTTTATGGCCGCCTGATCTTTGGATTTGGAAAGGAATAACTCGATATTGGCGCGATTGATCGCCGCGCCTTGCGGGTCGGTTACATTGCCCTCAACGCGGCTCACCGTTACTGCGGGCGCACCGCAAACCTCTGAGTACTCCAGGCCACACGAACTCTCTCCCAAGGCCACAACCAGTTCCCGCTTGGAACCGGGCTTCACAACAACGGGAATCGTACCTTGCGGCTCCCATGGCCCCGGAAGGGCTGGATCAACTCTTATGAAGTACAGTCCCGGCTCGGGAGAGCCTAGATCAAACCTGCCCGTCTCGTCGGTCAGAAGCCTTGACTCTAGCGATCCGTTTAGCCCGTGCACGAGGTGCAGAGAGGTCGTTGCGATAGGCTTCGCAGTTCCACTGGCCAAGAAAATTCCTTTTAACTCGACCGCTTGCAAGACCTGTGAACTGGGCCAGTGCAATTGAATCTCCTGCTTTTCCGGACCTTGCTTGTTCGAGCCATCGACCACTATCAGTCCGGCCGTGTCCCAACCGGCAATCCCTAGTTGATCGATCTCCAGCGAATAGTCGCCCGGTTCCACGTTTTCGAAATGAACTCTTCCCTTTTCATCGGTCAAGGCAGACTTTGAAACTCGATGCGTTCGTATCAGAATTACGCGCACGCCGGGGTATGTAGCTCCTTCCAAACTGGAGACCTTGACAGTGAAATTTTTCCCGACCGTATAAGTTGGTGGAAAGTAGGAGCAAGCAAAGGCCCGCGACATGAGACCTGCAAAGCAAAGAAAGCCGAAAGTCAGAATCTTCGAGATGTCAGTGCATTTGGGCATTTAGCAGCAGTCCTCGTGCGTCACATGAAGTCCTTCGCCTGTAAGACATCACATTGATCTCCCGCAAAGCCAGTATCGGACGCTTGGAATTCCGTTAGCTTCTTAGGCTCGGCGTCGAACGAATTCGCGACGACTTGAATGACTCGCACGGTCTGGGCGTTCTGGCCGCGGATTGCAAGCCAATAGGTGTCGGGCGGCACATCGCCCAATCTGAAACGTCCTTGTGAACCTGTTTTCGCTGATTTCACCACCCTTCCTTTTTCGAAGCCGTAGAGACAGCTCAGCACGTGCGGGCGGTCACCAGATCTCTTGATTGCCCGTCGCAGAGTCACCTTCGCACCGACTATCGAGTCTCCCTTAACCGAGACTGCCTGACCACCGGCGACGGCGACCTCATGCACGATGCACTCTTGACACGCGAATGCTGGCACGGCGGAAAGGACCATAACGAGCAATGTGGCTTTCACTCCGCTCACCCTTTCCACTCCTCCATCATCTTCACGAAATCCTTGAACAGATAATGCGAATCATGCGGACCCGGCGCGGCCTCGGGGTGATACTGCACACTGAACAGTGGCAGGTTTTTATGGCGCAGTCCTTCCAAAGTCGAGTCGTTCAAATCCATGTGCGTCAGTTCGACTTCGCTCTCCGGCAGCGAATCCGGATCGACCGCAAAGTTGTGGTTATGTGCCGTGATCTCAATCTTCCCAGTGGCCAACTGTTTCACCGGATGATTCCCGCCGTGGTGTCCAAACTTCAGCTTGAAGGTCTTTCCGCCGAGCGCGATGCCGGTGAGTTGATGGCCCAGACAGATTCCAAAAATCGGCTGCCGTCCCATCAACCGCCGAATCGAATCCACTGCATAGGTACACGGCTCAGGATCGCCGGGGCCATTTGACAGAAACACTCCGTCGGGTTTCAGCGCCAGCACATCTTCCGCCAGAGTCTGCGCCGGCACTACCGTCACGCGGCAGCCCTCACCCCGTAACTTACGTAGAATGTTCTGCTTAATACCAAAATCGTAAGCCACAACATGAAAGCGCGCCGGCTCGTCTTTCACGCCTACCTGCGCAACCGGTTCGTGGGAGCGCTCGCCGACTTCCCACACGTAAGGGTTCTTGGTGCTCACCACTTTCGCCAGGTCCGTCCCGTCCATCTTCGGAATCGAATTCGCCTTTGCCACCAACTTTTCGGCGTCGCTCTCGATGGTCGAAACCACTCCGCGCATCACGCCGTGATCGCGCAGATGCCGCACCAGAGCCCGCGTGTCGATATCCGAGAGCACCGGCACTTTGAACTGTTCCAGGTACTCATCGGTCACCTGCTGCGAGCGCCAGTTCGAACTGACTTTCGAGAACTCGCGCACGATCAGCCCTTCGATCCACGGACGCGTGGCTTCGTTGTCTTCCTGATTAGTTCCGTAGTTGCCGATCTGAGGATTGGTCAGGACAACAATCTGTCCTGAATACGATGGGTCGGTGAAAATTTCCTGGTAGCCGGTGATGGATGTATTAAAAACGACTTCGCCGTAGCACTCGCCTTTGGCGCCGTAGCCTTTGCCTCGGAAGACCCGACCGTCTTCGAGCGCAAGCGTAGCCTGCATTCTCGCTCCAATGTGTGGATTTGTAGAATTTTATCAGGGAACGGCGCTGGCACCAAGCACGGATCACAGCTTGCGTGTGGAAATCTCTAATTCCTAAAAATTATCTACCGCACCCGGCCCAGCTTATCCATTGGCCAATAGCCAAACACAGCCTTGCCGTAGATATAGCTCTGATTCACGGGGCCGAAGTCCCTACTGTCGTTCGACATCGACCGGTGATCCCCCAGCACGAAGTAGCAGTGCGGCGGCACGACTGCCTCCGGATAAGACCGCGAGTCGGCATAGACGGGCGGAACGTAATCCTCGTCCAGCGCCTCACCGTTCACGTAAACCTGCCCACCATCGATGCGGATGCGGTCTCCCTCCGCACCGACGACGCGCTTGATATAGCTCTTCGAGGGATCGCGCGGATACCGAAACACCACAATGTCCCCACGCGAGATCGGCTCCAGCCGATATACGAACTTGTTGACGAAGATTCGCTCCTGGTCCTCGAGCGACGGCATCATGCTCGTGCCTTCCACCTTCACGGGCTGGTAGATAAACACGATGATGAAGGCTGAGATGGCCAGCGAGACAATCAGATCGCGCAGCCACACGCCCAGAGCCGGACGCAAGCGACCTGGCTCCGCCGCCTTCGGCTGCAAGAGCGCTGCCTGGTTGCTCCCTGGTTCCGTGCTTGGTGTTTCGGGCATGCGACTTTCCTATTGTATACAGATCGCCTCCTCCCGGCAGCGCGTTGTTAGAGATCAATCCTCCCAGGTAACCTTCGGCGAACTGGCAGCGTCCTAACACTATTAGGACGCTACCGCCTACTGCCGCTGCCAACCGGTGGATCGAAAGCAGGTTAAAATAGGTACTTCAGGAGACTTCATGACGCCGAGCCGCCTGTTCCATAACAAGACCGCCCACCGGGCACTCACCCTCATCTTCCTGTTCACGGTGACGCTGACCATGTCGGCGCAATGGAGTGCTCAGGGAGAAGAAGGTGGCATTCCCGCCTACAACGCCGGTCCGCCGCCAAAGGGAACCAAGCTGCCTGCGGTCCTGAGCAAGTCCGAACTCTGGGGAGCGGACGCGCAGTATCCCTACCAGACCCATGCCTATGATCTGGCGGCGAAGATTCCAACCGTGCTGCACCAGCAGCCTTGCTACTGCTATTGCGACCGTATGGGCCACAACAGCCTGCATAGCTGCTTTGAGAACACGCACGGTGCGCGCTGCGCCACCTGCCTGAAGGAGCTCTATTACTCCTACCAGCAGCACCAGAAGGGAAAGACCGCGGCCCAGATTCGCGCCGGCATCATCAAAGGCGAGTGGAAAGTGATCGATCTGCAATCGGCAGCGACGATCAACTAGTACCAAGTCTTGAGTACCTAGCACCGGGAAATCCTGGCGGATGGCCCACCGGCGTTTTGCTTGGTGCTCGCAACTAGGTACTGGGTACTGCCCCTCCGGAATTGCCCTATACCGGCCCTTTGAGTGATACTTGCTAATCGGCTCTTCGAGTTTCAGGAGCCAAGGAGTCCCCATTACGACGAGCACAGGAAAAATTCTTCACATGGCTCAGAAGGCTAACCCCAAGAAGTCATCTGTCGCGGACGACCCGCGCGTCACTCAGGCCCTGCAAAATTATGAAGCCGGGCTGCGGGCCTTACAGGAACATAAATTCGAGAAAGCGAAGCCGCTGTTTGAGAAGGTGCTCGCCGGCCCCAGCAGAGAACTTACGGACCGCGCCGCCGTTCACCTCAGCATTTGCAACCAGCATCTCGAGCGCTCGACCAGCCAGCAGTTCAAGAGCGTGGAAGAGCACTACGACTATGCAGTCTCTTTGATGAACGTCGGGGACTTCGTTACTGCGCGCGAGCACATCGAGAAACTGGTCAAGCAGGCGCCGAAAACTGATTTCGTCATCTATGGCCTCGCCGCGCTCGACTGTTTGACTGGTCACGTCGAAGACTCTCTCAAACACCTGGACGAGGCGCTTCGCCTGAATTCCACCCTGCGCTTCCAGGCACGCAACGACACTGACTTCCATAATCTGGCCGAAGACCCTCGCTTTACCGAGCTGTTATACCCGGACCCCGCTGCCGACATGGATTCGCCGGAAAGCTCTTTCCGGGAAGACGAGTCTTTTTAATTCGCCCCCCGGGTTCCGGATGGAAACTGAAACTAAGATCGCTGATCTCTTGTCGATGGAAAAGGCCACGCGCGAGCGTGGCCTTCGCGTAGTCGCTATCGGCGGCGGCACCGGCCTCTCCACTCTGCTCAAAGGACTCAAGCGCTTCGCTCTCACTCCTGGAGAAATGGCCTCGGCCCCGCTGGGATCGCCTGTCATTCGCGACCTCTGCGCCGTGGTCACCGTCAGCGACGATGGCGGCTCCAGCGGACGACTGCGCAAGGAACTCAATATGCTCCCGCCCGGCGACATCCGCAACTGTATCGTCGCCCTCAGCGAGGATGAGGCTCTGCTCTCTCAGCTCTTTCAACACCGCTTTGAGAAAGGCTCCGGGCTCGAGGGTCACAGCTTCGGCAATCTGTTTCTAGCGGCGCTTACGGACATCACTCACGATTTCTCCGAAGCAGTGCGGCTTTCATCGGAGATTCTGGTTACCCGCGGCCACATTCACCCAGCGACCACTTCCAACATCGAACTCGAAGCCTTGATGGAAGACGGCACCCGCGTGCGTGGAGAAACCAAGATCACCGCCAGCAAGGTCCGCATTCAGGAACTCTTCCTGGTTCCGCCGAATGTCGAGCCTCTGCCGCAGACGCTCGATGCCCTTGCCCGTGCCGATATCATCAGCATCGGTCCGGGCTCTCTGTTTACCAGTCTCATTCCCAACCTGCTGGTGCATGGCATTGCGGATGCCATCGTCAACTCGTCCGCCATCAAGGTTTACATCTGCAACCTCATGACCCAGGCAAATGAGAGCCTGGGCCTTACGGCTGCCGATCATATTCGTGCTCTCAATCGCCACGCGGGCCAACGGATCTTCGACTACGCGCTGATCAATCGCACGCCCGTTTCCGATCAACTCAAGGCTAAGTACGCCCTCGAGGGTGCGTGCCAGATCGTCGCCGATCTCGATGCCATCGAAGACCTCGGCGTGATTTCCGTGCTGGGAGACTATCTGGACGAGGGCGATGTCGCACGTCACAACACCGCCCGAGTCGCGAGTGACCTGGTGCAACTTGCGGTCCCCAAGCCTGGTGCGGAGCCCAGAGACCGGTCTGGCAACCAGGCTTAGCCGGGTAGCTGCACTTTCTTCCTTTCCCACGCACCTTTCAGTCGCTAGAATGTCTAGATATGACACCAGCAAGGACAAGAGTCTGGACTCTGACCTGCCTGTCGCTCTTCGCGCTACTCGGCTCCGCTGTCGCTCAGCGGGACAAGGAACAGGAACCAACCGCCATCCTGAACTTCATAATCCTGAAAGAAGACAACGGCAAACCGGTACGCAACGCCGCCGTGATCATGCACCCCGTAAATACTCGCGGGCAGCAAGGCCGTGGCGGGCTGGAGCTCAAGACCGACGGCGAGGGCAAGACCAGCTTTGACGGCATTCCTTACGGCAAACTTCGCGTGCAGGTGCTGGCTTCGGGATTCCAGACGTTTGGGGAAGACTACGAGGTGAACCAGGGCAAGATGGAGTTCACGGTCAAACTGAAGCGCCCGCAAGGCCAGTACTCGATTTACGACGACCATCCGGCTGAGAAAAAGGATGAAAAAAAGGACGAAAAGAAAAACTCCAAAGCACCGCCCCCAGATTCAAGTGCCAAGCCGCAATAAACCTGCTTTCTGTGGTGGATCCAATTTGTGCTGGATATCAAATCTGTCTGCCGGATAGAATCTTTCGATGCCTTACCTTCTTAAGACTGAGCCTACTGTCTATTCTTTTGCCAACCTCAAGAACGAAAACACAACTGTCTGGGATGGTGTAACCAATCCCGTTGCGCTTAAGAATCTGCGCGGCATGAAGGCAGGCGAGCAGTTAGTCATCTATCACACTGGGGATGAGAGAAGCGCCGTGGGGACCGCGACCGTCGTATCGGTGGACGCGTCGGACGCAAAAAATCCTCAAGTGAAGATTAAGGTTGGAAAGCCATTGGGCAAGCCAGTGACGCTAGCCGAAGTGAAGGCAAATCGACTCTTCGCCGATTCCCCTTTGGTGCGGCAGGGCCGATTGAGTGTCGTGCCTCTCACGGCAGAGCAGTACAAGTATCTTGTCAAAGAATAACTGCCAAAATGTCAAACCCGCCGGCATTAAACGCTGGCGGGTTCAACGCTTGGAAGTAATGGACTGAGTTCGCCAAGCCCGCGTTCTCCAGCACCCCTATTGCGGATGATCGTTGGACTGAGCTTGAGGCCGGCTCACATTCTTGTCCTGGTAGTTCTTGTCGGCCAACGGCTTATCAGCGGAGTCCCTGCGCGGCGGATTGTATTTTGAATTTTCGAGAGACGACGTTTCGGAGTGTTCAATCGGCTTCATCGCCACCACCTGATAGTGACGCATCTTACGGTCGCCGTCCACAACCCGCATGTCGATCTTGTCATTCTTGATTCTGAATTCGCCTTCCTGGCCGACCGGCAGCAGGACGGGGTGCTTATGATCGAGTGGGCGCACGTGATACTCCATATCGTCTGTCCGAAGCATGTATTGCGGGCAGAGTTTTTCGTCGGAATTAACGTGCGTAACGCCCACTGAGCCAAAAATGCTGCCCAGACCGGTCAGGCCTTTTTCCTTCGCGCCGCACGGGACAGCTTCCATCTTCTCGATCATGACGCGGTTGTCATGTTTTTTCTTGTCCCGCGCCAGTGCCGGAACCGCAAGCAGAAGCGCGAGCATAGCGATGAAAATCATCCTGCCATTCATTCGAGTCTCCATTGAAGCCTCCTCACTCTTTCGTCTGCCGCGCAGTGGGCGGTGAAAATAATGAAGAGATGGAGCCCGCGAATGCGGCCCCATCTCATAACAGCCCGTACCTATTTGTTAGGCTTGGGTTTATCACCCACCTTAGGCGTGGCGTGTGTATCAAACTGTTGCGCCGACTTCAGAAAGCTCTGAGGGTTCTCGCTCAGTTCTTCGTGCACCTGAGGATGCGCCTTCAGATAGTCCCGCAGTTCGGGATGGTTCTCCAGATATTCATGGTTATTGGCCAGCGAAGGATTCTTGGCGAGCTCCCCGGCGATGTTGCTATGGCCTTCCATGAACTCGTGAAAGCTGCCTAGTTCGCCGCTCGTGACATCGCGGTCACGTCGGAAGTTGGAGTCTTCCCGGCGGTCAAAGCCCTGCTCCCGACTCATGAAGCCGTTCGGATTTTCCTTGTATTCCTCGCGTACTCCTGGATGCTCAGCAAGAAACTGCTGCAAAGCGGGATGGTTCTCCACAAACTCCCTGTTGTTCACCAGCGAGGGATTCCTGTGCAGTTGTTCCGCGATTTCCGGATGGCTGTCCATGAAGCGGTCCATGTTCGCCAGTTCGCCTCGGGTCACGTCGCGATCACGGCCCTGGTCTTCGCGCCGGTCAAAGCGCTGCTCCTGGCTCATGAACCCATTCGGATTTTCCTTGTACTCTTCGCGAACTCCCGGATGCTCGGCAAGAAACTGCTGCAACGCGGGATGGTTCTCCACAAACTCCCTGTTGTTCACCAGCGAGGGATTCTTGCGTAATTGCTCCGCGATCTCGGGATGACTATCCATGAAACGGTCCATGTTCACCAGTTCGCCCCGTGTCACGTCGCGATCCCGGCCCTGGTCTTCGCGCCGGTCAAAGCGCTGCTCCTGGCTCATGAACCCATTCGGATTTTCCTTGTACTCTTCTCGCACTCCCGGGTGATTGGCAAGGAACTCCTGCAACGCGGGATGGTTCTCCACATACTCCCTGTTGTTCACCAGCGAAGGATCCCGGCGCAGCTGTTCCGCGATTTCCGGATGGCTGTCCATGAAGCGGTCCATGTTCGCCAGTTCGCCTCGCGTCACATCGCGATCCCGGCCCTGGTCTTCGCGCCGGTCAAACCGCTGCTCTTGACGCATGAATCCGTTCGGATTCTGGCTGATCTGTTCCCGAACTTCCGGATGCTGCTGCAGATACTCCTGCAGTGCCGGGTGGTTCTCAACGAACTCCTGGTTGTTCACCAAGGAGGGATCCCTGCGCAGCTGTTCCGCAACCTCGGGATGGCCGTCCAGGAAATTGTCAAAACCGGCGAGTTGCCGCCAAGTCGCGCTGTCCCGGTCTTGGGGAGGCATGGTTTGCGAGCGCGCACCTGCCGGCACGAACAATAGAACTCCCGTCAGTGTCAGCAAAATCAGGCAGGAATGTATCGTAAGATTTGTGCGTTTCATAAAGTTATGGCACCTCCTGAATCACAAGTGCGGCCTTCGATCGGGCCACGCAGGAAGAGATGCAAGGGGGGGGCCATACCGCCTCACGGCCTATCTCCTTCGCATCCAGAGGTTTACCAGAGCGGTCGGAAAAGACCTGAGAGCTTCGGGAGGGGTGCAAATTCGACATTAACCGGGAAAATCGTTATACGGTCGGAACCTTAGTACAGAATCGGTAGGCGAAATGCGTCACTGTTTGGAAACAGAACACGTTATGTGAATTGCGCCAAGGTCCATGTGACGTCAAGCACGAGCCTTGAATTCAGTGTGCTTTCGCGTCCCGCTGGATCAGTACGTGATCGACAAAGTAGCCAACTCCAATCGCCAGCGGAATCACGCCAAACGTTGCCGCGATCATCGCATCAGGCTCAACGCGCGCGATCAGGACGAAGGTCGCGATGTAGCCGAGCGCGCCCGCCACCAGCAGAATTCCCGAGCGCCGCGATCGCGCCGCCTCCGAGAGTTCCGGTTGCATCGGCACGTCTACGCCCCGCGCAATCGCCGCCAACCGCTCCTCGCTGCGCAGTTTGCGCACCCGGAAAAAGGTATACATGGCCGCCATCGGGATACCAAAGACCATGACCACCGCTGCCAGTCCAACAAAGTTGCTATCCATAAACGCCTCCTGAACTCTCAGCCCGCAGCTTTCGATCTCCGCGCGGCGTGACACTCACAGTTACGAAAGCCCGCAAGAAAAGTTCCCGGCAGTCGCTGTTTGTCTGCCGGGTTGTTACCATGGAACTGTTTTGCAACGAAACCTGCTGGATTGGGTTCAAGCATAAGCAGGAACTAGATAAGCAGGAACTACCAGAATCAGGAGCTTGGAATGAGATTGGGTCTTTTGTGCTTTTCGGCCACACGCTCGCTACTCGCAGTCGTCTGCTTGGCTGGATCGTCCTTCGTATGCCCTTTGCAAGCGCAGGATGCTCAGCAGCCCCCTCCGCAGGCAGAGCAAGAGTCGGAACCAAAGACCGAGCAGGCCCCGCAACCCCAATCCCCGCAACCCCAGGCCCAGGAATCCCAGAAGCATGACGCGCAGGAAGAACTCGAGATCAACGAGCACACTCGGACTTACGTGGTGCATCTACCGCAAGGCTACGATTCGCAGCAGCACTATCCCGTCGTGATCCTGCTGCACGGACGGGACCAGGATGCCGCCGAGATGGCCCGCCTCACGCACTTCAACGAGTTCGCCGACAAGGACAGCATTATCGCCGTCTATCCTAACGCGGCGAATGGCCGATGGGCCGCTGGCACAGGTCAACCGCCGCCTTACCGCCGTGGCCCCTATCGCCGCCGCGGAATCTATGGGCCAGGCTATCCCCCTCCGGGGCAGCGACCTGACGCGGGCGAGCGTCGGCAAGGTGCTCACGGTCCCGAAGACATGCCCTTCCTCCATCGCATGCTCGACAAGCTCGCGACTCACTACTCCGTCGACACTCGCCGCATTTACGCGGTCGGCCTCGGCGAAGGCGGCTTCATGGCACTCCGCATGGGCTGCAACATGGCCGATCGCGTCGCCGCCATTGCTGTCGTGGGCGCAGCGATGCCGAAGACCCTCAACTGTATTCCCTCGCGTCCTATTCCCGTCCTCCTGATAAATGGCACCGACGACCCCATTGTTCACTATGACGGCGGCCGCTACAAAGATGGCCTATTGCACTTGCTTTCCGCCGAGGACAGCGCCAAGGAGTGGGCGCGTTTGAACCGCTGCTCCGAGAAGCCCACCGAGAGTAAGCTGCCCTCGCTGCAAAAAGGCGGCAGGGACACCAAGGTGTACCTCTTCGACGGTTGCCGCGAAAATGCCCAGGTCGCGCTCTATGCCGTCAAGGATGGCGGCCATACCTGGCCCGGCGGCGAACAGTACATGTCCGAAAAAGAAGTCGGCAAGACCAGCAACGCTCTCAACGCCAACGAAACCATCTGGAGCTTCCTGGTCACTCGCAAGATCGCAGGCGAGAGCGGCGTAGAAAAGTAGGGCTTGCCGGCTGCAGTGCCACGAAAGCACATCCCCCAGAAGCCGATAGCCCGATTCGTTTTCTTGAAATTCCTCCAGAAACAAACCTCCGCGGCAAGCGCGGAGGTTGGGGGTCTGCTCCGGGAAGGCTTGAAACTAGTGGTCGCCCTCGCAATCATCGCAGAACGGCGGCGTAAGGCCAGTGTAGTCGCCGATTCGTTTAGCGTCGTAGGGCGAGTTAAGCCCGCCGTCGGCTACGCTCACAGTGTCGTAACTGAGGTCGCCGAGTTTGCCGAAGGTGCGCACGATCTGCTTGCCGTGGTTCACCTCGATGACGCGGTGGTTGTATTGGTCGCTGATCAGGGTGTGACTGTTCTTCAGCCGAACGGCACGCGTAGGCAGTGGGCCGGTGCCCCTTGGCAGGTTGCAGCCTGAACCGGTACAGGTGAAGTACTCCCACACTACATTCTTATTTTGATCTATCTCGACGATACGGTTGTGATTCGAATCCGTAATAAGCGTGTCGCCATTCTCCAGCCGGCTGGCAAAAGCGACACCACTCACCGGATTGGGGTTGTTTGGGTCGCCGCTGCCGTATTGCCAGACAATCTGGAGGGCGCGCGTAACCTCCATCGCGCGATTGTTGTTTTCGTCGCAGATGAGAATGTGACCGTTCGCCAAAAGCTCGGCGCAGTTCGGATTGTTAAGCTGGTTGGGGCCGTTGCCGGAGACGCCCGTAGTGCCATATTGCCAGACGATTTGCTTGGCTGGGTTGACCTCAATGACGCGCTCGTTCGCCTGATCGGTAATGAGCACATCCCCATTGGGAAGCCACGTATTCTGTACCGGGACATTGAGTTGATCGGAACCACTACCGGCAACACCAAACTGTCCATATTGCCAAACAACGTTTCCGGAGGGGTCGACCAACAGCACGCGGTCGTCAGGGCAGCCGCTGGGATTGGTGCAGTTGGGCGCTTCGGGTTGGCCGCCGGGCGTGCCGGTGCCGGCCATCAGGGTCAGATCGCCCACGCGCTGCACATCGTTGACGCCGATGACCGACGCTGGTGAGAAGTCCGCCGGACCCAGGCCAAATTGCCAGACGATGTTGCCCTGGCGATCGACTTCAATCACGCGATTGTTGAATTGGTCGGCAATCAGAAAGTTGCCGGACTTGTTAAACCCTTTTTCCTGGGCGTAGGTGAAGAGGCCGCAAGCTGCGATCAGAGCTAATACGGTGGCACAAGCCTTAATCTTGATCAATAGTTTCATAGAGATCCTCCTGTAAGTGCAAGTCATGGACGAAGCGGCACTGCCCTGGGGCAACCGCGCCGGTAACAGGAGTTAGTGTGTGATTTACCAGCGAGGGGATTGTCAAAAAATTGTCAAATCCGTGTCACTTGTGGCACTTGCAATCTTTGGCCGCTGGTGCCGCAGTCAGCGAATCAACTGCCGCAGCTCGCGCCTCAAAATCTTTCCCGAGGCCGTTTTGGGGACGACCTCCACGAAATGCACTTCGCGGGGCTGTTTGTACCGGGTCAGGCGATCGGCAACAAACGCGCACAATTCCTCTTCCAACTTCTTGCAGGTCATAAATCCTTCGCGCAGTGCGACGAAGGCCACCGGAATCTCGCCCGCCGCCGCATCGGGCTTTCCCACCACGCCACACTCGCGCACCGCCGGATGTTCCAGCAGCACGGCCTCCACCTCCGCCGGCGCCACCGGAAATCCTTTGTACTTGATCATCTCCTTGCGCCGGTCCACGACTCGGTAAAAGCCCTCGGCGTCACGCGTGACAATGTCACCTGACCAATACCATCCGTCGCGGAGCACGGCGGCGGTCGCCTCCGGCTCCTTCCAGTAGCCCAGCATGAACTGCGGCCCTCGCATCACCAGCTCCCCGGGCTCACCGGCAGCAACCTCAGCCGTGGCACCCGCGGAAGACTCCACCTCTGCCTGCCCGATCACTCGACACTCCGTCTGCGCCAGAGGATGCCCGATCGAATCCGGCCGGTATAGCTCCGGCTCTAGATAGCCCACATGCGTCACCGGCGACGCTTCCGTCATACCATACCCCTGACACACCAGGATGCCCGTCAGCGCCGTAAACCTTCGCGGCAGATCCGGTGCCAGCGGGGCCGCCCCCGACTTCACCCAATGCACTTTGTGATTGTTCGGAAACTGTCCCGCTTCCGCCGCCAGGCACAGCGCATTCATCGCCGGAGGCACCAGCGGCATCATGGTGATCGCTTCCTCGGTCAGCAACGAAGCCACTTGCCCCGCCCCGAAGCGCGGCATCAGCACCAGCGTCGCCCCCAGAATCAGCGCTGGATTGAGCATCACGTTCAGGCCATAGATGTGATACAGCGGCAGGAAACAAAGGATATTGTCATTGGAGCTGAGCGGAGTCGCTCGCGGCCCCAGAAACTGGTACACATTCGCGATCAGATTGTGATGCGAGAGCATCACGCCCTTGGGTAGCCCTGTCGTGCCGCTCGAGAAAGGCAGTGCCGCGACCGTCTGCTCCGAGGGTTGTTGGAGATGGGGCACAGTCGCGCTCACCGGCTTCAACAGGTCGGAGAAAGGTTCGCTTCCCGTTCCCCGCTCTCGGGTGCAAAATACCCGACGCAAATTCGGCAGACCTGCCAGATTGATCCCGCAAATATTCGGTCCATCGGTGATCAGAAACGCGGCGCCCGAATTTCCCAACTGATGCCGCACCTCGCGCTCGCGGTACGCCGGATTCAGCAACGTAGCAATTCCGCCAGCCAAGGTCGCCGCATGAAACACAGCCGCGAACTCCCATGAATTTGCCAGAAAGATGGCAACCACTTCTCCTGGCTTCAACCCGGCCGCAACCAACCCACGCGCCAGGGCTTCCACCGTCTCTCCGTATTCGCCGTAGGTGAGCCGCCGCCCGCACGAAGTATCCACCAGCGCCGTTTTCTGAGGATGCAGCCTGCACGATGCCAGAATCGCATCGTGTACAAAGACGTTACTGGGATCGGAGTAGAGTTGTGTGCGCAACACGGCGGGATGATTGTAGCGGAAAGTCAATCTTCCGCACCTGCAGCGCAGCAATCGCAGCAGACTGATAGGCAACAAAGATCAAGTGAGCGATAAGGAGGAGTCGGCATGGCTGAGAAATTGCCTCTCCAGATCGACGCGCGACTTCCGATGACGAAAGCGGCAGGCACCGCTGATGGGCGCGGCACCGCCAGTAGGTCTGAGCAGCATCAAAGAACCCTATCGCTCGTGATCGAAGCAAGGAGCCGCTTCTATGTCGGGTCGCACTCTTGAGCGGTGGTGCTGACGTGCTGAGCGTCTCGTTTCTCGGTTCAATCGCGTCGCGTTCACCTGTTCACGCCTTGGGCCTCCTTTTTTGTTCCTGGTCATTGCTTGTCGCGTGCCTTTTCTGTTGCATATTTCGAAGTCCCCCGTATCAAAGGTACGTTCTCAACCAGACTGCATATTTCTATGCGAAGTCTATGCTGAGGAGCGAGCGACTTCACCTCGCTGCTCTGCGCAGCACGGGCGCGCATATCCTCTTGGAGCAGAGCGCGGACGGGTTACCTGATTGCAGATCGGAGGCAGAAATTCAAAACCAGATCTCAGCCTGGGATAAGAGGGGGGAACGGCTCTTCGAGAATGTTAATCACTCTTACCTTCGTTTCAGGATGCTAGAGATGGTCGCCTTATGGCTGTTCTTCTTCGGCCTTGTATTTCTGGTCGGACTTGCAGTTATAAACGCCTTGTCTAACCCCCATCAGATTTTTAGATAATCAGTTGGCCAACCTGCGCAGAAATTCCCTCTCATCCATGCGGTACTTGAAGGCCTTGCGCCCGTCGATAAACACCACAGGCACTTCGTCGTTGAACTGCCGCCGCAATTCGCTGTCGCTATCCACATCCACTTCGTGCCACGTGAAACCGCCGCGGCGCGAGAGCTTGGCAAGACTCTCTTTCACGACCTCGCAGAGGTGGCACCCCTTGCGAGAATAAACCACGACCTGGCGGGACTCTGGCACGCCGCGATTCTACCGTTATCCCTGCACCCTCTGGCAAGAGAAAAGATGCTGCAAGCCCGCACCAGTGTCTGTTCACCGGTTCAAACACAAAGCTCAGGAGTAAAATCCGAAAATGCTCGTTCCCGATCCCAAACCTTTACGCGGCAAGGCCTGCCTGATCACGGGCGGCGCTCTCCGTCTTGGACGCGCCTCCGCCCTCGCCCTGGCCCAGGCCGGCGCCGATGTCGCCATCACCTTCCGGAACTCCGCCCGCGAGGCGCAGCACACCGTCCTCGACCTCTCCAGTTTCGGCGTGCGCGCCTTCGCGCTGCACTGCGATGTCACCGACGAGGCCAGCGTCAAGTCCATGCTGAAACAGGCCGGACGCGAACTCGGCCACCTCGACATCCTCGTCAACAACGCCGCTAACTACGCCACGGCTGATTTCGGACGCCTCACCCTGCGCCAGTGGGACGCCATCTTCGACTCCAATACTCGTGGACCATTCCTGGTCTCGCGCGAAGCCCTGAAGTGGATGCGCCGAAAAAGAAGGGGATCGAAGCCCTCAGAACAGCTCGAAGCCAAAATTATTCACATGGGATCGGTGGGCGGGCTGCGTCCGTGGGCCACGCACGCGCACTACTGTTCCTCGAAGGCCGCCTTGCACATGCTAACCAAAGTCATGGCAAAGGCTCTGGCCCCGGAAATAGCCGTCAATGCGGTCGCCCCCGGCATGATCGATCTGGGCGAGAAATCAGCCGCCGCCTTCATGAGGCGCATGGCGAAGGAAACTCCCATGCAGCGCAACGGCCGCGCCGACGAAATCGCCGCAGCCGTTCTGTTCTTCGCCACCGCCCCCCAGTTCATTACCGGTCAGATTCTTGCAGTGGACGGTGGCCTCGGACTCTAAGAAGCTGCCGAAAACTCCCCGAGCGAGTTTGGGAAGGGCACGACTTCAGTCGTGCCGTTAGATTGCTGAAAAGAGTCAGCGCTTTAGCGCCTGAGGTCAGTATCTTGACCCCAGATACTTTCGCTGGACGGTTAAGCCTCCGCCGAAGTCGGATCGATCATCCGCTTCACTTCCGAAACCCGATTCGCCGGAAAGCCTCCCTGCTTGGCGTGCTCCCGCACCATCGCTTCATTCGGCGCGATATAAACACAGTAGATTTTGTCCTGAGTGACGAAGCTTTCCACCCACTGAATCTGTGGCCCCAGGTCCTTGAGAACACTGCAAGATTTTTGTGAGATTCCCAGAATCTGGTCCTGCGTCAAACTTCCCGCGTTCGGGATCTCGCGCTCAATAACATATTTAGGCATTTCTTCCTCCGTTGGATGACGGTCTAACTCCGCGCCGAGCGAACAGCGCCCGCAAGATTTTATTCTGCGGGCCAGGAAATATCCACTTTGATGTCATGCGATGTCAGGGTTTTTCTCCGCGTCTCCGCCGACCTTCTCTGCGTCCTCCGGGATTCAAGCCTCTATTTCGGCGGGCTCCTGGGAAGCCACCGGAACCCGCCACATCTCTTTTGCACGGTCGCCTCTCAAGGTATAGTGGGGCGAATGAAGAAATCCAGGAACGCATCGTCTTCGAAAATTCCCCCAGCCTCCGCCCCGCGCGTCGCCGTCGCCATCATGGCCGCAGGCAAAGGTACGCGCCTCAAGTCACAGCTTCCAAAGGTCCTGCACGAAGTCGGCGGCAAGCCCCTGCTGGCGCACGTCATCGCGGCTGCCACGCGTGTCGTACCGGCTAACGACGTCTTCGCGATCATCGGTCACGAAGCCGAACGCGTAAGTTCCGCTCTAGCCCATACCGGCGTGAACTTCGTGCTCCAGTCGGAGCAGCGCGGCACCGGCCATGCTCTAATGGTCGCCCGCAAGGCGCTCTCCGCCTACGATCACGTCATCGTTCTCTCCGGCGACGCTCCGCAGATCACGCCCCAGACCATCGCCCAGCTGCTCAACTCTCACCTCGACGAACAGGCCGCCATGACCTTGCTCAGCGCCGAGCTCGACAATCCCACCGGATACGGACGCGTCCTCCGCAAAGCGGCGAGCAGCGCCGAAATCCAGGCTATTGTCGAGGAGAAGTCCGCCAGTCCCGCACAGAAACAAATTCGCGAGATCAACGCCGGCTTCTACGTCTTCGCCGTGCCGCAATTGTTCTCGCACATCGAGGAGCTCTCCACCGCCAACCCCCACGGCGAGTACTACATCACCGACATGGCCGAAGTCCTCCGCCAAGCCAGGCAGCGTGTCGTCGTCTGCAAAACAGACAATCCCGGCGAAGTTCTCGGCGCCAACACCCGCGCTGAACTCTCTTTCCTCGACCAGCAGATCCGCACGCGCAAGTGCCAGCAACTCATGGCTGATGGCGTCACCATTTTTTACCCTGAAACCTGCGTGATCGACAACGACGTCCAAATCGCCCCTGACACTGTGATCGAACCTTTCGTCCAGATTCTTGGCAAGTCACGTATCGGCGCAGCCTGCCGCATTCGCTCGTATTCTGTGATTCGGGATTCCGAAATCGGCGTCGGCGTTCTCCTTCGTCCCGGCTGTATTCTGGAAGAAGCCCGCATCGGCCCCAGCGCCGTCCTAGGCCCTTATTCCCATCTTCGTCCCGGCAGCGACATCGGAGAAGGAGCGCACGTCGGCAACTTTGTCGAAACCAAGAAGATCAAACTGGGCAGGGGATCCAAAGCCAACCACCTCACGTATCTGGGCGATACCGAAATCGGGGCAGGTGTGAACATCGGCGCCGGAACTATCACCTGCAACTATGACGGCGTCAACAAGCACATGACAGTTATCGAAGAGGGAGTCTTCATCGGCAGCGACAGCACCCTGGTCGCGCCCGTGCGCGTCGGCAAAGGCGCCTACGTCGCCGCGGCGTCGTGCATCACGAGTGACGTCCCCCCAGGTGCTCTTGCTCTTGGCCGCGCCCGCCAGATAGTAAAAGAAGGTTGGGCCGATGAGAAGCGTGCCGCGCGCCAGTCAACCGTTGCAGACAAGAAACCTCATCGGAAGTTCTTGGATGAGGGGCCGTAAAAACAAAAAGGCACCAAGACCCGGTTGTTCTCCGTGTCTTAGTGCCGAGCCTGCCCTGAGCGAAGCCGAAGGGTGGTTAGATTCGTCTTTTCCTAGTGCGAAACCGCCGCAAACAACTCCGAGTGCATCAACGACTGAAACTGCTGGTCGCTGGACTTGAAGTGGAACTGCACATTGGAGCCGTCAGATTCCACATTCGTGTTCTCCATCGCGACTTTTTCTGCTCCGCTAGCGCTCATCTTCTTGTAGAGCAAACCAGCTTTCACCAGCGAAGACAACGTCGCCGCGCTGACCGTATCGGAAGTGACCACGGTAAGGTCGAAGTTCACGCCGCTGTTAAAGCTCATGGTGTAGCGCGAACCGAGCAGCCGCTTCTTGATGCTGTCATAGTCGGCAACCTTCGCCGCTTCGCCCAGAGCTGAACGCATAACGTTCTGCGTGCCCTGCTGATCAAGAATGCTCCACACCGGACCCGAATCCACGTCGGACATCATGTCAGCCATCGTCGAGTTCGTATCCATCGACATCGTGAGCCCATCGCGCGTATCCAGCGCCAGCTTCACCGCTGAAATCTCACCGAACAGCAGCGTGCTGTCATCCAGGAAGCTCATCATCATTCCGCCATCCATGGGGTAAATATTCGACGTCCGATACTTCGTCGGCTTAATCTTCCGCAGCGTCATCTTCTTCACCACAGTCTTCATGGCAAAAGGCCCCGCCGCCACTCCCACCGCCTTGGTTCCACCCTTCGCAGTGCGGAACGCGGCAAACGCCAGCGTGTCCACATCCTTGTCCGGATCGATGCCAACGCCCTTCAGCGCCGCCTCAAACTCTTTGATGTTGTCGGGCATCAGTTGCTGCTTCAACTGCATGGCGGTCGCCGAGTCCTTTAGCGCCCGGTAGTCCACCGAAATCAACTGCTGCAGTTCCGCTGGGATCACCGCCCGCGCCGACGAATTCAATGGCATGGCGTTCGCCATTGCCCCAAGAAACACAGCCAATATCACACACGTTAGACAAGCCTTAACGGTTTTCATAACAGCCTCAGTCCTCACAAAGGTTTCCTGGATACACAATGAACGGGATTCCGCCTGTATCTTGCGGATTAGATGCGCCTTCTGATCTTCCCGTTACCCGGATCGCCTTATTCTAAGCCAGCCAACCAGTTCCCCGCTCGTCCAAAGGTGCTAGCCCCGTGACCACTTTGGAACGGGCTTTACTGTTGACGAAACAATTCCACTAGCCGGAACCAGCAAAGGGTGTAAGATGCTCGCTGACCGTATAATGTACGTTACCGCACACAGACGCCTTTAGCCTTCCTGGGCGCCAGAGAAATCAGGGAAATATTGAAAATCCTCCTGTACAACCCCGACAATGGGGTCACGCGCAACTTCATGCCTCACCTCTGGATGTTCCTTCTGCAATCATTAACTCCCGCAGGCCATGAAGTCGTACTGATCGATGGCAACGCCCAACCAATGGATGAAGCTGGCATCGCCGACTACGTGCGCGAGCAAAAGATTGATCTGGTCGGCATCGGCGCCATGACCCGCATGATCGCCAAGGCCTATCGCATGGCGGATGCCGTTCGCGCCGTCGGCGTGCCCGTGGTCATGGGCGGCCCTCATGTCACGGAAATGGCGGACGAGGCGCTCGGCCGTGATGGCAGCCCACGCCACGCCGACGCCGTGGCTCTGGGCGAGGCCGACGATACCTGGCCGCGCATTGTCGAAGACGCCGCGCGCGGCGAGTTGAAAGATATTTACGCGCCCCTCGATGCCGCGGGCAAAGAACTCAAGCCATCGCTGAAGCAGTATCCCGTAATTCCCTGGGACACCATCGATCTTAAGCAATTCAATCTGGTGCCCAAGTCGGCGAAGCATTGGCTCCAAAAAATCGGCGAAGGCTGGGGAACCTTCCGCATCGTTCCCGTCGAGTCCGGACGAGGTTGCCCCTACGGCTGCGAATTCTGCACCGTCACCGGATTCTTCGGCGACTCCATCCGCTTTCGTACCAATGAAAGCGTCGTCAATGAACTCTTACTGCTGAAGGCACGGGCCCGAAAAGAGCGCGGGCAGATTGCCGTCTTTTTTATCGACGACAATTTTGCCATCAATATCAAGCGCACAAAATCCCTGCTGCGCGACATTATCGCCGCCGGCGCACAAGTGAACTGGGTCGCCCAGATCAGCGCCAATCTCCTGCGCGATCAGGAACTCGTAGACCTGATCGCCGCCTCCGGCGGCAAGTGGGTCTTCATCGGCATGGAGTCGATCGATCCCGCGAACTTAAAGGACGTCAACAAAGGCTTTAACAAGCCTGAAGAATACGCCGCGGTGCTACAGCGCCTGGCGCAGCGCAACGTCTATGCCATCACTTCGTTCATCTTCGGCATGGATAACGACACCGTGGGCGCCGCCGAGCGCACGCTCGAGCAAGTTCGCACCTGGCCACCCGGCCTGCCGATTTTCGGCTTACTCACTCCCTTGCCGGGCACTCCTCTTTATAAGCGTCTTGACGTCGCAGGCCGCTTAACCCGCCCCAAGCACTGGCAGGAATTCATCCCCTTCGCCATGGCGCACACGCCGCTGAAGATGACCATCGACGAGGCCCATGCCGAAGTCAAATACGGCTGGTCCAACGCCTACGGCCCGGAAGCCATCGCCCAAGCCGTGGACTCGCTCGCCGATCAACCGCTGGGCTATCGCATCAACATCTTCATCGCTCGTCTGTGCTTCCGCGGAATTTACTTCCCCATGCTGGGCCGCTTTGCCTGGTTGAAAGTAATCTCGGAAAACCGTCAGACCATCTTCAAACTTTCACGCCAGGGGTTCGAGGCGTGGTGGGAATCTCGAACCAGACCTGAGCCAAGCCCGGCGACCAGCGCCGGAGACTAGCTCTTCGCAGCGCCTCCGTCCCGGCGGCTGGGAGCCTGCCCTTTGGGCGGCGGGGACACAATACTATCGAAATGGCAGTTCTGCTGAACCAAAGTCCGTTGTCATGCAGATCCATGCCAAATTTCCTTTTGACGTCAATAGCAGGACGTTAGAGCACCGTCAATTCCAGCGTCTGAGGACCGTTGGAGGGAGCCTCGTTGTTGCCATCGCTTGCGGAAACAGTAATGGTATAGCTTGCGGCGGACGTATTGCTGATGGTGAGTACTGTGAGCGTGGAGGTGACCTGAGCCGTGGTGCTGATCACGACGGGATTTACGCTGAACGAGCAAATGGGAGAAGCAACTCCACCCGGCGCGCTGCTGCAAGAAAGAAATACACTGCCGGTGTAACCCTTCGCCGGACCATTCGACGGAGTTACCGTGAGGATAGAAGCCGCCGAACTGCCTGGCGTAATGGAAGCTGGAGCTAACGCCGTGGCAGTAAGTGTGTAGCTCGGAGCCGGGCGTGCGCCTGGAGCGCCGCAACCGTTCAAGCTAAGAACTAAGATCGCAATTGTCAAGGATACAACTGAGATGGATAGCCGTACCGAACGACTCATGGTGGATGTCCTCCCCGCGACGCGTCGCAGAGTCTCTGACCATTCAGGTCAGCCAGCCGCTAATACCTACTCCGCCATCCTTCCCTTGGGTTCGGCCCTACCTTTCAGCAATGTCGCACAAGTATAACCTCTCACTCAGCTGTTCACACCTTCCACCCTCTTCCGCACTCCCGCCGCGAACGCCTGATCCTTCATCGACGCCAGATTGATCTCCACATTCGCCAGCGCACCGGTAGTCGCCGCACGGGCCAAGGCCTGCGCCGTAGTCAAATCCGATTTCATGTTCGGATTGCTGATGGTAAACAGGCTCTCCGTAATTAGTTCCACTTCGCGCGCCTTCTCCGCCACACTGAGAGGAACGCCCGTCGCCAACTTGAGAGCGGCATCAATCAATCCGTCAGCCCCAGCAGGATCACTCTTCGCCAGCTTGTACGCCTTCATCACTGCATCGTAAGACTCAGCATCCCCATCCACGGCCGCCTTCAACTCTTCCCGCAATGGCCCCAACCGCCCGATCGCCGCACTCAGTTGCGATTCGTATTGCAGATACGCCTTCTTGCCTCGCGACATTGACGCCACCATCACCGCCAACCCCGCCGCCATCGCGCCGGCCGCCGCTGCCGCGCTGCCCCCACCCGGCGTGGCCGTAGGCGCGGCGAGCTGTTCGACAAATGGCTCAATTCCAGCCCGCAAGCCGCCGACCGCCATCTTCCCGCTCATCACCGCCGCCAGCCGGTTCTCCAAAATCAAGGACGAATCAAAGTTCTCAACTTGCAGAAACCACTCCGCTGCCGCCTCCAGCGCCTTCTTCGGAATCAGCCCAACGATTTCGCTCGATAGCGGAATCACGCCATACCGCGCCGCCTCGCGCTTCACCATTTCAAATACGCGATGCACCGGCGTCTGCTCAAAATCCGTCAGATTCATCGAAACCTGCGCCAGCCCCCGCACCAGGAATCCCGCGCCTTTCACGAACCGCATCCCGCCACTCGAAAATCGCACCGCCTTCGCAATCTTCTTCGCGATCTCAACATCCGGGGTATTCAGAAACACGTTGTAAGCAATCAGAAACTTCCGCGCTCCCACCACCGTCGCTCCCGCCGTGGGATGCACTCTCGCCTCGCCGAAATCCGGCTTCCGCGCCACATTCGTCGCGATCTCTGCCCGGATCCCCTCAAACTGTCCGCGCCGGATGTTCTCCAGATTCTGCCGCTCCGGCGTCGCCGCCGCTGCTTCATACAAATAAACCGGAATCTGGTACCGCTTCCAGATCTCTTCCCCCACATGCCGCGCCATCGCGACGCAGTCCTCAATAGTCACTCCATCAATCGGAATAAACGGCACCACATCCGCCGCCCCCATCCGCGGATGCGCCCCCTTGTGCACGCACAGATCAATCAACTCCGCGGCCTTCCCCACCCCGCGAATCGCCGCCTCCTGAATCGCCTCCCGCTCGCCCACCAGCGTAATCACGCACCGGTTGTGGTCCGCGTCCATCTCGCGATCCAGCAGGTACACTCCATCCACCTTCATGGCCTCAACAATGCCGTCCACCTTGGCCTTGTCGCGCCCCTCAGAAAAATTCGGCACACACTCCACCAGCGTAGACATAGGTCAGCAGAATATCCGGCGTTGCTCCATGGAAGCAAGGGACACCGAGGTAGTGGGGTCTTGGAAAGACCCACTACCGACATAAGAGCCGCAAACCTTCGGAGAGTCGGCTCTTCTTCGCGTCCTTCGCGGCCTTCCTTCGCGATCGTGGCGGTTAAAAGCTCTTAAGCCCTTCCGCACCGCAACTCTCTAGAATTTTCTCCGTGTCTCTGTGCCTCCGTGGTGAACGCTCTTTCTCACTTTCGCTTTGGCTTTCCACTGCGACTAAGATTAGAATTGCCGCATTCGGCGCACAGTTCGTTCATGGCAGATCAGATCAAGACGCCCCCTGCGGCTGCTCCTGCGGATCCAGCTGCAGATGTTCTCGCCGGCACCACTGTCGGCCGCTTCGCGATCTCCAAGCGCCTCGGCGCCGGCGGCATGGGACAGGTTTACGGCGCAGAAGACACCACGCTCAAGCGCTTTGTAGCCATCAAGCGCATGGTGCCGCGCGCCCAATCCACTGACGCCGACCGCAAACGCCTGCTCAAAGAGGCCCAGCGCGCCTCCGCGCTCAATCACCCCAACCTCGGCGCCATCTACGACGTCGTCGAGCATGCCGGCGAACTCTGGCTGGTCATGGAGTACATCGAAGGCGAGACCCTGCGCCGCCGCTTCAAACAACCAATTTCCACCGAAGAATTTTTTGCCATCGCTACCCAGTGTTGCGAAGGCCTCCAGGCCGCCCACGAAAAAGGCATCATTCACGGCGACATCAAGCCCGAAAATATCATGCTCACCCCCGGCAACCGGGTGAAGATCCTCGACTTCGGCGTCGCCCGCCGTGTCTGGAGCACCAGTCCCAACGACGCCACCAAGAGCATGGAGACCATGACTGTTTCCGGCGGAACGCCCGCCTACATGGCCCCCGAAGTCCTGCTTCAACAGCCCGACGATGGACGCTCTGACCTGTTCTCGATCGGCCTCGTCTTCTATGAAATGCTCGGCGGCGAGCAGCCCTTCCAAAGCGAGAGCCTCGCCACCACCGTCGCCCGCATCGTCCACGTCGAACCCCCTCCGCTCAAGAATGTCCCCGGCCCGCTCGCCGCCGTAGTTTCGCGCTCGATCGCCAAGAAGCCGGAGGCGCGCCACCCCACCGCCGCCGCCCTCCTGGACGACCTGCGCCGCGTTCAGCAAGGTGGGAAGCCTAAGCGAATTGCCGCCGCATCAGGCACGTTTAATCAATCCCGCGCCCTTGCCGCATTAGCGATTGTCGTCGTTATCGCCGCTGGACTTCTCTTTTACCGGCCGCTCCACAGACTGTTCTTCCCTCCGACGAACAACGCAACAAACACTGGAACTCAGCAGCTCCAGCCCGGCGCACTCCCGCAAACCAAAATCGTCGCTGTCCTTCCCTTCTCCGCTGGCCCCAACGCTGACCCCAAACTCTCAGCCCTCGGTGAAGGACTCCTCGAAAGCATCGCCGCCAAACTGAGCAAGCTCACCGAAGACCGCGCTTTCGAAGTAGTTCCGCCCCGCAACCTTCAGGATCGCAAGATCACCACCCTCGCCGACGCCGCCCATTTTTTCGGCGCAAACCTCGGCCTCACCGTAAACATGGAGCCGGCCGGCAACCTGATCAAACTGACCTACTCCATTCTCAACGCCCAAACCGGCGCCACCATCGGCGGAGACACCATGTCCGTCCCGGCCTCCGACGTGTTCGCCGTCGAGGGCAACGTCGCCGACGGCACCGTCAAAGCTCTCCGCCTCCAGCTTCGTCCCGAAGAGCAAGCCGCCCTCAACATCCACGGCACCGACCAGGCCGAAGCCTACCGCTTCTACCTACAAGCCCGCGGCTACCTGCTCGACTACGCCAAAGCTGAGAACATCGAGAATGCAATCCTCATGGCCCGCGAAGCCCTGAAGCTCGATCCCAACTTCGGCATGGCCAAAGCCGTCCTCGGCGAAACCTACTGGCTCAAGTATTCCAATACCAAGCAAAAGCAATGGACCGCTCCCGCCAAAACCGAATGCGAAAATGCAGTCAAACTCGGCAACGCCGGCGCCGCCGGCCATGTCTGCCTCGGCCTCATCGACGACGGCACCGGACACTCCCCCGAAGCCGTCTCCGAGTTCCAACTCGCCCTCGGCCTCGACCCTACCAACGAAGTCGCCGCCACCGGACTCGCCCTGGCCTACGAACACGAAGGCAAGATTACAGAAGCCGAAAAGGCCTACCAGCAAGCCATCCAGGCCCACCCCAACAGCCGCTTCAGCTACAACTCCTTCGGCACCTTCTATCAACGGCGGCAAGAGGGCGAGAAGGCGTTGCAGATGTTCGCCAAGGTCATCCAGATTGCTCCTGAGTGGTACGGAACCTACGTAAACGTTGGAGCTATTTACAGCGACCTGGGTCAGTACGAGAAGGCAATTGACCCCTTGAAGAAATCCATTGCCATCCGGCCGACTTATGCAGGCTATGTCAACCTATGCACTTCCTATTTTGGATTAAACAAATACTCCGAAGCCGCCAGCGCCTGTGAAGAGGCGACTAGACTCGGTCCGGATCAGTATGTGGCTTGGGGCAATCTGGGGGAAGCCCGCTATGACTCAGGTGCTAAGAGCCAATCCATCGCGCCCCTACGCAAGGCACGGGAGTTGGCCGGGGAAGAGTTGAAGGTCAATCCGCACGACCCAGACGTCCTCAGCAGTTTGGCGAACTATTGCGCGATGCTGGGCGATAGCAAGAGTGCCCAACTCTACATCCGACAAGCTCTGCAATACGGACACAACGACAAAGCTATTCTCATGGACGCGGCTTCGGTGTATAACCATTTGGGCGAAGGCGGGCTTGCAATAGAATGGCTGGCCAAGGCTGTACAAGCCGGCTACACGCCAGATAAGATTCGTAGCTGGCATGAATTCGATAACCTGGCCAACACGCCTGGTTACCAGCAGTTGATAAAGTCTTCGCATCAGTAAATTCCCGTCAGATATCTTCGGGAAGGGCCCCTGGCGGTACTGGGAGAAGCCCCCTTTGGGGGGCGATATTCATTAGCCCCGGACGTAAGTCCGGGGGCGGTGGTGGGACGAGGAGCGAGTCCCGAAGGGAACGCCACGATTTTTCGCTCACACTCACTAAGGAGCGCAAGCATGGCAAAAGCCAAAAAGAAGACAAAAGCGAAAGCAAAACCCAAAACAAAATCGAAGGCCAAAGCGAAGCCAAAAGCCAAACCCAAGGCCAGACCCAAAGCCAAACCAAAGGCCAAAACCAAATCCAGGGCAGGAAATGGTATACCCATCACTGTCACGCCGCTTATGTGCAGCGACTTCACCGCCAACACCGGCGACATTGTGGCTTGGCAACAAATTCCAGCGGCCGGATGCCAGGTGACGAAGGGAACAACGGCGTGGCCGTTCAACGTCCCACATCCGATCAATCTCACTCCCGTGTCCAACACCCAAATCAAGATAGCGGTGGGTCAAGGCGTCTATGAAATCGTTGTGGGATGCTGCTCCAACCAGGGTCTCAAGTCCGTGACGGTTCCGTAAATCGTCGCGGCGGCAAGGCCTTCGATGGTATAGCGTCGATGCCGTTCACAAAATCCACAGAAATATCCTCTCCCCTCCCTTGACAGCGTCCCGGGGGGATAGAATGCGGGCCATCGCTGGTGGGCGTGTCCGCTGAGGGGCGCCGGACACGCCAAGTTCGCCGGCGACTTCCTCCTTTTAACGCTGCGCCCACGGAGGCGTAGCGACTATCGTTGCCAATCCAGTGGTGTGTTCGCCGCATGCGACTCACGCCGTCGAGTTCCCGCGCAATTTTTCCCGCGTGAACGCTCGACTGTTTTTAAACCCCGAACCACGGGCCAGGACTGCACAATCTCAGCAGGTAGCACTACGTGCCCTTTTGTGCACAGCTCGCCAATCGCAGACGGCACAGGGCGGTTCGTGACTCTGCTAACCACCCCTGCATAACTGGCGGCACGGTGTATTACTATACCGTCAGCTGCTTTCCACAAGACGTGCCGAAGAACCTAACCGTGCCGTAACCCACTGCATCGGGCGCGGAATTTCCTGCCTGCCCTCAACTCCCGAGCAGCAATTACCTCCTCCAGAACTTCCCCACTCCTACCCGCACCTGCACCGTATTCAACCCCGGATTCGGCTTCGCCAGCCCCGCGTTCGAAATATGCAAATACCACAACTCCAAACTCCAGTTATATTTCTCCCCAAGAATGTGCGTCCCCAACGCAGCACTCGGACTGAAGTTCACCGTATTCGTATACGTGGGAACATTATGATTGCTGAACATCACTCCGCCTCCCAACTCGATATACGGCGACACCCTCCCGCGGCGCTCGAAATTCCACTTCAGCCCCAGCGGATTGAATCCCACTCCATAAGCCGTATTCGCCGGCTGAAAAATCAAATACGCCGGCACCGCATCCACCGTGTACTCAAACCGTCCCCGCAAAATCCCGGGCAGATGCGCCCCCGTAAGCACCCACCCATAGCGCAGCCCGGCATCAAAGATTCCCGTCCGCGAAGTCCCGCCCGGCACCGAGTGCCCGCCCCCAGCCCACACCTGCACCTCACGCCCACCCTCCTCCGGTCCAGGCTCCGCCTGCCCAAAGCTCAGACTCGCGGCCACGATGACAAAACAAAATATAAAGGGAAAGAAAAAAAGAGAAGCCAGAGAAACTCCGCCCACGTCATTCCTTCGCGTCATGGTCTACGAGGTTGCCCCACCCACGCGCTTTTTGCAAGGCCTGAGGAGACCACATAGAGACGCACACTGAGGTTTCGTCGTTTCCCGGGGATTTGCTCTGAGGAGACTCTTTGCCGGAAATTTGCCAGACGGAGGAGGTACCAGAAGTGGGAACTCCGCGCCGCGGAACTCCCACTACTCCTCTTAGCATGGGGGAGGCATTTCTAAATCCTACCCAGCCCTGGTCCCTTTCGCCTAACCCGGCCTGATCCGCGCATTCCGCCAGCTAGCCCCGCCAGCGTTTCAGAAAACGCCGTCCCCACGACCCGGCTGAGAGCCTCAACGCGCCTGTGCCCAGCAAGCCCGAACCCAGCAGGACGAGCGTCCCTGGCTCAGGAGTGGTAAACAGGGTGATCGAATCGCTCCCCTCATAACAGGTCGAGCTCCCCCAGTCGCTACAGATTTTGGCGTGGAGAACCTGGCCATTCCCCAGCGCCAGCGAAAGCGTGATCAGCTTGCTGCTCTCGGTGAACGAACCCAGCACAGGCAATCCTGCCGGCACGATGGGGACGCCATTCGTGTCGGACACAAACGCTATCGTCGCCACGCCCCCTACATTGCTGAAGGTGACAACATCGCTTAACAGGGTATGCGAGGAATCGTCGTAAATCAGCACCATACCCTGCGCTTGCGCTGTGAACGCAAGCCCGGTAAGCGTCACATTCAAAGCTACTTCCGGCGTTTGCTCGGGGATGGTGCAGGTGATCGGCTGCTTGCCTAAAGTAATGGTCGAGCACGAATCCGCCCAACCCAGGTTGGACATCAGAAGAACGGCAACCAGCGCCGCTATGAAGATGAGTGGCCGACGCAACGTGGGCGCTCTATTGGATGCGATTGGAACTGGAGTGGCTTGCATGAGGAGTGGCTCCTTGTCTCAGTGGCACAGGAAGGTAGCCCGAAGCGGCAGGCTCGTCCTAGGCACAATGGTTATTACCGTGAACCTTAACAGTCTTCCATCGGGAAGTTTCCGTACCAGCGCCACTAGTTTCCTGTACCCAGCCTAGACTCCAATCTTCCGCCGCCCGAAACGTGGGATTCCACGGTCCCATCCGGGCTTTTACTCTGGCCGGTGCCCTGAGATCACAAGAGCTCGGAGAAAGGAACGCACACGCCTCCCTCTGCAAACGGCGAATGCGTTTTCGCAGGAAGCCCTACTGATCGCCATCACCCAATGCTGGCGAGAGCCGGTAGGCAACCCCGTTTCCGTTTGGACCGCCAGAGGCAGTTACGCCATACAGATTTCCTCGGGAATCCAAAGTCACTCCGGTAGGCGATGAGCCATCTACGCCGTCGAAGGCCAGCAGGATGGTTTCGCGCCAGGAGCCGGACGCGTGGGAGAATTCGAAGACCGTGCCATTGCCGCTAGACCCACCCCCGGGAGTAGTGCCGTAGAGATTGCCCCCAGCGTCCTGCACGAGGGGGGAATTCGGTCCCGCGCCATCGTTTCCGCCGGTGAAGGAGTGAACGACGTGATAGCGCGATCCACCCGAAACCGGTGTTAACTCGTATAAGTCGCCGAAGCCGGCCGAACCGCCGGTGGTAGTAGTGCCAAAAACGGTTCCGTTCGAGGTCGCGAAAGGCGCCGACTGAGGCAGCGAACCATCTGTGCCGTTGAAACTGTGGAGTACGGTTTCGGTCCACACGCCGGAACTCTTCGTCAGCTTGAACACCACTCCGCAACCCCCGGAGCAGTTGGCGCTCGAGCCTCCAGAGGGGGTGGTCCCATAGATATTTCCAAACTGATCAAGCGCTACACCGGAGTAAACGCAGCATCCCGACTCGGCGCCATCGGGGCCGGTGAAGTCGTGGAGATCGATCACGGTAAACGTTCCCCCAGCAGCGGGAGTGGCCTCGAACACCCAGCCCTTGTTGGCGCCTCCCCCAAAGCCGCTGATGCCGTAGAGATTGCCGGAGGCATCGATCACAACGTTGCTGGGAGCGCCGGTCGTCCCAAAGGCGTAACTTGCGGTCACCGACCAAACTCCCGCAACGTTGGACAACTCGAACACACTGCCGAACAGGAACCCTGCGCCATACAGGTTGCCGGCGGAATCCCACACCATGGAACCGAGGGGTTCATAACACAGTGTGCCTACGCATTGGACGATGTCAGTGTTGGTCCAGCCTCCCGAAGTGTTTGGACTTAACTCGAAGATCGCGCCGCCCTGCTCAAAACCTCCAAGAAACGCTGCGCCGTACACATTGCCTGCTGAATCAAGGGTTACTTGCCCTTGTGGTAGCGTCCCGGTTGCCCGGACGAAGCTGAACATCACGGTTTCGCGGTCGGCGGCGTGCGCGGGAATGGTCAGACAAACGGCCGCGATCCACACCAGCAGAATTGTCGGGAGCTTCCTAGTTGTCATGGAGACCTGCCTTTTCGTGGTAATTCCGCCGATACTGGAAGGGGATACGACCGGAAAAGCGGAATCGTGAAATGAACTCTGAGCGACCCAACTATACTCGCGAGGGGACCAGGAGGCAATCAAGATTTTGAGAGGGCCCCTCCAAGGCTGACTCGAAGATTCGTCGGCTTGCGCCCACGGTCAGCAAACGGAGCCTGCACGCCCGCACTACTAGCCCTGTCATCCTGAGCGAAGGAACTGCTTCGCGAAGCGAAGCAGTTCCGAAGTCGAAGGACCCCTGCACTGCTGACGCCTCCCGTGCTGCCTCAGGGAATTCTCCCCGCGCAGTCACCATCGTGGGAATGGGGCATATGCTCCGGCATGACTACGTAAAACCTGAAGTCTGAAGCTGCGCCGCACCCGCTCCAAGGCTCACTCGAAGATTCGTCGGCCTTCGTCGGTGGTAAGAGAACGCGTCAGTCCCCATGGCAATGAAGAAAATCTAGCCTGTTCGCCGGAAGTCTGTGACATGTGAACATCCCCACTCAGCCAAAACCGGGCTTGAGTGCGCCACACGTCCCAGGTGTAGAATTTGTCGGAGACAATGCACGAAATGGTCCAGGTGCTGCGCGTGGTTGTCGCGTCGCCGGGCGACGTCGCGGCGGAGCGGGGAATAGTGGACAGCGTCGCGCTCGAATTGAACAGAACGGTCGCTGCGGACCGGAAGGTCCGCCTAGAGGTGGCAAGGTGGGAGACCGACGCCTACCCGGGGTTCCATGTTGAAGGTCCCCAGGGAATTTGCGACAGGGTCTTGCGAATCGAAGACTGCGATCTGCTGGTGGGCATCTTCTGGACGCGTTTTGGAAAGCCGACGCCGGACGGCATGACTGGAACGGAACACGAGATCCACAAGGCCATTTCGAGCTGGCAGAATAAGAGCAGCCCGCACGTGATGGTGTTTTTTAATAGCGCGGCACCGAACCTGCGGTCGGGGCCCGAGCGTCGCCAGTGGGCGCTCGTCGCGGAATATCGGGAGAGGTTCCCTGCGGACGGCTTGGTTTGGGAATACGACGGCGCCCCCCGGTTCGAGCACGAGTTTCGGAAGTGCTTGTCGAATTACTTGCGCGAGAGGTTTCCCACGTTAGGGCCGGGCGGGGAATTGCACTCGGCCACCGGAGCCTCGCCTGGCGGACCGGGCGCCGCTGCCTCGAATCACAAGTGGACGAAACTCCTTATTGACAGACGAATTCCAGGCGCACAGGTCCCGGCGATTCTGACGGCGTTCGCAGACTTTGTGCGCGCATGCGGAGGCATCGGCATAGAGGCAAAACTAACTGCCGAACCGAAGAAACGCAAAGGTGAAAAGAATGCGTGAACCGAAACGAGGCCGGGTCGATCGACGCCTCTCCATCCGGTCGCTGCCAAGGCCTGGGGTTGTCGGGGCGGTGCTGTGCAGGGTGGCAGAGGCGGTTGGTGCGTATTCGCTTGCTCAAAGCGCCCCTGCCGACGATGACATCCCGCTCGGCGAACGGGGTATCGAGGGCGATGCGGCGGCGAGCTATAGAAAGTCAATAGAGCGGTTCGCGGACGAGGAGCGCGCTAGGATTCGGTCCGAGCTAAGCCGACGGGCCGAGCAAGCGGAGCAGCCGGCGAGCGAGGCGGGAACTTTAGACGAAGCGCGCGCGCAGGTTGAGCTCGTGGGCAAACTCAAACGAGCCGGGGTAGTTATTGCGCTGGACGCTCTAGGGAATTTGACCGTGCTGCCTGCGCCCGCCGATTACGACTACGACGGACTCGCGAAGAGGCTCTTGGATCAGCCCGCCGGGGTGGAGTCCGAGGAAGCGCAGTTCGCTCCGGAGACGACGATTATCTACGGGGACATTGCGGGCCCGCGGCCGGAACCTCTATTGGGAAAGCTGCCGGCAATCTCAGACGTTGCCCGCAACCTGAACGCGCTACTCAAGATTAGCCGGATCGTGCATGCGATTCGCGATCTCGACGAGCTGCGAGGCCAGTTGCTGGACCTGATTTTTGAGGTTGTCCCCGCGGGCCGGGGCGCAATCTTATTGGCGGATCCAGAGGGCCAGCGCCTCAATTCCATGTTCGCCCGCATGCGGCATGCGTGGCAGGCACCATTGGTCAAGGTGAGCGCCGCCGTCACGCGCCAGGTCCTGGGGCAGGGGATCGCTATGCTGGATCGCGATGTTCCAAGTAACAACGAGCTGCAAGACGTCGAGCATCGTGCAGCGTCGCAGGTGCGCTCGCTGTTGTGCGTGCCACTCACCGTGTTCCAGCGGGTGATTGGGTGCATTTATCTCGACAGCGACAGTGCCACCGACGGTCTCGACAACGAGCACCTCACTCTGCTGGCGGCGATTGCCGGCATCACTGCGGTCGCGCTGGATAACGCCCGTCGGCTGCGATGGCTGGAGCAGGAGAATGAGCGTCTGACGATGGAGATCAGCCAGGAGCGGGGCCTCATAGGCGAGGGTGCCCGCATGAGGGAGGTCTATCAGTTCCTGAGGCGCATTGCGCCCACCGATGCCACGGTGTTGATTGAGGGCGAGACCGGGACTGGCAAGGAACTGGCGGCGCGGGCCCTGCACCGTAATAGTCCGCGGGCGAGCAAGCCATTCGTCGCCATCAACTGCGCGCTGTTTCCAGCGGCGTTTCTGGAAAGTGAATTGTTCGGGCGCGAAAGCGGGGGTTTCACCGGAGCTGTCCCGATAAGGGGCCGGCTCGAGGTAGCCGACGGAGGCGTGGTTTTTCTCGACGAGGTCAGTGAACTCGCTCCCACGCTCCAGGTCAAGTTGCTCCGCGTCTTGCAGGAGCGCGAGTTCCAACGCATCGGCGGGGCGCATCCGATCAGGTTGGACATCCGGGTCATTGCAGCCACCAACCGGGATCTCGCGCAGGCGGTACTCGCGAGGACCTTTCGCCAGGATTTATATTACCGCTTGGCCGTGTTGAACCTCACGATGCCAACATTGCGCGAGCGCCGCGAGGATATCCCGGCGCTCGCGCGGCATTTCGTGCAGGAACACGCGAGGCGCCTTAAGGTGAAACCTCGCCAGGTTTCCAGCGAAGCCCTGGCGTGCTTACTGAGCTATGACTGGCCGGGCAACGTGCGGGAGCTTGAAAATGCTATCGAGGTTGCGCTGGTGTCAGCGCGTTCCGAGATGATTCTACGCGGGGATCTACCGGAATCGGTGCGGGGTCGCAGGCTGTCGGAGATGACTGAGGCGGAGTATCACGCTGGGGTGAATGAACTGAAGAAGCAACTGATCCATGATGCCGTGGAACAAACCCGAGGCAGCTACGCCGATGCGGCGCGTATTTTGGGCTTGCATCCAGACTACTTAGACCGCCTGATCGGGGATCGTGGCCTGCCGGGTGACAAGCCGAACTGAGGGAGAGAGGGAGGGGCGGCCCAGTCGGCCTAGAGAAATTCTGGCACGACGGAACGTTCCCAGCAACTAGTTCGCATCGCAACCCAGAGAGAACCGAAGAGCGGCACACACCTCATTCATTCGCCCGGAACTAAGCTGGGCCACACGTTTCCCCAGGCGCTATTGCGACACCCTAACTGCATTGTGCAGGTTCACCGCACCAAGGGTACGCCCGCGGCTGCTCCACGCGTGCGGCTCCGCTTCTTCGCCTCCGTCGTCCTGATCTCGGTGCGTAGTCCCAGCAGTTCGGCGTAGAGGACGAGCGTGTCCAAACTGAACTTGGCCATCTTCCCTCGTAACAAATCGCTTACCCTCGGCTGCGACGTCCCCAGCTTATTCTGTAGCTCCTGTTGGGTGTAGCGCGCCGCGGCCTTCACGATCCTCGTGTTCAGGTCCGCTTTCAGTTTCAAGGCCGCCGCTTCCGCGGGCGAGAATCCTAGGTCTTCGAACAAGTTCTGTGACATGCTTTCTCCTGTCCCTACTTTTTCTTACTCCGTTTCCCGACCGCAAGTCTCTGCTTCAGCGCTGACAGGCGTCCTCGAGCCGTGTTGATATCCTTCTGAGGAGTCTCGTTCGTCTTCTTCCTGAAGCAGTGGAGAACGTAAACCACACCTTCGAGCTTCACGTACAGCACTCGATACCAGAAGTCCTGATCCTCGTCTCGCAACTCGAACACCCCCGGCAGGGCAGGAGCCATCGAACCAGAATCGAGCGGCCTCTCTCCCTCTTGGACGCGCCGTAGATCGGCTCCCAGTTGCGCCCGCGCGTCGTCGGGAAACTCCCGGATGATATTCAGCGAATCTCCCTCGAAAACCACGTCCGGAGGTGACGGCACAACCACAAAGTTACCAGAGACAAGCTGCTGTGTATATAACTATTTATATAGATTCCCTGGAGAGGGCAACCACAACGGCCCCCTTGACAATCCCTCCCTCCCCTCCCTATAATTAGCACTCGATAGGCGAGACTGCTAACAGCACTCCCTAACCCACAACAATTCATAGGCTTACGCATCATCAACCGACCACCAAACTTTGAAAGGAGTCACACCCATGGCAAAATTCAGCCCACTCCACGACCGCATTCTGGTCCGTAGAGTCGAAGAAGCATCCACCACCCGGGGCGGCATCATCATCCCCGACAGCGCCAAAGACAAGCCCCAGGAAGGCGAAGTCATTTCCACCGGCAAAGGCCGCACCAACGACGAAGGCAAGACTTTTCCTCTCGCCGTAAAAGAAGGCGACCGCATCCTGTTCGGCAAGTACTCCGGCACCGAGATCAAGATCGACGGCGAAGACTTCATCATCATGAAAGAAGAAGAAGTCCTCGGCGTCCTCACCGGCGCCGCCAGCACGGCCAAGAAAGAACTAGCCGGCGCCAGGAAGTAGCAAGCGCACGGAAATATCCGGGCAAAAGGTTTACCCCGTGCCCCCCGTGGTTAAAGATTTTTCAATCTCTGAAGGAGAAAAGCAATGGCAAAACAAATCGTACACGGAGAAGAGTCCCGCCAGGCAATCCTGCGCGGCGTCAACCTTCTAGCCGACGCTGTAAAAGTAACGCTAGGCCCCAAAGGCCGCAACGTAGTAATCGAAAAGAAATTCGGTTCCCCCACCATCACCAAAGACGGCGTAACCGTAGCCAAGGAAATCGAACTCAAGGACGGCCTCGAGAACATGGGCGCCCAGATGGTTCGCGAAGTAGCCAGCAAAACCTCCGACGTAGCCGGCGACGGCACCACCACAGCAACAGTCCTAGCCCAAGCAATCTACCGCGAAGGCGTAAAGACAGTAGCAGCCGGCGCCAACCCAATGGCCATGAAGCGCGGCATCGAGAAAGCCGTAGCCCTCGTCTGCGGAGCCTTCGACAAAAAAACCGGCGAGCGCGCCAAAGGCGAACTAGACAAGTTCTCCAAACCCGTCTCCGGCGAAATGATAGCCCAAGTCGGCACCATCAGTGCGAATAACGATGAAACTATTGGGCACATTATTGCTGAGGCTATGAAGAAGGTTGGGAAGGATGGCGTTATTACCGTTGAGGAATCGAAGACGCTGGAGACGCAGCTGGAAGTGGTCGAAGGCATGCAGTTTGACCGCGGATATCTGTCTCCTTACTTCGTCACCGATCCGGAGCGGATGGAAGTTGCAATTGAGAATGCTTACATCCTGATCAACGAGAAGAAGATCAGCTCGATGAAGGATCTGCTTCCGCTGCTTGAGCAGATTGCTAAGAGTGGGAAGCCGTTGCTGATCATCGCGGAAGATGTTGAGGGCGAGGCGCTCGCTACGCTCGTCGTTAACAAGCTGCGTGGAACGCTTCAGGTCGCGGCCGTCAAGGCTCCGGGCTTCGGCGATCGGCGCAAGGCTATGTTGCAGGATATCGCGATCCTCACGGGTGGCAAGGCCATCACGGAAGATCTCGGCATCAAGCTGGAGAACGTGCAGATCAGCGATCTCGGGCAGGTCAAGAAGATCACCATCGACAAGGACAACACCACCCTGGTCGAAGGCAAGGGCAAGCACTCGGAGATCGAAGGCCGCGTGCGCGAGATTCGCAGCCAGATCGACAAGACCACCAGCGACTACGACCGCGAGAAGTTGCAGGAGCGGTTGGCCAAGCTGGTCGGTGGCGTAGCCGTGATCAAAGTCGGCGCCGCAACCGAAACCGAAATGAAGGAAAAGAAAGCCCGCGTGGAAGACGCCATGCACGCCACCCGCGCAGCCGTGGAAGAAGGAATTGTCCCGGGCGGCGGAGTGGCACTGGCGCGTTGCGTCGCGGCACTCGACAAGCTGAAGCTCGAGGGCGATGAGCAGATCGGTGTCAACATCGTGAAGCGCGCCCTGCAAGAGCCGATGCGGCAGATCGTCGAGAACGCCGGCGAAGAAGGCGCGGTCGTCCTCGGCAAAGTGCTCGAATCCAAGGACACTAACTATGGCTTCAACGCCCTGACCAACGAGTATGAGGACCTGGTCAAGGCAGGCGTGCTCGATCCGACAAAGGTAGTGCGCACCGCGCTCACCAACGCCGGCTCGATTGCGTCGTTGATGCTGACCACCGAAGCCCTGGTCGCGGAGATTCCGGAAAAGAAGGAAGCTCCCATGGGCGGCGGCGGACACGGCGGCGGCGGCATGGACGGCATGTACTAAGAACAGTTGCCGGGTGCCAGTTGCCAGTTGTCAGTAAAGTCAAAGGCCCTGCTCGGAAGAGTGGGGCCTTTTTTATTGGGCTGAACACTTTTGAAGAGCGCGATGTTAAGATGAACGCGCGTTATTGTCGCTGCATGACGTTAGTAAGGTATACCCTCTCAGCGAACTGTGTGATGCCTCTCTTGGTGAGCAAATAGATGGGATTTTATATACGCAAAGGTTTCAGCTTCGGGCCACTTAGACTGAATTTATCGCGTAGCGGCCTAGGTGCTTCATTTGGGGTCAAGGGAGCAAGGATCGGAATTGGACCACGGGGACGATACATACACCTTGGCCGAGGGGGGATATATTATCGACAGAGTCTTGAACCAGCCAGCACGAATCGTCTTCCGGGAGTCCGACCGGTCGATCCCATGCCAATCAACAACGACCTCCAAGAAATAGCCAGTCGCTCGGCGGTCACTCTATCTGATGGTTCTGCGGTGGAGTTACTAGCCGAACTTAACCGAGTCGAAAGCCGGGTGGATCGCTTTCCAATCGTGCTTATATTGGGACTCCTTATGACAATTACGAGTGCCGTCGTGTGGCCGGGCTGGTGGTGGGTTATCAGTGTTTTTCCAGTTGTCGCTGGGGCGATATACGCGAGGCACGTTGACGTATTACGCGGTACGGCGATACTTCGGTACGAATGGGATTCAGACGCCAATGGACCTTTTTCGCAGCTTCAAGTCGCATTAGGGCAGCTGTGCGCCTGCCAAGGTTTATGGCACGTAAACGCGGCAGGCCATACGAGTGATTGGAAGAGAAATGCGGGTGCTGGCACCTTGAATGAGAGATCTGTCACGCGGGCCGGTTCAGCCCTTCCACCTAAGGTGCAATGCAACATCAGTGTACCTGTTCTTAATGCGCCAGCAAGAAAGCTGTTTTTCTTCCCAGACCGTTTGCTAGTTTATGATTCGACCGGGGTCGGGGCGGTGTCGTACGCGGATTTGCAGGCAGTCGCCGGACAGACAAGGTTTGTGGAGAGTGACATCGTTCCCAGGGACGCGACTCAGGTAGATACAACATGGCGTTTTGTGAATAGGAAGGGGGGACCAGATAGAAGATTCAACAATAATCGCCAACTGCCGGTAATGCTGTATGGCGAGATCCTGCTGACCAGTTCATCCGGGCTTCGGGAGCTCTTTCAAGTCTCCGTTCCTGCAGCTGCGAACGGAGTGGTGTCTGCTATAGCGGGTATGGCAACAAAGCAGCTGCCCTACAGGGTTTGATCTCAAAATAAGGTATTGGCCGACGACGCTACCGGAGGCGTTCGGGAGGCGTTCGGCCCATGCGCTCAAAGTCTTCGGGGCTGAGTCCAAACTCGGCGAGAACTTCTTCATGCGGGATGCCTTCGCCGCGGGCGAGCGATGCTTTGGCTGCCTCGACCTCGCGTGCTTCTTCCGCGCTCACCGGCTCGTCGTCATATGGCGCGCTGGCCAGGGTGCGGGCTAGCGGATCGAGCATGATCTCCAAGAGACCAACCACGGCGGCGACCTGGCCGGGAGCCATGCGGTCGATCAATTCGTGCGCGTGTTGTTTGTCGTCGGTGGAACCGTTTGCCATGATAAGAGTTTAGCGAAATCTGTTCCTGTACGCTATTAAATCCATTGTGCCAGAATAGAAGAGTATTTCTGGAGGCACGCAATGAGTTTTTCGGCATCGGCGGCAGATGAGCGTGTGCTGGACGTGCAATCCGCGGACGACGCGCTGAGCGTAAGCCTGCAGGATGGGCGCGTTATCACGGTGCCGCTGGTCTGGTATCCGCGCCTCCTGAACGCTACGCCTGCCCAGCGCCGGAACTGGAAGATTGCCGGCGGAGGATATGGAATTCATTGGCCCGACCTGGACGAAGACTTGAGTACGGAGCGCTTGCTGCGCGGCGCGCGCACCGAGACGAAGGAGCCGAAACACATAGCAACGGAAAGTAAGAGCGCATCAGTTCGGAGGCACTGGCTTGATTACATCGATGTCGCTGCAAGGGTGGCGTTGCCGCTCGTCGCGATCTGGTGGGGCGTGAAGAGTTTTCACACTCAGAATGCTCTGACCGAAAAAAATTTATCAATACAGATTAAGCAGCAAAACGATGTTCTACTGTCTCAGCGCGAAATCGGAGAGGCCCAGCTAGCCTCAAGCCTCGTGTCGTGGTTCAAGTGTGAGGATTCGCCGCAGCGCCTAATGGCTCAGCAGATGCTCGGGTCGGTTTCTCCAAAACAAGCATTCTTGGTAAACCAAGTTCTGGCAAAATGCGGAAGGAATCCTAAAGACCGAGAGACAGCTAGGAAGTACAGTTTGCAAGACTCGGTGAATGAGCTGAAACAGGGTTTTCTGCAGCAACTCAACTTGGCGAGGCAGTACAGAAGTGCAGGTCTTCACAGGCGCGCTGCCAAAGAGTACGAGGGGGCCTACAATGAATTGCCAGAATCATTTCGCGCAGAAATCGATGTGTCGACGGCAGGCAAGGCTCGTGAGGCAATGCAGCAGGGGGATGCTATGCGGGCATCAGACTTGTTTGAACAACTTTTTCGGCTGATCGAAACTCCATAAATCAAGAGGAGGGTCAAGTGATGAAAAGGATCTTGCACTTAATGCTGTTTTTCTGTTCGTTCTCTACTTTTTTGATCGGCCTGGCTCCGGCAACCGGCCAGGAGCAGGGTTGCACGGTTAAGATCGTTTCTCCGAGCAACGACGATAGAGTTGGAGAGGTGGACGACGTTAAAGGGACGGGCGCTATCCCAGCGGGTACATACCTGTGGGTCTTCGCCCATCGGAGGGGGCTTGCTTTGTGGTGGCCGGAGGGGGGCGGAGCTGCGGTGATCACGAAAGGCGCATGGCTGGTGACGGCGACGTTCGGACAGGAGAGGGACAATGGTCGGCAATTCGAGATTGCCGCCGTAGTTGTAGATCGGGCCACGAACGCCAAGCTTGAGAATTGGGTCACCAAAGCTGGTGAGACGGGTCAATATCCAGGCATGAACCTCCCGGCTCCGGTCGAAGGCTGCAATCTGCAGCAAGTGACCGTCACGAAACGTTAGTGAGCACGCGACGCCGCACAGTACCATGGCAACCTTGAATTACATGACGAAACCGACGCTCTATCCGGCGTTCTGTCTCCTTGTGTGGCTGACCGCCTGTGGTGGTGGTTCAAGTCAGCGGAATCCGACCAACGGCAACAACCCGCCTCCTCTGAGTTTCTTGGACGTTCCTCCTATAACGGTATCTCTGGGCACTAAAGTTCCGGCCGTTGACTTGTCACAGCACGTTCAGGGCGGTAGCGCGCCATACTCCTACTCTTTGTTGTCGCAATCGGCCCCAAATGTGATTACCTGTGCTTTGAACAGCGCGACCCTTTCGAGCGACTACGCGTACCAGGGCGGGGTCAACATGATTAAGGTGCAAGTGACTGACGGCAAGGGAGCCAACGCGACCACTGTGGTGACGGTCACAGTGAACGTCCCAGTCGTCGCCACGCCATTGTATGGAATCGATTTTGGCCCGTATGAGGCGGGACAAGACCCCGCCACGGGAATCGATCTTAGTACCGACCAAATCACGCAGCGTATGGGCGTCATCGCACCGTATGCAAAATGGATCCGCTCTTACGGTTCCACGCATGGTTTGGAGAACATTGGAGCGATTGGGCATAAATTCGGGCTCAAGATTTGTTTGGGAGCATCAATCACCAACGATACCTCTGCAAATGCGATAGAAATGACGAATCTTATCGCGCATGCACTCAACGGTGAAGCGGATTGTGCCGTTGTGGGGACAGAGGTGTTGTTTAATAACTTCCCGAACGTCCCGCCAACGCAACTGACGGCATACATCGACCAGTTCCGCGCGGCGGTACCAACGGTTCCGGTTACGACCGCTGATACTTATTTGTCATTACTCAACTCTCCGCAAGTAGTGAACGACTGCGACTTCGTGTTCGTGAACTACTACCCTTACTGGGAAGGGATGGATGTCTCGGTAGCCCTCGCTGATCTCAATGCCGAAGACGCGCTTCTGCGGCGCACTTATCCCAACAAGGAAGTCATTGTTTCCGAAACCGGGTGGCCGAGTGGCGGTAACGCAAAAGGGAATGCGGTTCCATCGGTTGCAAACGCCGCGGAATATTTGCTGGATTTTGAATCGTGGGCTCAGGCCGGACAGCGAAAAGCTTTCTATTTTGACGCTTTCGACGAAGCCTATAAGGCGACAGCCGACGCACCTCAGCAAGCGCTGTTTGGAATCTTTGATCAGTACGCTGTGATGAAATATGGCAACAACGTTTTTGCCGGAGCGACGCAAGCGGACAATTGGAGCTGCACAACCATTCCGGGAGGCGCTGGCACTCCTACGGTTCAGTTCACTTCTGTGCCTCCTTTGGGAAGCAGCAATTTCCTTCAGGGACAGGAGTTGCACATGGCTCCGGGTGATTTTTACGTCACGATTTATATCCACGTCGGGTCGACCGGGTGGTGGGTGAAGCCGTATCTCACTTCGCCCCTGACCATAATTTATTGCGACGGCACATGGACCGCGAATATTGTCACAGGCGGGAACGACACGTCTGCGGATCAGATAGCTGCATTTCTCATCCCGTCGAACTACAATCCCCCCTTACTAACCGGCGCACAGACGCTTCCACCAGATTTGTATAACAACGCCGTAGCAAACGTGACGGTCAGTAGGCCGTGAGGCGGCAAGCTGAACCTGGGTTGCATCAGAATTCTGCAGTTGGTAAAGCGGCGAAGGGTCGGAGCCCGGGATCTGGAACGAATCTTCGTTTTGCGGATTCAGCAGCCGCGGGTGAGTGAGTTGACGCGCGGGAAGCTCTCTACGTTGAGTGTGGCCCGGCTGCTGCTGTATGCCGATCTTTTAGGGGCTGAGGCGGAGGTTAAGCTTAAGAAGGCTCGGGCGCATGCTGCGGCTTAGTTGAGGTACCTCAGCGGCTGAAGCCGCTGGATTTTCCATCCTTTTTCGCAGCGCTGGAAGCGCTGCGCCACCCAAATCCAAAGGCCGGGAAGATTTTCCACAGGTTTATTTTCGCCAATGTTCAGATAACCTTGCTTCCCATTTTGGGAGGGGGATACTGGAAATAGGGGCGGGTTTTGCGGCGGGTCTGAGCGCAATTCGACTCTCAACGAACAGTGGCGCGGCTAGCGGCCCGATGAACCTGGGCCGCTGGACAGCCGAGGGCGGCTGTCCCCACATGGGCGGTGGTGGTGCAACGAACAGCAGGTTCCCTTCGGCTCCGCTCAGGGCAGGCTCTCACCGGGCTATCGCCCGGTTCGGAAGGACAAAGGATCGTGGTCGCTGAGATCCTTCACTTCGTTCAGGATGACAACAGAGAGGACATGGGTGACTGGTGATGAGTGTGTTGATTGGGGATTTGATGGCGGTGGCGGATGAGCCGTATGGGTCAGGTGGCGGGGGGAGGAAGTCGGAGAAGGGTCGAGCTTTTGAGAAGTCTGCGAGCGGGGGCGCAGGTGAGGGTAGGGATCCCTCAGGCCGCAAAGAACGCGGCCTTCGGGATGACAAGCCGTTTATAGAGGAGCCGCCTCGGGCGGCGTCGTTGCGGACGGAGGGGAGGCTGCCGCCGAAGTTGATGGGGGAGTTGTCGGAGTTGGATTTTTTGCGGAAGGCGATGGGGATGGGGATGATTGTGTCGAAGCCGTGGGGAGACAGCTACCGGTATGACTTTGTGTGCGACACGAATGGGAAGTTGTGGCGGGCGCAGGTGCGGTCGACGGAGTTTCGGTTTGGGGCTCGGGGATATGCGGTGCATGCGTCGTATTATGTGGGGCGGAAGATTGTGGGGCTGACGCCAAAGGATATTGATGTGCTGATTGGGTACATTGTGTCGCGGGACATCTGGTATGTGGTGCCGGTTAAGGCGTTCACTCCTAGGAAGAATTTGTGGTTTTATCCGGATGGGAGCAAGAAGGGAGCGATGTTTGAGAAGTTTCGGGAGGCTTGGGGGTTGATGACGGGGAGGAAGTAGAGGCGATAGGATCAGAGCCCCGCCCCGTTTATCTTCGTTGTTATCTTCAGTTGTTATCTTCCGGGACACTGGTTTTGGGGCAGGCGTGTAGGAAATCCCGGCTTGGATGCGGTGGTGAACTCGTTTCGATTTCGGCTAACTTGTTGCCAAAGCTAGGGTTGATAGGGCTTGGGAATCCGTGGAACTCGGCGTGCAGCGATACGAGTGTTTGTCGAGCCATTTCGCCGATAGGGCAGCGCACCCGCAACCGCTATACGGGAGGCTAATGTCATGGTTTGCGAAGACAGGTCCGACTGGCGGCAACTGTGCAAAGAGGCCGCCAATGAGACGGATTTCGCCAAGCTTCTGGAGTTGACAGCGGAAATCGTCCGACTGCTGGATGAGCAGCACGCGCAATCCATGCAGCTCGTGAACTGATTTCAATGGGGAATTAATAAACGGTGGGTTGGGAAATCTAGGGTATGATCAGGACATGCCTTATATTTTGGAACATCTAACCAGCCTTCGTCAGGAAATCACGGATTTACGGAACATGAACGCGCGCTCGGCCAATCGGAGCGCGGACAGCCAGATTGACCAGTCGGCGGTGGAAATGCGCGCTAACCGGTTGCTGGAGATCAAGAAGGAATTGTCGCAGATGCTGAACCGTCCGGATGATCCGCAGGTTTGGTGGGAAAAGGGCGGGCGGCGGAATCGGGTCGCATAAGCTTAGGTTGAGTGGGATGTTTTTGTGGCGCCTTCATTGGACTTTGGTCCAGTGGGGGCTTTTGTTTTTGGGGCTGGCGCTCCGCGCTGTGGTTGTTACGAAGTTACTGATTGAGCGGCGGCGGCCAGGGCTGCGTTGAGTCCTTCGGCAGTAGGGGCGCCGCCTTGGGCGAGGTCTTTACTGCCTCCGCCGCGACCGCCAAGCTTGGCCAGGGTTTGTTTCAGGAGCGCGCCCATGTCGTGGGGCTGGCCGGGGGATTGCGCGAAGACCAGGGCGGGCTGCGGAGAGTCGGTGGCGAGCAGGGCGATGGCTGGGGATTGGCGCGTTATTTTCTGGGCTAACAGCTTGAGGAAGTTAAGGTCGCGGTCGGAGAAAGAGCGGACAACCAGCTTGCGGCCGTGGGTCTCGGGAGTTTCGGCTAACAGGGTTGCGGCTTGGGCGACGGCTAGTTCGTCCTGCGATTGCTCACGTTGCTTGCGCAGCGAGCGGATTTCGTCCAGCGATTTGCGGGCCTGCTGCGGGACGTCGTAGAGGTGGGCGGAAAACAGCGCGGCGGTTTCGGTGAGGGTGGAGAAATCGCGGCGGGCGGTCGAGACGGCGCGGCCGCCGGCGACGAATTCGACGCGGTGTCCGTGGCGAACTTTCTCGGTCTTGCGCAGCAGGATGCTGCCGATCTGGCCGGTGGTGGAGACGTGTGTGCCGCCACAGGCTGTGAGATCGAAATCACGGATGTCGATGAGGCGGAGCTGGTCGCGCTCGGTGGGCGGAAGTTTGCGCAAGCCGAGTTTTTCGGCTTCGTCGCGCGTGACGAAGCGGACCTCGACGCCGCGATTCTCGAGGATGATTTCGTTGGCCAGGCGTTCGGCGGATTCGATTTGAGCCGCGGTGAGCGAGGACGTCTCCAAATCAATGGAGCAATAGTCGTCCGCCATATGGAAAGAGACAGTAGGCATGTTGAAGAGGCGGACGAAGGCGGCGGAAAGCACGTGCTGGGCGGAGTGCTGTTGGATGTGATCGAGCCGGCGGGCGGGATCGATTTCGCCATGCACGCGGGTGCCGGGCTTGACATCTTTGAGCGGCGCTTCCAGGTAGTGGACTACGTGGCCGTCTTCGGTGTCGGCTACTTCGGTGATGCGGTGTTTTTCAGCGCCAGAGATCAGCCAGCCGGTGTCGTGGATCTGGCCGCCGCTGGTGGGATAGAAAGCGGTGCGGTCGAGAATGACTGCTGGGCGCGGGGTTTCGACTATCGAGCTGACTTCGGCGTCGAAGTTGTGAAGGAAGGAATCGTGGTAGTAGAGTCGGTCGGTCATTCGGAAGCCGGTATTAGCATACGGGGTGCTGTGCGGGGTGATCAAGCCAGAGAGGTCTGTGAGGCTGACGGGGTTTCAGAACCTTTAACACAGGAGGCACAGGGTAAGGAGGCTGCGCATTCGGCCCGCGATGTTATCTTTAATTAGTCCTGAGAATAATTGGGCGTCTGAAGATGTTTCACGTTATGGATGTTCTGAAGAATCTTTTCGAGGAACACTTTCATACCCCTGCCACGCGGGTCCAGCCGCTGCAGGGAGAACTCGGGGGGTCCGGACGGAAAATCGTCAGGCTTTCGAGCGAGCAGTCCAGCGCGATTGGCATTTTGTATAGCGTGCGCGAAGAGAACGTTGCGTTCGTGGAGTTTTCGAAACACTTTCGGCAACATGGGTTGCCCGTGCCGAGAATTTATGCGGAGGATCTGAACCAGGGCGCTTATCTGGAAGAAGACTTCGGCGATACGACACTGTTTGAGTTTCTTTCGAAGAATCGCGTGGGCGAGGACATCGCTCCGCAAGCGGTGGAAGCATATCGCAAGGTTGTAGGCGTGTTGCCGCGGTTTCAGATCGAGGCGGGACGCGATTTGAATTATAAGGTGTGCTATCCACGCGGCAGTTTCGACCGGCAATCCATCACCTGGGACTTGAACTATTTCAAGTATTACTTTCTCAGGCTCGCGGGCATTCCCTTCAACGAGCAGGCGCTGGAAGACGATTTCGATAGCCTGACAAATTTCCTGCTGAGCGCCGACTGCGACTATTTTCTGTACCGCGATTTCCAGTCCCGCAATGTGATGCTCCAGGGCGGCGAGCCGTTTTTTCTGGACTATCAGGGCGGGCGCAAGGGAGCGCTACAGTATGACATTGCTTCCCTGCTGTACGATGCCAAGGCAGACTTGCCGCCGGAGTTGCGGCAGCAGTTGCTCGATCTGTACATCGACAAGCTCTCCGGTTTTATTCCCGTGGAGCGCGAAGCATTCCTGCAGTTTTACTACGCATACGTTTATGTGCGAATACTGCAGGCGCTGGGGGCTTACGGTTTTCGCGGATTTTACGAACGCAAGGCTCATTTCCTGCAGAGCGTGCCTTATGCGCTGAAGAACCTGCGCTGGCTTTTGCACAACGTTAAACTGCCGATCGAACTGCCGACGCTGATGGAGGCGTTCAACAGCATGCTGGCGTCGGACAAGCTGCAGGGCCTGGCTTCCGATGCGGAGAATCTTACGGTGCGGATTTTGAGTTTCTCGTTTCATCGCGGCATGCCGAAGGACGAGAGTGGACATGGCGGGGGATTCGTTTTCGATGGACGGAGCCTGCCGAATCCCGGACGCGAAGACCGCTTCAAGGCTCTAACTGGAAAAGATGCGCCAGTGATCGACTATCTTAATCAGCAGGAAAGCGTGCATCAGTTCCTGGCCAGCGTGATGTCGCTGGTAGAAGCCAGCGTGAACGAGTATCAACGACGCGGCTTCAAGAGCCTGATGGTATCGTTCGGCTGCACCGGCGGGCAGCATCGATCCGTCTTTCTGGCGGAGCAACTGGCGAAACGCTTGTGTGGGAGGAATGGAGTTGAAGTGGCAGTGCGGCATCGCGAGTTGGAGACGTCGGCGCAATGAAAGCGATGATTTTGGCCGCCGGCCTGGGCACGCGCCTGCGGCCATTGACGGACAACCGTCCCAAGGCACTGGTGGAAGTTGGCGGACGAACGCTGCTTGAGATCACGCTGGCGCGCTTGCGCGCGTTTGGGGTCCACGAGGTGATCATCAATGTCCATCACTTTGGCGACATGGTTGTTGATTATCTGAAGAAGAATCGCGACTTCGGCATGCGGGTCGAAATCTCGCGCGAAGAGGTTTTGCTGGATACGGGTGGCGGGTTAAAAAAGGCGGGTTTTTTCTTTCTTGACGGTTTGGGCGAGCCGTTCATTTTGCACAATGTAGATGTAATCAGCACGATTAACCTGGAGAAGATGGTGCAGTTTCATCGTGAACGGAAGGCTCTGGCCACGCTGGCAGTGCAGGAGCGCGAAACTTCGCGATACTTGTTGTTCGACCAGAGTGGCCGGCTTTGCGGGCGCAGGGCAGGGCGTGAGCCAGGTCCTGATCTGCCGCTGCGCGGCGGGACCCTTCGGCTTTCTTCAGGTCAGGCGGGCGAGTCGTTCGTCTCCACACGGGCGGGCGTCTCCACACAGGCAGCTCAGGCGCTGGCTTTTTCTGGCATCCACGTTATTTCTCCTCGGATGTTGTCGATGATGACTGAGGAAGGTGCTTTTTCTATCATCCCTTTTTATTTGCGACTCGCGGCGCAGGGAGAAAACGTCCTCGCATTCCGCGCCGATGAGTATTATTGGCGTGATCTTGGACGGCCGGAGCATGTGACGCAGGCTGAGTTGGATTTGAAGAACAACGCTGTTTGATGGATCAAGCTTCGAAAGATTGCAGATCCCAGACGCTAGATATTGGTGCGTAGCGCCTTGACCAGACGGCGGAGAGCTTTCTCATTGCGACGATACCAGCGCCATTGGCCCTGCTTCACGGCGTCGACTAAGCCAGCTTTCGTCAAGATGGCCATGTGATGCGAGATGGTGGGCTGGGAGAGTTGCACGCGCTCTTCAATGTCGCCGGCACACAGGCCGGATGTTCCTGTTGGGGGAGCCGTGGGGGACGCCGGGCCGCGTGGCTTGAGAACTTGGAGGATGCGGCGCCGCGTGGGATCGGCAATGGCATGAAGGGTGCGGTCGAGAGATGTGGGAGAGATAGTCATGAGGACCAGTTGTTCGACAAGCTTCGAGGTGTAAACCTACGGTGTCATCGTGGGAGGGACGGAAGAACCGTGCATCGTGGCTTCAATTGCATGGGTCCTTCGCTTCGCTCAGGATGACAAGTGTAGGTTGCGAAATTTCGACACAACAAGGAATAGCGGTTAAATTTACGCTTGTCAATATAGCGATGACCGTCAGGGACGCTGCCGAGTGGCTCGCAACCACTCGATGCGCGTGAATTCGAGGTAACGCACGTCACTATCCGGCAGAGAACAGGTTGACTGGTCGAGTTGAGGCGCCAGAGTGCCGCCGCGAATCCAGTACCCGGTTGCATCCTGCTTGAGAATGACGGAATCCAGCGGGTCCATGCCGTGCAGCTTGAAGATGACACGACGGTTCAAGAGCGGGTCAAGCTTCATAAGCCGCTTCACTTTCTTCGATCTTACTTCTTCAGGATGGGACTATATCCGTCGTTGATGAGGCGAGAGCGCATCCCTTCCGCGTCTTTGATGTCGCCGAAGGGGCCAACCTGCACGCGAAACAGCTTGTCGGTGGTAGTGTTCGCGGCGACGAAAGCGGGATACTGTTTCTTCTTGAGAGCGTCGACCAGAGCCTCGGCATCGTCTTGTTTGCTGACTGCGGCCACCTGTACGAAATAAGCGTTCGTAGGGAGTGCGGCCATGGGATCTGGCGGGTTGGCAGACTGCGTTGCCGGCGTGGCGGAGGCGGACGCTCCGGATGTCGACGCTGGTGCTTGACCCGCCGCTGGCGGAGTGGCCGGCGCTGTCTCAGTGGATGTAGCAGGAGTCAGTTGCGCGTTGGCGTCCTTCTGCTCGACGGATTTGTAAAAAGTCATCTGGGGCTGATTGGACGCCGAGCCGGTTGGTTTGGGACCGTTGGAGGCGGTTTGAAGCGGGGCCGCGGGGCTGGTCGTGGTGAGTCCGGCTTCGGACTTGCGCCCGAGAGTGTAGCCGAGCGCGAAGAAGACGGCGCAGACCATTACCAAGCCAAAGAAGAGGCCCAGCAGTTTGGCGGTGCCTAGTGTGATTTCAGTGTCTTGTGAGGAGTCCATTGCAACTATGTACCTCAGGGGCTAAAGCCCGCCCATCGCACAGCTTTTAATCGCAGCGCCGAAGCGCTGCTGCGCCACCCAAAATCCCACACTACCCACTGCAGAATCCGACTATGCGGATTTTGCTGCAGGCGCTGCGACATCGCCCTTGCCCAGCAACTTTTGCAGGCCCGAGAAAAAGTCCACCGGGACAGGGAAGATCACCGTCGTATTTTTCTCGACGCCGATTTCCGTCAGCGTCTGCAGGTAGCGGAGCTGTACGCTGACCGGTTCGGTGGCCAGCAGATGGGCGGCATCCACCAGGCGCTGCGCGGCCGAGAATTCGCCCTCCGCGTGAATGATCTTGGAGCGCTTTTCGCGCTCAGCTTCCGCCTGTTTTGCCATGGCGCGCAACATGGATTCCGGCATGTCCACCTGCTTTACCTCGACATTCGTCACCTTCACCCCCCAGGGTGAAGTGTGCTGATCGAGAATGCTTTGCAGGCGCAGGTTGATCTTTTCCCGGTGCGCGAGAAGTTCGTCGAGTTCCTGCTCGCCGAGCACGGAACGCAGCGTGGTCTGGGCGAACTGCGAAGTCTGGTAGACGTAGTTCGTAACTTCGACCACGGCTTTATTGGGATCGATGACGCGCAGGAAGATGACGGCGTTAACCTTGAGCGTGACGTTGTCGCGGGTGATGATGTCCTGCGGCGGGACTTCGAGAGCTTCCTGGCGAAGCGAGACGCGCACCATACGGTCCATAGGTGCGAGCACCAGAATGATCCCCGGGCCTTTCGCCCTGGGATAGAGGTGTCCGAAACGAAAAATCACGCCACGCTCATACTCGGCCAGGATCTTGATCGAACTCAAGGCGTAGAGCCCGAAGATAACGGCCACAATGGTGACGAATCCGATCCCGATGCCAAAGATTTCCATGAGTGCCTCCGCGCTTGGAGCGGGTTACGCCCTACCGCGGATTGTAACGCAGAGAGAAGGGATAGGCGCGTAATTCGGATACAGGTAGTTGCTTGTGGTGGTGCGTGGGAGAATCAAAGAGCAACCGGTGAGGGAGCCCTGTATGTTGCGGCCAAGGGTTCAACCTGAAGCATGAGGCCATCAACCCGGCGCACGACCACGGACTCACCGGCGGGCACATTGGCGGAGGAAACGGCATCCCACAGTTCACCGTGGACGAATATTTTTCCGCGAGGGGAAAGCATGGTCTGAGCGACACCGGTTTCTCCGACTAGGCCTTCCACCCCAGTTACCACCTTGTTTCGTCTCGCCTTGACGGCCATCGTCATCAGAAACGCCGTGATCAATCCCAGCGGAATGCTGACTGCAAGAGCCGTGAGCAGGTGGACGCGCATTTCCGGGATGGGCGAATCGACGAGCAGCAGTCCTCCGAGAGTGAGCAGGGCGATGCCGCCAACGGTGAGCACACCGTGGGTGGCGAATTTGGCTTCGGCGGCGAAGAGTGCGAATGCGGCCAGAATCAGGCTGAGCGCGGCAAAGCGCGTAGGCAGCAGGTTGAGGGCGAAGGCCGCGATCAGGATGAATACGATGCCGACCGTGCCAGGAACCACTGCGCCGGGATGGTTGAACTCGGCATAGAGCGCAAGCGCTCCGATGGCGAGAAAGATGAAGGAGACGTTGGGATCCATCAAGAAATCGAGGATCTGTTCCTTGAGCGTCATGCTAAAAGGCACGATGGGCTGGCCGGAGAGCTGGAGGGTGACTTCGTGGCTGTTGAAGCGCTTGAAGGTCTTGCCTTCCATTTGGCGGAAAAGATCCTCTTCGCTGGAAGCCACGTAGTCGATCAAGTGCTGAGAGAGTGCCTCCTGTTCGGTGAATGCTTTGGACTCGAGCACAGCGCTTACTGCGACTTCCACATTGCGGCCTCGTTTCGCGGCGACCGAGCGCATGAGAGCGGCAGTATCATTCTCAATCTTGCGCTTCATCTCGTCGTCAAGCTTGGGCGCGAACGGGCCGATCAGGACGGGATGCGCAGCACCGGCGTTGGTACCGGGAGCCATGGCGGCGACGTCGGCCGCTTCGAGGATGAAGATTCCAGCCGAACCGGCGCGGCTGCCAGTGGGGGTTACGTAGAGAATCACTGGGACCTGCGAGTTCGTGATCTTCTCGATGATGCGGCGCGTGGATTCGACAAGACCTCCTGGAGTATTGATCTCGATCAATACAGCTTGGTCATTGCGCCGCGCAGCTTCGTCGATGGCGCGGGCGATGTATTCCTCGGTGATGGGCTGGATGGTGTCGTTGATGACGATCTTGAGGACTTCAGCGGAGGCGACGGAAGTGAAGACCAGAGCGGCCACGAGCGCGAGAAGAGTTCGCGAGATGAGAGTGTTTTTCATGAGCCGGGGCGGCATACAAGAATATTCTTACTCCTATTTGTGAGTTACGGTGGACATTTCTTGTTCGGCATTGCGAGCGTCGGGATTTCCGGCCGTCACGCCACTCCAGCCGGGAAGGCTGGTGCTGCCGGTGATGAGGCGTGCGCCGCGCTCGTAGGTGAAATACGACCATGCCCACTGGATGAAGACCAACACGCGGTTGCGGAAGCCAATCAGAAAAAGAATGTGGACGAATAGCCAGGCCAGCCATGCCACGAAGCCCGAGATGTGAATCTTGCCGAACTGAGCGATCGCGGCGGAGCGGCCGATGGTGGCAAGGCTGCCTTTATCGTGGTAGTGAAATGGGGAACGGAGGTCAACACCCCCGCCCTGTTGCGAAGGACGCGAGAAGAGTGGAGCACCCGAGGCAATTTCTCTGGCTATTTGTTTGCCTACGAACCGGCCTTGCTGGATGGCGACGGGTGCGACGCCGGGAAGAATGTTGCCTGAGGCGTCTTTCAGGGCTGCGAGATCTCCGATTACGAAAACTTCGGGATGATTGGGAAGGCTCAGATCGGGATTGACGAGGACGCGTCCGGCGCGATCGACGGGCACGCCAAGCTTTTTGCCCAGCGGAGAAGCGGCCACGCCCGCGGCCCAGAGGATTACGTCTGCGTGCATTCGCGTATCGCCCATGTAAATTCCACCGGGTTCAATCTTCGTCACCATCGTCGAAGTGAGGGTTTCTACGCCCAAGCGCTGCAGTTGCTCGAGCGCGCTACGCGAGAGGTCTTCAGGGTAGGCGGGAAGAACATGGGGGCCGCCCTCGATGAGATGAATGCGAGCGCGGCGCGGATCGATGGCGCGGAAATCGTGGGCGAGAGCGTGGCGGCAGATTTCGGCGAGGGTTCCGGCAAGTTCGACTCCGGTGGGCCCGCCGCCGACGACCACGAAGTTTAACGGTGCGGAGCTTTCACCGGCGGAGGCGCGGCGTTCGGCGAGCTCGAAGGCCAGCAGAACGCGACGGCGGATTTCGAGCGCGTCCTCGATGGTCTTCAGGCCGGGCGCGAGAGTTTGCCATTCGTCATGTCCGAAGTAGGCGTGGCTGGCGCCGGCGGCGACGATGAGGGAATCGTAGGGAATTTCCTGGTCTGCCTTTTGAACAGCGGTATTTTGATTTTGGACAGCGGTACTTTCCACTGCGGTCCGCACTACACGACGTTCGAGATCGAAGCCGGTAACTTCGGCTAAGAGCACCTCGATGTTTTTGTGTCGGCGCAGAATGGACCGGATCGGTGCGGCGATCTCGCCGGGAGAAAGACCGGCGGTGGCCACCTGATAGAGCAGGGGCTGGAAGGTGTGATGATTTTTCCGGTCGATGACGGTGAGGCTCACGGGTGCGCCGGCCAATACTTGGGCAGCGTTCAGGCCGCCAAAGCCCGCTCCGACGATCACGACACGATGTGCAGCTTGATTTGCCGTTTTACCGTTCATGGTCCCTACCTATAAGATTCAGCGCAATGGCAATGGGCTCCAGAAGTTCGGTTGCGGGCGCTCAGGCGGCGTGGGTGCAGTGGCTCGTCCCGTCGATCGCCGATTTGTTCTTTGTGGCGCTGCTGGGGTCGTTGGCATTCACCGCTTTATCGGTGCGGTTGCTGGGCGATGCCGGGATCGGCTGGCACATTCGTACCGGGCAACTGATACTGGCGACGCACGGTGTCCCTCACGTCGATCCGTTCTCAACTATGAGTATGCGCCCTTGGTTTGCCTGGGAGTGGCTCTACGACGTGCTCGCCGGATGGTTGGAGAGCGCGGCAGGACTCAATGGCGTCGTGCTTTTCACGGCGTTGATCATCGCGCTGGTGTTCTCCTGGACGTTCCGGCTGCTGGTGCGGCGGGACACGAATATCTTGGTGGCGCTGATCCTCGTGTTGCTGGCGGCGTCGGCGTCCATGATTCATTTTTTGGCCCGGCCGCATGTAGTGAGCTGGCTATTCACGGTAGCGTGGTTCTGGATTTTGGAGTCGTCGGAGAAAAAGTGTGCTGGCTCGCATCCCGATTCCGGTCGCACTGCGGCGAGCCACACACGGCTTCTCTGGTTGCTGCCGTGGCTGATGTTGGTATGGGTAAATGTGCACGGCGGATTTCTGCTGGGGTTTGCGCTGCTGGCGATTTACTGGTTCAGCGCAGCGTGGCAGTGGCTGAAGCTGAAGGAGGGTCGGTTCGAGGATGCGCTACAAAAGATCGACGCAGGGAAGCGCGCTCGCGCTCTGACAATCATCGGCTTGCTAAGTGCGGTTGCCACGTTGGTGAATCCCTACGGCTTCACGTTGCACGTTCACATCTACCGCTATCTTTCGAACCGGTTTCTGATGGATCACATTGACGAGTTTCAATCTCCAAATTTTCACTATGTAGCGCAGAAGTGCTTTGCAGCATTGCTGTTGTTGACATTGGTGGCAGTGGCGGTGAAAAGGCGTGAGGTCGGCGGCAGCCAGGGTCTGGTGGTGTTGCTTGCGGTGTATTCCGGACTATATGCCTCGCGCAACATACCCGTGTCGTCGCTGCTGGTGATTCTGGTGATCGGGCCGTGGTTGTCGGATGCGATGCAAACGCTTGTGGAACGATGGCGCGCAGTCCGATTGCGAAGCCCTACCGCAATGCCGTTCCTCCAGAGAATGCAGGCAATCGAGTCCAACTTGCAGGGCCATCTTTGGCCCGTGGCGGCAATCGTTTTGACTTGCTGGATCACGGCCCATGGCGGCAAGCTGGACGCGACGCCCTTGATGGATGCACAGTTCAGCGCGAAGCGGTTTCCGGTCGCGGCGGTGAATTATCTCGAGAAGCAGAATGTGCCGGGGCCACTCGTGAGCACCGACTCTTGGGGCGGGTACTTAATCTACCGGCTCTATCCCCGAGTGCGGATGGTGGTCGATGACCGCCACGATTTCTATGGGGAGGAATTTCTCAAGTCGTACTTGAAGATGGTACGCGTGGAGCCGGGCTGGGAAGAGTTTCTGGATGAGCATCGGGCACAGTCTGTGCTTGCGCCCAAGAATTCAGCTCTGGCCAACATTCTCCTCGAAACGCCGGGCTGGAAGGCGATCTATACCGACGACATGGCGGTCGTTGTCGCGAGAGCCGAAGATGTGCAAAATCCTTCACATTGACAGAGCCGAAGATTCCGCGATAAGGTTCAGCGGCACGGTAACTACTGCCGCGCACCGTTGAATCCCGCGAATGTCCTGCCATTCAGGGAAGAAACCGAGTCACTCATTCTCCGTATCGAAGGACAAATCCTGATGAATCGAATTCTCTCTGCTCGCTGCAATAGAAGCTTTGTGTTCGCAGGCCTGGCACTCCTAGGCCTTTGCCTCGCGACAGTCGCCGCACTCGCGCAAGACACCGCTGCGCCCTCGCTGACGCAGATCAGTTCCGACCCTTTCACCGTTGGCCCCGGCCAGCACGCGACGGAAGTGGAGCCGCATATGCTGGCTTTTGGCGCGACCGAAGTGGCCGCATTCCAGACTGGACGCATCTTCGGCGGCGGTGGAACGGCCATTGGCTGGGCGACCTCAACCGATAGTGGCAGCACATGGTCCCATGGCTTCCTGCCCGGCTTGACCAGCGGTAACGGCGGCGGCCCATACAGTGCGGCCAGCGATCCCGCGGTGGCTTATGACGCCAAGCACGCAGTTTGGATGATCGCAACTTTGCCGATCGGGAACACCTCGACTCCGGCCGTGGTGGTGAGCCGGTCGACCGATGGAGGTTTCACCTGGAACAATCCGGTGAGCGTCGGCGGCAACGTTTCGAGTTCCGACAAGAGTTGGATTGTGTGTGACAACACGTCTACAAGCCCGTTCTACGGGAACTGCTATGTGGAGTGGGACAATCCCTTCAGTGGCGACGAAATTCTGATGAGCACGTCCACCGATGGCGGACTGACTTGGGGAGCGGCGTTGGCGACTGCGAACCGGTCGTTTGGCATCGGCGGTCAACCGCTGGTGCAGCCCAACGGCACGGTCGTGGTGCCCATTGAAATTACGGGAATTTCGGCCTTCACCTCGACCAACGGAGGCGCGAGCTGGTCGGCGCCGGTAACGGTGTCGAACATTCAGAGCCACGGCGACGCGGGCGGAATCCGGAGTGGGCCGCTACCCTCGGCAGCAGTGGATGGCGCGGGCACGGTGTGGGTGGTCTGGGAAGATTGCCGTTTCCGCAGCAAGTGCTCGACCAACGATCTGGTCTACAGCACATCGACGGACGGCGTGCACTGGTCGGCGGTTGCGCGCATTCCGATTGATGCGACCACCAGCACTGTGGATCACTTCATTCCGGGAATCGGCATCGATCCGGCGACCTCGGGCGCTGGCGCACACGTTGCGATTCACTACTACTTTTATACGCAGAGCAGTTGTACGAAGTCGACTTGCAGGCTCTTCGTGGGTTACATTTCGTCGCACAACGGCGGCTCGACCTGGAACCCTTCTGTGAGACTAGCGGGACCAATGCAACTCGGATGGCTGCCCAATTCGCAAAACGGCTTGATGGTTGGGGACTACATTGCCACTGCCTTCAGCAACGGCGTGCCGCATGGTGTGTTCGCCGTGGCGGCCGCGAAGTCGGGGACAACCTTCAACGAGGCGATGAACACCGCACAGGGGCTGAAGGTGGCCGAGGATGGTCCGCAACTGTCGTCCGCTGGCGACAAGCCGCTGCACAAACTCTCTGACGTGATTGAGAAGGAGCGTCCGGAGAAAGGCGTAGCGCCGCCGTCGAAGCGCGCAGCCAGGCGTAGCGCGAAGTAGGCATCTCAAATCTGTGAATATTGAGCCGCCGGTTGCGGAACCGGCGGCTTTTTTCTACTCAGATGCCGGCCAAAATGCCTCAGGTCCAACCCTCTGTGTAACCCTGTGTCCTCTGTGTTGAAAGATTTGTTTCGCCCGTCAACCCCCACCTCTGCAATTCGCGACGAACCTTTTACAAATCACTGACACCGGCGTGACATGGGCACCTGTGCGCCGACATATGGTGCAGGCATCCTGATCCGAAGTCCCTGCCTCGATCGGGCAAACGAAATTCAAAAATCCTTGGAGGCAGAATCATGAGCAACGAAGAACTATCCCCCGCAGTTCCGAGGCCGGAAACAACTCAATCCTCCGCAGTGGACGAAGCAAATCCTCAGCAGTCGCGCAAGATCCGTCGGCGCTCTTTCCTGAAGGGCATTGGCGTTACTGGCGCTGCCGTCACACTGGGCACGGGAGTCGTGGCCAAGGGCATTCCGCTTTTCGCGGAAGAAGCCAGCGGCTCGCTGACCAAAGGCGATGCATCGATCCTGCGGTTCCTGGCTGCTGCGGAAATCATTGAGAGCGATATCTGGCTGCAATATCAGGAGCTGGGCGGTGTTCAAGACAGTGAAGTGTCTACGCTGGCCAGCAAGCTGATTCCCGGCTATCCGGCGGCGCCCACCGGCGGAAATCCCGTTTATATGCAGGACTTGCTGCCGCTCGATGGCGACATGTCACAGTACATTCACGACAACACCGAAGACGAACTGAGTCACGAAGTTTTCATCAACGCATACCTGGCTTCGAAGGGCGCGGACACGGTCAACCTGGACCGCTTTCGCACTCTGCCCAGCAGCAAGGCGACCGGCGCCAATCAGTTTGGGCGCCTTACAAACTTGATGCAGCTCACCGTCGACACTACCTGGTGGACTCGCTATCGCAGCCGCGCCAAGAATCCTGACTTCGGAAACACGTTCGCCCCGGCGATTCCCTCGCTGGCGGTTGGACAACATCCGGCGATTCCTCGAACGGACGCGGACACGAACGATGCGAACTTCATCCAGGCAATAGCCAATACTGCTGGATTTCACTTTGCCTGGATCGAGCAGGGCGGGACGAGCCTTTACCCTAAACTGGCGCAGAGGGTGACCAACGTGGAAGTTCTGCGGATCTTGCTCAGCATCGGCGGAACTGAGATCTGCCACTTTCAGACTTGGCACGACAAGGCGGGGAATGCGCCGCACTTGACCAATGTGATCGATCCCGTCACGGGAGTATCGGTTACTTTCCCCGATCTGAATTCTGCTCCGTTTGGCGGAGAGAATTTTCAGACCAACCTCATCATGCCCGAGCCCACGGTGTTTCTGAGCCGGCAATTTCCACCCTGTTCGATCATTCGACCCACAGAGACCAAGGGCGGGGCCATGGGTGCGGTGCAGGGACTTACAGGCGATGGGCTTTTCATCGGCCAGTCGAAGGACTTCTTCCAATACCTGCGCGATCTGGCGGAAGACGCGGATGAGGCGCGGCGCGGCGATCGCTGATTGGCGAAGCGATGATTGCGGAGGTGATGCCTTGTCGTGTTGGCGCGCTGTGGCCGGAAATTTGGGCCACAGCGCGCGAAAGGCGATCGCGCGCCGCAGTTTTGACCTGTTGTTCTGTCCGCCCCAGGAGGGCTAATGCTTGAAGGACTGTTTCAACCCACGCACTTGATCCTGATTTTCGGAATCGCACTGCTTGTCTTAGGCCCGAAGAAGCTGCCGGAACTGGGCAAGGGGATTGGAGAAAGTATTCGCGGTTTCAAGTCCGCTATGGCTGCAAAGGAAGAAGATCCGGCTGCCACAAAAAGCGAAACCGGCGCCGATCCAGCCGAGCGTGGGAGTAAGCGGGGATGAAACTCCTGAGGGCAGATGCCATGATTTGGAGACAAACCGGATGGCGATGCTAGACTTTCTCCGTGTCGCGACTCACTCATCTCGAATGCACCCGCTGCGGCGAGCATTATCCCGCCGACCGTCCGCAAACCATTTGCCCGAACGATGGCGGCATTCTCTACGCGCGCTACGATCTCGCCAGCATTAAGAAAACTTTCTCGCCGGCATCTCTGCTGCCGCTCGCGGCCACTATGTGGCGCTACAATGCGGTGCTGCCCGAAGCCCGGCCCGTCTCGCTCGGCGAGGGTTTCACTCCCATGCTGCGCAGCCGCGAGTATCCAAACGTCTTCATCAAAGATGAAGGCCTGAATCCGACCGGCTCTTTCAAAGCTCGCGGACTCTCCGCCGCAGTCACCATGGCGCGCCATTTCGGCCTGAAGAAACTTGCGATCCCCTCCGCCGGAAACGCCGCGGGAGCCCTCGCTGCCTACGCCGCTGCCGCCAACATTGAGGCACACATCTTCATGCCCAAAGATGTGCCCATGGCGAACCGCATTGAATGCGACTACTACGGCGCACACGTCACTCTGGTCGACGGCCTGATCTCCGACTGCGCCCGTAAAATCGCGGAGCTCAAAGAAAAGCCTGCGTGGTCGAAGGAAGGATGGTTCGACGTCTCCACCACCAAAGAGCCGTACCGGGTTGAGGGTAAGAAGACCATGGGCTACGAAGTAGCCGAGCAACTTGGCTGGAACCTTCCGCAGGGCATCGTCTATCCCACGGGCGGCGGCGTTGGACTGTTGGGCATGTGGAAAGCCTTCGATGAGATGGAGCAACTGGGCTTCATCGGCTCCGGACGCCCTAAAATGATCAGCGTACAATCTTCAGGATGTGCCCCCATTGTTAAAGCATGGGATGAAGGCCTGGCCTCTTCGGAAATGTGGCTTCACGCCTCGACTTTGGCTGCGGGCCTCCGCGTCCCCAAACCGTACGGCGACTATCTGATCCTTGACATCCTGAAGAAAAGTGGGGGTCTCGCCCTTGCCGCCACCGACGCAGAAATTCTCGATGCCACTCGTCACTGGGCCAAGGCTGAAGGAATCTTCGCCGCGCCGGAAGGCGCAGCCTCGCTCGTTGCTTACCAGAAACTTCTCGCCAGCGGCTTCTTCACAACAGAGGATACGGTTGTGCTTTTTAATACCGGCTCGGGCCTGAAATATCTTGACGTGCTGGACACGGAAGCTGCTCCAGCAGCGCTCTCGCCCGCTTCCCGCGCCATCGCCGGCATCATCGGTCCTTATTAGGGAATCCTCCAAACATGGCTCCCAGCAAGGCATTGACAGGAATCCGTCGCGCACGTTAGACTCCTCTCAATCTGTACTGCGTGCGCGCCAGGTTCGTCTGTATTCCCGTCTGTAAGCCGTCCCCAGTTCCTTAGTTTGCACAAATTACTGTCCGAGGAAACGTGTGAAAAAACGCGCCGCCGCCAACTCGCTTCCCGTGTGTCTGCTCATGCTCATTGCGACGGTGTGGCCTTGCGCGTTATGGGGACAGGCGGTCATCAACGAGAGTTTGGAAACTGCCCTGGTGTATGTGGACGTGGTCCACGGCAGCGACACCAACGGCAATGGCACGATCAACAGCCCCTGGCAGACCATCAACAAGGCCGTCACTGCCGCAGTTAGCAACAACCAGGCCGGCATCGGCACCCAGGTGAATATTCAGCCCGGTACCTATCGGGAAGCCGTCAACATGGTGTCGTCCAAACGAGATACATCGCTGCCCATCACCTTTCAGGCCGTAACCAACGGTACGGTGATCATTAACGGGGCTACCGTAATGACGGGATGGACGGTGTATTCCGGGAACTCCAAAATTTACACCAACAACTGGACCTACACCTTCGCCACCTGCAGTCAGGTATCGGGCTGCCCTACCGCCCAGAGCATCGCGTTGCAGACGGAAATGATGGCGGTCAATGGCAAGGTGATGACGCAGGTTCTGAGTGTCGCGGAAATGCAACCGGGAAGCTTCTACGTGGATCAGACCCACGGCCTGGTTTATCTCTATCCGCCTGGCGGCACAAAAATGTCGACAGCAACGGTGGAAACGGCTACGTTGCCCGCACTCTGGACGCTCGCTGGCAAATCCAATATCGTGCTCCGCGGCCTCACCTTCCAGTACGCCAACTCCTGCCTTAACAACGCCGCAGTGCAGGTCGGGGGCGCCGCCAGCAACGTGCTTCTCGATACGCTGACGATTCAGTGGAACAACGGCCAGGGCTTGTCCATTTCGAATCCGTTCACGAACTTCACCGTCCAAAGTACAATCGCGAATCACAACGGAAGCGGCGGCTTCCAGGAATTCCAGACCCTCAACGGTCTGTGGACGAACGATACGGCGAACTTCAACAACTGGCGCGGCGCGCAGGGTGGTTACTACGCCTGCAATACCGGCGGCAGCCATCCTTACCAAGCCCACGTTGACACCATCAATGGCATGACGCTCGCCTACAACCAAACCTATGGCATCCACTGGGACACCGACAATGCCGACATCACGGCGAGCAACATAGTTTCCACCAACAATTTGATCGGAGGGATTTTCAGCGAGAAGAACGAAGGCCCCATCGCCATCTCGTCGAGTCATCTATGCAACGGAAACCCGCTGAACGGCGCCGGCGGTCTGGCCATCCGAAACTCCACCGCCATTTCCTTCACCAACGGCACTATCGTTAACAATCCGCCCTCTCAAATCGTGGTGTTTGGCAACGCCGGAGGTATTCAGATCACCAACTGGCAAACCTTGCAGCAGATCAATCTGATTACCAGTAGCTTCACCAACACCGGCAACGTCATCCAGGGCGGTGGCACAAGCCAGGGCGTTTTCCAGGACACTCTTGGCGGCAGCGACTGGACCACTTTCGAAACCAGTTTCGTTTCCAACAACAACACCTGGTGGGACGCCAGTAACTCCACCACGCCGTTTGCCGTGCCAGATCCGAACCTCAACACGCTACTGGATTTTCTGGGATGGCAAGGCACGACCCTTCAGGATCTCCTCTCGACATTTTCGGCACCCAAGTCCGATCCTGCTGCGGCTTGCGACGCTATCCTGCCTGACATGCCGGACTACTGGCTCACCAGCGATAACACTGCCTTGACTCTCAATCCCGCTGGCCAAGCCACGTTCAACCTGACGGCAACTCCACTCAATCTCAGCGGAACGCTGAGTCTGTTGCTTGACGGAACCTCGAACGTCCCTGGGCTGACATACGCTTTCATTCCTACAACGATTCTCTTATCGGGCGGCAATGCTGGCACGTCGGCATTGACCATCACTGCACAGAGCACAACTCCGGCCGGAACCTACCCCATCAGCGTAGTTGCCAACACCGGCAACCTGACAAAAATGGTGACGGCGCAAGTCACGGTGCCCGCTCCCGGCATTGGCCTGTCGACCATGTTGTTGGCATTCGGCAACCAGCAGATGAACACCACCAGCGCCTCCCAAACCATCACGGTGACCAACCACGCAGCCGCGGGCATGAAAATTAACAGCATCGTATCCAACCTGTCGCAATTCACCGAGACCAACAACTGCGGTACAGGACTCGCCGCAGGTGCCACTTGCACCGTGACCGTCACCTTCAATCCCAACGCGGTTAGAAGTTTCAGTGGCACGCTCACCTTCACCGATAAGGACCACAGCAGCCCTCAAGTGGTGACTCTCACCGGCACCGGTACGGCGGCACCCACCGCCACCCTTGAGCCCGAATCGCTGAATTTCGGCTTGGTTGAGGTCGGGACCACGAGTTCCGCTCAAACTTCTACCCTCACCGACACCAGTTCCACAGCCGCGTTGAATGTCACGAGCATCACCCTCACCGGCGCGAACGCCGGCGATTTCAAGATCACCTCCACCAGCACCTGCCCCAATTCCGGAACCATCAATCCCTTGGGAACGTGCCTCATCACGATAACCTTCACTCCTACTGCGACTGGATCGCGGTCTGCAACCGTGACGGTCAATGACAACATCAGCGGCGGGACACAAACCATCAGCCTGATGGGCACGGGCAATTAGCCGCCCGAGCGGGTTGCCACAGGGGTTTATGGGCTGGTTGGCGGAGGGGATCGGTCTTGCAGTCGTACACGTGGGGACTTGGCGCTCTGGCGAAAACTGTGGGAGACAATCTTGATGACGGTGAAAGACTCAAGCGGTCAATGAGCGTCAAGGCGATCTTGCACCAACTGAATTCTCCGACGCCAAGCGTCGGCGCTTAAGCTCAGGGCCGGGACTACCGATAAGCCCGAAACTGAAGGTGGCGACTGGTGGTGCACCAATAGATTGTCTTTTTGTCCTCTGCTATTTTCTGTCCCTGCCAAATGTCGAAAGCAATTCCAATAATCACATTCTCCTTGATCTTCTTGCCGTCAACTCTCTTGGTTCTCGCATTGAAAAAGGCCGTCATTGCTGTTCCCTTCGGGATGTTCGTGGGCATCATGAGCGGGCCGCCCTGCTTAGCAGTGGGAACGGAACAGCCAGTCTCAAATAGTCCTGTAAAGGTTTCCGTACTGCTGCCCTTCGTGAAAGTCAAAATAATCTGATCATCTCTGGCTTCGGTCACCACCCCTTGGAAGATGGAGCCGTTGTAGCTGTCCGGATAGTAGTTATTTGGAGCAGTGCCATATTGAGCGGACGCACTGACCGACAGGAAACAGATAGTTGCTAGTAGTGTCACGCTTCTTTTCACGTTACTCTCCGTCAATCAACGATGCATGATATCCCCTCTATGCTTTGGGGAAAATCGAAAACAAAAGAACACCCCCGAGGTTCCGTGATATAAGATGGTCGCGCACGGAGCGTGCCCCCTTTCATTGACCGAAAAGATGATCGGCAAGACCATCTCGCACTATCGCATCGTCGAGAAACTAGGCGGCGGCGGCATGGGAGTTGTTTACCGGGCCGAAGACATCAAGCTCGGCCGCTTCGTCGCTCTCAAATTCCTGCCTGAAGACCTCGCCAGGGACCGCCAGGCCCTTGATCGCTTTCAGCGCGAAGCCCGCGCTGCATCGGCGCTGAACCATCCCAACATCTGCACCATCCACGAAGTTGACGAGGAAAACGGCCAGGCCTTCATCGTCATGGAGTTCCTCGAGGGCCAGACCTTGAAACACCGCATCGACGGCCGTCCCATGGACACCGAAACGCTGCTGAATCTGGCCATTGAAATTGCCGACGCGCTCGATGCCGCGCATGGCAAAGGCATCATTCACCGCGACATCAAGCCGGCAAACATCTTCGTGACCAAGCGCGGGCAGGCCAAGTTGCTGGACTTTGGCCTCGCTAAGCTGTCTCCTGCAAACCATAACGGCTCTTCGGAATCCGCGCTGCGAACCGCTACCGAAGGCGCGATGATGACCACTCCCGGCTCTACGGTCGGAACCGTGGCCTACATGTCGCCAGAGCAGGTCCGCGCCGAAGAACTCGACCCGCGCACCGATCTATTCGCCTTCGGCTCGGTGCTCTACGAAATGTCCACGGGAGGACTCGCGTTTCCCGGCAGCAGCAGCGGTGTAATTTCCGAGGCTATTCTGAATCGCACGCCGCCATCGCCCTCGATCGAGAATCCAGCGATTCCTCCGAAGCTCGAAGAGGTGATTTTTAAGGCGATCGAGAAAGAGCGGGAGTTTCGCTACCAAACCGCCGCCGAGTTGCGGGGAGACCTGAAGCGCATCAAGCGCTCTCTCGACACGTCACGCGTACGGGCGGCGAGCGCACTCTCTTCCGCATCTGGAGCGTCACTGGTACCGGTCGTCGCACCTGCAGACTCGCGAAAACTTCTGCTGGTCACGGGATTGGCAGCCGCTGCCATTGCGCTCATCGCCGGCCTTGGCGCAGGAAAATTCTTGCTCCAGCGTGCGACGGTGCAAGCCTCACTACCCGCATACCACCCCCTCACCTTCCGCCGCGGCATGGTTCACGCAGCCCGTTTCGCTCCTGATGGCAAAACCATCATTTACAGCGCGGCGTGGGAGGGCAAGTCCTTACAACTTTTCACAACGCGTCCCGAAAGCCCAGAGTCGCATGAGTTGGAACCAGCCGGGGCCGACGTCCTGGCCGTCTCCGCGTCGGGCGAAATGGCGCTTTCGCTGCGCAGCCACCCCATAGCCCAATTCCTCTACTCCGGCACATTGGCGCGCGTGCCGCTGGTCGGCGGTGCTCCGCGCGAGGTCATGGACAACGTCGAGTGGGCGGATTGGGCTCCGGACGGAAGCACTCTGGCGATCGTGCGGCAAGAACAAGGCCGGCATCGCCTCGAGTTTCCTCCGGGCAAGCTGCTGTATCAGGCCGATGGCTGGATTGGTCATCTGCGCATTTCACCCAGAGCCGATACCATCGCTTTTATCGATCATCCCCAACTCGGCGACGATGGTGGAGAAGTTGCAATGGTCGACCTGGCCGGGAAGAAAACAATTCTCTCCACCGGCTGGGACAGCATTCAGGGAATCGCATGGTCGCCCGCAGGCGATGAAGTCTGGTTCACTGCCACGCGCACCGGTGGTGACCGCTCTCTTTATGCGGTCACTCCCTCGGCTAACGTCAGGCTGCTGGCACGAGTTCCGGGAGAATTAACTTTGCTCGACGTCGCCCGTGACGGCCATGTGCTTCTGACCCGAGGCAACGACCGCGCCGGAATGATCGGCCTCGCTCCGGGCGAGTCCAAAGAGCGCGATTTGTCCTGGCTCGACTGGTCCGTGCCCGGCGATTTATCAGCCGACGGTCGCACCGTCCTTTTCTTCGAGACCGGGGAAGGTGGGGGACCAAAGTATGCGGTCTACCTGCGCAAGACAGACGCTTCGCCCGCCATTCGTCTGAGTGAAGGAAGTGGCGTGGCGCTGTCTCGTGACGGGAAATGGGCGCTCGCGCGACCCAACGTCACCCCGTCACCGCTGGTTTTGCTGCCGACCGGAGTTGGCGAAGCCAAGGTCCTTACCCACGATTCCATCAACCACCTCTGGGGCCGCTGGCTTCCTGACGGAAAACAACTGGTGTTCCTCGGCAACGAGGGCGGACACGGTTTCCGTCTTTATGTGGAGTCTCCTGACGAAGGCAAACCGCGCCCCATCAGCCCCGAAGGAGTAAACCCGCCAGTTGTGCTTTCTCCGAAGGGCGACTTCGTTGCCGGCGTCGGTCCGGACCACAAGATTTATCTTTATCCTGTCGCCGGCGGCGAACCCGCGACCGTCTCAGGCACAGCGCCGGAGGAAGCGCCCACGGGCTGGTCCGCGGATGGCCGCTCCCTTTACGTTTTTCGCTTTGGAGAAATTCCATCCAGAGTGGTTGAGCTCGAGTTGTCCTCCGGAAAGAGAAGCCTATGGAAAGAACTCGTGCCCGCTGACGCCGCGGGCATCGACACCATCCGAGGAATCACTATCACCCCCGACGCCAGGGCTTACGTCTACGGCTACATCCGCACCCTCTCCGATCTCTACGTCGTCGAAGGCCTGAAGTAGTGGGAGTTTATAGTTTTCTACGTGATTGAGAAAAGCTCCGCTGCAAGTCTTTTAGCTCGCCGACGCAGCCGCGGCGTGCGCCTTTTGCAGCAAGCGCCGGGCCTGCAAAATCAGCTCCGCCACTTCGAAAGGTTTCACCAGGTAGGGTACGTTGTGCTCTTGCAGAAAGGCGCGCTCATCGCCCTGCTCCACGCCATTGGAGAATGTAAACAGCACGTGGTTCTCCATATTGGAGCAATGCTGTTTGAGCCAGAGGTAAGCTTCCTTCGCATTCCAGTCCGACGGCATTTTCCCGCTCATGATCACCGCATCGAAGGGCTCGGAGAGCAAACGCGTCTTAACGTCTTCGCTGCGCATTGCCGTGACCACGTTAGCCCCGGCTCCCGTAAGCACGTCGCGCTCGAATTCCAGCACGGCCTCTTCCTCTTCCACCAGCAACACCCGGCCCTGGATCGCGCCTTCCCTCTTAGGGGAAGCAACCGGCGCGGCTTCAACCACCGCCCCAAAGGCAATCGCCAACGGCAATCGCACCTCGATTACCGCTCCGCCCTCGGACGCATTGTGCGCCGTGATGTCGCCGCCGTGTTCCTTCACAATCCCATAGCAGATGCTCAAACCCAGCCCCGTTCCCTTCCCCACACTCTTCGTGGTGTAGAACGGATCGAAAATTCTTTTGGGGTCCTTGATCCCCGGGCCGTCGTCGGCAAACTGCGCGCATGCATCGCCCTTCTCGCAATACACACGAATCTTCAACTTCCCTGACCTTCCCGTCTCGAGCACCGCATCGACCGCGTTATTGATGATGTTCAGGAATACTTGCTCGATTTGATGCGGATCGGCCACCACCAGCGCCGCCTCCGGGCCCAGATCCTTTTCCACGACGATATTGTTTACTTTAAGATCGTAGTCGCGCAAGGTCAGCGTCTCTTCCAGTACCTTCCGGATGTCCACTTCCGAGCGTTCCGGTTTCCTCTGCCGCGCGAACGACAGCAGATTCTGCACCACGCGGTGCGTCCGCTGCGCCTGTTTGAACATTTTGCCAACGTAATCTTGCGCGCGTTCGTTCAACCCTTCACTCTCCAGCAACTGCGCATATCCCAGAATCGCGGTCAGCGGATTGTTCAACTCGTGCGCCACACCAGCAATCAACTGCCCCACTGCCGACATCTTTTCGCTCTGCAACAGTTGTTCCTGCGTGCGCCGCAAATCCTCGTAAGCCTTGCAAGTCTCTTCGTAAAGACGAACTTTTTCAATCGTGGTGGCCAACTGCCGGCTGATCGCCACCATCAGGTTCTCTTCTCCGCTGGAGTATTCATATTCCGCGTGGCTGCGCAGTCCCATCATGCCGATCGGACTGTCCTTGCCCCAGAAAAGCACCCAGATCCACGCGCCGTCCGTGTCGGAACGGATGAACTCCGCCACCGCCCCCTTGAGATGCGGGAGATATTCCGCTGTGATTACTTCGGCGCGCGACCGCATCACCAGATCTCCAAAGCCCTCGGCAAAGCTGATTTCCGCCGGGCGCGATTTGTCCCGGCTCCGCGGTCCCCACGCGGCTCGACGCCGGTAGGTGGGCGCATCAGAATCCGAAAGATACACCGCTCCACTTTCTGCCCCGAACAACGAAACCACTTGCCGCAGCGTCAGGTTCAAAATCTCGTCCAGATCGAAGGACTGGGTCGCCACCACCGCCATTGCGTTCAGCGCGTTCAGTTCACGGTTGCGCCGCCGCATCTCGTCTTCGGCGCGCCGCTTCTCGGTCACGTCCAGAACAAAGCCCTGAAACCGTTCGATTTTTCCCGCCGTATCCCTTGTGGCAAAACTACTCTCCGCGGCCAGCAGCAGCGTTCCATTCTTGCGGCGCATCGTCACTTCAAAATTGCGCACGAAATCCTGCGCCTCAATATCGCGGCGGAAGGCCTCCCGCTGGCCCGCATCCACGCGAATGTCTTCATCCAGATTCAACGTCAGCAACTCTTCCCTTTTTTCATAACCCAGCAGGTGCACGAACGCATCGTTGCAGTCGAGCAAACGCCCGCGGGGCGTGGCTACGTACACGCCTTCCTGCACCTGCTCAAAGAGCAGACGGTATTTCTCTTCTGCCGAGCGCCGTTCCGTGATGTCGCGGACGATATGGATCGTGCCCTTCTGCGAGCTTCCCTGCTCCGCATACGAAGAAGTGGAAACCATCGAGAATCCGCCGAAGCACGGGTCGACTCCTTCGCTGATCTCCTCGCCTCCGCGCGCGCAGTATGGACATCCTGTCCACTCGCCCAGCCCATGCGGCAGTACCGATTCGCAACTGCTGCCGATCACGTCGGCCGACGCCTTCTCCACTTGCTCCAGCAGAATCTGGTTGGCCTTAATGATTCGGAACTCTGCGTCGTGCGCCAGGATGATGTCATGCACCGAGTCAAACGTGTTTCTCCACTGTCGTTGGGAACGCAACGCCTGCTCCAGCAGACGGAAATTTTCGATTGCGATCCCCAACTGCCGCCCGCATGTTTCCAGAAACTCCAGCTCCTCGGCCGTCAGTTTTCTGGCGCCACTGCTGCCCAGAATCAGCAGTCCGATCGGCGACTTTTTTCCCAGCACTGGTACCATCACCACATGCTGCACCTTCTCCGCTCTCAGAAGATCGGCATCTTCGGAACTCGCTCCCGCCCGGTGCGCTGTTACTGGCTTGGCTCGCCCCAGCATCTGCGACACACTCTCCGTCAACTCCGCCAGGCCAGCTTCCCGCAAAAACTCCGGCGACACCCCCACTGCATGCGTCGCCACCAGGTTTCCACCCTCAATCAAGCGGAACCACGCCGCCTTGCTTCGAGTTAAGCGCTGCAACTCTCCCAGCGCGTCTTCCATCATGCCGCCTTGCTGTTGCGCCAGCACAATGCTCTCGGTCAGAGCCCGCAGCACTTGCAGGCGCCGGCCTCGCGCCCGCGCTTCTCCGAACACAATCAGCAGCATGCTCAATCCCAGCAGGACGTCTGCCGTCACCAGAACTCCCGCCGGAACCTGGTTCGTAAAAGGTGGCCAACTCAGGTGCTGCACCAGCAAGCAGACCGCCAGCAGCCATGCTCCAAGTTCCCAGCGGCCCTGTCGCGCGCGCAGCAAGGCAATTGCGGCGGTCAGCTGAATGATCAGATAGGAAACTTCCAAAGCCACGCGCAAGGGCAGCAAATCCGGCCACAGCAGCACCCGGGCTACGGCAAAGCCCGCCACGCTCACTGTGATAGCGGCCAGTGGTCCCAGCAGATTCCGTCCCCGAATGAAAACGCAGACGCCGCCCGCAAACAGTCCCATCGCAACCACAAACGCAGCCTGCTCGACCGCCGGTACGTAGCGCTCCGGAATCCCCATCACGGTCCCATGTAAGCCTGCCAGGCGCGAAGTCAGTAGCAGCGACCACCCCGCAGTCCAGATCAGAAGATACCGCTCCCGCAGTGCGGACAGCACCACCAGCGACGCGCCCAACACGAGCAGGAGCGCCCACTCCCCAACCTTCAACGCGGCGAGCGCCGGCTGTGCTGTGTTCCAAATTGACCAAAGGGAAGCGTTCATCAGTTTAAGGCGTATACCCGGACGTAACTATGCCCTGCTTCTGAATACCATGCTCCGGCCCGTTATCCATGCCTTTTCCGGACCATTGTGGTTACTTTCGGCACCTATCAGAGAGGGCTAAGTTTGCCGAGAGTATACTTACTGAGCGCCATGTCTGACCGCATTCTTGTCGTCGACGACGAAGAAGCTATCCGCGAGATTGTCTGCGCCATCCTGGCCGCCGCCGGCTATACCTGGCAACAGGCCAGTTCCGGCATGGAGGCCCTCGCCCTGCTTAATTCCGGCGAGCAATTCGAGCTGATGTTGTCCGACCTGATGATGGCCGACCTCGATGGCATTGGCCTGCTAGAACGCACCAAGGAAAAGTTTCCCGACATGCCGGTCGTGATGGTTACCGCTGTCCACGACATTTCCGTCGCCCTCGCCGCCATCCGCAACGGCGCTTACGATTACCTGCTCAAGCCCTTCGAGCGCGAACAATTACTGAACGCCGTGGGCCGCGCCCTGGAGAATCGCCGCCTCAAGGTGGAAAACCGCACCTATCAAACCAATCTGGAGTCGCTAGTCGCAGCCCGGACCGACCAGCTTCAGGCCGCCATGGCCGACCTGGAACGGTCCTACGACATCACGCTGCAGGCTTTGGGCGATGCGCTCGACCTCAAAGACGCGGAAACCGAAGGCCACTCCCGCCGCGTCACCGCTTTCACCATCGCCATTGCCCGCGCCATGGGTGTGCCCCGCGAACAGATTCTGATCATCGCTCGCGGCGCCTTCCTCCACGACATCGGCAAAATGGCCATCCCCGACAACATCCTTCGCAAGCCCGGAAAGCTCGACGACGAAGAACGCGCTATCATGCGCGAACACTGTTACCACGGCTACCAGATGCTCAAGAAAATCCCGTTCCTCACGGAAGCGTGCGACATCGTTTACTCCCACCAGGAGCACTTCGACGGCACCGGCTACCCGCGCGGTCTGAAGGGCACGGAAATTCCTCTCGGGGCGCGTATCTTCTCCGTCGCCGACACTCTCGATG
>Ga0210405_10000037_pt1 | contig 172467 bp, 157 predicted proteins | sample IncBWH11MmetaG_FD_155492 | JGI IMG/M metagenome (GOLD analysis project Ga0210405, IMG submission 155492) | Forest soil microbial communities from Barre Woods Harvard Forest LTER site, Petersham, Massachusetts, United States - Inc-BW-H-11-M | ecosystem: Environmental > Terrestrial > Soil >... | reverse complement strand
TGTCGGCTCGCGTGTGATGTTTACCGGTCCTTACGGCGTTTCGGAGAATGGAACCTACAGTGAGTGGCTTGCCGTCCGAAGCGAGAACCTCTGCTTAATTCCCGAGAACATCGAGGACGTTTCGGCTGCCGGTGTTCCTGTCGCATATCTCACGGCCCAAATGGCCCTGGGCCTCGCCGGATTCGCAAAAGGCAAGACGGTGCTGTCGCCTGCGATTGGAGGGTCGGTCGGAAATGCAGTCACTCAGTTGGCTAGAGCGCAGGGGGCAAAGCATGCCATATCAACGACGACCAATCATGCGAAGGCGCAACAAGCACGCTATTTGGGCTTCGATGAAGTGATCGACCTTTCCGAGGAGAAGCTGAGCGACGGCGTTCGGCGGATCACAAACGGTTATGGTGCCGACATCGTGATCGACGCAATCGGCGGAGAAATCCTGGGCGAGGCGCTCAGCACGCTTGCGATCGGAGGAAGCCTGACAACGTTGGGCTACTCAGCGGGCCGCAAGGCAACCATCGATGTCACGGATCTAATCTGGAAGCGCGCGAGTATGAAGAGCTTTTCCCTGTTCGCACAACCGGCAGAAGCATGGAGCACCGCATGGAGCGTTATTGTTACGTTACTTCACTCCGGCGCGGTCAAGCCGATCGTGGCAAAGACTTTCCCGCTCACGGAGGCGGCAGATGCGCTGCGTTATCTCGTTGAAGGCCGCCCCTTCGGGAGGGTAGTTCTCACAGTCTGACGACAATTTATGGGGTGGAAAACATAAGAGGTATCCCGCTCCGCAATTAGCGAACACAAGTTGTCAAAGCAACCCAACTACGCTCCGACGAGCTTACTCAGAGAGAGGAATCAGTGACAACAATAAAGGCGATTCGGCTGGCTTCGCTGGTCACGGCAATCAATGTGCTGGTCGCGAGCGGCTTTTCCATCGTGGCGATCATCCGTCCGCAATACCTGGTCCCTGCCGAATCCGTTCCAACGGAGGCGTCGTTGCTCTTGGCGATGTACGCGGCGGCGCGCACAATTCCTCTGGCTTTGTTCGCATTGGGGGCGATCTACAAGCAGGCGGCGCCTGCATTGCTGATCCTGGGTGCGCTCGCCGGCGCTATGCAATTGCTGGATGCCGGAATCGGTCTGTTTGAGCATGATCTTGGGAAATGCGCTGGGCCGCTCTTTATCGCCGTCCTCCAATTCTTCGTGGTGTATCTGCTTCACAGATCCGGCGGATGCTCTGCGTTATCTCGTTGAGGGACGATCTTTCGGCAGGGTCGTCCTCAGGATCTGAAAGCTTTTGATAAGCGAAGGAAATACATGAACAAGAAGCCAATGAAGAAGTACAAGATCGCTGTTCTGGACGATTACCAGAATGCGGCGCTCGAATCTGCCGATTGGTCGGTGCTCCGTGATCGAGCGGACATCGTCGTATTTCAGGACCACCTCGCCGATCCAGACGCCGTGATTGAGCGGTTGCTGCCTTTTGATGTGGTTTGTGTCATGCGCGAGCGGACCCCGCTGCCCCGCAACGTCATTGAGCGCCTTCCCAATCTCAAGCTCATTGCTTCGACTGGAGCTACAAACGCGTCGATTGATGTTGCCGCCGCGAGCAATCATGGAATCGCAGTGGTTCACACGGGGTATAGATCGGACCCGACGATTGAATTCACTTGGGCGCTGATCTTGGCCTCCGCGCGCCATATCGTGACGGAGAGCAACTCCGTCCGATCCGGCGGCTGGCAACAGACAGTGGGCACGGATCTCCGTGGAAAGACCCTGGGCGTTCTGGGACTTGGGAACGTTGGATCACAGGTCGCGCGGATCGGGACCGCTTTTGGAATGAAACTGATTGCCTGGAGCCAGAACATGACGCACGAGGCCGCCAAAGCCGCGGGCGCAATCTTGGTTTCCAGGGACCAGTTGTTCCAGCGAGCCGATATCCTGACGATCCATTTGGTGTTGAGTAGCCGTACGCGCGGTCTGGTAGGGGCCGCGGAGTTGGGGAGAATGAAGCCAACGGCTTGGTTGATCAACGCCTCGCGCGGCCCGATCGTCGAAGAGCAAGCTCTGGTCAGCGTGTTGAAGAACAAGCAAATCGCCGGTGCGGCGATCGATGTATTCGACGTTGAGCCGCTGCCTTCGAATCACCCGTTTCGAACGCTGGACAACGTACTTGCGACGCCGCATGTCGCCTACGGAACGGAGGGTCTTTACAAAACATTCTTCGAGGATACGGTCTCGAATATTCGGAAGTGGCTCGACACTCACTAGGCCTTGTGATGAAGGTCCAGTTCTAGCTACAGAGCCGTAACGAAACTGGAAACTTATGCGACCGAACGGTCTCATTAGCATCCAACTGCCCAGAACCGGTTGGGAGGACATTGCGCGGTTCGACGGAGAAAAAGATGTCCAACAAGCTTAAAGATAAGATCGCTCTCATCACAGGCGGTACCGAAGGGATTGGGTTGGCTACGGCAAAGCTATTCGTCAAGGAGGGTGCGTATGTCTTCATTACAGGCCGTCGCCAGAAGGAACTCGACGAGGCCGTGAGGGCAATCGGCACCAACGTTTCTGGAGTTCAGGGAGACGTCGCCCAATTGGCTGACCTTGATCGCCTTTACGAGACCGTCTCTAAGGTGAAGGGGCGAATCGACATTGTCTTCGCCAACGCCGGTGTTGGCGAATTTGTTCCCTTTGGCGCTGTCACCGAAGAGCACTTTAACAAACTATTCAACATCAATGTGCGGGGAACATTGTTTACGGTGCAAAAGGCCTTACCGCTACTCAAGGATGGGGGCTCCATCATTCTCAACGGCTCCGTCGCGAGTGTTAAGGGTACTGCCGCTTTTGGCGTCTACGCTGCGAGTAAGGCTGCAATCCGCTCTTTCGTGCGAACCTGGACCACAGATCTAAAGGACCGTCGTATCCGCTCAAACGTAGTTAGTCCGGGTCCGATCAATACGCCACTTGCGAGTCGGCAATCTCCAGACGTGATTTCGCGGATTGTGTCCACCATCCCGATGGGACGTATGGGGGAGCCCGACGAAGTTGCGAAGGCGGCGCTGTTTCTGGCCTCGGATGACTCCAGTTTCGTCACGGGTATTGAACTGTTCGTTGACGGGGGCAGAGCGCAGATCTGATCGATCAGCGTGATCATCTGCCGACTGAGCGTAGGGTCAATGAAAGTTGTTTGGGCTGAAGAAAACGAACTTGATCATTTCTGAATTAGGAGAATTGAATGAGCCGAACTAAATAGGAAAAGAACAAGGCACTCGTCCTTGAGGCTTTTGACACTCTCTTCAACAAACGGGACTACGTAGCGGCCGAACGCTATTGGTCTCCTGACTACATTCAGCATAGCGCTCATATCGCGCCCGGTTGTGGGGGTTTGTTCAGTCTCATCAAGAGCCTTCCGCCGACGCTCAAGTATGAGCCGGGAACGATCCTCGCTGATGGAGACTTCGTAATGGTGCACGGACGTTTTTCAGATTTCGGCCTGCCCGTGAACTGGATTGCAGCCGACATTCTCCGCATCAAGGACAGCATTCTTGTCGAGCACTGGCATGTGATCCAGGATGAAGCGTCCCGCGAACCATCAAAGAGCGGCCTCCCGATGTTCGGCAATGCTTTCACCAAGTGAAGGTTGCGGAAGTGGTGAACGCGATAATCAAACGCTTCAAAGCAAGAACGACTTTTAGGCTTTAGCAATCGATGAAACGGAGGATGTCAGATGAAGAATAACGCAATCGCAATAGGCGTCAGAACACGAATCATTTACGGTGCGCTGGCGATCATGACGATCATTTTAAGCATGGGAGAAAACACTATGGCACAAACAAAATCAACGACAGTTGTGAGGAACATCGTTATCGTCCACGGCGGCTTTGTCGACGGGTCCGGGTGGGAGGGCGTGTACAACGTCTTGAAGAAGGACGGCTACACGGTCACCATCGTCCAGAATCCGACCATCTCTCTGGCAGACGACGTGGCGGTCACGAAGCGCGCGATCGCCGCTCAGGACGGCCCCGTGATACTCGTCGGTCACTCGTATGGCGGCGCTGTCATCACCGAAGCCGGCAACGACCCGAAGGTGGCGGGGCTGGTTTATGTCGCTGCCTTTGCGCTCGACAAAGGCGAATCTGTATCCTCGCTGATCAAGGATCCGCCTCCTGGCGCGCCTGTACCGCCGCTCCTTCCGCCCGTGGATGGCTTTCTGCTGCTCGACAAGGCGAAATTCCCTGCGTCGTTCGCCGGCGATGTGAGCCCGGAAAAGGCCGAATTCATGGCCGACTCGCAAGTGCCGTGGGGTGTGGACGCGCTGGGAGGCACCATCAGCGAAGCGGCATGGAAGGCGAAACCTACCTGGTACCTGCTAACGACTGAGGATAGGATGCTTCCGCCCGATGCGCAGCGGCTGATGTCGAAGCGCGCCGGTGCAACAGTCGTGGAGGTTAAGAGCAGCCACGCCGTGTATGTGTCGCATCCACAAGCGGTCGCTCACATCATCGAAACGGCGGCAACCGGCGCCTTGGTAGCAGCGAATGAGAAAGAAAAAACGACTGCCGCTGCAAGATAAGCTTAAGCGGCATTCATAAATGGATTCGATGGGGCAAAGATCTCACACATCGCATGATTTATGCCTGCGGAATTCTTTGCCTCGTCGATTCCAGCCTGACACTCCAGAAAAGCAATTGGACGCCGTGCCGGAGTTGAGCTGCGGTGAGCTTCGCTGAGCGAGGCAGGGCACCGATGGCCTGAGGGAACGGTGCGGTCTTAGGTTCTGACGTTGGGTCCGCCTGCTATCGCTAGCAAACGCTTCCGACAACCCGACTTCGCAGTGCCAATCGCGCCGTGGAAGCTGGATAAGTTCAGGTTAGCTGACTACCGGACCTTCCATCTCCGTACTGAATTTGAAGGCAACCAAACTTGTGCCAGGTTAACTTTAGGATGGCATTGTGGCACTTCGTCGATGCTGCCTGGGTGCAACACCAACCGCCGGCCCGCCCACCAAGCGCTCGCGAATGCGTTATTCACTGTGGTGGTAAGGTGCTTTGCTGCCGACGTTCCAGTACGCGTGCGACGAGATCCCCGGTTTTGTTGGCTCGAAGTTCCCGCTCGACGACCTCTGCGTCAGTCAACAACATTTCCCTCACCCGCCCTCCCGGCTTCGACAACTCCAACCTGGGAAGTTGGGGAGGACGGTATCTCGTCAAATAAGGATTCCAGATAAAACGGTCGTCGAATATGAAATAACATCCGCAAATCGGCTGCTGGCAACCAAGCACATGCAACCGTCCCGACTTGTATGCTTCATTGCCGGAGCCTGAGACTAATCGTTCGACCGAATCCCAGATGTCCCTTACTTGTTCGTCTAGCGCCTTATTGGATCTCTGTGCGATGGACGGAATAAATGGGGCCTCTGGATCTAGAAGAACAATCGTGGTTCTCTTCCCAGGGTTGGCAAAACGCCCCTCCAAAATTGATTCGTACTTACGAACCCATCCATAAGCGTCATTGAGCATTGCAAAGACATTTCTGGACTCACGCAGCGCATCGGTTTGGTCTGCGGCGTTCGAGTCCCCATCGAAATGTGTGAGCCCTTCAGCTTTTACTCGTGTGAGATTTTGAAGATCACTGTCGTTCAGATTGACCCAAACAGTCCCGGGAGGGGCTAGGAATCTATCAGTGAGGGCGTGCACGATGTTAAGCGGAAGCTCCTTCTGATCACGGAAGAAAGAAACATTCCTGTCGGTCATCATGATCTTTCGAAACTCAGCTAGATCGTCCGGAATTTTGTCCATCGAGCTGCGCAGCTTTTCCTCTTCCAAGAGAAAACATAGCGGCCGGATTCCTGCGGACTTAGCATAGTCAAATTCGAGGTGAGTATAGCTCTTTCCGTAACGTGGGGAAATTGAACCGTATCTTGAACCTGACGCTACTACGTAGTAGCTGCATTCGTTGATGACTTTCCTAATGTATTCGAAGACCTCATCGGTCATTGCCGGGAATTGTTCCATCCCCCTGGGCACGAACCCCTCTTTTTGCAGGGCTTCGGTGATGAGGGGCCTTACCTCTTTGAAATCATTCCAGGTCGAACTCAAAAACACGTCGTAACGAACACGCGGCGAATCATTTGGCATAGTCGAAACCTGAATCGCAAAGCTTAAGGATTCGAGACTATATGGTCACATGCACGCAAGGCGAGAGAAACACTAGTTAAAGTTGGGTTACAGGCGATTGCGGTCGGAATCAGCCCATTACCGCCCAGGTAAAGGTTGCGGAATCCCCAAACCTTACATGATGTGTCAACCACGCTGGTGCCATCATCTTGCGCCCCCATTCGGGTTGTTCCGTGTATATGGAGGGCGAGGCCAGGAGCCATGAATTGGGGCTCGGAACCCGGCAAGAAGCCTCCAAGACCTGTTGCAGCCTTGAGCATCTCGGCCATCATTGAATGCTGCAATTCTCTATCCTCGCGATCCAACGAGTAGTGGAAAGTCGGCTGCGGCATGCCGAATGTGTCGTGCACTTCGTCGCTAAACGTAACTTTGTTTTCCTCGCGTTGCTTTACCATCCCGAACCATCGAAGGTCTACGATCAGACGGTTATCGATGTTTGGCGGGAGGCCGCCATAGGCGAAAGCGTCCCGGTGAATCTGCGTGTGCCACGGACGACCGGTTGAAACGGGGATCGTGAGCTGGGGATCCGGATCGTTCATGGGAATCGGAATCGGATCATTCGGGTGCTGTTTCCTGTAAAGTTGGATCCTATCCGCAAACCTTGTGTCTGTCGGCAGACCGTCTATGATAGTTTGACGTAGCACAACTTGGCAGAAGGCCATCGTCTGTTCGCTCAGGTACGCACCCAACGCGACCGGGCGAATGCCGGAATTGTAGAGCACTTGCGCGGTAAGGACCGTACCCGCGCACACTACAAAAACCTTGGCATGAACGTGGTAGGGCTGCCAATTACCCATGTCCATTACATCGGCATAGAGTATACCGTCCCCATTTTCATCGGGAACAAGCTTGGTGCACCGACACTCCGACAGGATCTTGAATCGTTCTGATGAACGAGGCACGGCCAAGTCGCCCAATACGGTATCTGACCCAGTCCACGTGACTAATTCGTCATTGTCGGCGTTGCGTTCCGCTGCTAGCGGCAGGTTTTGAGGATCGTAAGGAGATTTCAACTCCGGGAAGGTTTGTCGTAGGACATCACGCACAACCGTATTTCGGATGGAGTTCTCGAAAACATCCTTATGCGTGTTGAGCAACTTCTCGGCACGATTGTAAAGACTGTTCCAGTCGGCTTCCGTCAGAAGCGAACTCCGCTCGATAGAGGGATGTTGGCGAGGAGTAGCACAGGTCCAGTGAGTAGCCATCCCTCCTACCGCATAGGTGGCAGCGGCACCTGGGAGGTTTGTTCGTGCGTCTTGGGCGGGATTTTGATTGCTCCCTATGAACCCCTTGTAAAGTGTGGGGTCGTAACTAAAAGCCCCAGGATCCAGAGTGAGCGCAGGACTTTCATTTGGTGGAACGGATAACGCGTGCAAATGTCCACGAATTACATTTACGAAGGGATTCACATCTCTCTGAAAGAGAAATGCATTTTTTAGGTGAGTTCCATATTTTGGAGATTGGCTGGCCCCGCTATCGACCATCAACACCGAGCGCCCATGGTCAATAAGGGCACGCGCAAAGGTGCATCCAACCGGTCCAGTTCCTACGATTAGAACATCAAAATCATTTATCTGGGAGGGAGTTCGGGACATCATAAATACCCTCTGTCAAAAGCCTTCCCGACAGGGAGCGTAACATGTTTATTTGTCTAACGAAAAGTAAAATTGCTCTCCGGAGCGAATGGTTGAATCCTTTCCCAAATATTCCGAGGCGACGCCACTTGCCACTTTTGGCTATTGACGGATTCTCGGAGTCATGACCAGAGTGATAACTGAGATCTAGCAATGATACGCAAGCCCTATGCCGATTGCTTCCCGACACCGGCCACGTTTATGTGGCAAGGAGCGGGGAAGGTACGTTCATGTAACGGGGGCGATCCATAGCGCGTAGTTCTTCTGAGCCTCCGATACAAATCGGGGGCTCTTGGTTTTTAGGGGAGTATTTCAGGGATGGCAGATAGGAGGCGGCGTTGTCTAACGGCCAGGGTCTAAGGAATAAGGCGCGGACGTTTCAAGGCTCGGAGACACGAGATCCCGCGGCTTCGCTCGGGATTTCGGCTGCGGCTTCCCGCTGCACGGCGAAGTCGAAGACTGGATCACGAAAAACCACCCTTCACTGAAAATATGAGAGTTCGAACGCGCCCGGAACGACAGCGGCGACGGCCCCAGTTGTTGGATACCGCACGACATGCCCGTAGGAACTGCAGGAAACTGATCACCGCGTGGGGTATTCGTGCTCTGCGCGGGAAAGGCGAAGCTCTTCACATCTTCGAGCGATGGCAAAACAATCATCACTAAGGTTTCGGAGGCTGGGGATGTCTTGGGTCTGAACGCGACCATCTCCAACCGGCCTTACGAGGTAACGGCCGAGATGATGGAGCCGGGCCAGGCTAATTTCATCCCGCGACGCACTTCTGCAATTCCTGCGCGAATGCTCGCCGGTGATCTAAATCACAAGAGGACTATCGTCACAGACCAAAGCGACCTAAATTAGGGAAAATCGCCGCATCCGAGATTGTCTTGACCCGCCATGAGAGTAATCCCGTGCCGCAACAGACCTCGGGGCACTAGCTTTACCCTGCTACAATGCGTAGCTTCCTGGTTTCGAATATTGCGGTCTCTGTCCTGGTCTGAAAAGGAGCTCCGATGAAGCATCGCGCGACATCATTCTTCAGCGTACTGTTCTTATGCGGCCTGGTCCTGAGCATCTCTTCGCTGGCGCAAAAGAAGCCCAAGAATGCCGAACCAGCCGCGGCAGGAAAGCCCGACCTTGGGGACTTCGACAACTTCGTCGATCAGACGCTCAAAGACTGGAAAGTGCCTGGTGTCGCCGTGGCTGTGGTTCAAGGAGACAAAGTAATCCTGCTGAAAGGGTATGGTTATCGCGATATCGAGAAGCAGTTGCCGGTTACACCCGATACGCTGTTTGCCATCGGCTCGATTACGAAATCATTTACGGTGACCACTCTGGGCATGGAGATGGACGAAGGAAAAGTCGATTGGGACAAGCCGGTGCGCGACTATCTCCCGACGTTTAAGATGTACGATCCCGTGCTCACTGAGCAGATGACGATTCGCGATCTGATCACTCATCGCTCCGGCCTTCCCCGTCACGATATGGTGTGGTACAGCTCGGATTTCCCGCGGGAGGAGATCATTCGCCGGCTGCAGTATCTGGAGCCGAACAAGCCGCTGCGCAGCACTTTCCAGTACAACAACCTGATGTTCATGACGGCGGGCTATATTGCGGGCCTGCTCAATGGCAAGAGCTGGGAGGACACGATCCGCGAGCGTATTTTTACTCCTTTGGGAATGAACGGCACGAATTTCTCTCTGAAAGACTCGCAGGGCTCCCCCGACTTTGCCTTGCCTTATCGCAAGGGCAACGACGTGAAGGCGGATGTGAAGCGCATGCCCTTTGACGAACAATGTCCTGACCGGTGCGCGATTGGGCCGGCGGGCGAGATCAACAGCTCCGTAGCGGATATGAGCCGGTATGTGCTGTTCCATCTTAATAAAGGCAAGCGGGCAGGGAAGGCGCTGCTGTCGGAGAACAACGCCATCCAAATGCGAACGCCGCAGATGGTTCTGCAGGGCACACCCGACTACCAGGAAGAAAGCGAGAACAGCTACGGTATGGGATTTTTCGTCTCCCAGTACCGTGGACACAAGCGAGTGGAACACGGCGGCAATCTGGATGGCTTCAGTGCCGAACTCGCCTTCCTTCCGAACGATGGAATCGGCGTTATTGTGTTGACCAATCTCGATGGGACTGGCCTGCCCAGTGCCATTGCGTACAACGTCCTGGATCGCCTGCTTGGTCTCGACCAGGTGCCCTGGAGCAAGCGCTATTTACAGCAGGAGATCAAAGGCAGGGAATCGGAGCAGGAGGCAAAGAACAAAGGCTACGTGCCCCACAAGACGGACACGCATCCGTCGCACGATCTGAAAGATTACGTGGGCGACTACGGGCATCCGGGCTACGGCGTTGTGTCCGTCATGGCCGATGGTGCCGGCTTCAAGTTGAAGATCAACAAGATTACAGAGTCAGTCGGGCATCTTCACTACGACGTTTTCCAGGTTCCCGATGCACCCTTTGATCCGTTTGCCAAGCTGAAGGTCTCATTCTTCTCCGATGCGAATGGTGACATCTCGACTTTGGCATTGCCGCTGGAGACCAACGTGAAGGATATCGTGTTCACGCGCCTGCCCGACAAGCAACTAACGGAGAGAAGTTTCATCGAAGCCTTCACCGGCCAGTATGAAATTCCTGGCAGCCCGACGCCACTGACAATTTCGCTGCGGGGCGACCACACCCTGATTCTAAGCAACCCGGGCGCGCCGGATCTTGAGCTGCTTCCCAGGCGCGGCACGGCCTTTGACGTGAAAGATCAAAGCGGTGTGACTATCGAATTCAAACGGGACGCAAACGGCAAGATCGCCGAGGCCGTTCTCAACGACAACGGAACCGCCATCGTGTTGAAGAGAAAATAAGAGACAAGAGATACCCGCTCCTTCGCAAAGGGCACCGAGCAACGACGTTAGCTGAACCGAGATCATGAAGCTTTGTGGTGTGGTTCACGGCACAGAGCGGCGCCTCCCGCGATGCCCGCATCGGAACCGTAGTGGGCCGTCACGAGCGGGATTTCGAGGCAATGCGGATTCACACACCAACTCGGCAGCCCATCGAGTATTTCCGCCAAGAAAGGCTGCAGCAGGGAAGCTACGCCACCGCCGACGATCATTACGTCGGGTTCAAGCAAATCCACAATACTTCCGAGCCAAACGGTGAGGAACATTGCGGTCTCCTGCAGAAGCTCCTTGGCCAGCGTATCGCCGGCAACATAAGCTCGACCGACCATCTCACCGGTAATTCGAGTGAGGTGGCCACCGGCTAGATCCAGGATGGCTGAGTGGCGGCCCGCAGCGATTTGTTCGGAAGCTCGCCGGGCAATTGCGGTGCCGGACGCCAGAATCTCGATGCACCCCAGCTTGCCGCAGTTGCAGCGCGGTCCGCGGTAGTCGATGGTGATATGTCCGCCCTCGGCCGCTGCGCCGGTGCGGCCGTGATAGATGCGGCCATCGAACACAATTCCGGTCCCGATTCCTGTACCGATCGTTGCGCAAAAGACGTTTCGATAGCCACGGCCAGCGCCCCACAAAGCTTCCGCCAAGGCTGCGGCGTTGCCGTCATTGTCGACACGAACCGGGAGGCGATACGCTTTCGATATTTCGGCGGCCAGCGGAAAATTGCGCCAGCCCGGAAGATTCGGAGGATTAATCACCACACCGGTGCGCGGATCGAGTGGACCGGGAGCGCAGATCCCAATGCCGGCGACTAAACCATTCAACTCTGGATCAAGACTAGCCGCGGCGCGGACCGAATCAATTGCCGAGGTTACTGCACCCAGACCTGCCGCTGCATCGGCTGCGACCATCGGGACTCGCGTTTGATGAGTGATTTCGCCGCTGGAGTTCACTAGGCCCGCGGCCACTTTCGTGCCGCCGACGTCCACGCCGATAGAGTATTGTTCTGTCATTCACACCGCGCCCCCGCGGAGAATCCGCGCTATGCAGTCATGTCCATTGACCGTTTCCAATATACGGGACAAGGTAAGAGGTTGAACATCAGCAACGAAAGGGTGATCGACGCCTCTCACGAGATATGATTGAGGCACGCTATGTCGAATGTGTTTCCGTCCGCTAAGGATCAGGCGCTGATTCAAATTGTAGACTCTGCCTTAGCCGAGGCAACGCGGCGCAGCGGCGAGTGGCTGGTCTGCCGCCGAGGGTGCACTCAGTGCTGCATCGGAGCGTTTCCTATAAACCAACTTGACACTGCGCGTTTGCGGCGAGGGCTTTCGGATCTCGCAATGCGCGAGCCCGAGCGGGCTGAGCGCGTGCGCGAACGCGCACGTGAAGCGGCGGCTCGATTGTCGCGAGAGTTTCCAGGCGATCCCGCGACCGGTATTTTGGATGAAGGGGACGATGCCGTGGAACGGTTTTCCGGCTTCGCGAACGATGAACCGTGTCCGGTGCTCGATCCGGAAACAGGGAACTGCGAACTCTACGAATCACGTCCCATGACTTGTCGAGTATTTGGACCGCCGGTCCGCTCCGAGGATGGATTAGGGGTGTGCGAACTCTGCTACCAGGGCGCTTCGGACGAAGAGATTGCCGCTTGCGAGATGAAGCCTGACCCGGACGATTTAGAAGCAGCCTTGCTGAAAACGATCGAAGACGGCACCGGAGTTCGGGGAAACACGATCATTGCTTTTTGCTTATCTTGAGCACTCACCGTGCAAAGAGAAGATCAGGTTTTCTTTTTCTCCAACTCGGCCCAGCGTGCGTAAAGCGTATCCACCTTATCCTGAGCGTCTTCCATCTCGGCGTGGGCAGTCACCAGGCGTGGACCGTCGCTGACAATCTCCGGATCTTCAAGCTGGGTCCGCTTGGCCTGTAGTATCAGCTCGGCCTGGGCAACGCGTTGCTCAATCGTGTCATATTCTCGTGCCTCCAGGTACGACAGCTTCTTTTTTCCCGGCGCCTGACGGCCACTCTCAGAAACCGCGGCGCGAGTCGGAAGATACGCGTCTTTCCGGGCATCGCTTCTCGCGGTCTGTTTGCCTTCTTCCAGCCATGACTCCCACTGCGAGTAGTCAGCGAAAAGCCCTGCGTTCCCTTGGCCATCGAGGCCGAGAACCATGGTCGAGACGCGGTCCAGCATGTAGCGATCATGCGTTACCAGGACGAGGGAGCCGAGAAACTCCAGCAGGCTTTCTTCGAGTATGTCCAGCGTCGGAATGTCAAGATCGTTGGTAGGTTCGTCGAGCAGCAGAACGTCGGCGGGTTGCAGCATGAGTTGAGCGATCAGCACTCGGGCGCGTTCGCCGCCGGAAAGCCGCCCCACGGGTTGATTCAATTGCTCGCCCGCGAACAGGAACTTGGCCGCCCATGCGGCCACATGGATGAGGCGATCTTGATACACCACGGAATCGCCCTCGGGAGCCAGAGCACGGCGCAGGGTCACATCGGGATCGAGCTCGCGAGTTTGGTCGAAATACACGATGCGCAACCATTCAGCACGGCGGATTCCTCCACTGGTAGGAGTTGATTCTCCGCGCAACAGCCGCAGCAAACTGGTCTTGCCACTGCCGTTCGGACCCACCAGCCCTACTCGCATTCCCGCAGTGATCACGAAGTTGAGTCCGGTGAACAGCGTTCGACCTCCAATCTCGCAAGAGACGTCTTCCAATTCAATCAGCCGCTTGGTCTTTCGATCGGTGGCCGAAAAGTCGATCAGTGGCGTTCCACTCCGGCTTCGGGCATTCAGGTCGGCGAGTTCACTCATTAACTCGCCCGCCTTGTCGATGCGGGCCTTGGATTTTCTGGTCCGTGCTTTGGCCCCGCGACGCAGCCACTCGATTTCTCTGTGGACCAGATTCTCCAGCGCTTCCTGCCGCTTCGACTGGGCGTGCAGGAATTCTTCTTTCTTCTCCAGGAACCGGCTGTAGCTACCGGACACACGCAGCAACCCGTCCGGATACGTCCGATTTAGCTCTGCCATTTCGGTAGCGACGTTCTCAAGAAAGTAGCGATCATGACTGACCACCACGCAGGCGAAATCTGCCGCAGCCAGCAAGGCTTCCAGCCACTCGATTCCCGCCAAGTCGAGATGATTTGTAGGTTCATCCAGCAGCAGGATGTCCGGCGCCTGAACGAGAGCCTCCACGATTGCGAGCCGCTTCTGCCAGCCGCCCGACAAAGCGGACGCCTCTGCATCAAGATCTTCGAAGCCCGCCCGGCCCAGAGTTTCTGCGAAGCGGGTGCCGCGTTCGGATGCTGGCACGGTGGCGCGTTCCATCGCGCTCTGCGCAACGGACCGAACCGTTGCTCCCGGTTTGAAGGTCGAGTCCTGCTCCACATAACTGAGTCGGATCCTTTTTCGGACGGCGATTTCGCCGCTGTCAGGACTCACGTCGCCTGCCAGAATCCGCAGCAGCGTGGACTTGCCGGACCCGTTTGGGCCGATCAGCCCGATGCGATCGCCCTCCGAAACCGTAAAGCGGATGTTCTGGAAGAGCGGAGTGGCTCCGAAGGCCTTCGAAATTTCCTGCGCATTAATGATCGGCGGCAACGGCGTGGACTCTCCTTGATGCCCAAATTCAGGTTATCAGGAAGAGGTGTTAAGCAGGGATACTCGCCCTAACTCATGGTCACCACGGCCGGCGTATTGTGATAATCTTCGGCTCTCAATGAATTGCTTTCAGATGAGGTGCGTAAACGTGCCAAGAAGCGCAGCCGTTGTTTGTTCGGGGATCGCTCTGACGGCGATGCTCGGTCTGGCGGGATGCGGCAGTGGTAGTAGCGGCACGCCTCCACCTCCCCCGGTGCCGGGCATCACGATTTTGTCGCCCGCATCGAGCGCCGTGGGCACCGCAGTAACGATCACCGGCACGAACTTTGGTGCGACCCAGGGTACGAGCACGGTGACCTTCAACGGAACGGCGGCCACGCCCACTAGTTGGAGTGCGACGTCAATTGTGGTCCCGGTTCCCGCGGGAGCGACCACGGGTAATGTCGTGGTTACAGTAAATGGCGTAGCTAGCGCCGGAGCAGCGTTCACAGTGCTACCAACGCCCAGCATCGGCAGTGTATTGCCGGCCTCGGCCGCGGTGGGCGCTCCGGTGACGATCACGGGCACGAACTTTGGCGCCACCCAGGGCACGAGCACGGTGACGTTCAACGGCGTGACCGCAGCGCCCACAAGTTGGAGCGCGACGTCGATTGTGGCTGCGGTTCCCACGGGAGCGACCACGGGCAATGTCGTGGTAACGGTAAATGGCGTGGCGAGTGCGGGAGCAACGTTCACAGTGATACCAACGCCCAACATCGGCAGCTTGTTGCCGGCCTCGGCGGCAGTCGGCGCTCCGGTGACCATTACGGGCGCGAACTTCGGTGCTGCTCAGGGCACGAGCACGGTCACGTTCAATGGCGTGACTGCAACGCCCACAACTTGGAGTGCGACCTCGATTGTCGCTCCCGTGCCGCCGGGTCCCACCACTGGTAGCGTGGTAGTGACGGTGAATGGTTTGGCTAGCGCGGGAGCTGCGTTCACCGCGGTGCCTGTGAGCATTTCCCCGCGCGCAGCGGCAGTGGTGGTCACTACTCAGACGCAACAGTTCAGCGCCTGGGTCACTAGCAATGCCAGTGTCACCTGGAGCGTCGATGGTGTAGCGGGCGGCAATGGCACAGTCGGGCAAATCAACACGAGTGGACTTTATACACCACCTTCGAGCGCGGGCATACATACCGTTACCGCGACCAGCGTGGCTAATCCTGCGGAGTCGGCGACTGCCAGCGTTGCTGTCACGGATCTGGCCGGCGTGTTCACCTACCACAACAACTTGTCGCGCGACGGCACGAACACCCAGGAGTACGCGCTGACAACCTCCGGCGTGAATACCGGCAGCTTTGGGAAACTGTTTTCCTGTCTGGTGGATGGCGCTACGTACACGCAGCCGCTCTGGGTTCCAGCCTTGAATATTAATGGCGGCATTCATAACGTTCTTCTCGTGGCTACGGAGCACGACAGCGTCTTTGCCTTCGATGGAGATGCGAATCCATGTGTGCAATATTGGCAAGTCAATCTCCTGGACGCGCTTCATGGGGGCACTGCCGGTGAAGGACCGGTGCCCTGGCAGATCGGAAGTGTCTACCAGGTCGGCTACGGTTATGGGGACATCCAGCCGGAGGTCGGGGTCACCGGTACGCCGGTCATCGATCCGACGAGCAGCACGATTTATCTCGTAAGCAAGTCGGAGAACACAGCAACCACTACGTTCTACCAACGGCTGCACGCCCTTGACTTGGCTACAGGGAAAGAGAAATTCAACGCGCCAGTGCTCATAGCGGCGTCTGTGCCGGGAATCGGCGACGGCTCCTCCAACGGCATACTGGATTTCGACCCGCAAAACCAAAATCAGAGATCAGGGTTGGCCCTGGCTGGCGGGGTGGTCTATTTGTCGTGGGCGGCGCATGAAGACAAGACGCCCTATCACGGCTGGTTAATCGGCTATAGCGCTGCTAATGTGCAGACGCAAGTCAGCGTGTATAACACCACGCCGAACGGGGGCCTGGGTGGCATTTGGGCGGGAGGCGGCGCTCCGGCAGTGGACAGCGGCGGCGCGGTCTATGTCACAACCGGCAACGGCGTGTTCGACGCCAACACCACAACCCCGCCCAATACTGATTTCGGCGACAGCATCTTGCGGCTTGATCCCTCGGCTGGCTTCACCTTAGCCGGCTGGTTCACTCCTGACGATCAGCAGATTCTGTCGAACAATGATACTGACCTCGGCTCCGGCGCGGTGGTTCTGTTGCCCGACCAAACCGGGCCAGTGCCGCACCCGCACCTTCTAGCCGAATTGGGCAAGGAGGGCGTCGTTTATTTGATTGACCGCGACAATATGGGACACTTCCAGGCGAATAACAACAACCAGATTGTTCAAAGTTTCAGTAGCGGTTCCGGCCTCTGGGGAACCCCAGCCTTTTGGCAGAACGGACTTTATTTTGCGGGAGCCGGGGATAACCTGAAACAGTTCACATTCAATCCATCCGCGCAGCAGTTCACTTCGGTGGCTGCTTCCCAGTCGACGCAGTTTTTCAATTACCCGGGCGCTTCGCCCTCGGTTTCTTCGCAGGGTGCATCGAACGGCATTGTCTGGGCCATCGAAGCCAGCCAATATGGTCCGCCAGCGCCAGGTGCGGGCCCCGCCGTCTTGCATGCGTACGACGCGGGAAATCTGATGATTGAGTACTGGAACGGCTCGATGGCGGCCGACAACCGTGACCAGGCGGGCGTCGCGGTGAAGTTCGTTCCGCCCACCATCGCCAATGGCAAAGTGTACGTGAGCACGCGCACCGAGGTGGACGTCTATGGGCTGTTCCCATGACGACGGTTGCGGTGAGGTTCCGTAGGGTCAGTTCGCTTTTGGAATCTGGCAATCTGCACTAAAGGCGTGAGACCGAATGTTTGGCTTTCTGGTTGCGACTAGAATAGTGCGCGATTTGTATTTCCAACAGCAGGGACGCCGACAGCAATGGAAGACAGTGATCGGGATCGCTCTTTCCACGACGAGCAGCGGCCAGAACTGAGAGCACGCCCACGCGTCAAGGTGAAGGCTCCGGTTGAGTTGTTTGCCCCGGGCAGCGATGTTCCACTTCGTGGCGCGACCTCCGACCTCAGCGAAACCGGCTGCTATATCGAATCGATCTTCCCGTTTCCTATCGGGACAACGCTTGAGATGAGCCTTCAGGTCGGAGCCACGGTACTGGCGCTGGGCGCAGTTGTCACCTGTGATCCGCAGGTGGGGAATGGGATCAAGTTCACTAAAATGCTGCCCGAGGATCACGAGCAACTACGGGCATATCTGGAGGCGGCGCAGCAGACTAAGGACCGAGCATAGCCAGGGAATGGTCATTTCCGTGGTCCGGCCGTCCAGGTATCGGAATGCGAAGCTCTTGTCAGTCCGCTGCCGATGCCTTCCCTCCGGTTTCGTCCCAGATGCGATTACCGTGGGTCTCTCGCAGCAGCAGGCTCCCCACAATGAAGGTCACGCCCGCGACCGCCATCGGGTAATAAAGTCCAGCGTAGATGTTGCCGGTGGCCGCAACGGACAAGAGGCCGATCAGCGGCAGCAGTCCGCCAAACACACCGTTCCCGATGTGATAGGGCAGGGAAAGCGACGTGTATCGAATCTTCGCCGGGAACGCCTCAATCAGATAGGCGGCGATAGGACCGTAAACCAGGCACACGAAGAGAACCTGCACGAACACCAGCGCCACTAACAAGGGGACGTTCGGAGCAGGGGCCTCTTTGGCAGCAACCCGTGCGCCGGTCGCATCCGTGGTCATGGCCGTGAGCTTGGGCTGGCCCGTTACTCTGTCGCGGACGGATTGCACTGTGACAACATTATTCCCGGCAGCCCCTTCCATCGCCTTGTAGATCGGGATGTAGAAAAGAACCCCGAGCAGGCAACCGGCCATCATCAGCTTCTTCCGTCCGATTCGGTCAGAGAGTGCGCCCACCACCGTGAAGAACGGCATCCCCAGCAGCAGAGCGATCGCGACGATGATGTTGGCGGTCTTGACGTTCACTTTCAGAATGGTCTGCATGTAGAACAAGGCGTAAAACTGTCCCGTATACCAGACCACTCCTTGCCCCGCCGTCGCTCCGAAAAGGGAAATCAAGACGAGCTTTAGGTTCGACCATTTGGTGAAGGCATCCTTCAGCGGTTGTGCGGAAGTCATTCCCGTACTCTTGAGCTGAGCAAAAATTGGGGACTCCTTCATCTTCAAGCGGATATAGAGCGAGATCATCACCAGGATGATGGAGATGAGGAATGGAATGCGCCAGCCGTAAGCTGCGAAGTCTTCCTTGGACATCGAGTTTTGCGTAACTAGAATCACGATGAGCGAGACGAAAAGGCCCAGCGTGGCCGTGATCTGGATGAAGCTGGTGTAAAAGCCGCGCTTGTTATCGGGGACGTGTTCGCCAACGTACACGGCAGCGCCGCCATACTCTCCGCCTAGTGCCAATCCCTGCAAGACGCGGATCAATAGCAGCACGATTGGGGCGAACCAGCCCGCCGTTGCGTACGAGGGCAGCAGGCCGATGAGAAACGTGGAAAAGCCCATGATGGAGAGCGTTACGAGAAAAGCGTACTTACGCCCGACCAGGTCGCCGATGCGGCCGAAGAACAATGCGCCGAAAGGCCGCACCAGGAAGCCGACCGCGAAGGTCGCAAGATAAGCGATGTAGGCGAACGTGTCATTGCCCGGTGGATAAAACTTCAGCGCCAGTACGGCCGTCAGGCTGCCAAAAATGTAGAAGTCGTACCACTCGATCATGGTGCCGACAGACGAGGCCATAATCACACGCCAGATGCTGTACTCCGCCTTGCCAGTTCCCGCCACTTGCGCAGCATTCGCCATAGTTTTCTCCACGTTCATCCCGTAACTGGTTTCCGACCTGAAGACTTGTAGGGCCTTAGAAACGCCAGGGTGCTGCAAAACCCGCAGCCGATCCTGCCAGCCCGGTCGTGCGCATACTACACTGATCATTGAATCCAGCACAACCACTTCGCTGGGTTGCAGCACACGCTACAATGTCGGGCATAGGCTGGCACCCTGGCAGTCGCCGGCGATGTTGAGCCGTCCACGCCGCAGAAGGTCGCTGCCGAACTGAAGGATCATCTAAGCACATGCCACCCGAGAAGCACGCTCCGACTCAGGAACAGCGCCTTGTCCGCATGGGACTGGGGCTTGCCCGCTGGAGTGAACGATGGTTCCCCGATCCACTGATTTTTGCGCTGTTGGGGATTGTTGTGGTCTTCGTCGCTGGCCTTTTGCTTCATCAGAGTCCAACTAAGCTAGCCGTCCAGGGCGGAAAGAACTTCTGGGCCCTGGTGCCATTCACCATGCAGATGGTGATGATCATCGTCGGCGGATATGTTGTCGCCTCGACGCCCATCGTTTATCGCGCCATTTGCGCTTTAGCCGGGATTCCCAAGACGCCGCGAGGAGCAGTTGCGTTGATTGCGCTTTTCTCGATGCTGACCTCGCTGATCTCCTGGGGCCTCAGCCTGATTTTCAGTGGACTCTTTGTTCGCGAACTGGCTCATCGCGTCAAGGGAATGGACTACCGCGCCGCCGGCGCAGCTGCGTATCTCGGGCTGGGTGCAGTCTGGGCGATGGGATTGTCTTCTTCTGCTGCCATGCTGATGGCGACCAAGTCGGCCATGCCGCCCACACTGTTCAGCATTAGTGGTCTAATCCCGCTCACTCAAACGCTCTTCCTATGGCAAAGTATCGCAACCACGGTCATTCTGATTGTACTGTCCGTGTTAATCGCGTATTTGTCCACGCCGTCGCCGGAGAATGCTAGAACTGCTGAATCCTACGGAATCCACTACGAACCGATTCGCTCCAGTCTGGAGGTCAGAAGCAAACCTGGAGAGTGGCTGGAATGCAGTCCGCTTCTTACGGTTCTGGTTGCTGCGCTACTATTCTGGTACTTGATCGACGTCTTTCGCACATCACCGCAGGGCGCACTGGCAGCCCTCGACCTTAATACTTACAATCTGATGTTCATCACGGTTGGACTTTTGTTGCATTGGCGCCCGAAGCGTTTCATGCGGGCGGTGTCGGAGTGCATTCCAGCCACTGGCGGCGTGCTGATCCAGTTCCCGTTTTACGCCGTAATCTTCGGAATGATTGTTGGAACCGGCATCGCAGATGCGCTGGCGAAGCTTTTCGTTTCCATCAGCACCCACAATACTTATCCGTTGCTGGTGGCAATGTACTCGGCGGTGCTCGGAGTTTTCATTCCCTCCGGCGGCAGCAAGTGGGTCATCGAAGCGCCCTACGTTTTGCAGGCAGCGAATCTACACCAGGTACATCTCGGCTGGGTCGTGCAGATCTACAACGCGTCGGAAGCGCTGCCGAATCTGGTTAATCCTTTTTGGATGCTGCCGCTGCTGGGAATCCTGAAATTGAAGGCCCGGGACATTGTGGGATATGGTGTGCTGCAGTTGATGGTTCACATCCCGGTGGTGTTCTTCCTGTGCTGGTTGTTTGCCCGCTACATTCCTTACTTGCCGCCCATGAAATGAGGCGTGCAAAACAGAAGCCGAAGTGCAAAGGGGTTTCTCACACTGGAAACCATGAGATGCGCTAACGACTGACCGGGGCGGGTGGGACGAGCGTCGGACGCTCTGAACGAGAGAAAGAGAGCAGCATGGCGAGGATTGAGCCAATGCCCAGGCCCGCCATAAGGAAGGTGACCGCGGTCGGAATGTCGTATTGAGGTCGGGATTGCATATCAACTCCTCGCTGTGCACGCACTTCTTTGGGCAGTAGTTCCTGATCCGTTCAACGCGCGCGGAAGGTTGGATCGCAAAATCCTCCGCGCACATGAGGCTCAATCAGGCGGCACCTGCCATCTCACGGAAGCGGCTCGATGCCATCCACTTGGATGGTGTTACGGTTCATGTCCAGCTTGCCGGTCACTTTCACCTGCTTGCCTAAGTAGGACTTAGCTTTGGATTGCTCGCTGAGTTTATAACTGACTTTTGTCACCGGATCCTTAAGCACGAGTTCTCCGTTTTCCTTCACGATGCGACCGCTGAAGGTTTTAGCTTCCTGTGTCGTGGCATCGCCAGAGGCGGGCATCTGAGCCTCGTTCCGCTCCTGTTGTTGAGCGGCGGCCGGGTCCATCTGATGAGGAGTCGCGGGTGCGGGGTCTTGATCTGCCTGTTGCGCGTGCGTTGATGGCACAAAAGCCAGAGTTAAAACAGTGACAGCTGTGGCCAGAGAGAAGTGCAGTAGAAAGCTCTTCATGGTGAAAATCTCCTAAAGTCGCATTGTCCTCTGGTGGATGCTGCAACAGGCTTGCCATTCCCCAAACGGCATGCAGTCGCTTGCAAATAAGCACTTTAGCCAGGTGGGCGTCGGCGCGGTATGGGAAATTTCCCCAGAGAGCCAAGAAATTCTTGCCGAAGCCGTCAAATCCGTCGTACCGAAAGCATCCCCGATATATCCCAGTTCGGAAAGGGACGGGATTGTGGAACAAACCTTATCAGATTCTTTCGGAATCTACATGATTTACCCGAGTTTCAAGGATCGGTGAAATGTATATGGTTCGAGATGACCGGCCGATATCTTCTTCTACCTTCTCTTGCGAGTGTTGCGAGCTTATATCGCCGACGTGGAGCAATCGCCATGGCAGTAAACGCTGCAGCCGCATACGGACTTTATTCGCAGGATGTCGTCTTGACTGACATCGTGCGCAATCTTAACCAGGCCGGCTTCGAAAACGAAGATATCTGCATGATGCTTTCGCCAGCTCATCCCATTGCGTCGATTGTCCGGGATGCGAGCTTGTTTAATACTGAAAGGGAAAGCAGCGCGGTGACCGCCGGGCTGATTGGCTGGCTCTCGGAATTTGGCGCGGTGCTGATCCCCACCGTAGGCTTCTTCATCCGGTCACAGGCGTTTTTCCACGCTCTCATGGTGTCACGGGAAGCCCCGGCTCTCTGTGGCAATGCGAAAACATTAGTCGGACTTGGTTTTTCGGCCGAAGAGGCCGACCGGTTTGAGGATCGACTCGGCGATCTTGGAGTCCTGGTGTACGTCTCTTGCGCGGAGGGCGCCAAAACCCTCTGGGCACGGGAGGTACTACGGCATACCGGAGCCCAAGAGGCGGCTACCCTTGAAGAGAGAATCGAGGCAAGAATGCCGTTAGAGCCGCCACGGCTTGAGCTAAGGCACCCCAAGCATCGACAGTCGTTAGAGTAGTGGGTGCAGCATCTCTGCTATTTGCCGGATATGTCTTCCTCGCGGCCCTTCCAGACCTGCGACGCTACATTAAGATCATCACAATGTAAGAAGTGTCGCGTGTGACTCTACAGCCCCGGCAGGCGCCAACTAAAGCATTCAGGGTATGGAAAGCGCGTATAAGCGACCGCCATGCTTTTGAGAGCCGAGACTGGTAGTCCGACCTTCCCATCCGCGCAACCCGCAGCAGTATAGCGGTATCGGGCAAACGAAGGATGCTTGGGCAAGAGGAAACACATGCTTACCAATTTCTCCATTCGGTCACTGGCGCTTCGTTCGCTTGGCCTGGCGCTGGTAATGCTGGCTCTGTCGACGGCGTCTCCGGCGCAGTTCAGAGTAGCGATCACATTCGGACCGCCGGCACTGCCGGTATATGAGCAACCCATTTGTCCGGGCGAGGGCTATATCTGGACGCCAGGGTACTGGTATTGGGATGACGACGGCGAGGATTACTACTGGGTCCCGGGCACGTGGGTGCTCGCCCCGGAAGTCGGTTTCCTCTGGACCCCCGGCTGGTGGGGTTGGGGTGGAGATGTATTCGTCTTCCACGAGGGATTCTGGGGGCCGGAAGTAGGTTTTTATGGCGGGGTCGTTTACGGATTCGGCTATTTCGGTGAAGGCTACGAAGGTGGACGTTGGGAGAATGGACGCTTTTTTTACAACCGCACGGTGAACAACGTGGACGTCACCATTATTCACAACGTTTACAACACGACGGTGGTCAACAACACCACGATAAACCGTGTCAGCTACAACGGGGGCAACGGTGGAATCAACAGGAGTCCTTCACCGCGAGAGCAGGCAGCGGAGCGACAGAGACATCTGCCGCCGGTGCCGGTTCAAAGTCAGCATGTCCAGGCTGCCCGTAGCAACCGGGACCTACATGCTTCGGTGAACCAGGGCAAGCCGCCGATCGCAGCTACTCCCCGGCCAGGTGCGCTGAACGACCGCGGAGTGGTGAGGGCCAGGGAGGCTGGAGCGCCCTACCATCCGCCTGCCAATCGCGGGGCGGCGGGACGACCGGGCAACCAGCCGGCTGCCCGCCCGGAAAACGGACGTGCAGAAAATAATCGTCCAGCAAACAACGGTTCGCGCCCGGGCAACATAGTGCATCCCAAAGATATTCCGCCTGCGGAGCATCGTCCGGCGCCAAACACGGGCAATGCCAAGGTGGATCAGAAATACCAGAAACAGCAAGAAAAAATGTATGCTCAGCAGGATAGGGAACGGCAGAAACTCCAGCAAAAGCAGGATCAGGAACACCAGCGGTACACGCAACGAAGCGTCCCTGAAGCGAGGACGCAACAACTGGAACAGAGGCACCAGCAGCAGACTCAACAGTTGCAGCAAAAACACGAAGCGCAGCAGCAGCGGATGCAGCAAAGACAGCCGCCCCCGCGGCAAACTGAGTCGAAGCCTCCGAAAGGAAAGTAGTTTTCGAGGACGGCAGGCGGAGCGTCCGCGAACCCAGCGGACGCTCCGCTTTCGATTGCTGGATCCGAAGTGTCGGGGTTAACTTGTTATGCATTCCAACTTTGCCAAATTTTGGGAATCCGCTGACCACATGGTGGATGGTTTCATCACCCGGCTTCCCGCATTGATACTGGGCATTGTCGTCTTCCTCATGTTTTACGTACTCAGCATTCTGGTGAGCCGCGTAATCCACAGCGCTACCCGCAGATACCGTCCCAACCTCGGCGTTGTATTCGCGCGCCTCACTGGAGCGGCAACGATTTTGCTCGGCTTCCTGGTTGCCTTCTCTGTCGTGGCCCCTTCTTTTCAGGCATCCGAGCTGATAAAGGTCCTGGGCATCGGTGGCGTAGCCATCGGGTTCGCTTTTCAAAACATATTGCAGAATTTTCTAGCGGGCTTATTGTTGCTCTGGGCTGAACCCTTTCGGATCGGCGACGAGATTAAGCTCGACAATTACGAAGGCTCGGTGGAAGAGATTCAAACCCGGGCAACATTCATCAAGACCTATGACGGAAGAAGAGTTGTAATCCCGAACGCTGATTTGTTCACGCACGCGGTCACGGTCAACACGGCGCTCGACATTCGCCGGTGGGAATATGATTTGAACCTGAAAGGCATACAGAACCTGGACGAAGTCAGGTCTCTCGTGCGCAACACCGTGAGTAAAGTGCCGGGCATTCTCGCGGACCCTGCTCCCGAAGCTCTCGTACTGGACTTAAGCGATGTGGATTCGAATGCCGTCAAGCTGCGAGTCTTGTGGTGGACGAAAGCTCCCCGCCAGCATGAGATGCTCACCTCCTACGACAGAGTCTTGACTGCAATCAGGCAAACCCTGAGCCGCAGTACAGTCGACCGAAGTCGGGCCGCATAGTGCGGTGGCGAAAAGAAAACCTTACGTTGCCAAACCCCCAGAAAGTGGCGTCAATTGTTCCGAATGTCCAGCAGGTAGTGAATGACCTGCAGGTAAAGGATCAGAAAGCAAGCTCGATGCGATAAGGAATGGCAACTCCGCATCTGGCGGTGTATGGCGTGCTACCAGATTGTTCGCAGCCGGCTACGGCATCCCCCGGATGGGGTGATCTGGCTCTTCGGGGAATACTGAGTATGGATAATCCCCGGACCGGCGAGGTGCGAGGGATCAACAAACAAATTAGTTTCGGGGGATTTCCGATGTCTGCAAGAAAACATACATTGCTCTCGCTGCTTTTGCTTTGTGCCACCTGGGCGGTAGCGCAAAGTGCGCCTTCTGGCGGAGCACCGCCCGCTGGCAGTTCAGCATCAGCAGGACAGGCCCAGGCGCCGGCTACTACAACGCCAGGGGCGCCGCCGACGAGTACTCCCGTGGCGCCCCCGACGGGCTCGGTTAAACCGCCAACTTCGCCGTCCAGCGTTCCGGGCTCGAACTCGCCCAACCCGCCTACGCCGGGAAGTACCACGCAGCCTTCAAACGTTAACCCAAACACCGCGGCCACTCCCGGAACGACCCCTAGCGGGTCCCCATGCGGAACATTGCCGGGAACGCCGGGTGCGCCAAGCGGTTCTACGCCGGACGCCGGATCCACTTCAGGTTCGTCGAATTCTGGCTCGTCGTCCTCGACCTCAGGAGGTAGCCAGGGGAATTCCGCAACGCCAGGAGTTTCGCCGACAGGCCAGCCTTGCCCGCCTACGGCCAGTGGGAGTAATACGCCGAAGTAAGCAATTCGGGGGAAACTCAGTGCTTTCCTTCTGCGGCGGATCCGGTTCTCCGGATCCGCGTTTTTCTGTCAGCGAGACTATCGCTTCTCACTGATAAGTGAAGGTGAGTTGGTCAAGGTAAACCGAGTAAGGATTCTGCTTGCTGTTTCCATCCATCTGATAGTTGATGGTGATGCCCCACCAGTTCGAAGGAGCGCTGCCCGGACTGTAGGTCCAATTGAGAGTATTGGTCACCCCGTTGAGGGTGATGGACTGATACTGGAGTTGATTGCTGGAAGTGCGCGCAACCTTGATTGTCAAGTGATTCCAGGAATTGTTGTTGGGGTAGCAGGGAATACCGGTGGGAATCCAGTGTGAGGTGGCATCGTCCCAGACGTCCCATTCGTGGCCTCCAGCGACGCGGCACTCGTGGCCCCAGATGAAACCCATGCTGCTAAAGAATTGATTCACATCGAATTCGAGGGCTTGGGCGAGGCCGAGGTTGCTGCCGTAAAAGTACACATCGTAGGTGAAGTTGTGGTAAGTGTTCACTTGGTTGTGATTCTTGTCGGGCATGCCCTGCGAAGAGAGGTCGCCGATGAGGTGATTGTTAAAGAGGGCATCCCCGAAAGGGGTTGTTCCGCCGACATAGAAATCGGTGGCTTCTCCACTCATCGAAGGCGACTTGATGTTCTGGGTCAGGGAAAACGTGATTCCATCGCACGGTGAAGGCGAACAGTCGACGTAGCTCGGAGCAGTCTGGCCGTATGCAGACCATCCGCCACTATGCTGGAGGTTAGTGAAGGAGGACCCGGAGGAACCGCCTCCGGTGACAGTCACCGTCACAGGAGTGGAACTGGCGCCGCCGCAATAATCCCATTCCGTTACGGTCGCATTGTAGGTTCCCGCGCTTAGCGTCAGGTTCTGATTGAGGCTGGCTCCATTTCCCACGTACGCCAATTGGTTCGGGGCCGTATAAATCCCCATGGAAGCGACTCCCTTGGAACACGAGGTAGTTGCGGTTGCTGAGAAGTTGACGGGGGAGCCGACGCTGCCACCGGTCGGCGACGTCAAATGCACGCCCGATTGGCTGCTGACCGTGACTGTGACCGCCTTGGTAGCCGCGCCACCGCAGTAGTCCCACTCTTCTACTGTTGTGTTATAGGTTCCAGCACTGAGGTTTAGACTGGTGTTCAAGCTGGATCCGTTCGCTACGTACGCCAAAACGCCCGGCGCCGTGTAGATTCCCATGGAAGCGACTCCGCCCGAACAGGAGGTGGAAGCCGACGCGACGAAGGACACGGACCCCGATACGGTCGCGCCATTCGTGGGACTCGTGACAGTGACACCGGCAAATGCAGCGGGGGCGCAGATAGCCAACAGACACACGATCAGCAGTTGAGACTTCAACATGCGGTGGCTCTCCAATAAGGTTTATTAGCTTCCGACCTGCTGGATTGCGTAACTGCCCTTCCGCGCGAGCGGGCGCAGAGGCAAAAGTGCTCCTGGGTTCAACGCGGCCCGATTCAAGCTCTTGAAATCATCCAGCCAAATGCTAGAATGAAATCCCTTGACGTCGTCCGAAGTTTTTGGAGAATACCAGAAACCCTGTATTCCCAACAAGCCAAAAATATGCTTAACGGACCTCGAAGGTTGTAGAACTGGTACCGTTTCCGGCCGCTTTCCGCAGGGAAGCGGGGCTAATTCCGAGGTATCAAGCCGGACAGAGGCGGTCGTCTTCGGGGAGCGAGGACCAGACCACGCAGACGGATGTGCGCTCGGAATTCTCAACTGGGGCCGAATCATAATTCTGGATGACCCAGGCTCAACCCACTACATGGGCTCCAATTGCCTGGCTCTCTTCTGCTCGGCGCGAGTCGAAATAGTTCATTCCACTGGCGGGTCAACGGTTGCTAGCTTCCTGCTCATGGCGGTGCCCAGACGAAATTCTTGACCTCTTTTTCCCGGGCGATATTCACGATTCCCTTGGCATCGGAACGACGAGGGCCTGTGAGGATGAACACGTTACCTCCCCTTTGTTCCGGCGGACCGAAAGCAAACCATGTCCTTCACCGGGCGGCAAAAGATGAGATTGTTCGCTGCCGCGGTTGCTCACTACCAGAATTGAATGCTCCCCCTAACAGCATTCTTCTACGAGGGATGCCCTAAATGAAGCACTCGTGAGGGAACTCTCTAACGCCGTTCCGGCCGCGTTGCAAGGGCGCACGAACCAACCTGGTTTGGCGACAGCGCATCGAAAGTATCAATGTTGCCGCTGTGCTTTTCTCTCTCCGCCAAAGCAAGTTCGAGAGATGTGCGCTGGCTAACCTTTGAATGGAGAGAAAACAAAAATGAAGCGTTATTTTTGCCTGCTCCTGGGCTCTACGGTTCTGGCTGCTGCGCCGATGTCGATGGCGCAAGGTCACTCGGATCACGTTGAGGTTGGGGCATTCATTGACTATTTTCGCCCCACTGACGCGTCCCCAGGCCACAATTTCGTCGGACTTGGAGGCCGGGCCGCGTTCAATCTTCATTCCAGCGTCCAACTGGAAGCGGAGATGGCATACGATTTTAAGCGGAGCTATACCTCTACCTTCACTGACGGCCAGATTACGGAGCCGGTGAATACGAAATTCCGAACGCTGCACGGTTTCTTCGGGCCTAAGTTCCAGACCGGCTCAGGTCCGTTCCGGATCTTCGTGACGGGCAAGGTTGGCTTCGATAACTTCAGCATCAACAACCAAAATGCGACTGCGGGCTTCGTCAATACTGTCGGCCTCACTAACGGAACGACATTCTTTGCGGTGTATCCGGGCGGAGGGCTCGAGGCTTTTGCCGGGCCGATCGGGGTTCGTGCGGAGGTTGGTGACGACATTTACTTCGATCACGGGGCTCACAACAATCTGAGGGTGACGTTCGGACCGCAGATCCGCTTCTAGATATAGCGAATAATCAGCTGGTGCTTGGGGCCACCAGCTGAATCGCTGTCGCGAGGTCCTCTCGCAGGAGGGGTTAGACTTCCCGCACTTAATGATAGTCAGGGCAAAGCCCAATTCTTATTCTCGGGTGTTTACTGTAGCACCGTCGGGAAAACCTCTCCCTCTTAAACCCTTGTGCCCTTTGCTACATCGAACCCCCGCGCGCATACTGGGTATCAACCCTGATCTGATGACTGCCAGAGATGTTGAATAGGCGATTATGCAAATACTACCGAGCCGCACTTCGAAGAAGCCCGGCCGAAGGCGGCTGTGGGAGCGGATTGGCATCGTAGTTTTCATTTGCCTGGCTGTCGCGGCCGGAATGGTCCGATTCGTGATCGCACGCGCGGAACCCATTCTTCGGGCTCGAGTTATCGAGACTTTGTCGAGTCGCTTCGACAGCAAAGTCGAACTGGAGAGTTTTCATGTTTCCCCGATCGATGGAATTGAGGTTTCTGGGGGCGGCCTCAAGGTCTTCGGAAAGGAAGATCCGAATCCATACGAATCCGGAGTTCAGCCTCTGATCGCCGTCCAGGCATTTCGATTTCGAACTGCATTGCGCAGCCTCTTTCGTTCCCCGATGCATGTAGACACTGTTTATGTGAAGGGGCTGGAACTGAATATCCCGCCCAAGGGAAGTCGCGGGGAAATGACGAGCATGGGTGCCAGAACGCGAAAGATGACGATCTACGTCGATAAGTTTGTTTGCGAAGATACAAAACTCCTGATCAACACCACGAACCCGGACAAGCCGCCGCTGGAATTCGCTATCGCATCGCTGCAGATGAAGGACATCGGGTCCGGTCAACCGCTCCAGTTTAATGCTACCTTGACCAATCCGAAGCCAGTGGGAGACATACAGTCCAACGGTCTGTTTGGACCGTGGCAGCAAGACAGTCCTCGGGACACGCCTGTGCAAGGCGACTACTCCTTCACCCACGCTGACTTGAGTACGATCAAAGGCATCGCGGGAATGCTCTCGTCCACCGGTCAATACACAGGAACTCTGGGTAACATTGCCGTGAGTGGAAGCACCGACACACCGGACTTCCAGATTGCGACCAGTGGACATCCGGTGCCTCTGCACACCGAGTTCCAGGCCATAGTCGACGGCACCAGCGGCGACACATATCTTCGGCCAGTGAAAGCGACGTTCCTGCATTCTTCGTTCACAGCAAACGGCTCGGTGGTCCGCGTTGTCAAACCGAATGGTCATGGTCACCACATAGAACTCGACGTTGTCTTGAATCACGCGTTGATTGAAGACTTGCTCAAGCTTGGAGTGCGCACCGACCCGCCCGTAATGACCGGGCCAGTACTGATGCAGACACGATTGAGCCTTGCTCCAGGCGACGAGACTGTCGCAAACAGGCTCAAGCTGGCCGGCACGTTTCATGTGCCAGGCGGACACTTCACAAACCAGAAAGTCCAGGAGAAACTTGATTCTTTGAGCCTGCGCAGCCGCGGCAAGCCGAAACAGGCCCGGGAGAATCCCGATGAAGATGTCCCAGTTGACTTACAGGGAGTGTTCAGTCTAAAGGAAGGGCTACTATCGTTCTCTTTCCTGCATTTTATTGTTCCAGGGACCCATGTCGACATGACCGGGACGTATAGTTTGGACGGGCAGGAATTCGACTTTCGGGGGAAGGCCCGAATGGATGCGAAGGTTTCGCAAATGACCACGGGGTGGAAGTCACTTCTTCTAAAGCCTGTCGATCGGTTCTTCAGCAAGGACGGAGCGGGCACGGAAGTGCCTATTCGAATTAGCGGAACTGAATCGGAACCACATTTTGGCTTGGATTTCGGCCACAAAGACGAGCATGAGAATATCGGTAAGAACACGGAGCAGAGTCGAAGCGCGAATAGTGTCGATGGGGCACGGCAGTAATAATCCCATGAGGTCTGCTGGATTGCTTGCATGAGGAACCATCAATGAGCGATAAACCAAGTACCACGCTGCTGGCAACTGTCGAGAAAATAATCAAGTCTCCGTATCCCACTGTACCGGAGAAGGCTCAGATCGCCGTGGAGGGGGCCGATCACCTTTATCGAGAGCTGCGCATCGAAAATACTCTGACGGACGAGAACGGCGACAAGGTGCACCTTAAGAAGGGGGCCGAGGTCGAAGTTACAATCGAGGCCGAGCCAGAGGCAACCACTCCCTGAGAGCCTGGCACCACCTCTGTAGCAGGGTTTTGCTACAGGGAATGCGCTCTTGTTCCCTCGCGAGTGGGGATTAACGGAATGCGCGAGAGGTTACGGCAACTCGGTGGAATGCCTAATGTCCACACCAACGGCCGCGGCACCCTGGTAACGGCTGATCTGTCGATCGGATAGATGGCGTCTCAACCTGAGTCTGCCACGCGGCTGATCATTTCGCCCCGCCGAGCAAGATTCTACAAAGCAGAAGCCAGCGCCGAACATTGGTCGTCATCAGGAAGTTTTCTTTCACATGTTCGTGGCCGTTCTGGCCGAGTTGTCTGGCGAAGTCAGGATGGGTCAAGAGATACCGAATCTGATAAGCGCAACCTTCCACGGAATGCACCAGCGCTCCCGTTAACTTGTGGATGATTTGATTTGGAATGCCTCCCACCGCTCCGGCGATTGTTGGTTTCCCCTTCCATAGGGCCTCAGTTACGGTCAATCCAAAACCTTCCCTGATCGACTTCTGCACTACGATAGTCGAGGCCCGCTGCAGGGCATTGATTTGCAGCGCGCACCAGGGAGGCAGGTCGAGAATGATGATATCCCGATCGTCGCCTGCGGCTTCCTTGACCTCCTTGAGCACTGCGGCGCCTTCAGGATCGTCCGAGGCGCCTCCGCCGGCCATTACCAACTGGCAATCTACATATTTTCGCGCTTGCTTAAAGGCCTGGATGACACCGACGGGATCTTTGGCGCGGTCGAAGCGCGAGACTTGAGTGACGATGGGGCGAGAACGATCTACACCGAATTCATCGCACACCTGCTGCACAAAACTGTCGTCGAGATCCTTGTTTTTCTCGGAGAGAGGATCGATACAGGGATAAAACAAATATTGAGGGATCGGTAGCTGGCGGGTAAATGATTGCGCGGAGAAGATCGCCGCATCGTATTGCTCGATGAAGGGCCGGAGGAAACCCCATACTTCAGGGTTGGGATTCGACAAGTCAATGTGGCATCGCCAAATCCAGCGCTGGGGCGATTGCTCGCGAGCACGAATGAGGGCAGCGGGCTGCGGGTCATGAATCACCACAACATCTTCTGTAAACTGCATGCGCTGGCGGTTCGACTCGTTGTGCATCAGAAAAACGTCACGAGCCTGTTGCGTGAGATGGTACTCGCTGCCTTGCAGCGCGTTGTGGAAGGCTTTGGTCACCTCGAAAAAATCATTACCGCCGGTGATAACATCCCAATGAGTTTTGACCTCAAGTTCATTCAGCAGAGGAACGAGTTGGTTGAGCATTTCGGCAACCCCTCCGCCGACCGCGGTGGAGTTGACCATCTTTAACGTCTTGCCGGTTAATTCCCTGGCAAGAAACTTCAATTCATCGATGTCCGGGGCACCCACAATGGCTTTGTAATCATCCAGACGTGGCGGAGGAACTGGCGCCGGGGGAGTCTCCCATGTCCGAGGCTGTTTCCGCCGCTCCTGACGCGCGGGCGCAGCGGGAGAAGAGACAGTGCCAAAGTCCGGTTGACTTTCCTTTGCCGGCGCTTCACTTTCGATTTGCGATTCCACAGGTTCCATAATTGTGTGTGCCTTAAATGAGAGCTCTCTCGACGATCCGAATAATTTGCTCGCGCACGTCGTCGAGAGTTACGGTGTAGATGTCAATGCGGTTCAACTGGCGAGCCGCTTCAGTCAGGCCCATATCTTCGTACAACCATTGAGAGAAATCGTTGGACATCAGCTTGAGCCGGAGACGGGCCTCGATGAAATGATGATGGATGGAATGCACGCTTACGCCGCGCAAGCCCTCCGCAAACTCGCGCAAAGTATTGGCCACGAAGCTGGTGGGTATTACGACAGTGTCGGAAGCGCAGAAGTAGAAAGTTTCCTTCGCAGTCCGGGTTCCCGCAGCTGGGCTGCGCTGAAGGAAGGTCTGCACAATCTGGATGAATCGTTCACGCAGCTCAGCCACTGACGTGAACTCACGCACGTCTACACTGGCCAAGCCTTCGGCCAGGCTGGGCTCATTGCAGGCCGACAGCACCCAATGCGCGAAATCGTTGGAAAATCCTTCGCGGATGAAGTGATGTTCCTGCAGGGTGCGAAAACTGTGCTGGAAGATCGAGCCGTCCGGACAATCTCGCAGAGCGTCCAGGAACTCGGCGAGTGTGTTCGCCTTCTGCTGGGTAATGCGCAGAAGATGGGCCGACGTGTTGAAGTAGAACGGCTTTACCGGAGTGCGCGGCAGATTTGGCGCAATTGCACTGGTCATGCGTTCACCGCCATAGTCGTGTCATTATTATTCAATGCATCGTGCTCCTGGCAGGCCTGGAGCCACCGCTTCAAGAAATCGAGAAGTTCATCCGGTGGCTTAAGCCACAACTGAGCGGCGGTCCTGCGCCACCGCGGCCGTACCAGCACACTCAAGCCCCGACTGTTCAGGGCCTGAAATGCCTTCTCGTCGGAAGTGTCGTCCCCGAAGTAGGCAGCGGGCACACCGGAATTCATTTCATTCAGGATGGTGTTGACCGCAGCGCCTTTGTCGGCTTTGTGGGCGCGAATTTCAACCCCTCCGTCGAATTCCAGCAGGTCGAGGCGCGTATACTTCGCCAGCGGCGTCCAGCCCATCAGCACTCGGCCCCGAACTGACTCCGCTTCGCACTCATCCAGACCTCGCCAATGCACCGCTATGCTCCCAGTCTTGAGCTCGGCCGTATGCTCGAGATGTTGATAGCGCAGCCAATTCTCCGCCGCTGCCAACTCCGAAACGGTCTGCGGGTGCAGAGGGGGAAGTTCGGTGCTTCCGTCCGGGTTCAGGCGCTGCAGCCCATGGAGCCCCCAAATCTCGGGAAGAGGTGAAATGTCCAGCAGTGGAATGACATCGCTAGCTTCTCTTCCCGATACGATGACGACTCGCGTTCTGCCGGTACGAACGATCTCCTGTAGGATGGCAGAAATTCCGGGGTACGGAAAAGCGCTCTCGCGATTCTTGCAGAACGGCGCCAGCGTGCCGTCATAGTCAAGCATCAGCAGGGAACGAGGTGCCCTGGCAACCCCCCTCAGAAGGGAATCAACCTGGGTTTTCGTGTCTGGCGCCAATACTTCCTCCTTACTCCTCTGTCGGAGCCCGCGGTTATCACGCCGCGCCAACACTCGCATGAAACTTGTCTTGAGCATGATCCGCTCCTTCGAGCCTGAGTTCGCAGAGCTCCGTGATTAGAGTGCCGGCCCAACGGTAAATGTTGTGTTCTTTCACGACCCGGCGCATGCGGTGCATGCGCAATTGTTTTTCTTCCGGCTCCATCTCCAAAGCAGCGCGGATTGCTTCGGCGGTCTGATCGATGTCGTAAGGGTTCACCAGCAACGCGTCCCGGAGTTCGCGGGCGGCGCCGGTAAATTGGCTCAAAACCAATACGCCGCGTTCGTCGCGCCGCGCAGCCAGGAACTCCTTCGCCACCAGGTTCATGCCGTCGTGCAGGGATGTGACCAGACAGAGATCGGCCGCACAATAGTAGCGTTTGATCTCTTCGTGGTTATGATGTCTCTTGAGAAATACGATGGGTTTCCACTTGCCGGTCTGAAAGCGCCAGTTGATTCGGTCCGCCTCAACTTCCACTTCCGCCAGCAGGTCGTGATAACGCTTAATGTGAGTGCGGCTGGGCGCTCCAATCTGCACGAATGTGAATTGGCCGTGGTACTTGGGATATTTTTCCAGAAATCGCTCAATCGCCCGGAACCGCTCGGGGATTCCCTTGGTGTAGTCCACGCGGTCGACGCCGATACCGAGGAACGCCGCCTCCCCACCGAGGTTGTGCATCAAAGCGGACCGCTCGAGGTAGTTGACTCCGTGGTTGTCGCTCTCGATAGATTCGTCGTCGGTGAGGTCCACGCTGATGGGGAAAGGCCTCACGATCGTCCTGTGATTCTGGCGCAGCACTGAAAAGTGCTCCCAGTCCACCCGCGATTCCACAACCCGGTCCACCGTCTGCAAGAAATTGTTGCAATGCGACTGAATGTGGAACCCGACCAGATCCGCTCCCAACAGTCCGTCCACCAATTGGCGCTGCCACGGACAAATGCCGAAGGCTTCCTGGTTAGGCCACGGGATGTGCCAGAAAATGGCCACGCGCGCGTCCGGCCGTTTTTCCTTGATCATCCGCGGCAGCAGTGCAAAATGGTAATCCTGAACCAGCACCACAGGCTTGGGTATGTCTTTAATCTCCTCCAGCACCGCGGCGGTGAACTTGCGATTGACCTCTTCATAGTATTGCCAATCCTGGGCCCGAAAGATTGGGCGCGTATGAGCGATATGACAAAGCGGCCAAAGCCCCTCGTTGGCAAACCCGTAGTAGTAGCCTTCCTCCTGCTCTTTGCTCAGCCACACCCGGCGCAGTGTGTAACGAGGATCGTCGGGTGGGACGCGCAGGCGGTCGCGTGCGTCTACCACTTCTGTGTCCGCGTCTCCGCTGCCATGCGCGATCCACGTGCCATCGCAGGCGTCGAGCACGGGCTCCAGGGCAGTGACCAGTCCGCTTGGAGGTACAACCACTTCGATCGATTTGCCGTTGCGCTGGTGGGTGTAGGGCTCGCGATTCGATACTACAAAAAGGCGGCCTCCGTCCAGGCGAGTCTGGACCTGGACCGCCAGCCGATCCGCCGTCCACATGGATTCTGAGGCTTCCCGCAGGCGGGCTTCATTTTCTGCGGCGCTGCGTGCCTGACTGAGGCTCTCCGCCAGCGTGACTACTTCCCAGGCCAGCGGCCGGAATAAATCCAGGTCCGGCATTTGCTGGCGTGAGGAAATTCTGCCCATGCGCAGTGCGCGCATCCATTGCGCCGCTCGCGCGATCGGGCCAGCGATGCTCCAACGAACGATGAGCAGAGTAATAAGGACAATGAGGAACACCTGGACGAGCACTCGTAGAAACCCTTCGCGCCACGCGCGAATACTTTGGGCATGAATGTAACTGACTTCGTGCACCACCGCCAGCCCACCTACGATTTCGTCCTGGCGGCGCAGAGGCAGCGCAAAAATATGCACGGGATCATTACCTACGCGGACGAAAGAGCTTTCTCCGTGAGCCTCGGCCATGGCTCGGGTCACGTCCTGCGGCATCGCGGCAAGGACTTGTCCCAGCTCGGATGTGATGGCCACGACTTTGCCTTGCCTGTCGTAGACGGCGACTCCCAGCAAGTGTTCGCGGTTGGCGAAACGCTGTACCAGCCGCTGCAAGCCTCGCTCTGATCCGGACTCCCACGACTTCTCAACATTGCCAGCGACGCTTTCGCCCAGAACTTCGGCGCGCCTTTCAAGGTCGCTGCGCAGGGCGCGTTTTTGTCTGACGACCTCGTAATAGGAAAAACCCAGCGATACCAGCGTGATCCCCACGATAAGAGAAACAATGAGCCGGACACTCAACAAGCGCATGATGGGACCCCCCACGTTGAATGTGAAGGAGCTTTGCGCAAGAGACGCACAAAAACAAGTGCCGTAAGTGCCTTCTGACAGCTGAAATGGAGAGTCCTCGCACGAGCCCGGGTAGTCTTCCATCTCTGCCAGGCTGCGTCTCCTTCTGTCGGCCAGATCAGTCGCTTCCGACAGGGGATCGGCGGTCGCGTTCCGAGAGTCCTCATCTCTATCTCTTTGGTTTTTCGATTAATTCCCCGTAAAGCTTAGTGGTCCGCAGCAGGACAGGAACATACGGGATTGACCCTAGTGGCTGAGGAAAAATCCGCCACCTAGGGGTAAGTGCAAAAGATCAAGCATGGTGACTTTTAGCGATTGAAGCGCACTGAAGGGTTTAGAGGACCTCTGGTTTTTCGCGTTCGGCAGTCGTTCCGGCGAGGGGCAAGGTGGCGCGCACTACGGTGCTTTTCGCAACTTTGGCGTTCAGGAACGCCAACCTCTTTGGATCGCTCACGACGCTTGCATGACGAAGCAACTCCACTATCGCCTGTTGCCGTCGTTTCCTTGCTGGACTCGCAGTCTGGCGGCACATGCGTCTCATAGATACCTATCTTTCCGCCTGGTGCCGTTCCCGGCTGTTACTGCAGGCTGGCGAATGTTTTGTGAGTTCCACGCGGTGGAGCGTCTGCAGAGCGCGCAGTGCGTCTGCCATTCCCTGCGTTTCTTCCACAGCCCCAAGCTTCCCATCGATCATTAATTCGTCCATGGCCCGCTTTATCGCTGCTTCCGCGGCTTCAATTCTGCTCGGCAGTTGCGTACGATCGAGTTCGAGCATGGCGGCGGCATATAAGTCACGCCACGAAATATTTGTCGTCAAGGTCGGCCTCTTCCTCACAGTCCGAGCATAACCTGGCCACTGAAAATAGGTGGAATATCTGCTTTCGTCTGTCACGGCTATGACGAACGAACTGGACAAGAGAAATTGAGACATAATGCGACTAGCACTACGTACTGTAGACGTATACATATCATACAACAGAAATACTACAACGACATTAATCTAGAACACATGCAATAATCAATTACAAAACTATACTTGACCTAGATATGCGGTTCTGCTATTTTGCCTAGTCAGTAGAGAAGGGGGGGGGAAAGGAGGGATTGTGGGGACCGAAGAGAAAACCAAGAATCAGCGGCCGCCCGCGAAGTACCGACAGGTACACATCGCGGATGTGAAAAGGGGCAGACGCGGAAAGCACCATTTGCTGGTTCAGGGAATTGTGCAGGAGTTAGTGACCTTGAAACCAGGTTCGGCTCTTGAGATTCCACTTGCTGACGTGGGTGGCATCGGTCTGGCCAACCTTCGTTCTGCCGTACATCGCGCAGCGTCTTCGAATAATCTGAATATTGAGACAGTTGCTGACGACAGCAAACTCTATGTATGGAATGCCGAGTCCAGGTAGTCTGGAGTGGTCAACTTCCAGGTGACGCCCGTCATCCGCTTCGGCTACTGCCACCGCGGACTAGCGGCACTCCGGGGTCCTGCCAAGTACCCACCGGAAGTGCTCGTTCGTCTCCCCGGTGTGAACTCAGACAGACAGGTCAGGAGGCTAGCGGTTAAGAGGCCGGCGGTTAAGATGGAGACCCGTTTGCGATGCCCTTTCCACTCACCCCGCTACAGTAAAGACCCTAGAGTCATCCTACAGTTTTCCGTGTTAACAATCGTTAGGAGTCGCAAAATCCCCCTAGGGCTTCCTACTCAAAACAAGATGGTTCGGGCTATCCCTGATTCCGGTGGTTCAATCCCCCCTTGCACTGAGCGGGCGTCTGCGTCTTGTCATTTAATGGACGATTCGTTGGCTCGCGGGTCCTTGCCGAATCTGAACATGGAAAGCCATCTGAAGGACTGCCTGTCACCTTGCCAGATATACCCCCGGCCCTGGAGAAGAGCATGAAGAGAAACAGTCAAGACGCGGCGGTTGCCGTTGTCAACGGTGCGCGCGATGAAGGTCAGAAGAGCAAGCGCAACGGGAATTCTGTGCCTGTTGCTGAGCCTGTCTCGGGCGATCTCAGCGTAATTCTGGCCAGCCTGCAAACCATGCGGAATGGCGATTTCTCTGTACGCCTCCCGGGCTCTTGGACCGGTTTGTCGGGAAAAATTGCCGATACTTTCAATTCCATTGTTGCTGCCAACCAGCAGATGGCCGAGGAACTGAAGCGGGTCGGGCAAGTCGTCGGCAAGGAGGGAAGGACTCGGGAGCGCACGCGCTTTCATGAATCCAGAGGGGCATGGGGCAAGATGGAAGTTTCGATCAACACTCTGGTTGAGGATCTTCTTCGCCCGACAGAGGGTGTGACCCGCGCCATCGCGGCCGTTGCTCAGGGCAACCTGACCCAAACCGTGCGATTGGATGTGGACGGACGTCCGCTGGAGGGCGAGTTCCTTCGCTCGGCCAATATTGTCAACACCATGATTCAGCAGCTTAGCGTCTTCACCGCCGAAGTGACGCGCGTGGCGCGAGAGGTGGGAACGGACGGCAAGCTGGGCGGACAGGCACAGGTGCCCGGCGTGGCCGGCACGTGGAAAGATCTTACGGATTCTGTGAACTCGATGGCCAGTAATCTTACCGGCCAGGTTCGCAACATCGCTGAAGTCGCAACGGCCGTGGCGAGCGGCGATCTTTCCCGCAAAATCACGGTCGATGTGCGCGGCGAAATTCTCCAACTTAAAGAAGCTATCAATACGATGGTTGATCAATTGCGCTCGTTTGCGTCCGAAGTAACCCGCGTGGCTCGTGAAGTAGGTACGGACGGCAAGCTGGGCGGGCAGGCGGTGGTGGTGGGCGTAGCGGGTACGTGGAAGGATCTTACGGACTCGGTCAACGCCATGGCCGGCAACTTGACGGCTCAGGTTCGTAATATCGCTGAAGTGACCACTGCCGTGGCCCGCGGCGATTTGTCGCGCAAGATTACAGTCGACGTGAAAGGCGAAATTCTCGAACTCAAAGACACCATCAACACGATGGTCGATCAGCTCAATGCGTTCGCCGGCGAAGTCACCCGCGTGGCGCGCGAAGTGGGCACGGAAGGCAAGTTGGGCGGGCAAGCGCAAGTGCCCGGGGTGGGCGGCACCTGGAAAGATCTTACGGACAACGTGAACTTTATGGCCAGCAACCTCACCGGCCAGGTGCGAAACATCGCTGAAGTCGCGACGGCGATCGCGACGGGCGATTTATCCCGCAAGATTACGGTCGATGTCCGCGGCGAGATTTTGCAATTGAAAGAAACTCTGAACACGATGGTCGATCAGCTCAACCGCTTCGCTGGAGAAGTTACCCGCGTGGCCCGTGAAGTGGGTACTGAAGGCCGTTTGGGAGGCCAAGCCAACGTTCCGGGCGTCGCCGGTACGTGGAAGGATCTTACGGACTCGGTCAACTCGATGGCTGGGAACCTTACCGGTCAGGTCCGTAACATCGCTGAAGTGACGACGGCCGTGGCGCGCGGCGATTTGTCCCGCAAGATTACGGTCGACGTTAAGGGTGAAATTCTGGAGCTCAAGAACACTATCAACACGATGGTCGACCAACTGAACGCGTTCGCCGGCGAAGTAACACGCGTGGCGCGCGAAGTGGGCACTGAGGGCAAACTGGGTGGACAAGCGCAGGTGCCCGGTGTGGCCGGCACGTGGAAGGATCTCACCGACAACGTGAACTTCATGGCCAGCAACCTCACCGGCCAGGTTCGAAACATTGCTGAAGTCGCGACGGCTGTGGCCCGCGGCGACTTGTCTCGCAAAATCACGGTAGACGTACGAGGCGAAATCCTCGAACTCAAAGACACCATCAACACGATGGTCGACCAGTTGCGTTCGTTTGCTTCGGAAGTGACCCGCGTGGCCCGCGAAGTAGGCACGGACGGCAAACTCGGCGGCCAGGCGCAGGTGCCTGGAGTCGGCGGCACGTGGAAGGACCTTACGGATTCCGTGAACTCGATGGCGAGCAATTTGACTGGCCAGGTGCGTAACATCGCGGAAGTATCAACCGCCATCGCCAGCGGCGACTTGTCCAAGAAAATCACGGTGAACGTAAGCGGCGAAATTTTGCTGCTCAAGGAAACCATCAACACAACGGTGGATCAGCTGAACGCGTTCGCCGGCGAAGTGACGCGCGTAGCCCGCGAAGTGGGTACTGAAGGACGCTTGGGCGGACAGGCCAATGTGCCTGGGGTAGCTGGCACATGGAAGGATCTCACCGATTCCGTCAACTCGATGGCCGGTAACCTTACCGGCCAGGTTCGTAACATCGCTGAAGTGACGACGGCCGTGGCTCGCGGTGACTTGTCGCGCAAGATCACCGTCGACGTGAAAGGCGAAATTCTCGAACTCAAGAACACCATCAACACGATGGTCGACCAGCTCAACGCGTTCGCTGGCGAAGTGACGCGCGTGGCGCGCGAAGTTGGCACCGACGGAAAACTCGGCGGCCAGGCTCAGGTACCAGGCGTCGCCGGAACCTGGAAGGATCTTACGGACAACGTGAACTTCATGGCCAGCAACCTTACCGGCCAGGTACGTAACATCGCTGAAGTCGCGACGGCCATTGCGAACGGCGATCTCTCGAAGAAAATCACGGTGGACGTGCGCGGCGAAATCTTGCAGCTCAAAGAAACGCTGAACACGATGGTCGAGCAGTTGCGTTCGTTTGCCGCCGAAGTGACCCGCGTGGCCCGCGAAGTGGGCAGCGAAGGCCGTCTGGGCGGACAGGCCAACGTATCGGGTGTGGCCGGTACGTGGAAGGATCTTACCGACTCGGTAAACGCGATGGCCGGAAACCTCACTGGCCAGGTGCGAAACATCGCCGAAGTGACCACGGCTGTGGCCCGCGGTGACTTATCGCGCAAGATCACGGTCGACGTGAAAGGCGAAATTCTTGAACTCAAGAACACCATCAACACGATGGTGGATCAGCTCAACGCTTTCGCGTCCGAAGTGACCCGCGTGGCTCGCGAAGTGGGAACGGAAGGCAAGCTGGGCGGACAGGCGCAGGTTCCCGGTGTTGCCGGAACGTGGAAAGATCTCACCGACAACGTCAACGTGATGGCCGCCAACCTGACGGAACAGGTGCGCGGCATTGTTAAAGTGGTGACCGCTGTCGCCAATGGTGAGCTGACGCAAAAACTGACGGTGAACGCGAAGGGCGAAGTTGCCGCTCTGGCGGAAACGATCAACAACATGACCAATACGCTGGCGACGTTTGCCGACCAGGTTACCACCGTGGCGCGCGAAGTAGGCGTGGAAGGCCGGCTCGGAGGTCAGGCGAACGTCCCGGGCGCTGCCGGAACGTGGAAAGATCTCACGGGCAACGTGAACCTGTTGGCGGATAATTTGACCAACCAGGTGCGCGCGATCGCTGAGGTTGCCACCGCCGTCACTAAGGGCGACTTAACGCGCTCGATTCAGGTGGAAGCCAGCGGCGAGGTTGCGGACCTGAAAGACAACCTCAACACCATGATCGACAATCTCCGTCTGACAACGGACCGAAATACGGAGCAGGACTGGCTCAAGACCAACTTGGCCCGCTTCACCGGAATGTTGCAAGGGCAACGCGACCTGGCGACCGTGGGACGCATGCTGCTGTCGGAGTTGGCGCCACTGGTGAGCGCCCAGCAAGGTGTGATCTATCAGATGGGTGGCGAGGATTCCACCGAGATGGTCCTGCTCTCGGCCTTCGCTGGCGATGGCGAGGACGGGCATTTGCGGCGGTTGAAGCTCGGCGAGGGACTAGTGGGTCAGTGTGCGGCGGAGAAACGGCGAATGCTGATTTCCGACTTGCCTCCAAACACAATTGCCATTCGCTCCGGCTTGTTCGAGGCGGTTCCGCGAAACGTGATCGTGCTCCCTGTGCTGTTCGAAGACCGAGTCAAAGCAGTGATTGAACTGGCCTCGCTGAGCAGCTTCACTGCTTCTCAACTGGCATTTCTGGAGCAGTTGACGGCCAGCATCGGCATCGTGCTCAACAGTATCGAGGCCACGATGCAAACCGAAGGCCTGTTGAAGCAGTCGCAGCAGTTGGCCACCGAACTCCAGGTGCAGCAAAAAGAGTTGCAGCAGACCAACGAGCAGCTCGCACAAAAAGCGCAACAGCTTGCCGAACAGAACGTTGAGGTCGAACGCAAGAACCAGGAAATCGAGCAAGCACGGCGAGCTTTGGAAGAGAAGGCCAAGGAACTGGCACTCACTTCGAAGTACAAGTCGGAATTCCTGGCCAACATGTCTCACGAGTTGCGGACGCCACTCAACAGCATTCTGGTGCTGGGCCAGCAACTCAGCGATAACCCGGACGGCAACCTGACGCCGAAGCAGGTTGAGTTCTCGCGCACCATTCACGGCGCCGGGACAGACTTGCTGAATCTGATCACGGACATTCTCGATCTGTCGAAGATCGAATCCGGAACCGTCTCGGTGGAGGCGGAGGAAGTCTTCTTCGCCAGCCTGCTCGACGCGGTGCAACGTCCATTCCGGCACGAGGCGGAAAACCGGCATCTCAGTTTCGAGGTGCAGACCGATCCTCACCTTGCCCGGAGTGTCGTCACCGACACGAAGCGGTTGCAGCAAGTGCTGAAGAACCTGTTATCCAATGCATTTAAGTTCACGGAAGTCGGAGGCGTGCGGCTGTCGGTGTCGCAGGCCACGAGCGGCTGGACCGAGGGTCATCCGATCCTAAGCAAGGCGGCGTCGGTGGTGTCCTTTGAGGTTTCCGATACCGGCATTGGTATTCCGCAGGAAAAACAGCGCATCATCTTTGAAGCGTTCCAGCAGGCAGATGCCGGCACCAGCCGGAAATACGGTGGCACAGGCCTGGGACTGGCGATCAGCCGCGAACTAGCCAGTTTGCTCGGCGGAGAAATCCAGCTGCGCAGCGCTCCGGGGAAGGGTAGTACATTCATTCTCTACTTGCCGCAAACCTATGTGGGGCCCTCTTCCTCGATTGCTGCGGCAGCCGAGGGAAGAACCCGATTCGTCCCGCCGCTGCCGATGTCAACAGCGGGCGTCGCGGAGCATCCAGTCGAGAAGATTGCGGACGACCGGGACAATTTGCAAGCTGATGATGCTGTCTTGCTGATTGTGGAGGACGACCCGCACTATGCGCGTGTCTTGTGCGATCTCTCGCGCGACAAGGGCTTCAAAGTTCTTGTGGCTACGCGTGGAGCGGAAGCCCTCGCGCTGGCCAAAGAGTACCACCCGACCGCAGTCTCGCTGGACGTTTTCCTCCCCGATATGCTGGGCTGGACGGTCCTGAACCATTTGAAGCAGGATCCGGCGACCCGGCACATACCGGTTCAGATGCTGACGCTCGACGAAGATCGGCACCATGGCCTGGCGCGCGGTGCGTTTGCATTTGTCACCAAGCCCACAACGCCCGAGGGGCTGGAGACTGCTTTGGCTCGCATCAAGGAATATTCCGCTCCCCGGCGCAAGCGATTGCTGGTGGTGGAAGACAATCCCGCGGAGCAGCTTAGCATCAAGGAGTTGCTGGGTTATGACGACATCGACGTCACGGTTGTTTCCACGGGCGCAGAGGCAGTCGAGACGGTTAACGAGCAGGGTTTCGACTGCGTTGTTCTTGACCTGCGCCTGCCAGACATCTCTGGCTTCGAGGTGTTGGAACGTTTCCGCGATACTCCGGCACTGAACGACCTGCCGGTCGTGGTCTTTACCGGGAAAGAACTTTCCCCGGAGGAGGATGCCCGGCTGCATTCCCTGGCACGCAGCGTCGTGGTAAAGGGAGTGGAGTCACCAGAACGCCTGCTCGACGAGACTGCATTGTTCCTGCATCGTGTGGTCGCCGATCTTCCGGTGGAGAAACAGAGACTGCTGGACCGGCTGCATCACTCTGACGATGCCCTCGTTGGCAAGAAAGTACTGGTAGTGGACGATGACGTGCGCAATATCTTCGCGCTCAGCAGCGTGATCGAGCGTCGTGGTATGACCGTGATTACGGCTGGAACCGGCAGGGAAGCCATCGCCAAGCTCGAGTCGACTCCGGATATTGCGATCGTGTTGATGGACATCATGATGCCAGAAATGGACGGCTACGAGACCATGCAGGTGATCCGGCAAAACGTCTCGTTCCGGCGATTGCCGATCATTGCCTTGACTGCGAAAGCGATGAAGGGGGACCGCGAAAAATGTCTGGAGGCGGGAGCGTCCGAGTATTTGGCCAAACCGGTCAATACTGAGCAACTGCTCTCGTCACTGCGCATGTGGCTTCATAGATAACAGTCGACTGCGGCATGCGTTTGGCAAGCGGGACCTGAGGGAGAGGACTAGTAGAACTCATGGGTACACACGAGAAAGTTAACATCCTCATGGTGGATGATCAGCCAGCCAAGCTGCTCAGCTATGAAGTCATGCTGGGTGGATTGGGTGAGAACCTGATCAAGGCCAATTCCGCCAAGGAGGCCCTTGAAGTTCTGCTGAAGAACGACATTGCGGTAGTGCTGATGGATGTAAGCATGCCGGAGCTCGACGGTTTTCAGCTGGCTGCCATGATTCGCCAGCATCCGCGTTTCCAGAGAACCGCGATCATCTTTGTTTCAGCCGTGCACATGACCGACATGGACCAGCTCAGAGGGTATGAGCACGGGGCGGTGGACTATGTTTCCGTTCCAGTGGTTGCGGAACTTCTGCGTGCGAAAGTCAGGGTCTTCTGTGATTTGCACCGCAAGACGAGGCTGCTGGAAACACTGAATCGCGAGCTGGAGCAGCGCGTGCTGGAGCGCACCGAAGAGTTGGCCCGCAAAGCGGAATTGCTGTTGCAGCTCAATATGGAGTTGATAGGCAAGAATCAGGAACTCGATGCCATTGTCAGCACTGCCCCGGATGTGATTTTCAGCAGCCAGGGAGATGGGCGTTACGAGTACGTCAGCGACCGGTTTCACGAATATACCGGCACAGCGGAATCCGGCGAGGGTGTGAGTTGGTTGGAATATGTCCATGCCGACGATCTTAACCGGATCAGAGCGGACTGGATGAAGTCCGTTCAGTCGGGGGGAAGTTACGAAGCCGAGTATCGTCTGCGCTCCAAAGATGGCAGCTACCGCTGGTTTCGATCTCGAGCGGTTCCAATTCGAGATCCGGGCGGGAAGATTGTGAAATGGTACGGAACCTGTTCCGACATTCACGACAGCAAACTGCTGGAACAATCGATTCGCGACAACGCTGCTGAATTGGAGAAAATGGTCGACCGGAGGACGGACGAATTGCGACGCCTGTCCGTCCGGCTCATGACGATGCAGGACCAGGAGCGCCGCAGGCTGGCGCGGGATCTGCACGATGGCTTGGGGCAGGAACTGGCGGTGGCCAAGATGGTGCTGGACAAAATGATCTTGCAAAAATCCGCGCAGCCCCCAGAGGAAGCCTGGACTCAGGCCAGCAGTATTGTGGATCGGGCCATTCAGCAAGTCCGCACCATGTCTCACCTTTTGCATCCGCCGCTGCTGGATGAAGTGGGTTTGCTCTCGGCACTTTCCTGGTACGTGGAGGGACTTTCAAAGCGCAGCGGTATTGAAACATCGCTTGAGGTCCAGCCCACCGAATTTCCCAGGCTCGCAACGGAGGTAGAGACCGCCGCCTTTCGAATCGTTCAAGAGGCCTTGACCAATGTCTTCCGGCATTCGGAGGCAAAGAAGGTGTGGATTACTTTGTCTCAAAAAGAAGGGAAGATCGTGGTTGCCGTGCGAGACGATGGCAAAGGAATCGGCAAGAAGGTTGCCGAACTGCAACCGGATAGCGTTGGAGTTGGCATTGGAGGCATGAAACAGCGGGCCAAGGAGTTTGGTGGGGAACTGCGGTTGACGAATGTTCATCCCGGAACCCTCGTCGAACTCATGATCCCCAGTAGTTCGGTGTTGCGGGAGCCGAGTGCCGTCTTGACCTCCTGAATAAGTGTGAGGGAAGGAATTGGAGCAGAGCGATCAATGAATGTAGAGAAGGCCCGACTGTCAGACGAGGGTGTAGCCAGGGAGCCCCGCTTCAGCGGTAAAGAAGCGTTGCAGGGCTACGTCGGGTCGCGTCTGGACGTCTCTGAGCCGAAGGCCGCCGCGGAGATCAGTTCGAGGCTGGCGGCGATTGTGCAGAGTTCTGATGACGCGATCATTGCGAAAGACCTGAACGGGATCATCACCAACTGGAATAGTAGTGCGGAGCGAATTTTTGGTTACACCGAACGGGAGGTTCTGGGAAAACCCATCGTTGTTATCATCCCGCCAGAATTACAGGCCGAGGAAACCGAGATATTGCGCCGATTGAGAAAAGGAGAACGCATTGACCATTTCGAAACGGTGCGGGTTGCAAAAGGCGGCCAGCGGGTTCTGGTGTCGTTGACCATTTCGCCAATTAAGGATTCGTCCGGCAGGATCGTGGGCGCTTCCAAAATCGCCCGCGACATTACCCGAATCAAGCAGATTGAACAGGCACTGCGAGAAAGCGAACAACGAATGCGCTTCTGCCTGGAAGCCGCGAATATTGGCACGTGGGATTGGGACATTGAAAGCGGGAGCATCCGCTGGTCAGAAAATATGGAACGAATCCACGGGCAAGAACCGGGATCGTTCCCGGGGAACGTCGAGGCGTTCCTGGAAGGCGTTCGCGACGAAGACCGCCAGCGGGTGAAACAGGCAATTGAGCAGGCGCTTGGGGGCGATGGCAAGTATCACGTGGAATATCGTCAGGTAAAAGCTGACGGAAGTTTTGGCTGGATGGAAGCGTACGGGCAGGCTACGTACGATTCATCAAACCGTCCGGTAAAAATGATGGGAGTGTGCCGGGACATCAGCGAACGCAAGATTTCCGAAGAGGCGCTCAAGCAGGCGCATGAGCAATTGGATGGCAGAGTGAAGGAACGGACTTCGGACCTTGATCGCGCACAGGAAAGATTGCGCTTGCTTTCCGCGCGGCTTCTGCAAATGCAGGACGAGGAAAGACGCCGGATCGCCCGGGAATTGCACGACACGGCAGGGCAGATATTGGTTGCCTTGAACCTGACGCTGGCGCCGGTGGAACAAGAACTGCAAAAGAACAACTCCGGGCTCGCACGGCAAATAACGGAAAGCCTGGGGCTGATAGAAGAGTTGTCAAGAGATTTGCGCACGATGTCTCATCTGCTGCATCCGCCGTTACTGGATGAGGCGGGGTTGCTGTCGGCGGTGCGTTGGTATGTGGAAGGGTTTGCCGAGCGCAGCAAGATCGAAGTGGATCTCCACTTGGATCCGGAGGTTGGGCGCCTGCCGCCTGAACTCGAAACAGCAGTCTTCCGCATCGTGCAGGAGTGTCTCACGAATATCCACCGGCATTCTGGCAGTAGATCCGCAAGGATCGAAATCGTCCGCGACACCCAAACGATAAAAGTCGAGATTCGCGACCACGGGACGGGACTGCCGCGGCCAATGCGCGCCGGGGTGGGCATTCAAGGCATGAGAGAGAGAGTGCGACAGCTGGGCGGACAGCTGGAGATTGAATCCGGAGAGGATGGTACGCGAGTGGTTGCGATTGTCCCCACGGACCCGACCTCGGCGGACCTCTCCGCAAGATCTTTAGACGTGGCTTCGTAGCGATCTGCTCGAGCGATCGTTAGAGATCCGTTCGGGCCGCGGAAAACATTCACTTCAAATCAAAGTGGCGCCTGCCTGGTAAGCATAAGGTTCCAACTAAGGAGTTTTCCGGATTGCCCTCAAGGGTGAGCCGGGACGAGTCTGGAATCTGTGGAGAAACCGCGCAATTCCAGAACTATAAAAAGGACCCTCCAAGCTTGCAATGAGCATTCAGAGGAGACGCATTGATGGCGACAGATCAATCAGTGTTTGGAATTTACTTGACGCGAAGTGAGGTCGAGTCCGCAGTGAGTGCTCTGAGGGACACCCAATTCTCGAGTCTGAATATTTCGGTGCTATTGCCGGAAACCATTGACTCCAAGGAACTGGTAACGGATAAGAGCACGAAAGCGCCGGAAGGAGCCGCCGTAGGTGCCGGGTCCGGAGCGGCGGTCGGAGGTGCGCTGGGCTGGCTTGTTGGAGTGGGCGCGCTGACGATTCCAGGTGTAGGTCCTGTCGTCGCGGCTGGACCAATTGTGGCTGCTCTCGCGGGAATTGGCGTAGGCGGGGCTCTCGGCGGATTCGCCGGAGCTCTCGTCGGTGTAGGAATTTCCGAGCACGAAGCCAAGAGGTACCAGGGAAGAATGCTGAAAGGCGGCATTCTGGTTGCCGTCCATTGCGAGACGGCGGAGGAAGTCAGGCGCGCCAAAGGGATCATGGAAGTCACTGGCGCCGAAGACATCGCGTCTTCGGCAGAAGCTTCCGCTGACGCGGAGAATGCTGCCTGATGGAAGAGCTCTGCGATACAACTGCAAGTGGTCAATCACGGCCACGTCGCACCCTCAAGTACTGTGCAGCTACGAAGTTCGAGGGAATGCAATACTGGCAAAGCTGTATTTAACCAGAATATCCACGCTACGAAGCTGTAGACCACTGGCGCCGAACCCTTCTCTCTCCGGGATGCACTGGACTCACTTTACAGCTTGAACCGGATGGAACGAAGAGCCTGGGAAAGTTAGGGTTGACTTCGCAAGGATTCCAACAGTTGCTCGCTTGAGCACGGAAGAGGTCTGATCATGAAAAGATTGGGTTCAACGTTGCGGAGAAGTCTCGTAGTGCTCGGAGCTGGTTTTCTGCTCCTCGCGAGCATGGCATGGTCCGCCGATGACAAAGACTCGGACGTCGATAAACGTGTCGATTCAGCTGCCAAGGTACTGACCGAGATTATGGGAGTCCCGGACAAGGCAATTCCTGACAAGGTAATGAGCGATGCAAAGTGCATCGCTGTGGTTCCTTCCATGGTGAAGATCGCCGTTGGTTTCGGAGGCAGTCACGGCAAGGGGTTCGCGACGTGCCGGACGGAAAGCGGCAGCTGGAGCGCTCCGGCGCCGATCACGATCACCGGCGGGAGCTTCGGCTTGCAGTTGGGCGGTCAGGCGGTCGACCTGGTAATGGTCGTGATGAATGACCAGGGCATGCAGCATCTGTTGTCGAGCAAGTTCAAGTTGGGTGCGGATGCCTCCGCCGCCGCAGGACCGGTTGGACGTGACGCTGCCGCCGACACCGACTGGAAGATGAGGGCGGAGGTGCTGACCTATTCGCGAGCGCGCGGAGTTTTCGCGGGAATCGATTTGAACGGTGCCTCGATTACTCAGGACAAAGACGAGACGCGCCTGCTTTACGGCCGCTTCGAGCCGTTCTCCGACATTCTGAACGGCAAGGTGCGAGCGAAGGAGTCAAGTGAACCGTTCCTGGCCGCAGTCCGGAGATATTCAAGCCAGGCCAAGGAGCACAGCGAATTGAAAACGACGCCGGGGAATGCAGACGCTTCCAAGCGGTGACGCTGGAACGTCTGGCAAGTTCTGTGAGGCCCGGGTTCGTTGGCTACACCGGGCCTCAATGAAAGAAACCAAATCGACGATCGGAGGTGGTCATGTCGACGATTCTACTTATTGTTCTGGTGCTCTTACTGGTAGGGGCACTGCCGGCCTGGCCTTATAGCAGGTCTTGGGGCTATTACCCGAGCGGCGGCCTTGGGTTGGTGGTCGTGGTTTTACTGGTGTTGCTGCTCGCCGGGCGGCTGTGAAGTCCGAGCGGCATCGACTGGTTTTCGTGAGCCGATGCCCTCGTGAAGTTAATTATTCCATTGCTGGCTGCATTAGGAGCGTCAATGCCGAACCAACAAAGTCCACGCCGCGCCTCTTATGTGTTGTCCCCAGGTTCTTCGTCGCTAGCGTTCGACACTCTTTACCCAAGCCGTGAATCAGGGCGGCCGGTGAGAGTGGTTTCACAGGCGCGACAAAAAAGATCGCCTGCTCCGGATGCCATCTGGGGACAGTTCAATAACTATCGTTCTAACGGCCTTATGGGGTCTGCGATCGTACACATTGCAGTTTTGGGATTGATCTTGAGTGGCGTGACATTCAGCCATCAAGTGGTGCAACAAGTTGAGAAGCACGAGACTGTAACGTTAATCGCACCTTCGCTGGACTCCTATGCCATGCCTGTCGCAAAGAAGGTCGTGAGCGGTGGCGGCGGCGGCGGCGATCACGACAAATTGCCTGCAACAAAAGGAAGATTGCCGAAATTTGCCATGGAGCAGATTACTCCTCCGGCGATTGTTGTGCGCAACGAACATCCCAAGCTCGCGGTTGCGCCGACCGTAGTGGTTCCTCCACAAGTGCGCGTCGCGGAGAATCACATGCCGAACCTGGGCAATCCGACAGCAGCGCCGCTGCCTTCTGCTCCCCCCTCGAACGGAATTGGGTCGGGCGGCGGCATCGGTTCTGGATCCGGCGGGGGCGTGGGTGTAGGGCATGGGCCGGGTGTAGGCACAGGGAGTGGCGGTGGCATCGGTGGGGGAGTATTTAAGGTTGGTGGAGGAATATCGGCGCCTCAAGCCATTGCGACACCGGATCCCGAATATACCGAAGAAGCTCGTACTGCGAAAAGAGAGGGAACCTGCGTGCTCTGGCTGATCGTCGACGATCAGGGGCGTCCGCGTGATATTCGTGTCGTCCGTGGCCTGGGATTTGGACTGGATACCAGAGCGATCGATGCTGTGAAGCAGTGGCGCTTTCAACCTGCCATGAAAGACGGCCGGCCAGTGAATGTGCAGATCAGCGTGGAAGTTGGATTTCGCCTCTACTAAAATTGAAGGAGCTTAACCGTTCGAAACCCTTACTTCGCCACTCAGGCTCGCGCCTCGGGTGGCGATTTCTTCCTCACACTCCAGCCTCCATCGGCAGCCGATTTATCCGCAACACTCCTGGCCGCGAAAAGTTTCGCCATGCTGCTGCAAATAAACCAGTACTTCGCATATTCGACTCCCATGAGTTGTACAGCAAGTCTCGCAGTCAAGTACAGGAGCATCCTGATGGGCCGGGAGAGGGGTTGTCGCTAATCTCTATTTCGGAAGTGGAATGCTCTCGAATCACCGGGGAGCACAGACACAAGCACCCTAGTTCGATCGAAGGAGACTACAGTGGCGACTTGCGTGATTTCCGCAGCAGCACCGAATGTGATTCCGGCCAGCGACGAAACCAATCGAACTGAAACCGAACGAAGCCTTGTGCAGCGCGCACAGGCTGGTGACGAGCAGGCTTTTGCCACACTGTTCCAGGGCCATAAGAAGCGCGTCTATTCCGTGTGTCTGTTGATGACGAAGGATATTGCCGAAGCAGAAGATCTGACGCAAGAAGCGTTTTTGCAGGTATTCCGCAGCGTCAGCTCCTTCCGCGGCGATTCCGCGTTTTCCACCTGGTTGTACCGGGTTGCTGTGAACACGGTTCTGATGAAGCTACGGCGTCGTAAGGCCCCGCCCATCGTCTCGCTCGACGAGCCCGTGTCGGCAGAGTCGCCCTCCCTGCGGCGCGATGTCGGGAAAGCGGATCCGCACCTCAGCGGCGCCGTCGATCGTATTGCGTTGCGCCGCGCCATGCAAGAACTTCCGGAGGGATGCCGGCAAATTTTCGCGCTTCACGAGGTGCAAGGATACCAGCACCACGAGATTGCCAAGATGCTGGACTGCTCAGTCGGCAATTCAAAATCGCAACTGCACAAAGCGAAGATGAAAATGCGCGACTTGCTGTTCCCGAAGCGCCGACTCCTGCGGCGACCTGCAGGTCGCGCGGCCGGAACTCCATTTCCAGAGAACCGCGGCGATCGGCCTCAACTCTCCTTGTCATATGGCGCAGTAGGCAAATGAGCATTTTAATAATGGGGACAGAAGATCCCCAACGAGAAAAAGCGAGGACAAATCTGTGGGGGTAGGGGCCATCGTAGTAATCGGAAGACAGTTCGGTGCCTTTGGCTCGACCTCCCCGGTAGGAACCGGACAAAGCGCTCTGCTGCCAAAGCCCCTAGCATGCGTTGATATTCTTGGGCGCTCCACAGTCGCGCGCGCGATCGAGCGTTTCGCCCGAAACGATGTCGACACAGTCACCGTATTGAGCCCGGAAGAGGGTTTGTGCGGAGCTCCGGCGGAGTTTGCGGGTATGGTCCACACGGTAAATGTATGCGTCGTGACGGATGTGTTCTCCGCGGTTACTCAGCAGTTGCAAGACTATTCGCAAAACGGTGTGGGGCACTCCTTCGTCGCCTCGGCAAACGTGTACACGGAAGCCGATCTTCTGGACCTCTTCTACTTCCATCGGGAGGCACGGCAGACCGTGACGCGGGGCTTCGACCGTGAAGGTGCCTTGGATCTGTGGGTTGTCGATTGCGCAAAGGCACAACAGTCCGATCTTCAGAGCTTGCTAACCCGACCGGAGGAACCGGGAACTACATATTTCATTCGGGACTATGTGAGTCGCCTACGGCATCCTCGGGATGTGCGCCGTCTTGTTTCAGACGCTCTTAGCGGACGGTGCTCCATGCGTCCCCCGGGTCGCGAAATCAAGCCCGGCATTTGGGTCGAGGAGGGAGCTGAGATTCACCGGCGCGCTCGGATTGTCGCACCTGCCTACATCGGTTCTGGCTCCAAGGTGGAGGAAGACACTTTGATTACTCGCTGCAGCAGCATTGAAAAAGATTGCTATGTCGACTGCGGCACGGTGATCGAGGACAGTTCAATACTGGCGAACACACATATCGGCATATGGCTGGATGTGTGCCATGTCGTTGCGAGCGGAAATAGGCTCTTGAGTTTGGAACACGACGTCACGGTTGAAATTTCCGACCCGAGTGTAATGCGATCCAACAGCCCAGCTCAGCAACAGAAGGAGCACGCTTTGGATTGGGACCGCGAAGGTGAATCCACGGAGCAACAGATCGTTGCTGCCATTCAACAGGAACAGCCTCCAAAGGCGGAAACGTGCCGCTTGGAGCCAATTCTATCCAGGGGTAACTGACATGTATACGAGAGGTCCCGTTATCGTGATGGAGCTGCCAGAGAAACTGAACCATGCGGAAGGAAATGCATTTCTGGCCGAAATGCGTCCGTTGTTGGAAATCGATCGTCCGCGTATTGTTTTGGATTGTTCCCAAATCCAACACATGAACAGCGCCGGAATTGAAATTCTTCTTCATTGCATGGAAGAAGCGATGAAACGGGACGGAGATTTGAAGCTGGCCGCGCTCTCACCAGCATCGGCAGCAATTCTAGAGCTGATGCGTGTCGATCGCCTATTCGAAGTGTTTGAGAGCGCTGATGAAGCGGCTCGAAGTTTCCACGCCGTAGCGTCGCTCGAAGAGCCCCAGAGCCCGCCTTGGTATTCGGTCCCGTATGGGCTGCCGGATCTGAAGTCTACTGGCTAGGTGATTTGTCTGCGTGTCGGAGGTGTCCATGGAAGCGTTGAAGATGGCGCTGGCGTACATCGCCTGGAGTGGCTTTTTTGTCGCCTTGTTTCCCGGATCAGCGTTGCAGATGGCGGCACAACAGGCCAACGGCCCGGAGAGGGTGTCGTTTGCGGCTGAGCCGCTTTTAGCCGCGTATGACGGGGAGCCGGCTAAGGCCAGCGAGCTTCCCGACAGTCCAGGGGCGACATTGAAGGCGTCGGATGACAGTAAGCTGGTGAATGCCATTGCACAACAATGGAGCGGGTCTTCATCGCCACAGCCCACTCAGTCTCAGTCCTCTGCGTCTCAGTCCTCCTCCGCCGGGGTGCCGCAGCAGGCTCCTCAAAAGCCCGTGGGCACAGCGGTGGCGGAAGCTCCCAGTGCAAGTGGGATGGCTGCGTCGCAGCCCGCAGGTGTGGCGATAGCGCCCGCGAAGCAGCGCCGAGTGCGCACGATCGTGCTGAGAATGGGAGCAATTGTTGGTGCGAGTGTGGCTGTGGGATCGGTCGTTGCGCTGACCGCAGCTACTCCGAGCAAACCACCGGGAGCACATTAGGTCCAGCCATTGTGAGCGTCAGAATTGCCCAGTGACTAGAATCCACTTCGATACGGTGCACTTGTGAAGATCGTTAGTTTTTCGGGAATCGATGGGGCAGGGAAGTCCACGCAGATTGCCGGACTTGAAGCCTGGCTGCGCGAAGTCGGCCTGAGGGTGCAACTCCTAACTTTTTGGGACGACGTTGTTGTACTCTCTCGCTCCCGCGAGTTCATGAGCCACGCGGCGTTCAAAGGGGACCAAGGGATTGGATCTCCGGAGAAACCCTTACAGCGCCGCGATAAAAACGTCACTTCGCGTCCGGTCAGCGCCGCGCGGTTTGGACTTTACTTGCTGGACGCCATAAACCTCTGCCGCGTAACTCGCAGAGTCAGGAAAAGTGGTACCGATGTGGTGATCTTTGATCGGTACATTTACGATGAATTGGCAAATCTTCCACTGCACGGGTGGCTGACGAAACCATTCACTCGGTTATTGCTGAAGCTTGTGCCCCAGCCCGACATTGCCTATCTTATCGATGCCGATCCGGCGGCGGCACTGGCCCGGAAGCCGGAATACCCACTCGAATTTGTTCGCACCAACCGCGAAGCCTACCTGGCTCTGAGCCGCTTCACCGGCGACATTACCATCATCGAGCCCCTTTCGGTTGAGGCGACGGAATTGAGAATTAGAGATGCATTTTTGCGGAAACTGTCTAGGCTGGAAGCAGGGTTCTCCGGATTGCCGGCTTTGCCATAGAACTGCGAACGTTCTCCCGCGATCTCTGAAATGCCAGGCTCTGAGCCTTCCGCTTTCAAACAGTTAGCCAACATCTTTCCCATCGAACTCATCGAACCTGAGGCAACTACGAGGCCGGCGAAGAATGAAAATCTGTTTGGTAACCACCTTTCCACCCAGCCAGGGAGGGTTGAGCGAGTATGGACTTCACATTGCCGAAGAGTTGCGCCGCAATCCGTTTATCAGTCTGACAATTCTTGCGGACAAGATCTCGCGGCTTCAACCTGAACTGGACGGCTTCGAGGTGCAACGCTGCTGGTCGTTTGACGATCCCGCGAATGCAATTCGACTTCTTACCGCCTTAGGAAAGCTGAAGCCTGATGTAGTGTGGTTCAATCTGCTCTTCAGCACTTTTGGACGCAATCCCCTGAATGCCTTCATGGGCCTTCTTACTCCGCTGTTTGCCCGTCTGAGTGGGCGCTACACTCACGTTACCCTGCATCACTTGATGGATACCGTTGATCTGAAGGATGCGGGCATTCGACACCCGCGTGCTTACCGAGCCGCGGGTGCAGTGGCTACCAGGATGCTGCTGCTCTCGAATTCGGTGTCCGTACTCATGCCGGGCTATCGCAGGATCCTCTCTGAAAAATATGGCCGCGAGAATGTTCATGTCCGGTCTCACGGCGTTCTGACACGAAGACCCGAGTACCCCGATTTTGCGCGGCGCGGCAATCCGGAGCACCGCATCCTTGCCTTTGGCAAGTGGGGAACCTACAAGCGTCTCGAACTTATGATCGATGCATTCCAAACTGTGGCCAACGTCCTGCCCGGCACTAAGCTGATCATTGCAGGTGGCGACCACCCCCAGGCTGCCGGCTATGTCAAATCCATAGAAGAAAAGTGCGCAGGGAATCCGGCAATTGAGTTCACCGGTTACGTGCATGAGGATCAACTGCCCGATCTTTTCCAACGTTCCTCGGTTGCCGTCATGCCCTACTCCTCGTCGACGGGTTGCAGTGGCGTGGCACATCTGGCTTGTGCCTACGGGGTTCCAATCGTCTCGGCGGATCTTCCGGATTTCCGCCAGATGGCCAACGGAGAAGAACTGGCGATTGATTTCTATCAACCGGGAAACCCGCTGGACTTGGCCCGCTGCCTTATTCAATTCCTGACAAGTCCGGAAAAGCAGCGATCGATGGCAGTACAGAATTTCTCCACCGGTCTACGTATGACGATGCCGACGATCATCCTGAAATACTTGCGTCACTTTGAACTGGAGCAGAGAACCGAAGCCCTGCGTCGGGTGACTCGCTTCCGGAGACTGCCGGAGTGGGTCCCTTCCAAGGCGCTTCTGTTGAGGCTAATGACTCGAAATTCGCCGGGATGGGTCCACCGGTCCGCGATTCATCGACTCCCCGCCAATGACCCCGACCGGAAGCGTTTATTGAACGATGACGTTGACGGTGGTGGAAAGCTGACTGGAACCGGAGTTCCCCACGATGGTAACGGAGTAATTGCGGGAAGCGGGTATCGCAACGCTCTGGGTCTGAACTCGATTCCCTCCGCAGGAAACACTGCCGACCGCAACGCTGAGAAGAACGAGCATGGCGAGAACTTGAGCGCCACGCTTGCGAGCACTGCCAGCGAAAGCAAAGCCGGCGATCCCGAAGGGCAGCAACCAGCCGGCATGGAGCGTGATCGGATTCCTCCGCTGGGGCAAATTCATCCCCACAACGGGAGCAGCGGAAATGGTCAGGGTGGAAGTCGCGATGCCGGAGCCGGGAGTAATGGCAGCGGGAGAGAAGGAGCAGCTCAACCCGCTGGGAACCCCGCTGCAAGAGAGCGAGATGGCACTGTTGAAGGATCCAGATTGAGGCTTCGCGCTGACCGCGAAGCTTCCCGATTGCCCGGCGGAAATGGTAATGGTTGACGGGGACGCGCTGAAAGTCAGAGTTGATGATTCTCCGCCAGTTGCGCACGCTGGCTTGTAACTCATTGCACCGGTAATCTGATTGGCCAGGCTGGGCTTGCCCACAGCTTGTACAAACAAATTGTAGTTTCCAGCGGGGATGTTGAATCCACATAAGTTCAGCGAGTGGATTCCTGCCGTCATGTCTGTCAACGACATCAGGTTCTGACCATCAGAACTGACGTACACCGTGTAGTGGTCGACCGTATTCTCATCCCCCTTGATCGCCCACTGCAAAGCATCGCCTGCAACTGAAGCGGATAGTGTCACACAATTATCGATGCCGGATTCGATCTCCGAGCCCTCTTCATAATCGTTCCAAGTGACCAATTGCAAGTCGGATAATTGTTTTCCTGAGTTGTAACGGCCATTGATTTCGGTGAATGTTTGCAGCCAGGTCTGGCCGCATTGCTGGCCCATGATGCGCCCCGATCCCCAGGCGGCCAGAGTATCGTTGAACCCCTTGTAGACCGCTCCTATCGTTTGCTGGCCGGGGAACGACATTCCCGTGTCGTAGAAGCTGGCGAGGTAGCCCATGCCGTAATCCGTGGTGGTCGGCATGACCCACGAATAGCTGCCGCCACTGAGCGTGTGGCTGAACCCGTTGTCGTTCTGGAACAGAAACAGCGGCCGCGTACTCAAGGCGGTATTCACCGCGTTCCAGTCGATCGTATAGGAAAGATCGATGTTGAAGTTTGTGATGACCGGCTGCCCCTGCCTGGTCATATAGGCAGGCGATGAAAAATACTTTTGTTCCACATATTGCAGCTGACTGGTCAGAGCCTGTTGCGGCGAACATCCGGAGCAGGAGTCCCACTTAATAGCTCCCTGATCGACCATGAGGGCAAACGTGAAGCCCGGATGGCGTTCGGCTTCTGCCATCACCAACTGAGTAGCCTGGTCCATTGAGTTGTTGGGCCCGTACCAGTCGATAACCACTCCATCGATACCGCGGCTGACCATGTCGCTAATCTGATTCTTGATCTGCGTCGCGTCCGTGGAGCTGTAGCCGATATTCATGTGGTTCGACTGTCCGAACCAAAGAAGCAGGTGGGCATAAACCTTCGTCGTGGCTCCCGAATACAGCAGCGTGTGAACATCGGCTTTACTTATATTCCCGGCGCCTCGGTTGCCATTCGTTTGGTTCGTAAAGCCGTTGGCCGCGCTCGTGTTGTTTGAAGTTTGAGCCGCGAGAGTTGTGGTGGGAACCACGTATGCGTTACCGGCCAAACACACGGACGGTGCAGCGAGGAGAAGCGCTAAGGCAGAAAAATATTTTCGACGCATCAGTCCTCAGGAGCGGAGTATTACCGAGGGCCTTGCATTAACTGTGGCCAGAATGAGGAAGGCACGCCCGCCTGTAAATTTCCTCTTTGCTGACCTGATCTGTCTGGGAACCCGGCCAGCTTACAGTGGAACGCGGTGCATCGAAAGATAACGTTCGTCTAAGAACCTCAGTGCTACGACCTGTGGGCTATGGCATTCGTCGCTTGGAAATGCCTGGAGGCGAAATTGCATCCATCGCGTGAGGCGATTGAGAGGGTCCGCTGCTTCTAGTTGCCGAGTTCCACGAGGTTGATGTGTTGGAGATATTCCGTCGCCGTAGCCTTAGTTTTCGCACCGCTGATATCCAACTGAAAGTTCAGGCCGCTATCGTTCGACCATCCGTTGGGGATAGGACCGGAGGCCTCCGCGGTCGCGAACTGCGTGTAGATCTCATCCACGCCCAGAGCGTCGTAGTACATGCACGGATAGCCGGCGCAACCCGTGTCACCGTCCACACGATGGACCCACCACTGGATGTGATGCCACCTGCCAGCCGGCAACGAACACGCCAGGGTCGTGTCCAGCCACTGCTGGAGTAGTTGGTCCCAGATCTGCCACTTCGCCCCCATCACGCATTGGCTCCCCCACATGAACTCGTACGGATAGAGGTATTGGAAGATGTCGTATTCCAGTGCCTGGTAGTTCACTGAGGCATTTGCAGTCGACAGATAGACTGAGAAATCACTCTGAAAGTAGCTCGCAGTCGTTGCTCCCACCTTGTCGTATGCCAGAAAGTTGGTGAACTCTGGACCGGAAACCGACAACTCCAGCGAGTTCGGAGGCCACTTGGCGCCGGTTTCCGCAATAGTCGTACTGGTCGGAACACCACTGCCGCCCGGATTGCAGGCAGGCAGCACACACTTTTGCCATGCGGTGAGACTTGTTTCCAGGTTCGTATGGAACTGCGCCGATGCCACTGCCGAGAGCAATACCGCTACACAAGTGTTCCTCACGATGTTCAATGTTGGCCTCCAACAAGCCTCTTGTGAAAGAGGGGAGGCTTGCAGCCCGGCTGGATTCAGTGGTCCAACGCACAAGTCGCCCCAGAGTAGGCTGTCTTGCCTGTGGATGTCTGTGAGATCTGGACAAGCTTCCGGTGACGGACGTCACGTGTGGCCGGAACTCAAAGAACGAGACTTGCCGACCCTCAAGCTATTTATTGCCAGTAGCTTACACGACCTATTTGCGGTCTCGCGACTGAGATCGGAGCCAACTTTTCCACCGCAGAGGTCATCCAATTTGGGCTTTCACGTCTTAACTTTTGACGAGGATTCCATGGAAAAGTCGTGCCGTAGGCTTGCCGTCGCCGGACTGACGGCGTTGACGCTGCTGCTATGCGGTTGCCAGGGATTGGTGAACGGTACCACCACCACTTCGACCACTCCTCCTGCGAGCCTTCAGTCCATCAACCACATCATTTTCATGGCGCAGGAGAATCGTTCTTTCGATACATATTTTGGGCAATTGCCGGCGTACTGGGCGGCGAACGGGTATCCTTCCCAACCACTTAACGGCATGCCGTCTGGCGCTTCCAATCCCGCCTATCAAGGGGCCGGGACCGTCTCCGCATTCCATTTGGCGACGGAATGCTTCGAAAACCTCAGTCCTTCCTGGAATGAGAGCCACGTCGACTGGAATAGAAACGCTCCAACCTCAAGCACGGCGATGATGGATGGTTTTGTCTACAATGCCGCCAAGTTCGCTAACGATCAAAACGCCGGAGGGGCAACCCCGCCGTATACAGATCTCACCGGCGTGCGCGCTATGGGTTACTACGACTCGAGCGACTTGAATTATTACTACTTCATGGTTTCGAATTTTGCCACGTCCGATAATTGGTTCTCTCCGGCGATGGATCGCACTCAAGTCAACCGCATGTATCTTTTTGCCGCAACGTCGCAGGGGTATGCCTATCCTCCAGGGACGGTTCCGGCTGACAATAACCCGCTAACTGCCCCGACGATTTTCGACTCGCTCAATGCCGCGGGCATTTCGTGGAAAGTCTACGCGACCGACAACAACTGCCCGGGATTTTGCACGTACCTGACCCAGTTCAAGAACTATTCGCCGCCGAATCCCCTGCCAGCCAACGTTGTGTCCGCTTCAGAGTTTCTCACCGACGCTAGCGCCGGCACGCTTCCTGAAGTATCGTTCATCGAGTCCGGCTCCAGCCAGGACGAACATCCCAGCAGTGGCACTAACGTGCAGGTCGGTGCAGCTTACGTGGAAAGTTTGATCAACGGCCTAATGAGCAGCCCATCGTGGAAGGACTCCGTTTTCATACTCACGTTCGACGAAGCGGGCGGAACCTACGATCACGTTGCACCAGTGGCCATGCCCAACCCGGATGGCATTGCGCCTGTCGACCTGGCCTCTACTGATATTTGCGGCAGTGCCTATGTCGGCGAGAATGCGAACTGCGATTTCAACTACACCGGCTTTCGGGTGCCGTTACTTGTCGTATCCCCATTCACCAGGAAGAATTACGTGTCCCACAGTGCTGCGGACTATACTGCGATCCTCAAGTTTATTGAGACACGTTTTGGTTTGCAGCCGCTTACCAAACGCGACGCGGCGCAGATAGATATGACGGAGTTCTTCGACTTTAAGAATGTGCCGTGGGCAACGGCGCCAAGTCCCAGCCAAATCCCGCAGCAATCCACGAGCGGAGCTTGTAACGCTGCCGTCCTGGGTAACCCCTAGAACGCGAGGGCTGGGGGATCAGGAAAAATAAAGGCGAACGTGAGCCTTAGTGCTGATTCGGCGAATTCACTGTCACGCTGCGAGCTACATAGCGATTCCCATCAAAGCGTGAAAGCACGGTGACGTCGGCGCCTGGACGCACGCTGTCATCGACCGGCAAAAGAGAAGAATCAAGCGAGATCTCGTAGGTCTTGTGGTCCGTCACGGAGGTCAAAACCAGCAGACCCAGGCGAAGATCCACGGCTGTGACGACGCCGGCAAATGTAAAACTAGCTCCGCGAACCGCGAGCACCGACACTTCTCGAGCCACATCGCTGCCATCGTGCTGCGGGCCGAATTTCACTGCAACCAGGGTGCCGGGAGCTAGCTCGCTTGCAGGCGCAGAGTGGTCGCCATGAACAAGCCGCGTCTGGGACGTGAGACGTATCGTCAGTGGCCGGGGCGAAAGCATGTCGCGCACTACCAACTCGCCCTTGTCGCCGCGGTAACTGATCACCACTCCCTGACTCTCTCCGGCCGAGGCATTTTTCAATCGAATGTTTTTAGCGAAGATCGTACTTCCGTCCAGAATGGTGTCAACGTAAATGCGATCCCCACGGCGAAGATCTGAAGCCGAAGCCAGCGCACCGTTGTTGTAAATGTGAGTGCGGGTATCGAAGGCGATCTTCATCTTGCCGCCACCAAAAACCTGTACCGTGACCTGATCGCGCACCCGATCCAGTTTGTCGATGGTGCCGCCGATCAGGCTCGCTTTTGAAGGGCGAAGCGACGGCAAATCGGGAAGCAGGCTGGCTGGGTCGAGCGTGGACTCAGAATTCTCTTCAATTGGCTGGATGCTCTTGTTCGACGGGGTGGGCTCGGAGTCATTCGACCCTGAACTCTCAGCGGAGGACGCTACAACATTCTGAGAAGGCACGGCCTGCCCATGCGCCATGCCCGCGAGGACCGAGCCAGCCACAACCGTCCCCACAACTGCACTCAATAAGAACCGACCCATCGGAATCCCCATCTGTCTGTTTCTCGACGCAGCATTTGGATGCCGACTCGAAGGCGAAAGGTAGTCACATTTTCGCGAAAAAGGCTCAGAAAAAACGACAAACAATTGGCCATTCCCGGCATCATAAGTACGTTTGAATACAGCAATTTGACAGAGGGCCTCTGCGTATGTCCTGGAAGCGATGGGTTGTTGCCGCCTTAATTAGCTTCATGATGGGATGGGCCACGGGGGCCCGTGCAGGCGACCTAAAAATCACCCTGCCCAAGCGCAGCCATATGACTCCGGTGCAGCGGCTGAACCAGGAGGGAGTGGATGCGATCCGTAAGCATCGCTATGAGAAGGCTGAGACATTGTTCTATAAAGCTTATCTTCTCGATCCAGACGACCCCTTTACGCTGAATAATCTGGGATACATTTCGGAGTTGCAAGGGCAGGTGGACCGCGCCCTGAACTTCTATGCGCTGGCCGGACAGCAAGCGACAGATGCCGTGATTGATCGCGCCAGCTCCCGGCACGTGGAAGGACATTCCATTAAAGAAGCGTTGGCGATTCCCGACCTCCCGCTCCAAATCAATCACGAGAACGTCGAAGCCGTGCGGCTGCTCTCGCAAGGCCGCGCTCCAGAGGCCGATCTTTTTCTGACGCGTGTCCTGGAGAAAGATCCGAAGAATATCTTCACCTTAAATAACATGGGCGTAGCCAAGGAGATGGAGGGTGACTCACAGGCAGCGCTGAAGTACTACGACGCAGCAGCAGCCGGCGGCTCTGATGTGGCCGCCGTGGTTACCCTCAATCGTGCGTGGAGAGGGAAGCCCGTCAACGAGATGGCCGCCCAAAATGCCAGGAACCTTCGCAACCGTCTGGCGAAGCAAGAAAGTCCAGAACTCAAGGTGGCTGAGCTGAACATTCAGGGAGTTTCAGCTATCAATCGCAATGATCAGGCTGCCGCGGATCAGGCCTTTCGAAAGGCTTACGCCGTAGACCCCAACAACGCATTTGCAGTCAACAATATTGGTTACCTGGCGGAGATCGAAGGCGACCGCGAGACGGCTCAGTTCTTCTACGACAAAGCGCAAACCGCTGCCGGCGCTAACGCGAAGGTCGGGTTGGCCACTCGGCACTCGGCGGAAGGATCCAGATTGTCCCAGGTGGCATCGCAGAACGACGTGAAGGTGGAAGCCAAGGTTCGGCAGGAACGCGATGCCCGCCGCAATCAGCATCAGCCAATTTTGTTGCGGCGACGCGATAATACGGTTGTGGAAGAACCCGCTACACCGCCGGCAAACGGTTCGTCACCCCAGCAGAGCCCGCCCTCCCCCTAGCGTCAACATTGAAAGAATCCGGAGCGATTGGTCTATACTTCGCGCTCCTGGAAGCGGTCGATGTCAGATTCCGGATCATACGAGAAGTAACGAACCAAATTTGTAAAATATCGCAATAGAGTATTGACGTTGGTGGAATACCAGCAGCACTGCGTCATCTCGGGTGAGAAGCCGCAAATAAACCGGAGGCGATTCAGCGCCGACGCAGCTGAACCCAGCATAGCCGCGGCCATGCGATGATTGCCGTCCAGGATCGTCAAAGGCCCTGTATCGTCAACCCCGATCAGCAGCACGGTGGGATGGATAAGGCTCTCCTCTACCGAGGAACTTAGAGTGCGCAGCTTGCCCAGAAAATCATCATGGAAAGGCGCTTGAAGCTTCACTCGGATGCGCTCTACTACATCCGTCAAGTAGAAACTCCCCGCTGCAAGGCGGCGCCACTGCGCACGCGGAAAAAAGCGGATACGATCCAGATCTCCAGCGGTTAATTCAACCTCGAACCATAGCGTGTCGGCAGGAAGTTCGCGCCACATCGCACCTCGCCGCAAAAACAGCAAGGCTTGCCGCACGGCATTCTCGCGAGAGCTCTCGAGATTCGGGTGACGGACCAGGGCATCGAACTCGTGCCGATATTCCTCGAACTCGGGATGATGAAATTCACTTCTCAAAAACTCAGCAATCACCTCCTCTTCGGCGAGCGCACGGCGAAGCTGGATACTCCTGTACCTGCGAAGCGGCTGCGGCGTCAGTTGACTCCGCACTAGTGGAATGATCAGGACGACGAGTAAAACAACCATTAGAATCAATTGGACAAGAATCACCTGGCGCAGTGTCTGGTGAAGAATGTAAATTCCCAGGGCGAGAGCGCCGCTGAATACCAGCTGAAGCCAACTCGTATTGGCGATCTTGCGCGACATTTCATAGGTGATGATCACAGAACTGAGCGAATAGATTCCCGTTGTGATGGCATAGAGAATCAATAGCGGAGCCAGTGCTCCGTAGGTGCCCGGATCAAAGTGAGCGCCGAAGAGCATCTTCCACAGAAAGCTGGGAACCATCCACAGGCCGAAGATGAGAACCGTGAGTATGAGAAGAACCATCAGCAATGAAGTGAACAGGACCGAGCTGCCCTCCCGTTCTTCGCTGCCCGCGCCCGCCGAGACAGGGAACATGGTATTTACCACCGACCACGCGCACATGTTGACCAAGCGTCCCACCAGTGCGACTGCAGCATAGAATCCCGCTTCAGCGGGAGGGAAAAAATGTTTCACCAGAAGAATATCGAAGTTGTTGATGACAGTCTGGCCTGAGAAGAAAACAATTGCCTGCAAGCCCTCGCGGGCCGAAATGGAGACCCCACGAAAGCTGAGAGAATTTACGCCGGGACTTGGGAGTGCGACGAAATAAGAGACGATGACTGCCAACACGCTGGCCAGAACAGCTCCCTTTACTCCCATCCCCAGTTCGATCAGCAAAAATGCTCCGCCCAACCGAACCAGCCCTTCCAGCATGAAATTGATGGCGAGGGGCCCGAAAGCGTGAATACCTTGTATGTATCCGCGGCGAACTCCGAGGGGAATATAAAAAGCGGTACCTAGAGCCAGCAGCGATATCAAAACGGGGTCGGGCAGATTCAAATATCCGGTCAGCGGACGCTCGACGAGAAACAACAAGAGACCGATCCCGATACCAGCCATCCACGAACGCTGGTGCAAGTTGGCGAAGACGGTGGAGCGTGCCTCTGGGGAAGGGCTCTTGGCCACATATTTAGCGCAGACGACCTGGAATGACAGCGTGATCCCGGACATCAGCATCAGGATCGTGTATACGGCAGTAGCATGTGCGAACCCGGTAGGGCCGAGCAGACGCGCCGTAATGACGTTGTAAACGAGGTTTGTAACTCCGACCAGTCCAGAGCCAGCCAGCAGCGTGAGGCTGCCGCCCAGCAGTTGAGACTTCAGCGTCCTGGCTGGCAATGATGATGACGCTCGGGGGCTCTCGTCACTCGACGAAGGAATCACAGCGCTTTTTATTGTGTCGCTCATCGATAGACGCTATGCGGTTTCAAAATAGGTTGAAGTGCACGATCGGAAGAAGAGTTGTCTTGGACGATCCCGCGAAATTGTAAAAGGTCTGTTGCTGCACACCGAATGAAAGCCGGAAGGGGTGCGCGGTCTCGCCACCCGGGGCGTCTGTCGAGCCTCCATGAAGAGGACGGGTGTAGGAAACCAGAAACTCGCTTTGTGCGTTGTCATAGGCGTGATAGCCGGACCCTCGTGAGAGCAGGAACGATCCTTGAACGTTCCAGCGCGGACTGGCGCGGAACTCGAATCGGCCGCCAGGAAGAAAGGCCTGAGCGGTCGCGTACTGCGTGCCTTGTACTCTCCAGGATCGCAAATCTTCCGCCAGCACCGCCGCGGTCAGCCGGCTACCGAACTTGCGCTGAAATCCAACGTAGCTTGAGGTATTGAAGTACTCCTGCACCAGAGGGTGGAAGAGAAGATCTCGAACCGTGTAGCCCGTGATCAAGGAAGTGCGTCCCCAGGGGCGCCCGACAGTAAATTCCAGTTTGGCGGAGGCATCCCGCGAATTCAGGTTCTGATCGGTGAACGGTCCAGCTTCGCGGATGGCGCTGCCATTGATCGAAACCCAATTGAAGAATGAACTGGTCGACATGTAGAGAAACTGGCGAAAAAGATTCTGGCTCATGTAGACCGGCGAGCTGGTGTCACGCCGGATTGTGAACTGGACTCCGCCGTTCAAGGCGATTGAGTTGGAACCAAAATGAAGAACCGGAGTGATGCCGCCGTTGAAATAAGTGTCAAACGTATGGCGGTCCTGAACCACATTCGCGCTCGGAAAAAGGAAACGGCCAGACGTCAAGCTCTCGCCGACAAAGCCGGAGATTACCGGCAGATTGCCAAGGTGAAGGCGATAGCGGGACGCCCCCAGGCTCTGGAAAGAATGCCGAGGTGGCGGCAGTAGCGAGGGGTTGGTAACATGCAGGATCTTCGCATCCAGCGTGTAAACGTTGATGTCTTCGAGCGCCGGGGCGAATAAAGCTTCCGGCGACAGGCTGAAGTTCTGCGTAATCTGCCGGCCCTCCTGGCTGGCCAGCTCGTACTGGGCTGTTTGCGCCGTTGTCTGGTCTTGCTGAGAGGCGACACTGCTGGCCTGCGCGAAGGCGGAGAGAGCGTGCACCGTATCCTGTTGCTGGCGGTATAAATTCGCCGCAGTCATCATGTAATCGTAGTCGTCACTGAAATCGTCAGCCGGGCCAAGGCTGGCCAGCGCATCTTCAGCTTTGTGGGTCTCGCCTTCGGCCAGGTAAGTATTGGCCAAACCGAGGCCCACCGTGCGGGGATTAGCCCCCACCAGCCGAGCTTTGTCGAAATAGGTCTCAGCGAGATTGAAGTCGTGCATCGCCAAAAAGATGCTGGCTGCCTCCGCAATGTCATCGGGTGTGACGGGTGATGCATCGACTCGCGCCTCGGCAAAACCGAGCGCGATCTGCCGCCGAGCATCATCAAAGTGCCCTTGCCGCATAAAGACCTGAGCGACTGCCAACCGCACCCCAATACGGTCTCCATTCGGAATGTCCAAGGCGCGGGAGAACCGCTGCATAGCCGCCTCCCGGTCGCCCGTGGTCAAGAGCGCGCTGCCGGTGGCCATCAGAATGTCGACCTTATTGTTGCCATACTGTTCCGCTGACCGGACATCATGGAGCATTTCCATCCGTGCTCCCTGCTTCGCGTGTACCTGTGCTGCTAAAGCATAGACATCCGGTTCGGTGGGAGCGAGTTTCTGTGCCACCTCAATTGCAGCAATCGATTGCGGGTAGCGCCGCAGGCGAAACAGCGTGTCAGCATAGGCCAACTGAGTCGGGAGGTCGTTCGGAGTCTCCTGCAGGGCTATCCGGTACTCCGGTTCGGCGTGCGGGAAATCCTGTTCCTGACGGAAAGCCTCGGCTCGAGCCAGGTGCCAGGCATGCGATTTGCCCAACAGCTTCTGGGCCGCTTCCAACTGGATGAGCGCGGGTTTAGGCCGGTGCAACTGCAGATCGGCATAGCCTAACCCAAGATGCGCCTCGCCATAGTCTGGCTGTAACTGGAGAGCAGTTCGAAAATCTTTGACAGCATTGCCGGCCTGGCGCAGATCATTCAAAACGAATCCACGATTCACATACCCTGTGGCCATTTTAGGATCGCGTTCCAGAGCGCGCGTGAAGTCGGACAAGGCCTCGCGGGTCTGCCCATCGTGGGCGTGGACGTTGCCGGCAATCAGAGCGAGATCCTTGTCGTCGGGAAGTATCGGGTCGTACTTCGTTACCAGGGCCAGGGCCTCTTGGTAACGGCCCAGATAGAAAAGGTCGTAAGCGAGATAAACCACACCTTCACGATCGTGCGGAAGCTTCTGAAGAACCGCATAGCCCAGCTTCGCCGATTCGGCATATTCGCCTTTCAGCGTGAGATAGCGCTCCCGTTCGCGGCTGACCTGCGGGCTGTCGTTCATCTTGCCTTTGGCGCGATCCAGCCAACGTTTAGCCAGGTCGAAGTTGTGCGCTTCGAGTGCAGCGTTCGCGCCTCCTGCCACGATTAGTGGATTGGTAGGCATGTGCTGATAAGCGTTCTCGTAATTGCTCTCCGCGGAGGGAAAGTTTCTTTCGGCTGTGTACAAGTCGCCTAGCGCCAGGTAAGGTGTGAAATCTTTCGGATGTGCGCTAACCGCGCGAGTGAAATAGGTCTCGGCAAGCTTTGTATCCCCTTTATCGCGGGCGAGATAGCCAAGGGAGGACAAGGCAGTGCGATTGCGGGGGTCTAGCTCCAGAATTTTTAAAAAGGTAGTTTGCGCGCCATCCTTCTGCCCGATCTTCCATTGCAGACTACCGTAGTTCAAGAGCGAGTTGACATTAGATGGCGCCAGGGCCAAAGCGTCCTGCAAATCCTTGTTGGCCGCATCTGTGTTGCCCAAGCCAGCTTCGATTGCAGCGCGGAGTCTTAACATCTCCGGACGCGATGAGACGGGAACTTCTACTCGATTTATCAGCGCTAACGCGGAGTCGAGTTGTTGCCTGGCTGCTGCTTCGTCATCCTGGCGCAGGGCGAGTTCGTATAAGTTGAGCTGCAGTTCGATCGGATAGAGCGGCCCCTCCGGCACACGCTGTGGCAAGTTGCTGTGCGCGAGGTTGTATTCTGATCTGGCCTCTTCGAGACGATTCTCCGCTTCGGCAATCGACCCTGAAATAGCGTGCAGCCTGTAATTGTTGCGATCGATGCGCCGGGCTTCCTCGAGGAACGGGCCAGCGCCATCAGGCTGACCAAGCGCAACCAATGCCTGCGCAGCATTTAGGTTGAGACTGAGATTTCCTTTCGCGCTCTTAGCCAGCCGGGTGTAGAGGGTCGCGGCCTCTTGTTGCTTTCCAGCGAGTTGATAGGTGTAGGCCAGGTCAGCTTGTACGTCAATAGTTTTCGAGGGAATGGCCTGCAGAGCGGAGATCGCCAGGTCGTATTGACCCTGATTGCGATATTGGCCCGCGACCGCCCGCAAGACTTCGGGATCCCGGGGTGCGCGGTTTTTCGCGCGCGCCAGGTAATGGTTCGACTGATCGAACTGGCCGAGGTGTTCGTGTGCGTGCGCGATCAGCAGATCGGTGTGAGCGGAGGGCTGTACGGCATCGGCACGCTGAAGCAGTTCTATCGCTCGGTTGGGATCCGAGTTGAGCAACAGCTCGCCCGCAAGTTGCAAGCTGTTCGCATCTTTGGGATTCGCATCCACAACCCGCTTCAGCAATTGCCCGGCATCGGCATCGCGGCCCATCTTGGCATACGTTTGCGCCAATCCCGCCATGCCTCGAACCGAGTTGGGTTGGAGTCTGAGTCCGTGATTGTAGGCGTCGATTGCGGCTTGGTAACGCCCATCAAGCCGTGCAGCATAGCCCAGCAAGAACCAGAGTTCAGGATTCTGAGGCGCTGCCTTGGCGGCACGCTCCGCAAAAGAGACAGCGGCCGCGTAGTCATTCCTCTTCAGTGCATCTTGAGCGGCCCGCGCCTGCCGGGCAACCTCGATGCTCGATCCCCAACCCAGGTCCGAACCATTTTGGTTCGAGCGGCCCTGTGTGTCGGCGGCTGCCCCCTTCGAGGATTGGTTGCCGGGCGCAGACGTACTACTTTGACCGTTGACTTCATACGTCTGACCTATGGCGTCTCTGGCCAGGGTACAACCGAAAAGAACAACAATGCAAAAGCTCGCGAGCGGAAATCGGCTTTTCACAAAGTCACCACGCTTTATACAAGTCTTTGGCGTTACCTCCCGCATCACAATCTTTCTGCGGTCCACATCAGATGCCACTGGGCGGGGTAAGGCTGCTTTCTTCGAGCTAACTACGGGGGACAGAACGCGAAAACAGGAGTAAACCCTAGGCCTGCGTTTGGAATCCAACCTCTTCGCGACTGACACGCGTACCCATGGGGGGCACAATCGTGAGCAGCAGCGTCCAGAGTTACTCTCGTGCGATTCCGCTCCTCGCCATCGTCTTGGTGGCGCTGGCCGTCCACGGTCCCTTGCTCTTGATGCAACTTCCGGCGGGCTCTTTCGATGCGAACTTTCACATGTTTTTCGCCTCGCACTATATTCACCACTGGTTCAATCCCTGGAATGAAAAGTGGTTTGGAGGATTTTCGCAGACGACGTACCCTCCACTGACTCACCAGTGGATCGCGCTGTTCTCCACTGTCGCCGGATTGAAAATGGGCTATATGCTGGTGCAGTTGGTCGCTGTCCTGCTCCTGCCGGTCGGAGTATTCCGCTTTGCCAGAATTTGGGTGGAAGATCGCGCCGCCAGCTATGCGGCGCTCGGAAGCGTCTTTCTGGGAGCGCTTGCCTTCCTGGTCTACCAGGCAGGCCAGTTGGCGACGGTAGCCTCCGCAGCCCTCTATTTGAATGCCTTGCCTTACTTCTACGAATGGATAACGGAGGCCTCGGGCCGTTCTCTCATCAAAGGAATCGCCGTCAGTTTGACTGCGGCGGCAGCCCATCACGTCACTCTGATCTTTGGCGTAGTGCTCTTTGCAGGTCCGGTACTCTGGGTGGCATTCCTTGATGCACACGACGAGCGGGTTTCAGGATCAATGGCGGGTGTCTTGTCACGGGCTGCGGTCTTCGGAGTTGTGGTGGCCGCGGGGGTGGGCGTGGTGCTGATGCCATACTGGCTAGCCCTCATTCAACATCCGATTCACCAGATTCCGATTCCCCACGACAGTCGCGCGAATTTCCTGCTCAATTCCATAACCGCGCTCAATTATTTTGTGATTCCCTATGGAGCATTGCTCATTGCGTTGCCTTTCATCTTGTTGCGCGGAGCTTCTTCCCGTCGCTTAATCCCCTTGCTTGTGGGCTTCTGGCTGACCCTGATTTTTGGACTCGGCGGCACCACGCCTTTGCCAAGGTGGCTGCTGGGCCGCGCTTTTGAGGTTCTAACCTTCGAACGATTTACGTTCTGGGCGACTCTGATGGCGATGCCGCTCGTCGGCGTTCTTGCGGTCGAGATGCTTGATCGTTTCCGGGCGCGAGCGGCGGTAGGACTCTCATTGGCCGCAGTTGCCACAATTGGTGCAGCGCTGTGGTGGCTGTCGGCAAATCCGTACCGGCCGGCCGGAACAACGAATGTGGACCCGGTCATCGCCTTCCTGAACCGCGACGGACACGACTCGTTTCGCTATATCACGTTGGGATTCGGCAGCGAACTATCCAGGGTTTCGACCTACACGAGCGCCGGCAGTGTAGACGGAGACTATAACTCAGCCCGCCTGCTGCCTGAGATGACTCACTACGGTTCGGCACAGCTTACGAATGCAAAGTTTTATGGCTCCGCCGGTATGGCTTCTCTCCGCGCCATGCTTGAGCACGCGAACCGCTACGGCCTGAAATACATTTTCGTGCACGATCCCTACTACGAGCCGGTGTTGACCTTTGTGGGCTGGCGAAAGATCGAGACTTTTAACAATGGGGAGATCACCGCCTGGTCCAAAGAGGACGTGCCGCCGGCGCACAGGATTGAGTCAGATGCGGTCCCCGCCCCATGGCAAGGCCTCTTGTGGGGAATATTGCCGATCGGGGTGAGCTTTCTGGCAATTTTCCTCGAACTCCTCTTGCCGGAGGGTCGCCGCGTTCCCATCGGAATCGGTGTCCCACTTCGTGCTGAACATCCTGAACAACATTACGTAGCCTGAGGCATCGGAATGAAACTTACGCTGCCAATCATTCTCGTAGTCGTAACCGCAGGATTGATGGTTCTTGCTTTGGTTGGGGGTGGGCGTGCTGCGAACCGGGTTGGAATCGACACTGGCTCCACCGTGGGCGGCTTCACTCCTAAGGCCAGCACTCCCGAACAGGGACTCACCAATCTGCTGGGAGATGTCCAGCGACGCAATTGGGATCGGGCCTTCTCCGCTTTGTCGAAGACGAGCGCTGCTGATGAGCCATCGTTCATCCAGGACTGGATCGGTTCCAATGGAAGCCTGCGCTCATTTTCCAGTTTGGAGAGCTATGACTCTCGGCCTCTTCACGCCACCAACGACGACGCGCAGATGCGCGTACGGTTGCATTGGACGACTCCAGTAGGTCCGATCGAAGACGTCCGCGATTTTCACCTGGTACGCGAAGGTGACGTTTGGAAAGTGGTATGGCCCAAAGCCCAGGCGCTCAACGTGCCGGCGCAGGTGATTCCCGTTACATACTTGCGCTGGGATTTAGTCACAGCCGGCGCCTCCGACGACTGGGGATCGAAGAATATCGATGCACCGCACGTGCGCATCACCTCGATGAACGCGGTGGATTCCGCGGAAGGCGTGGTAGTGATGGGGGAAGTAGTGAACGAAGACACCATTCCGGCCTTCGTAAACGTTAATGCCACAGTTCTCGACGGTTCGGGCAATCCCATCGACGACGAGAGCAGCTTCGACAAAATAGCGCACGTCCTTCTGCCAAAGCAGGTCACGCCCTATCGAATCGACTTCCCGAATCTCAATCTGAAGGACGTTAAGAACGTCCGCATGGATGTGAAAGCCAGTTTGGTTCCCGCCTCTGCTGACCCGGTCATTGGAGTCATGAATCAAAGAGTGGAGTCTGACGTTCAGGGCAAAAGCGTTCTCCATGGAGACTTGCTGAATGAGAGTGGGCAGACCGTCAATATTCCGCACGTGATCGCGAGTTTCTATGATAACAACGGGAAGGTTGTCTGGGTGTCCGACGGATACGTGGACCGCGCCTTGCTCCCGCAATCGACGCAGCCCTTCGCGGTGGAGATTCCACGCTCCCTGGCGGCAAAGGTGCAAGGCTTTCATGTCGTTGTCAATCAGTACAGTTTGGGCAGGTCCTAAGAATGCATCGCACTGTTCTAATTTGCGCAGCGCTGGGTCTTGCAGGAGGTAGTGTCAGCCTGTGTTCGGCGCAGGATTTTCGCGTCCCCGCCTCTGCCGTCGCTGGAGTCGAAGCGAGCATTCCGACCACGGGCCGCGGCAAGGCAACGTTTTACTTGTTGGGTCCGGGTGTCTCGCTTAAGAGTGATGTGAACCTTGGTGAGGAAGTCCATTTGCACTCTCAGGACTTGCGCTACGCAGGCAGCTATCTGGCACTGGTGTGTTCCAGTTCATGCAAGAATGCGCGCTTTTACGTCACAGAAGCCAAGCCCGCCAGTCTCACTTTCCTGGTACATCCGTCGCGTGTTCCGGTGTCGCAAAGCGATGCCGTGAGCGGCGTCGCGCTTGCCTTCGATAAATTTCACAATGAGGTGCTCACTCCGGTCGCGGTTAACTTTCAACTGACCGCGGGGACTGCGTCGCTATTCTCCCGGCAGGTTCGCACACAAGATGGAGTAGCCTGGTTTCGCACTGCCTCCGGCAAGTCTGCCGGAGGTTTGCAAGTAGTCGCTTCCCTGGATGATCTTTCAGCGCGGCGCGCGGTCCAACAGGTGGCGTCGGAGCCTTGTAATCTCCGCATTGAAGGTCAGCGAACAGCGATTGGAATTGCGGTCGAAACTGAGCCAGTCCACGATTGCGCGGGAAATGTTGTGCCCGATGGCACCATTGTCACGTTCACTGCAACGGAAGGGAATAGCAGGAGCACCGTGGACGCCCCCATCAAGAAAGGCATCGCCCGAGCTCAAATTTCCGGACCGGGCGAAGCCTCGATATCGGTTGCATCGGGAGTTGTGATGGGAAACGAACTCCGCATCGGAGCGAAGCCATGAATCTCATGCCTAAGAGTCCGTCTCGCTTTTTTTCGGGACTTCGAGGCATCGCTATAGTTGCGTTGTTAATTGTTTCTTCGTTCAATCTGCGCGGCGCCGATACGCCGGTCCAGGTGCAGTTGGATCTGAAGAAAGCCGGGCCCCGCGCGGTTGAGAGCCTGACGGAGAAGGGGATCCTGCGAGACTATCGCCTGGCATGGACCAGTATGGCTCAGGCTCTAGAGTTCAATACTCCCGATCCCCTGGAGGGGCCTTTCGCCGGAGAGGCAAAACAGCAACTTTTGCAGACGGTCGCCAGACAGCAGCACTCCGGCCTCAGCCAACGGTATGGAGATCAGTATCACAGGCTGGTGGCGGTCTTTTATGCGCCGGAAGGTGATGTCATGGAGTTGCACGACACCGCGGAGTATCAATTGCAGGTTTCAGACGGCGGGAAAATCATCCACGATGAGCATGTCGTCATTCACTACGTTGTGCTGATGACTCCCGGCGCCGATCGTTGGGTGATTCGGCAGTTGCAAGCCGTGCCACAGTTTTGACTGGGCGGACGATAGATGTAAATGTTTCGTCCCGGCCCCTAGGAAGCGCGGCGCTTCTATCCCTTTGCGCGCCATCCGAGCGCCAACCGCCGCGATGTCCACAGCATCTTAATCCTTGCGAAGAAGGACGAAAGAATGGAGACGTTAATTTGTCGAAGGCGTTGCTTAGCTTTTCCCTGGCTTTGTTTGTGATAGCGGGCGGGTGTACAACACCCGGCATGCATCGCACTACGCTTCAGAACGGACAGGCGCCCGCCCGGTCTCCCAAGCTTCTCGCAGTGTACATGCCGTGGTTCGGAGACCATACCCACATGGATGTCGGCTACTCCAGCCAGGACGCCGCCGTTCTTCGGAAGCAGATTCAACAAGCGCGTCGCATGGGGATCTCCGGTTTCGTGGTCGACTGGTACGGCGAGAGCCGCCCTTACTCGGATCACAACTTTGGCCTTCTGCAACAGGCCGCAAGCGAAAACAATTTTGAGGTCGCCCTTCTCTACAACGAATCCGAAGACGGAGACGCGGGAGCGACGGACGATGCATTTGCTGCCTTCGACAAAGCCTACCAGGCCTACATCGGACCGAACGCCAGGTACCGCGATGCATACCTCACATATAATGGCCGGCCCATGGTGTTCGTCTTCCCAAAGAGTAAACATGTCAACTGGAATCGCATCATTCAGCATTGCAGCAACTGGGACAAGCCGCCTCTTTTGATCTACAAGGACGAGCCGCCGGCAGAATATGGAAATGATTTTTCAGGAGCTTATGCCTGGGTGCAGCCGGGGCCGGGCGGGTGGGCTGCCGATGGCAGCAACTGGGGTGAGCATTATCTCGAGAACTTCTACAAGACGATGAAGAACAAGCATCCCGATAAGATTGCGATTGGTGGAGCATGGCCCGGCTTCGACGATTCGGCGGCCAAATGGGGACTCAATCGCCACATCCAAAACGGGTGCGGGAAAACGCTGGATGAAACCCTGAATTTTTATGAGCGCTTCTATGACAGCTCTAATCCGCTCCCCTTTCTCTTGATTGAAACCTGGAACGACTACGAGGAGGGAACCGCCATCGAACAGCGAACAGCGACCAATTGCAACGGCGCGGTGACTACCAGCTCCGCACAGTCCACTTCGCCCTAAACCCGCGCCGGTTGGCGCTTTTGCTCAACAACCGAACAGCCGGTTTTCACATCGAAATAGTGTTGAACATCCCTCTGCAATTAAGACTTTGCGGTCGGGCGATGCTTCGAACACATTGAGACTATGACTCACGTCAAGAACTCTACGGAATGTTTCACCCTTCTATCCCAGCTCCTGCTGGCGATCGATGGAAGCACGTGTTCAGCGGAAATCGCACCGGCTGTTGCCACCTTTGGCCCGGAGGAATTTGGCGGACTCTGGGGTTTGGCGACCTCCCATCACGTGATCCTGCGCGCCTTCCCTCGTTTGCACCAGGTGATGCTGGCCGGAGGCAATGACAGGGCTGACTGGGTTCACCGCGCGATGGCGGGGGAGCAAACGCGCGTCGACCATGCTCTGTCATTGCTGTCTCCGATTTGTGAAGAGCTGGAGGACGCTGGCGACGTCTTTGTCATCAAATCACTCGATCACTGGCCCGACCTGGGAAGCGACCTTGATCTTTATACGAACGCAGAAGGCGCCGACGTCGTCGCCATCATGCGGGAGCGCTTCCAGGCGAAGGTAGCTGACCGGAGTTGGGGTGACCGGCTGGCTAACAAATGGAATTTTGTCGTTCCCGGTCTACTGGAGCTCGTCGAGGTGCACGTCGGCAGATTGGGCCAGACGGGGGAGCAAGTTGCGATCACAGGCTCTTTGGTCGCGCGCGGCACTACTGCACAATTCGGCTCGTACACCTTCCGGGTTCCAGCGGCGGAAGACCGCTTGATTATCAGCACCCTGCAGCGGATGTATCGGCACTTTTATCTTCGCCTATGTGACATCCTGGATACTGCCCAATTGGTGAACTCGGCTGCGGTCGATTATGTTCGTCTCCACTCCCTTGCGCGCTCGGCAGGCCTCTGGGATGGTCTGGCGACCTATTTGCTGATAGTGTCCGGTTATATCCAGTCGTATGGCGGAGAAGGCTTTCCCTTGCCATCAGCGGTCACCAGCGCAGCCCGATTTGGCAGTGAGCGCACGTACTTCAAACGCAAGTTCCTCCGGATCCCCCTTTTCCCCCAGGCCGCGAGGCTTTACGCCTCCGAGTGGGAAAGGCTGTTGCTCAACGGAGAACTACAAAACACGTTGCGCCTGAGCTTGCTGCCTGGTCTGGCAGCGGCGGCGGCTCTGGAATTGAAGATTACAGGCAGCGATAAGGGAATTTGGTGAATCCGACCGTACATGCCGGATCAGGAGTTTACAGTATTGTTAGCAGCAGACCTGAACTCCTATCGTAGAAAGAGAAAGAATCCATAATAGCTTCTGGGATATAAGTGGGAGGAAGTGCCGCTTGGTTCGAATTCTTGTGGTAGACGACAACCCGGCGGTCCGGCAGTATCTTCGGGCCCTCCTTGAGCAGCAGAGCACCTGGCAAGTCTGCGATGAAGCTCGCACTGGAAGGGAAGCGATCCAACGGGTGGAGAAAAATCCGCCTGATATGATCCTGCTCGACTTCCAGATGCCAGACCTGAACGGGCTGGACGTGGCCCGGGAAATTACCAGGCTTTTCCCTGAAATTCCAATTTTGATGGTCACGATTCACCTATCGAAACAGCTGGCAGAGGAGGCTCGTAGGGCGGGGATCCGCGGAGCCTGCGCGAAAACAGACGTTGGCTCGATCGTCGAGGCGGTAGACGCGATCCTGCATGCAGGTACCTATTTTCCGGCAACGAATTCACTCCATAACTGAGATCCATGGAAAACGTGGAAAACACCGGCTCGTACTCGTAAAGATACCTGCCGGCTGTTCGGCCCAATACCTGAAAATACAGGATTCCCTGTATTCGGAACTGGGGTATTAGAATGTTAGTTTCTAAGCGATCCACTGGGGAGTGGCGTTTCCGCCTGGTGCGAGTAGACTCCTGTGGCCGGAACGGGACAGAAGTGAAACAGAGCCAGGCTGGAGACTTGTATTGAGCAATCTTTACCAGGCTGCCTCGGAGAGCCGGAACCTTATGGCAGTCCGCATACTGCTGGTGGATGATCATCCCATTGTGAGGCAAGGGCTGCGGACTCTGTTGGAAGGGCATTCTGGCTGGGAGGTCGTGGGTGAAGCTTCGGATGGTCTTGAGGCTTTGGATAAGATCGACAGCCTGCAACCGGACGTTGTAGTGCTGGACGTCACCATGCCACGAATGAATGGCCTGGAAGCGTGCCGTTTGATGCAGCAAAGGCAGAAAGCCACGGGTCTCGAGGTTCTGTTTGTTACCCAACATGACTCGCCACAGATGATGCGGGAAGCTCTGGACGCCGGGGCCAGGGGTTATGTTGTGAAGTCGAATGCCGCCCGCGATCTGTTGGAAGCGGTTGAGGCGGTGAGCCAGCATCGGGTGTTTACCGCGCTGGCTCGAAGTTCGCAGGCTTCGTGCTGAAGATTTTGGGCGGGACTAGGTCTAAGCTTTACAGATCTCTAAACCGTGTATCTGGAGGATGTCATGAAATTGCGCATTTTGTTAGCCGACGATCACGAAATCGTACGTCGAGGCCTGTGTGCGCTCCTCCAAAAACATGAGGGCTGGGAAGTGTGCGGGGAAGCTTCCGACGGCCGCGAAGCGGTCGAGATGGCGAAGCAATTGAAGCCCGATGTTGTCATCGTCGACATCGGCATGCCTTACCTCAACGGCTTGGACGCTACTCGTCAACTGCTGCAGTACGACCCCCATTTCAAAGTCATAGTCCTGACCATTACTGACTCCGATCAGGTGATCCGGGAGGCTCTCGACGCCGGAGCTCGCGGCTTTGTGCTTAAGTCCGATGCCGCGCGCGATCTGGTGTCCGCAGTTGAGGCCCTGCAGAGCAAGCGCATGTTCTTCACACCCAGAGTGAATGATCTGGTGCTGGCGGGCTTCCTCGACAAGGGGCACGCCATTTCCCGTAACGAGCCCCCGAACTTGCCTACCCTCACCGTCAGAGAGCGTGAGGTTACTCAGCTTCTCGCGGAAGGCAAGAGTTCGAAAGAAGTGGCTTCATTACTGAACCTAAGCACTAAGACTGTGGAAACACACCGCAGCAACATCATGCGAAAACTTAGCCTGCACTCCATCCGGGATCTGGTGGTGTACGCCATCAAGAACAACATCATTCAGATCCAGATGCCACCCCAGATGCACCGCCCGACGGAGACGACGGTGGTCTGAGCACCGACTCTGCAACGTTCAGTGGCCAGGGTTTAGTGGGAACGGTTTAGTGGGAAGGTGCGCTGGGATAATACCCGGTCCGCGTACGGACTGTGAGTTTGTTGTAGCCTGGTGCATGCGCTTCCACCCGCACCGACTGGTATCCCGGCTTGACGTTCTGATTCCGGGGCTTATACGCAATCATGTACTGGCTACGGATGTCGTGCGCGACTGTCCGTGTGATGTTATCTACCTGATCGAGCGTCTCGGGAAAATAAGACACCCCTCCGGACCGTTCAGCTAAGCGCTGTAGCGCCTCGCGGCCAGGACCCTCCAGTCCGCTGCCCAGCAGACCAACAGCATAGAGTGTTGGGCCATTTGCCTGTTGCAGCCGGTGCGATGCTTCCAGCAGGGTTTCCTGACTCATATTGTCTTGCCCATCCGTAATCACCAGCAAGACTTTCTTGTCGAGAGGGCTGCTCGCTAAGTGGACCGCCGAAGCTACGATTGCGTCGTACAAAGCAGTGCTGCCCTTCGCGGAAACCTGATGCAGAGCCGCTTGCAGCAGCTTCACGTCGGAGGTGAAATCCTGATCGAGGTAGGGGTCCTGGCCGAAATTTACCACGAAGATCTGATCCTGCGGATTACTGGCCCGAATCAGGTTCAAAACTGCCTGGTTAATCTTCTCCCGCTTCTCGCGCATCGAGCCGGAGTTGTCAATCACAATACCCATCGCCACCGGGACATCCTCCCGGCGAAACGACGTGATGGCTTGGGGTACTCCGGCGTCAAGAACTGTAAATGTGCCGCGTTCCAGGCCCGTCACCAAGCGTCGCTGCTCGTCAACCACAGTGGCGTGCAGCACCACTTCTTCCACCTGCCTTTTGAAAACAAACATGCTGCCTTGATCGTTTGTACCTGGCTCAGGAGATACTGGTTCTTGCCCTGCGGCGGGGGACTGCGGAACCTCGTTTCCGCCAGGGGCTGCCTGCTGCTGTCCGGGCGGGGTTTGATCGTTGGCCCCGGGCGACGTTGCTGGAGTGCCGGTTGTCGGGGCCTGAGCCAGCGCGCCGGAGATCAGGAAAATGACTGCAAGAACAGTGGATAGCATCGACCCAGAGCATCTGGAAGCGGCAGAGCGCATGTAGAAATTCCTCCGTGCGCTTTTTAGATGCCATCTTTATGATTCACGGAGGCCAGCTAGAGCGTGGCCTACAGTAAAGACCTGAGTAGTAGCGTCCCTTCGCACCGCTGAGAAATCCTTACATCCGGTTCATTCCACGATGTGAAGCTAACGTATTGAAAATCAATGAAGTGCTGATTTGGCCACTTTTGTGCAGATTCAGCCAATGTTTTCCTAACTGGATCGAACGGGCTCATTAGTTCGCAGTTAAAACCATACCTTTAAGGCGTCTCCGTGCAACCGTACTGACCTTGGGCGCAACTATCCTCAGACACATTTTCCGGTAGATGGGGTCTTCGGTGGAGGTGACAGTTGGGCGCGTTTCGAATCCTTATCGCGGATGACCATGAGGTTGCGAGAAAGGGCATCCGCTCCCTGCTGGAAGACCACGCAGGATGGGAGATTTGTGCCGAAGCCCGAGACGGCCGCGAAGCAGTCGAGTGCGCCAGCAAGCTAAAGCCGGACGTTTTCCTGTTGGACATCGGGATGCCGAACCTGAACGGGCTGGATGCGGCGCGGCAAATCCTCGCCATGAATCCTGAGGCTCGCATTCTTATTCTGACCGTACACGATTCGGAACAGACGGTGCGGGAAGTTCTGGCGGTGGGAGCCCGCGGCTTCATGCTCAAGTCCGACGCCGGCCGGGAGTTGGTGGCGGCTGTGGAAGCCTTGCAGAACCGGCGTACCTTCTTCACTTCGAGAGTGGCTCAGATGATGCTCGACGGCTACCTGCGTCCCCAGGATGACAGCGATCCTTCGGGCCAGTGCGTTCTTACGCCGCGGGAGCGGGAAGTGATTCAGCTCGTCGCCGAAGGCAAGAGCACGAAGGAAGTCGCCATGGCTCTCAGCCTCAGCGTCAAGACCGCCGAGACCCACCGGACCAACCTCATGCGCAAGCTCGATCTGCATTCCGTGGCCGCTCTTACGCTTTACGCCGTGCGCAATGGTATCGTCCAGATCTATTAAGCCCTTACCCTGAGGTCCGAAATCCGCCATGAGTCGTAAGTAAAGATCGCCCATCAGTTTAGGGACTTCACTGGATACCTGCCTTCGCATGGTCTGCATACACTCCAGAGTGGTTAGCACGCACACAGCTTCAGGAAAGGAATGCCAATGCTTTGGACCATAGCCGTTTTGCTCTTGATTCTATGGCTGTTGGGCATGGTCAGCTCGTACACGCTGGGCGGATTCATCCACATTTTGCTGATCTTGGCAGTAGTTGCGGTTTTGATTCGCCTCATCCAGGGTCGAAGTCCCATATAAGCCAAAGCCTTCGAGTGGGAAAATGCGCTTTTAGGAACTCCAACAATTCAGGAGGAAACATTCATGAATGATGATCGCGTGAAAGGGAAAGTAAAGGATGTTGCAGGTCGCGTCGAGCGCCAGGTTGGCGAATGGACCGGTGATAAAGAAAAGCAGGCCGACGGAACATTGAAACAGGCGGAGGGCAAGGTGCAAAATGCCTGGGGCAATGCGAAAGACGCTGCCAAGAATGCCACAGATAAAATTACGAACAGGACAAGCGATCCTGCCGACCACTCGGTCGAATCGGAAGACGAGGACGTTCGCTCCCGCCGCAAAGCTGGCTAGTTCATTCGCGACTTCGGGGACGCTGCCTGATCACCAGTGTTCCCCGGCGTTTTCTTCCCAACTTCCGCTTCTAATCTCTCCCAGGATATTAAGGACTGAAATCCGTTAGTCAGTCGTGTGGCCGGAGAACCCAGCCAAAAGGGCGATCCAGCCATTCCTACGCTTGAACCTTCCACAGCTCAGCCAAAGCTCGAGCGGCGTCGGAAACGGCCCGCCTCTCTGCATCGACCTGAGAAAGCCCTAAAATCTTCCGGCGGGGAACGATCGGGGAGCGATACCGCAGGTGCTGTGCGGCGAGATCTGGATGAAGCTCACAAACGGCGGATTCAAACTTGCGCCGAAGATCCTCCGGAGAGGGAGACGGGTGTGCTTCGAGACGGTGGCCAACAACTTTACATGCCATGAAGAAAGCCTCAACTTTCGCTCTCTTCGCACTTTATGATGGCACTGCTTCACCCGCAATACCGTGCAGCCCCGGCTGGCGGGCGATTCTTTCCCTACTTGTCGGGGCTAGGCAAATGTAAGAGTGGAAGCCGTAATCTAGGCGGCCGAGCGCAGTTCCATGCAACTCTGTAGCGCACGCAAAGCATACAGCGCGTCATCCAGCGCCTGGTCTTCTTCGATTGTATCGGCGCCGGCGGAGAATAGTTCCCGCGCCCGGACAACAATTGCTTTTTCAGCGTCGGCGATTCGCGTCGCCAGCCTCTCATTGTCGGTCTCGAACAGAGCAGCTGTGTAGAGTTCTCTCCAACCCCGGGACACAGAGGAGTTAGTTTGGCTCATCATAAATTACCTTCATCAACCGTCGGATTATCCTGGCAGGCTTACTTGTCAAACACTGTAGTCAGGTTTTGCGCGAAAGCGCTATACAGTGAATTCCGTATGCTCAGGATCGGAGAGGTGTTGAAGGGTTTTGCTTCTTCCTTCAAGCGATTCCTTAACGAGGGGAACGCATATCGTGGAAAAAAGCCCTTATACGAAACTGAGGACGCGGGTTTGGGGCATCCCCTGAGCTAATTGACACTCGTGGCTTTCATGCTCAACAATTGAACGGTCATTACCAACGGTAGTCCAAACCAACAGTAGTCCAAATCCCGGGAGGGACGCTATGCCGGATTCAGGGGAAGAGACCCACATGGAACACATGGAACAGCAGTCGACTACGGGGAAGTGGATTTTGCTTTTCCTGGCGATCATTTTTGTCGCTGCCGTGGTTTATGGGCACGTGACTACACATCAGCAGGTCGACAAGCTGACCAAAGATCTCGCCGCCAGTCAGGCGCAAGTCGGAGAGCTGCAAAAGCGCATGCAATCCGCCGAGGCTCAGGAAGAGACGTTGGGCGAAAAGCTCGGAATGACCAAGAAGGAACTGGCGCAACGCGCCGCCGAACTCCAGGCGCAACAAAGAAACGTCGAATCCCGTCTGGCGAAAGAAGCGAAAGCACAGCAAGAACAGATTGGCCAGGTGAGCGGGGAAGTGGCCGGGGTCAAAACTGACGTGGGTGGGGTCAAGACCGATGTGGCCTCTACCAAGGCCGACCTGGAAGCCACCAAGGCGAGGCTGCAGAGTGCCGTGGGCGACCTCGGCGTGCAGAGTGGCTTGATCGCGACCACCCGCGGCGATCTGGAGGTGCTGAAGCACAAGGGTGACCGTAACTACTACGAATTTACACTTCTGCGCGGGGCAAAATCCCAGCCGGTAGCGACGGTAGGCCTCCAGCTTAAGAAGGTTGACGCAAAGCGCGGCAAATATACGATGGAAGTTACTGCCGACGACAAGACCATCGAGAAAAAGGATCGCACCGTGGCCGAGCCCATCCAGTTCTATTCGGGACGCGATCACCTCCTGTTTGAATTGGTGGTTTGGACGGTGGACAAAAACAAAGCCACGGGTTATCTGAGCACGCCGAAGGGCGCGCCCACTCCGGTGACCGCGAATTGAACGGAGTCCTCTTTCCCGCTGGTGCGCATGTCGCTCTGCAAATTGCCCTGCGCACCGGCGTGATCTACCTGGTCGTTCTGATCGGGGTGCGGCTCAGCGGCAAGCGCGAGGTGGGGCAGATGACGCCCTTCGACCTCACCCTGCTGCTCCTTCTTTCTAATTCCGTGCAGAACGCAATGACCGGACCGGACACGTCGCTGATCGGGGGCATCGTGGCGGCCTCGACTTTGTTGTTCTTGAACTACCTGGTAGGCACGCTTTCCGGATCCAGTCGCGGTTTTCGGCGCGTCGTGGAGGGCGAGCCCAGCCTTCTCATTCACGATGGGAAGGTCATCAACTCACACATGGCGAAAGAACACGTCAGCCTGGACGAACTTCAGCGCGCTGTGCGCGAGCACGGCATTGCGCAATGCAGCGATGTCGCCCTAGCCGTGCTGGAAGTCGATGGCTCGATCAGTTGCCTGAAATACGACGAGATAAAACCTGACGCCAATAACCACCTGGCCAGGCGAAGATTCATTCAGAAGAAGTAATCGGTGACGAAAGCCAGGCGATCACTCGATCGGCACAAATTTCACACAAACGGGCTCGACTACTTCCAGCACTTTGCCCGTCGCCGTCAGCCGGCCCGTTTTCGGGTCGATGTGAAAGATGACAATGTTATCCGACTTTTCGTTCTCCGCGAACAGCAGCTTGCCCGCCGGATCAATCTCAAAACTCCGCGGCGTCTGGCCCTTGGTCGGAACATCCTCAACCAGCGTTAGCGTTCCCTTGTTCGCATCGATGGCGAAAACCGCAAGGCTGTCATGGCCGCGGTTCGAGGCGTAGAGGAACTTGCCCGACGTATGGACGGCAATCTCGGCATCGTCGTTGTGCGCAGTAAAGCCTTTGGGAATGGTCGAGACCGTCTGCACCGGACGCAAGACCCCAGCCGTGCCGTCGAAAGCAAATGCGGAAACTGAAGATCCCATTTCGTTGACCACATAGGCAAACTTGCCGTCGGGACGAAGCGCGAAGTGCCGGGGACCCGCTCCCGGATCAGCCTTGGCAAATGGCGGCTCATTGGGAGTAAGCGAACCCTTGGCGCCGTCCAGCTTGTAGACGAGAGTCTCATCAAGCCCCAGATCATCCACGATCGCGAAGCGGTTGTCGGGCGACAGATCAACCGAGTGCGCGTGCGGTGCCTCCTGGCGTTGGGCGTCTTTGCCATGGCCGGCGTGCTGCACGAAGGCCGAAGCCTCCCCCAGCCGGCCATCCTCAAGCACAGGGAATACGGCTACGCTTCCTCCGCTGTAGTTCGCCACCAGGACGTATTTCCCCGTCTTGTCCACCGTGATGTAACATGGATCAGCGCCCCTGGACGCGACCTGGTTTAGCAGCGCGAGCTTTCCCGTTGCGTGATCGATCGCGAACGCGCTGACCCCTCCACTCTTCTGGCCTTTGTAGTTGCCGACCTCATTGACTGCGTAAAGGAATCGATGGTTCGGATGTACGGCAAGAAAAGATGGATTGATGGTCTCCGCCGCCAGGCCGATCGGCGTGATCTCAGAAGTGGCCGGATCAAAGCGATACGCGTAGATGCCCTTACTCTTACTGCCTTCCTCGGTATAGGTGCCGACGTACACCAGGTAGTTGTGCTTGGCGGGTGCAGCTGCTCCGGCGCAAACGATCAGAAACACGAATGCGAGCAAAGTTGCGATGGTTCGGAAAGTCTGCTGAATTGCTTTCATCACCCTATAGAACCGCATTCCACTGCTTTAGCGCAAGTGGGGCGCGGAGGGATGCCGCTCTACTTGGTCAGTACCACGGGCAATGGCCGGTCGTAGGGCTGGACGACCACGCTCACCGAGCGGCGCTGATTGAAGCTCTCCAGAGCAACGGGAAAGCTGACCATGACCGTGCGCTTTACCTCCTGGCCGGGTTGCAGTTTGTCCTCAGGAGCAAGGGCCGGCTGCGCATTTGTCTTCAATGTGGGGAAAGCCTGGTAGTAGCGATCGAAATCGACGGCCGAAGCTGCGTCGCCGTCCTGCTCCCCATTCGATGTCACGAGCTTGCCTTGAATGGAATGCACCCAAAGTGATTTCTCGCCGGAGTTGCGCAGCGTGAACGTGAGTGCAACCAGAACGGCATTTTGGCCCGGGAGATCTACCGCGACTACGTTGTCGAGTGATCCGGCGGCTTGCGGCTTGGCGCGCTGGAAGAACGATGCAACGCCCGCGATAATGAGTACCCCGGCCGTGGCCAGCAGCAGCATCTTTACCGGCGGCAGGTTGCGCTTGACCGTCCCGAATTCGTCGCCGATGTTGATCGTTGGCCCGGGCTGCGCGGCGGGCGGCGTGCTGTCTCCAGGCGAGCTCGCAGTGGCTTGAGAAATCGGTACGGGATTGGGCGGTTGATCTGGCATGATTCCTTAGCGCAATCGATTCTACTCCCGGGGTTGCCGAAGCCCGAAAGCCGAAACCCCGATTTTCAATTCCACCCATGCTTCATCGCCTTGGCGAATTCTTGCGCGGGGAGAGTATTCAGAACGTCCTTTCGGGTCAGCCAGGCGCGCCGCGCTTGCAGAACCCCGTACCGGATTTTGTCCATGTGAGAAGTATGGTGGGAATCGGTGTTTATCACGATTTTAACTCCTCGCTGTTTGGCCTGGCGCAGGTGGACGTCGTTGAGATCCAGGCGGTCAGGGTAAGAGTTCAACTCCATAGCGACTTTGTGTTTTGCCGCCGCGGTCAGGACCGCATCCATATCGAAATGGTAGGCGTCGCGGCGAAGCTGCAGACGTCCCGTGGGATGGCCGATGAGTGAAGTATTCGGGTTCGCGACCGCTTTGAGCAGACGTTCAGTCATCTTCGCTGGCTCCTGATTGAAAACCGAATGCACGCTGGCGATCACAACATCCATCTGCGCGAGCACGTCATCGGAAAGATCAAGGTCCCCGTCGGCAAGGATGTCCACTTCGATTCCGGCAAAAATAGTGATGCCGTCAATCTTCTCGTTTGCTTGGTGAATCCGCTGAATGTGCTCCACCGCACGCTTGTCGTCCAGCCCGTTGGCGAAGGCCAGGTTCTTGGAATGGTCGGTAATGGCCATGTATTTGTACCCCCTCACCTTGGCGGCTTCGGCCATTTCCTCGATCGTGTTCTTCCCATCAGTTTCGACGGTGTGCATGTGAACGTCGCCTTGAAGGTCGTCGAGAGCAATTAGGGCGGGCAGTGCGTGCTTCTCGGCCGCATCGATCTCCCCCAGATTCTCGCGCAACTCGGGAGGGATGTAGTCAAGCTTGAGCTTGGCGTAGATTTCTTCTTCTGTCTTGCCAGCAACCGGCTTCTCGGTTTTAAGATCCGCCAGGCTGTACTCGTTCAGCGTGTAACCCATCTTGAGTGCGCGCTGGCGCAATGCAACATTGTGAGCTTTCGAGCCCGTGAAGTACTGCATGGCCGCGCCGAAGGATTCCGGAGGCAACAGGCGAACGTCCACCTGCATATCGCTTCGTAGGCGGAAGCTGATCTTATTATCGCCCCGCGCGATCACGTCCATCAGCGGCGGATATTTCGCTGCGTACTCTACCGCCTGCGCGCGTTCCGTGTCGCTACAGCAGGCTGTGCCTGTGACCAGAATGTCCAGATCGCCCACAGTCTCTCGCCCACGGCGCAGAGAGCCTGCGGGAGTAATGCGGTCGATGCCAGGAAACTTCGCCAGGTATTCCGTGAGCTTCGTTGCCTCGGTCTCGGCGGCATCGATCAGAAACCGTCCCGAGATTCGGCGGTAGTCCTCGATCGCCTTAAGCAGCTTCTGTTCGTGCTTTTCACCCATGCGCGGCAGTTCGCGGATCTTGCCTTCACGCGCCAACTTTTCCACGCCGTCGACATCGCAGACCTGGTAAGCGCTCCAGATCAGCGCAATCGTCTTCGGTCCCAGCCCCTGGATCTTCAGCAACTGCAGCATCGACGGGTGATATTTCTTCAGCAGGTCGGCCTGCACCGTAAGGCTGCCGGCGCTAAGGAGTTCCTGCAAATTGATCAGCATTCCCTTCCCGATGCCGGCAATCGCGAGCACCTTCTTGGGTTCGCCGATAATCTCTTTAATCTGTTCGGTATGATTTTCTACAGCCTGGGCGGCGTTGCGATAGGAGCGAATGCGGAACGAATCCTGACCGTCGATTTCCAGCAGGTCGGCCGTTTCGTAAAGGATGTTGGCGATCGCCTTGTTGTCCACGGCCTAAAGCTTAAAACAAGATCAGAGCGGAGTGCCAGCAGGTAGGAAAACGCGGGCAGCTCTGGGGAGACAAAATCTGCCACTCAGCCGCCTATTTTTCAGGCAGGCCGTCGCAGTCATAGGAAAGTCTGCTGAACCAACGCTTCAGGCGCTCTTCGTAACGTTGGCCGCCTGCGGTCCCTTTTGTCCCTCACTGATCTCGAACTCCACCGTATCGCCTTCCTGAAGGCTCTTGTAGCCCTCGGAAGTGATGGCGCTGTAATGTACAAAAACATCGGGACCATCCGCGCGTCCAATGAACCCGTATCCCTTGGCGTTGTTAAACCACTTGACCGTGCCTTTCAAACGTTCCACGAACCCCCTCTTTCTGCACGTCTTTCAGTGGGGGGCCAAAGACGTGCCCGCATAGGATGCATTTTGGAGCGATTAAGGATGGAGTGTCAAGGCGAAATGGTTGCGGGGCAGGAGGGCGGGCGAACCTTGGCTGCGCTCGGGCTGGACAGCCGGGAGCCTGCCTTCAGCCCTGCCGCTGGGCGCCTGTCCCACGAGAAGGCCGGATCCCTACTTTTCCCCCAAGTGGTGATCGAGCCACAGGATTGAGGAGATGGTTTTGGCGTCTCGAATAGTGCCGTTCAATACCATGCGCATCGCCGCAGACAGCGCGGTCATGCGCTTGAGAATCACTTCGTCGTCCTCGGGTTGAGGTTTGCCGGCACGCAGACCGGTGGCCATATATACCGACATGGTTTCCGCGACAAATCCGGGGCTGGCATAGAAGTTGAGAATGCGCCGCCACTGCGTGGCCGTGTAGCCGGTTTCTTCCAGCAGTTCGCGCTGCGCCGCCGGTAGCGGCTTTTCGCCGGGATCGATGCGCCCCGCGGGAAGCTCCCATAAATAGTCTTTCGCGGCGTGGCGATACTGACGTTCCAGCAGGACACGCGGCACCAAACCCGAATCGTCGACCGCCAGCACCACAACCGATCCGGTGTGATGAATAATGTCTCGCCGGACGCGCACGCCTCCCGGCTCCTGCACGTGGTCGGTGGTCACCCAGAAGACCGGGCCGCGATACACCGTGCGGGAAGAAATCAGCCGTACCTTCGCCTTTGAACTCTTAGTGGATTTAACCGATTTTTGTTTGGGCTGTAGGGACTTGGACATCAGAACAATATAAAGCACGGCGCAGGCAGCCTTTAGCTGGCATGATCTTCCGGAAGACAAAGCCCGATTCTGCTATGCTGCCGGGGCATGCCTGCGAAGCCTTCGCTAAAGCCGCGAATCGCAATTGTCGGGGCAGGGAACTTGGCCAGTGCGCTCGCTGTGTCGTTGCACGGGGCAGGATACAAGATCGATCAAGTCGTCGCACGCGGGCAGGCTGCTTCCTTGCGACGCGCGCGGCGGTTGGCCCGCGAGGTCCGCGCCACTGCGGTCTCTTTTGCCGGGACACACATTCGCGCGGACGTCATTTGGTTTTGTGTTCCGGATGGAGCAATTGCCAGCGCGGCAGCGTCCCTGATAGGAGCGGCTGACTGGAAGGAAAAGGTGACGTTGCATTCCAGCGGCGCACTCACCAGCAGCGAACTTGATGTGCTACATCAACGCGGAGCAGCCGTCGCCTCGGTCCATCCCTTGATGACGTTTGTGCGTGGTTCGCGACCGCCTCTCGCCGGAGTTCCATTCGCCGTCGAGGGCGATCCGAAAGCGGTGCGGACCGCGCGTGCAATCATTCGCGATTTGCGCGGCCAGCCGTTTGCTATCCGCAAGAAAAAAGATCAGAAGGAGGTCTATCACGCCTGGGGAATGTTCGCCTCGCCCCTGCTGACTGCGCTGCTGGCTGCGAGTGAGCGCGTGGCCATGGCTGCCGGTGTCACTCGAAAAGCAGCCCGAGAGAGAATGCTGCCGATTCTAACGCAGACCCTCTCCAACTATTCGAGGCTAGGCGCTCCCAGTTCCTTCAGTGGCCCCATCGCGCGCGGAGATGTGGCGACCGTCAGGAAGCATCTCAAGGTATTGCAAAGGGTTCCTGGAGCCCGGGAAGTTTACATTGCTCTGGCTCGCTCGGCTCTGCGTGACCTGCCCGCGAAGAACCGTGCGCCGTTAGACAAATTGCTCGGGACGAATGCGAAATAGATACGTCGAGAGAACTAGGTGTATGCGATGAAGGCTGTCCAATCCCTCCCCGAAGTGAAGAATTGAAATCTCAGCGTAACGCTGAGAACCAGTTCGGCAACTTCGAGCGCGTCTTCAGCTCCGTCCTGTCCGTTCCCAAAGCGGAAGTGCTGAAGCGGGAAGCGAAAGAGAAACACCGCAACGCTCGTGCTCGCGCACGTGCAAAGCGGAAAAAGAAAGGCTGACTCGCTATTCCAGCCGCTCGACCGTCCAGTAAAGCGAATAGATCGCCTTGTCTGGCGGTCCGGACTGGGTAACCTGGTAAGTCACTGCGGTCCCCTCTTCGGCTTGAAACACTTCCGTCCCTGTGGGCAAGGCGCAGCAGGTTTGGTTCCAGTTTCCAGCAGCGGCGTCGAACGAAGATATCCAGCCCAAGTAATAGTTGCTAGTTCCAGAGATGTCGGTCCAAAACAGATTGTAATTGTATCCAGACGTGCTGGCCGGATCAGCTGTGATCGTAGTCCCATAGAGTGAAAGCCGATATAGGCCCCTCGCAGACGGCGTGAATAGCGTCGTTATTGGAATCGGCGCTGTTTGGTTTAGGAGCTTTCCACGTGCCACAATCACGGGCGTCGCTGTACCAATGGGCGAAGCGTCAATAGGCTTGCTTCCTGACACGAAGGCGATGATCGCTAAGATCACCGCCAATACGGAGATGGACTTGTACATCTTGTACATGATGAGCCTCCAATGGGGGGGTCTAAGGGGAGGCCGGAATCATACCACGGATAGTGGGTTAGGATTAGCCCGGTATATATATGCCTTTACGAACTGAATAAGTGCCCAAGCTTTTCTTTCTTGGTCTTAAGATATTCTTCCGCGTGCGGGCTCGCCTCGACTTCGCAGGGTACACGCTCCACAACTTCAACGCCGGCGCGCTGCAGCGCCTCGACCTTGTCGGGATTATTCGAGAGCAGCCGCACTCTGGTTACCCCCAGCGCCTTCAGCATCTCCCCGGGCAATGCAAAGTCGCGATGGTCGGCTTTGAAGCCCAGCCGCTCGTTGGCCTCCACCGTGTCCAGGCCAGCGTCCTGCAACTCGTAAGCCTGCAGCTTCGCCATCAGGCCAATGCCGCGGCCTTCCTGCTGCTCGTAAATCAAAATTCCCGCGCCCAGGTCGCGAATCATCGAGAGCGCCATCTCAAGCTGCTGCCGGCAGTCACAGCGCAGCGAATGAAAAACATCGCCGGTAAGGCATTGGGAGTGAATCCGTACCAGCGGAGGAGTGGAGTGAATATCGCCCATGACAAGGGCGACCGCTTCCTCAACCTCGTTTCCATCCGCGCCTGTTTCGGCGCGAAAGCCGTAGATCCGGAACGTGCCCCAGCGTGTAGGGAAATCCGCGGAGGCAATTTTTTGAACGGCGTAGTCGCTCACATTCTGATTATAGCGGCTGTCGCTGACGTGAGAGCGATGCGCGAGTGCGGTCCAGTCTAACCGCGCGCCTTAAAGGGAAAAATCGCATCCTGCTTGGAAGGAATGGGAGACCCATTGTGCGTCGCCGGCTGAAACCGCCAGTTCTCCAGCGCCGCTAGGCACTTGTTGTCAATCTCAGTGCCCAGGCTCTGCAGCACAGTTTTGCGCACGATCTCCCCGCGCTCGTCGATTGTGATTTCGATGACAACCTTGCCCTCTGACTCCGGCCGTTGCCACGGGTAGACCACGGGATCGGCGGTTGCAATCGGCAGGGCCGGACGAATCTCATCCCCATACACCGGCCCGCCTGGGACAGATCCGTAGGGAAGTCCGGCAGTCGCCCCATGACCCTCCTTCGAGAGTGTCGCCGTCTTTGCGCTGTCCGCAGCTCCGGCCACAGCGAACTGGGCCGGCGGCATCGGCAACTTCGCCGCCCTTGGGGTTTGCCTCCAGATCAGCTTCTCGTGTCCCAGTCGCTGGTGGCGATAGACCTGGCTCGCGCTGTCCGATGAACTTGTACTGCTGTCGTCGGGCGCTTGAGTAGGGAAGTAAAGCCGGGCAACCACTTTGCCATTGTGTCCGATGGCAACGGAAGTCAGCGTCAGCAATTGCGGCTCCGGAGTATGCAAGAGCCAGGCGAAGAGCAGCGCATGCAGCGCGAGCGAACCCGCCAGCATTCTGCGCTGCCTTGAAGTCTCAGGATTCAGCTGTGCGAACATCTCTTCCAACCCCAGCTAGCCAACTATATTAATGTAAGGTTAGACGCGCAGAGGGGGCATTCGTCAAGCCTCTTATTCAGTTGTTTCACCGCTGGTAACTGGGGTGGATCGACGCAAGTGCATAGGTATCTGGGAGCGGGAATCGCTCGGCATCGTGGTGCGCAGCAACGAACGCTGGTAAAATAATCCAGCAGTCCAATCGTCCTCCGCTTTGTGGGGCTATAGCTCAGTTGGGAGAGCGCGTCGTTCGCAACGACGAGGCCGTCGGTTCGAGCCCGACTAGCTCCACCATCTTTCAATCACTTAGAACACCGTTTTTTGTAATCACGTTCCATTACATTCCTAAATCTGCGCCCGTGACAAATTTGTTGTGTCGCCAGAAGGAAGGGGTATATGATGCGCGGGTCAAAGACCCAAATCGCAAATTCCGGTTTAGAATCACGGAATGGAATTTCCTGATTGGTTGACTCGGAGGTGTTGTGCCGCCACTTGACCTTGCCTCTCCAAAAGCTCAAGGACCGATCCGTGACCCCAATGCGGAGCGGGTGTGTGGGTTGAACGGCATTGCTGCCGCACAACAGAGACTCGTAACTCTGCGCCAACTGCGCGGTGGACTCAATACGTCCATCAGCGAACTCGAAAACGAGCATGGTAAAGAGCATTTTGTTAACCAAGCCTTTCTAGTGGCTCGCTTTACTAAGGCGACTTGCGATGCGTTTCTCGGAATGGCCTCAGCACTCGCAGAGGCCGTCTTGCCTAAAGCTGCGGCTGCGCAAGCGAAATCTATTAACAGTTTTTACGAAGCCGCGACGCCTCTGGCCGCAGCGGCGTCCACAAAAGTCGCAGGCGGAAATGTGGACTATATGAAAACCCTTACCTCTTCGGCAAAGGGAGCCTCATCTTTCATTAGCAATGATGGGTATCAATTACTTGCTCAGTCCACCGTTGTTAAAGTGGAAATTATTAAGGCCGCTATGAACGGCGATCAGAAGGAAGTCGTCAAGACGGCTGGCGGTTATCTCTACGATTTGCATACAACGATTGCTAAAATGGAACGAATGCCGGACAGAAGTAAGCAAGCAGGGGCGCTTGCCGAAATCGCCAAGCGGGCCTTCGAATACCACAACGCCCTCGGCGAAGCCTTCGATGGAATGCTGGATAGTGAAGAGGAGGGCGACGAACGCTACATCCAGCTTAGGGCCACCCTCTTGAAGCAAGCGAAGAGGGTGTCCGCAAAAATCGCTGAACTGGAACTATATATCCAGTCGTGTAAGCGTGATGCTCAGCAATCGCTTCGCCCCCTAGTCCGCAACTGAAGGCTGTATTGGAAAACAAGCTGCCAGTTAAGTAGCGCGCCGCCGATCACAGGCGGGTGTGTTCAGGCGCCTCCCACGGATCATTCGCTGGAATAATGTCCACAAGTGCGAGAGAATATCAATCTGCTGCCGCGCACGGGCTTTTTTGGGGTTGTGCTGGCGGGCTTCGGCATTCAGTTGCAGCCCTCGTAGCAGTACCTGCCGTGTTCAGCGACAGATAGTGCAATCCGCGTTCGTTCTTCCGGAGAGAGATTCACCATCATGGCCACCACCACGATTGAAGTCGAGGCAGCCGCAAATAAGCCCAGACACTCCAGGTTGGAGCGCTGGGTCGAAGAAGTCGCTCAGATGTGCAAGCCCGACCGGATTCACTGGTGCGACGGCTCGCCCCAGGAATATCAGGATCTGCTGCGGCTTCTCGTCCTCACCGGCACTGCGATCCCTCTGGATGCGGCCAAGCGCCCCAACAGCTTCCTCGTCCGCTCCGATCCCGCAGATGTAGCCCGCGTCGAAGATCAGACCTTCATCTGCTCCCGCACTAAAGAAGAAGCTGGTCCCACCAACAACTGGGAAGATCCGGCAAAGATGAAGCAGAAGCTGACAGGCTTGTTCACCGGCTCGATGGCCGGTCGCACCTTGTTCGTCGTCCCCTACAGCATGGGCCCAATCGGCTCGCCAATTTCCAAAATCGGCGTGGAGATTACCGACTCGCCCTACGTCGTAGCCAGCATGCATGTCATGTCTCGGGTGGGAAACCATGTGCTGGACGTTCTTGGCGAAGACGGAGAGTTCGTCCGCGGGCTGCACTCGATAGGCGCGCCACTAGCCGCCAATCAGCCGAACACCACCTGGCCCTGCAATGCAGACAATAAGTACATCTGCCATTTTCCCGAGACCCGCGAGATCTGGTCCTTCGGCTCCGGATACGGCGGCAACGCTCTACTCGGGAAGAAGTGCCATGCCCTGCGCATCGCCTCCGTGCAAGCCCGCGACGAGGGATGGATGGCCGAACACATGCTGATCCTCAAGCTGATCAGCCCGAAGGGCCAAGTGAAGTACATGACCGGCGCTTTTCCTTCCGCCTGCGGCAAAACCAATTTATCGATGATGATCCCCACCCTTCCCGGCTGGAAGGTGGAAACCATCGGCGATGACATAGCCTGGATGAAGTTCGGCGCCGATGGCCGCCTCTACGCCATCAATCCCGAATACGGATTCTTCGGCGTGGCCCCCGGCACCAGCATGAAGTCAAATGCCAACGCCATGCTCAGCGTCACGCACGACTCCATCTTCACCAACTGCGCCATGACCCTCGACGGCGACGTGTGGTGGGAAGGCATGACCGACCAGAAGCCCGCCAAGTTGATCGACTGGCTGCGCCGCTCCTGGACTCCCGACTCCGGCCGCAAAGCCGCCCACCCCAACGCCCGCTTCACCTGCCCTGCCAGCCAGTGTCCGGTAATCGCCCCAGAGTGGGAGGATCCCAAAGGCGTTCCCATCGATGCGATCCTCTTCGGCGGCCGCCGCGCAGGAATCGTTCCCCTGGTCACCGAAGCCTTCAACTGGCAGCACGGCACCTTTCTAGGCGCAACCGTCAGCAGCGAGACCACCGCCGCCATCACCGGCAAAGAAGGACGCCTCCGCCGCGACCCCATGGCCATGCTCCCCTTCTGCGGCTACCACATGGGCGACTACTTCACTCACTGGCTCAAGATGGGTGAGCGCACCAGCGCCGCCAAGCTGCCGAAGATTTTCTACGTCAACTGGTTTCGCCAAGACAAAGAACACAGCGGCAAATTCCTCTGGCCCGGCTACGGCGAAAACAGCCGCGTCCTGAAATGGATCTTCGAACGCTGCGACGGCAAAGTCCACGCCAAAGAGACCCCCATCGGACGCCTTCCCGAAGTCGCGGATCTGGATACAACCGGCCTCGAGCTGAAAGGCACTCATGTGGACGAACTCCTCAGCGTCGACGTCGCTGGATGGCTAGCCGAGGTCCCGCTGATCAAAGACCACTTCGCCCGCTTCGGTACCCACCTTCCCGAAGGCTTGAATGCTGAGGTGAAGAATCTCGAAGCCCGTCTCCGCGCAGCAAAATAGCGGCGACGCGGAAAGTAATGCCGGCGTGCCGCTGGCCCGAAAGCGGGCGACAAGCCCGCGGGCTTTTGGCGGTTGGATTCTCCACATCTGCCGAAGAACGTGAATCTTCTAGGAGCACTAATGCAAACCCGCAAACTCGGCAAAAGCAATCTCGAAGTCTCCGCCCTCGGACTCGGCTGCATGGGAATGAGTTTTGGCTACGGTCAGCCTGCGGACAAGAACGAAATGATTTCGTTGATCCGCCGCTCCGTCGAACTCGGCGTCACCTTCTTCGACACCGCTGAAGTCTACGGTCCCTTCACCAACGAAGAACTAGTCGGCGAAGCCCTCGCTCCATTGCGCGATCAGGTGGTAATCGCCACCAAGTTCGGCTTTGCGCCCGATCCCAGCGGCGAAGCCCGCTGGAGTTCCCTCAACAGCCGTCCCGACCACATCAAGCAAGTCGCCGACGCCTCCCTCAAGCGGCTCAAGACCGATGTCATCGACCTCTTCTATCAGCATCGCGTTGACCCCAACGTCCCCATCGAAGATGTCGCGGGTGCGGTGAAGGACCTCATTCAGCAAGGTAAAGTAAAGCACTTCGGCCTCTCCGAAGCCGGCGTGCAATCCATCCGCCGCGCCCACAAAGTCCAGCCGGTTACAGCGCTGCAAAGCGAATACTCGCTCTGGTGGCGTCGCCCTGAAGAAGAGGTATTGCCCACCCTCGAAGAACTCGGCATCGGATTCGTTCCCTTCAGCCCTCTTGGCAAAGGCTTCCTCACCGGCAAGATCGACGAAAACACGACGTTCGATAGCACCGATTTCCGCAGCGTCGTCCCTCGCTTTAGCCCGGAAGCTCGAAAAGCGAATCAGGCGATGGTTGATTTGCTCAGCAAGGTCGCAGCACAAAAGAAAGCAACCCCGGCTCAGATAGCCCTCGCCTGGCTCATAGCCCAAAAGCCGTGGATCGCTCCCATCCCCGGCACAACCAAGCTTCATCGTCTCGAGGAGAATCTTGCAGCAACGTCTGTCGAGCTCACCCCCAACGATCTCCGCGAAATCGACAGCGCCTCTTCCCAGATCAAGCTGGAAGGCGCACGCTATCCGGAAAGACTGGAGCAAATGACCGGCCGCTAAAGTAGCGCCGGCGTCCCGTCTTTTATGGGACGCTGTAGTGGAGCGTGTAGGTTCCAGTTGGACTTCCGAACCCGTAGCCCACGGCCCAAGCGTCGGACGTGGAAGAGGCCGCGATGCTGTTGAGGACACCTTGTTCGGGGTTTGCAACGTTACTCCACTGCGTGCCGTTCCAGTGGAACGTGACCTGGAATTCATTTGGCAGCGGGAAGACCGTTCCTTCGCCGACGGCCCAAACGTCGTCACTAGCGATGGCGGCAACGCTGGCTAGAAACGAATAACCACCCAAGCCTACGGTCACAGCGGTCCAGCGCGTGCCGTCCCAGTGATAGCTCCGGGCGCTGAGCGAGAGATTACCGTTGAGACCGAAGAATTCGTAGTTGCCCACTGCCCAAATGTCATTGGTGGCCACGCCGGAAGCGCTTTTCAGGACGATCCAACCGCCGCTCTCCGTGGGGAATGCCACTCTTGCCCACGAGCTACCGTTCCAGTGCAGGGCCAGGGCTTTGACGTTAGGGACGACTCCGGTCCAGCCCACCGCCCAGACGTCATTGGTGGCGCGGGCAAAGACCGAGGAGACCTGGCCGAATTGCAGTTGCGATGTGTTGAATACTTTCCACGTGGTGCCGTTGTAGTGCAGAAGTAAAGGAAGTTCGGTGAAGTTGGAGATCCACTCGTAGCCTACGGCCCATACATCGGTTGCCGAGATAGCGGCGATGCCAGTCAAGTAGTCCGCCACTCCAGGGTTTGGTGTGACCAGCTTTCTCCAGGAGCTGCCGTTCCACTGTTCAACGACGGTTTTTCCGCACAGGCAGTTCGGGTTATCGGAAAATCCAGCGGCCCAGATATCAGTGCTGCTTAAAGCGGCGATGGAATTTAGCTGAGCGCTGGGCTCGGAGATGAGCGGAGTGGGAATGATCGACCATTGGCTGCCGTCCCAGTGTTCGGCGAGAGGGGCAGTGAGGAATGCACTTGGATTGGGCTCGGCGCCGACTGCCCAGGCATCGCTGGACGATAGGGCGGCCGTGGCTAGAAGAGCATTTCCAGAGGATTGGGTGCCGCCGTTGGGGCTGGAGACAAGCTTCCAGGTGCCGGTTACTGGCGCGTCCTGCGCCGCCAGTGTGGCGGCGCATGCTAGCAGTAACGGGAACGCCCGGCGAACGGCCCGCGTGGGAGAAAAAGTTTTTATTTTTGTGTCTATCAGGGCTAGGTTGCTCAGCTTTATCCAGTTCCATACTTCAAGACGCATACTTGTCTCCTGTGTAGTTCGAGTTGATGCTCGTGGTCGATTAGAGTTCGGGGAGACTTGGAAGTTACAGTTTGGGAGCTGGGGGACCGGCCTATCTTTGATTTTCGATTGCTGGCACTATCACATCCGAGGCTGCTCCTCGGTTCCGTCAAGGAGGGTGATCTCGTTTCGTTTGTCGGTTACATTGTTGAGGCCAAGCCCGGTAGCTCAGAAATCGTAAATTGCCATTGCAGCGACCCGCTCTCGATTGATGTGCATATGGCCCTGGCGGATCACCCGCTGAACTTGCAGAAAGCGCCTGATACCGCTACCCCGGCGCAGAAGCATGAAATCACAGTGAGCAATGATGCTGCTCTCTGCACCAACTCGTTCGTTGCCGAGACTATTCCTCACCTGCGCCCGGCTTCGCTTGAACTTCCAGCGATAGAACCGCTCGTCGCCGGCAAGATTGTGAAGGTGACAGGGCCTCTTCTTTTTGACGGCAGCCACCGGCCATGCAAAGGCTCTATACCTGGTTCGGGAGACCCTTCGCGGGTGACCGTATGGGAGATCCATCCCGTCTACAAGATCGAAGTCTGCACCAACAAGACGCTCGATCAATGCAAACCCGATTCAGCGAATTGGCAAACCCCACACTAGTAATCCCGGCCCTGACTCACGGGCCGCGTAAGCGTCCACAATGATTCCGGGCTTCAGCCCCCGTGGTCGAATTTCTTGTCCGCCACGAGTTGTTTCCGCAACCTCTGAAGTCGCGCCCTTGCTGAATCCCCCGCTGCGAAGTTGCGGGAGAGGACTCCCCTTATCCCTAGGAATTGTGATTTAAAATCGTATGTACATCCTGTGCATACCCTGATATCCTCAAGAAACAGACGGAGCCGTAACCATGCTTTTCGAGTGGGACGAGAGCAAGCGCCAGTCCAACCTCGCCAAGCATCACATCGACTTCCAGGACGCAATACGGATTTTCGAACGACCAATTTTCGAGAACGCGGCCCGCAGTCACGGAGAAGACCGCGTATTGGCAATCGGTCTTCTCGAAGACGTTGAGATCGTAGTGGTCTACGTAATCCGCGGCAAACGCCGTCGCATCATCTCAGCCAGGAGGGCACATCGCGATGAAAGAAAAGCCTACGCAAACCACCTCACGCTCCCGCTCCAAAGGCGTCACTGACTTCAAACGCCTGCGCGCCCTGCGGGATTCCGAAATCGATTTCTCCGACATCCCCAAACTCGGCAAATCCTTCTGGGCCAACGCCAAGCTCACCCTGCCCGAACCAAAAGACCGCCTCACCATCCGCGTCGACCATGACGTCGTGCAGTGGCTCAAAAAGCACGGCAAAGGCTACCAAACTCGGATCAACGCCATCCTCCGCTCCTACATGGAAGCCCAGTCCAACAACGCCCGCTGAAGTCCCACTCAACTCTCTGTCATTCCGAACCGGGCGCCAAGCCCGGTGAGAGCCTGCCCTGAGCGAAGCCGAAGGGAACCTGCTGTTCTGTCTCTGCACGTGTGAAGCGGACACTCCCTTCGGCAGGCTCAGGGCAGGCTCTGTCCGCTGCCGTTGACTCTGCCTTTGACGCTGCTTTTGACTTTTGACCTCGACTCTCCCTAACCAGATTTGAAGGAACACCACTACAGCCAGCGCCACCGTGGAAGAGCGGCGCTTCAGCGCCGCGTAAGCGTCCACCATGATTCCGGGCTTCAGCCCCCGTGGTCGAATTTCTTGTCTGCCAGGAGTTTCTCCGCAACCTCCGCAGTCGCGCCCTCGCCGAAATCCCACGCCGCCAAGTTTCGGCAGAGAACAGCCTGCAACCTCGGATGGCCCAGCTTGTGTAGCGCCGGCGTCCCGCCGTCCCGATGGCGGCCGATAGCCCGCTGGTTTTTGCTGTCACACTACGCCGGGGCGGCACCTCCTTGCGTTATTTGCAAGAGCCTGCCCTGAGCGGAGTCGAAGGGACGCGGCACCCGCTGCGTTGGTGGTCGTCTGCAAGATCAAAAGCCTAGGCCACCCAGTACTGCGAAAAAAGGCGAGTCTCTCGCTTGTATCGAAGGTATCATTTCAAAAGGAGGAGAGTCGAGATGAAGAGTGTACGATCGCTGGCTAATTGGCCTCCCGATCCTGGTGGAGCGAGTCCTAGCAAAGGATTCAAGGTTCCTTCGAGCGAGGAAGCCAAAGTGTCGAGGGTTGAACCTCGTCTGAAGGATAACCTTGTAACGTTTGTCGGCGTTTTTGAAGGGCAGGAACATACCTATGATTTCGAAGCGCCAACCGAACAATCCGCCAAGAGATTGAGGGAGTTAATCGGCGCGAACATCGGAAAGAGCGTGTTCGAGATCGGCGCGCTCGGCTTCGATGACGCGGCTTGATTGACGACATGGCGGCGTCTCCGGTGTGACGGTTCGAGCGGGGAAGAGGACGTGGAGTAGAGCATGATATGATCGGGGCGCGAGTTCGGAACCAATGCTACATGATTCGCTCCGGCAGTTACTCCTAAACGAACAGGAAGAGATCAACGAGTGGAATAGGGCTGTGGCCCAGATCTACTACGCGTGGTACACGGTCTTCTTAACGCTGAACGGTGTTGCTCTAACATGGGTATTTGGCGACAAGCCACCGGAGAACCACCGGCCAGACTTAAAATATGCCATAGTGGTATTCGCGCTATGGAATCTGCTCGGCATTATCGCGACGATTGCAGTTGCCTGTTATGTCCGCTCGTCCAACACCAGAGTTCAGAAGATTAACGATCTGCTTACCGACCGCATCGGAGACGCGAGCGTTCGCGTCAAATCACCGATGCCCGCTTTAACCTCTCAGATTGCATACTGTGCAAATGTAGTTGCCTTGGCATCCCTCTTGATTGTTTGGATCATCTTGTTCAGAAGATGATTGCGAGGGAAACTCGGGGACGGGAAACTCGGGGGGAAACGGTTGCACTCCACCCGTCTGTCCCTGCATTTCCATTCTCGGCCACATTCGTGCGTAGCTTCTGACCAACTTTTTGTTAGTCATGTCTTGAATCCTCAATTCACGGGGAAAGCTGGACTCTCACCTCGCCCAGCTTAGCCATGGCCTCAGGGCTTTACATCTGGAGGCAGGTAAGGGGATGTCAGGCGTTTGAAGTGATACCAAAGAACAAAGCCGACCAGAGCTAAAACGAAGATGCCAAATAACAGAGCGATAACTATACCTGCGATATCAAGAGCGTGCTCCCCAAACAATTTCGATATTGCCCATCTTCCGCCGATCACAACCACCAGGAAGGCGAGCGGGGGACCAAATCCCTTCAGAGCCCCTTGCCACATTTGACCTAATCGTTTGGGCTTTGGGACGAGGTATATCGGATCGTCCAGCAATATTTTAGGTTTGGCGGCGTCAAGACAGGCTCCCTTGAACTCTATGCTTACATCTGGCGGACCGTCATAAACTATATAGAGAGACGCACCATCGCCGGGTTCCAAGACCGCAAAGTCCAGTGTTATGGTGCATCCCGAAAGCGAAACGTGAATGCCCACAACTTCACGACTGGACTTGAGAAGGGAATAGCGCAGAATCCGTACAGGAAGAGATATGGTGTAAGGCTCCAGAACTTCAGAGTGTAAGATGGGAAGAGTTCCCGCATTCCAAAAATAGACGTTGCCATGAGTTATTCCATGCAGTCCGACTTCGGCACCCTCATGAATTACTTTCAACCCTCCCCCAGAAATTAGGTCTGGCGATGCCAGCAACTGTCGGGCTTGCAGCATGAAGGTCGGAATTCTTCTCTTGTCCGAGCGTCGTTGATAGTGCCGTGCTATCAGCCAGCCAAGGAAAAACGTAATGAGCGAAACGAACACAGTGAACCAGCGGTCGGGCGTCATAACGCCTCAAATTCTAGCTTAGGTTGCATGGGAGCGCATCTCAGCAAAATCTCGGGTCTAGAAAGCCAGTTGGGGTTTGACGTTCCTCCCCTCGCCACGATCCGCAACGAGAACACATCCTCCCAAACATTTTCCACAGCCCGCGTGTGACATCTGACCTTGCGCCTCATTCCAAACTCGTTCAAAATTGCCCCAGCAAAGGCAGTAAGAAACAGTTCTTTGAAAACTGAATATCGTCAGGCTAAGTCCTTCCCCCACAATATTTTGCGGCCAACTCCGGCAGTTTTCAGTCCCGACAGAAATGCCTTCACTGATTCCAAAGGACTTACGGGATGCCGATGCACCTAACTCCCATGTCCGCAATATTTTACGGGCAAGTTACCTAGAATCAATATTTTAGCTGGACTCACCTCGGATAGGCTCCTTGCAAGTAATTGATTCTAAGGAATTAAGCGGATTCGATCCCAATTTTTTCTGATTCCCGTTCTTCGCAGCTGAAGGCGGTCGTGGTACCCGCCCTTCGCAAAGGACGCGAAGGACGGGGCATCCACTGTAGTGGTGATGCGAGCGAAGTCAAAAGCCTGGGCCACCCGCCTCAAGCAACCAAGGCTCGGAGGAGAGGAGCCGACACGGTTATCTCATCAGCCCGAATCGCCGACAACTGGCGCAACTATCCCGGCTTGCGCTTGCCGCGTCTTTTCGGCGGGGCAGGTAGCGGGTCGTATGCATCCATCTCGGTCGTCTCCAGAATCTTGTACTTAACTTTTTGGGGAGAGACGAAATCGACAACTTTCTTGACGTTGTCGAGCGCCGGCATTCCGGTGGCGAGTTGTGCGAGGCCGAGCCTGGTCTGGGACTGCTGAGTTTTCTTCTTTCGTATCCGTTTTTTCCGCGCGCGTGCCATATGCGATTCTTGCCGGGACCTCCCGCCCCTGGAGGTGCTCAGCGAGAGTGTCGTCCCTACGGGACTCGGTTCTGTCTCAAACGGCTTTCCCGCATTTACGTGCGGGGCTAATGAATGCCCCTTCGACTTCGCTCAGGGCAGGCTCCGCTGGCGCGACTAAAACCAAGAGGGCAAACCCCTCTTAGGGGCCCAGCTTGATGTTGGTGACGGGATGGATCTCCCAGATTGTGGGCATGCGGCTCTTCAGGCTGGGCGGTCCGGGCGATTGTCCGGTGCTGTGTTTTACATCGAAGAACAGTGAGCCATCGGCCTGCACGGGGATTGGAGGCTGATAGAAATGGTAGCCGGCTCCGGGCAGATTCCTGGGTTTCTGGAAGAACTGCTTGAAAGCGGTGCGAGCCTTGTTTAGAGCTGCGAAGGCCGGATCAGATTTTGGAGGCAGCCCGGAGACTTCCATGGTCATGTAGGTCTCCTTGCCGACCTTGGGATCGAGGCCCACGATCAGGTGAAAATCATTATCCGCTTCGCGGCTGGAGGCGAACAGGAAACCGGTGATGTGGACATTGCGATTCTCCTGCGACACGCGGTTTGAGGCTGAGTCCTGCGGAATTTTGAGTTTGACCATCTGATCGAGGGAGGGCAGCGTGGCGATCAGTTGGCTGACATCGTTGTAGGTCTGGGTTTTGGCGGTTGCGACAGAGGTTTTCGCCGCCTTGCGATCTGTGCCAGCGAAATTGTCACTCCGCACAGCAGCCGCCGCGTCCAGACCAGCCTGCGGCTTGGCGGGCGATAGCTTGTCGGCGGCGGCGAGAGCAGCCCGTACCGGCATTTTCTGTCCTGCCAGGGCGTTGCGGAACGCAATTGCAGGGGCCGTGTTTTCATAGGTATCCGTTTCGGTGGTCTTCAGGATGCGGTAGGTCGGTCCACCGGAAGTGGGCGTAAATGTTGTCTTGTCGTCGTGGATGGAATCGAGGGCCGGCATTCCCGGCCGCAACGGGTCCAACGGAGCGCTGGCTGGTGTCCCGGTCAGCAGAAGTCTCCGGGTCATTGATTTGCTGGATTTTGATTTGCTGGATTTCTTGGGGACTCTTGGCATGCAGAAGCCTCCGAACAATTTTTTAGACTGTCTCACTAACGCTGGTTACTGCCCACTTCACTGATCCTGGAATCGCCGACTGGGCTGGGCTTGCGCCGGAGCCCATTGCTGGGAATTCTCAACCTCGGAACCTCGCCGCGTTGCATGACTGCGGCCACGACCGCGATATTGACCAGCGCCGTAGCCAGACAAAGTACGGCAAGCCAACGATGTGCGGGTCCGGCAGGTATCAGCAGCAGAGCAGACGGAGCCAGCGCGCTGAGGACGAGGAAAAGGGTTCCCACTGCTTTTCTGGAGTAGATTACATGGGATAAGGCGCCTACACCCAAGGCTGCGAGGAGTTCCAAAAGACCGAAGTCGACAAAAATCTCCATTTGTTCCTTCTTCTGCTCCGAAAGTGCTGCGCGTGGCCGGAGGAAGTTCAGTTCCGAGATCGCGCGCATTATAGTTCACGAAGACGGTCTGTCAACCGGAAAGGCACGCTCCTAGTGAAAGGCGAACAGGTAAAGAGAGACGGGGGCGGAGGCATCGAGCCGAATTTTGATGCGCCCGCGTTACACTGGCAGGTGCCTGCCAGCCAGCGCTATTTGTCCGGTGCGTCCGATGCTGAAGAACGGGCTTATCCCGCCAACCTCGACGCGAACACCAACACCAGCGCTCCCACAACAATGCGGTAGACCGCGAACGGCGCGAAACCTCGCTTGCGCACATATCCCATGAACCATGCCACAGAGAGATATGCAACGATGTAGGAGACCACGAAGCCGATGGCCAGAACGATCCAGCCATGAGCATCGATCTGTGAAACCCCAATTGGATTCTCGCTCTTGCCTCTGAGCGACTTCAATAACGTGTATCCGGTGGCGACAACCATAGTTGGAATCGACAGGAAAAAAGAGAATTCCAGGGCTGAAGCTCGCGACATGCCGGCGAGCTGGCCGCCCGCAATGGTTGCCATGGAGCGGGAAGTTCCGGGAAATACCGCGGAGAATATTTGGCAGAAGCCAATCCACACGGCTTGTCGGAGGCTCATGTTCTCCATCTTCCAGGTTTGGATGCGGCCTCCGCCCGCGGACGGTCCCGCGGCTTCCGATTTCGCGTTGAGCGCGTCGACGATCCACATGATGATTCCGCCGAGCAGCAACGACCAGCCGATGATGTACAAGTTCTCCAGGTGTTTGCCGATGACTTTGGTCAGCAGAAACGATGGAATGGCAGTGACCACGAACGCGACGGTGACTAATCCCAGGGGATGCGTGAGCGGCGTGCGGTCGCCGCGCTCGCCACGAGGGAAAGTCGAAAGGAACGTGGCGATGCGGCTGCGGAAATATACCGGCAGGCAAAGGATTGCGCCGAGTTGGATGACGATGGAATACATCTTCCAGTAGCCATCCGACAAGCTGACGTGCAGCAGCGCCTCCGAAAGCCTGAGATGCGCAGTCGAACTGACCGGGAGGAATTCCGTGAGGCCTTCGACAATCCCCAACACTAGAGACAGTAAGTAGTCGTTCAATCGTCCTCCAAGAGCAAGGGAACAGTATCTCAGAAAAGATTCAGCAGTTGTGGCTGCGATGGTCAGTTGCTTGCGTTGCCGTACGTCGGAATGCCTTGCTGGATGTAGAAGATCAGCCGCTGGGTGCGCAAGGCCCAGTCGCTCTGCCCATACTGGCTGACAACCCTCTGTGCCAACGCCAGGGCGCGGTCTCTGGACTCAGCAGCTTTTTTCTGATTCGGTTCTATCCGGTAAATCTCGATCAGCGCCGAGCGGCGCCAGGCGGCGTTATACAGGGCCTCTGGTGCGGCCGGAGACTGCGGATGCTCCTTGGCATAATTCTCGTAGAGGTCCGCTTCTTTGTCCGGACACTTCGCCAAACCTTCCCAATCGCCGCACAGCTTGTTTTCAATCAGGCGAAAGCCGGCCAGGTCGGCCCACTTCGTGCCAGCGTACTTCTTAATCACCAGTTTCATCCACTCTTCCTGCATTTGCCCGCGCAGGTAGGATGCGCGCTCGCGGGCTGAAGGACGCGTCATAACGTCGGACCGATCGAGTTGCCAGCGGATATCGGCGGCGCGATACAGCGCTTCGGCGGCCAAAGGCGAGGTGGGCATCAGATCATAGACGCGGTAGTAAAGCCGCATCGCATCCTGGGCCGCGTCGCGACGGCCGCGGCGGCGGCTGGCCTGGTCTTCCGAATCCGCCGCTTCGCCAAAGATGATCCTGTCGCCTTCTTGCGTTGTGGTGGTTACCAGCGCCTTGTTCGGAACCCAGCCGGTGATGGCTTTGCCTTCCTCTTCTTCGTCGGTTGCTCCTTCTTCGTGGCTCGGTGCGCGCAGAATCGCTTCCACATGAACCCAATCGCGGCTGTTCTCGATGATAATCAACTCGTGCCCGCGTCCCGCTTCGCCCAGCCGGGCCGCGTCCGCATTGGGGGAGACGCGGATGGTTTCTTCGTGCACCAGAGTTCCGCGCTGGGCGTCGGCGAAGGCAAATGCGGGAAAGAAGAGAAGCGTAGATGAAACCGTTAGAGCCATGCGCGTTGCAGATCGTAATTTCATGGTAGACATTTGACTAAGAATGAGCTTGAACCGGATGCGGTTGCAAAGGCGTCAGTTTTATTTCAGCAATGCCTTGCGGATGTTCGGCATCTACAGGTTAGTGCTCGTGATTCACGGTGGTCAAGGGAGCCGTCCGCCGCGGCTGCGCCGGGTCAAAATAAGGGTTGGCTGCTGCCACTCAGGCTACGGGCTAACCTCGAAGATGATGCCATCGTTGTAAGTCCCGCCCGCCGTCGTCGTTCCGTAGAGATTGCCGGAAGCATCGACGGCCAGCACTCCATATGGCAAATACCCATCCTGGCCCTTTCGGAGGCTGTGGAGAATCTTCTCGGACCAACCGCCGTCTGCCTTGGGCATAAGTTCAAACACTGTCCCGTACCCGTACGCGCCGCCCCCTTGGGTCGTACCATACAGGTTGCCGGAGGCATCCATGATCGGGCCAGCCGAGGGGTCGATCCCGTCATGGCCGAAATTCCGAAAAGCATGCACAATTTTCTCGGAAAAGCCCCCACCCGCCTTCGGCGTAAGCTCAAAAACCGTACCGAAACCGTAACTCCCGATCGTCCCGGTGCCGAAGAGGTTGCCGGATGCGTCAAAGACCAGACCGGGATTGGGGATCCCGTCCGCAGGACCAAAATTGTGCACAAGCTTCTCCGTCCATTTCCCGGTAGGGGTGGTCGTCAACCGGTACAGCACGCCCCAGTTGAAGGCGCCGCCCGCTGTTGTCGTGCCGTAGAGATTTCCTGACGTATCGAAGATCAGGCCTTCCGTGGGATACAATCCGTCGCTGCCGTTACGGATGAAGCTGTGCAAAATCGTCTCGGTCCACTGGCCGCCCGCGCTGGGTATCAGCTCAAACGCCGTTCCAGAGTCGTAAGCGCCGCCCTCGCCTGTGGTGCCATACAGATTTCCAGGAGCATCGAAAATCAAGCCGGAGTAGGGAACGGCTCCGTCGACGCCGTTGTGATTGAAGTTATGCAGAATCGTTTCGGTCCAATCGCCGCCAATCGGCGTCACTTTGAACACCGTGCCGAACCCGTAGGTTCCCCCATACGTCGTCGTTCCGTAGAGATTGCCGGAGGGGTCCAGGATAAGGCTGCCGTAGGGTATATAGCCGTCGGTGCCGTCATTATTAAAGCTATGAAGAACCCTCTGCGTCCAGCCACCGCTGGCGCTGGGCGTCAACTCGAACACGGTTCCGTAGAAACCGTAGGCGCCACCATCGACCGTCGTGCCATAGAGATTCCCAGAGGCATCGGCGATCACTCCGGAATAGGACGGGAACCCGCCGCTCGTGTTGAAGCTAAATAAGACCTTGTCCTGCTGGGCGGCTGCGCACGTGGCCATCCCCAATACGCCAAGGGCAAGGCTCAGCATCGCGGTCAAACCGGCGGCTAATCCAATAGAAAAGTTCCTCGCCATCGATGTTCCTCCTCACTGGGAGCGCTTGCGGCCACGAGCGGCGTCTTAGCCGAGCCCAGTGAACATCCCATGGACTGTGGCGGGTGTCAAGATGCAGGATTTTGCGACCTGCCGTCAGCTTGATAGGATTGCTGACCTGCCATTTGGCGGAACTCCCATGTCACCCTTATCGATCTTCGGCCTGTTCGCGGTAACTGCGATGCTCGTGTGCTATGCGCTGGAAGCGCGGAGCCGATGGTTCATTCTGGCCTTCGCCGGAGCTTGCGCGCTCGGTTCAGTCTATGGCTTTTTGCAGGGCGCCTGGCCGTTCGGGCTGGTCGAGGCCGTTTGGTCTGTAGTGGCGATCCGGCGCTGGGTAAAAGCGGCACCCAAGTAATCGGGGGCTGGCCTTCTGACCGCCTATCCGCGGCGAAGTTCTTCCAGCATCGTGGGATCGATGTTGCCACCGCTGATGATGGCAACGTTCACCTGCGTTTTCGGCAGTTGGCCGCGGCGGAACAGGAAGCCGGCCACGGCCACAGCTCCGCTGGGCTCGGCCACAGTCTTGGGATTAGCCGCCAGCAGCCGGACCGCTTCGCGAATTTCATCTTCGCTTACGGTCACGATGTCGTCTACATAGCGGCGGATGTGCTCGAAGTTGATCGGCCCGATGCTCTGCGTGCGCAGCCCGTCAGCGATAGTCTGCGAGACTTCGTCGGCAGGGAACTCGACGATCTTTCCGGTGCGCAAGCTGGCTTGGGCATCGCCCGCCAGTTCCGGCTCTACACCGATGACCTTGACCGACGGCTTGCTCAACTTGATCGCCGTAGCCACGCCACTGATCATGCCTCCGCCGCCGACCGGCGCGAAAACCGTTTCGACTTTGGGCAGGTCTTCGAGAATCTCCAGGCCGATCGTCCCTTGACCGGCGATGATTTGCTCATCGTTGAACGGAGGCACGATCACGTACCCATGCTGCGCCGCGAGCTCTTCAGCCTTGAGCTGACGCTCGGCGCTGCCCGGGCCGACGAGGACGAGTTCGGCGCCCAGCTCCGCCGTGGCCTCGCGCTTGATCGTGGGAGCGTTGTCCGGCATGACGATGACGGCCTTCACGCCCAGCGACCGTGCCGCATAAGCCACCCCTTGTCCGTGGTTGCCGCTGGAGTAGGTGATGACGCCGCGCTTGCGGTCTGCTTCCGAGAGTGAGGCGATTTTGTTGTAGGCTCCGCGGAGCTTGAATGCGCCGATGGGCTGCTGGTTTTCGGGCTTGAGGTAGAGGCGGCGCGCCTCGGATTCTGGATAAATGAATTCGATCAATGGGGTGCGGAACGCTACGCCATGGAGTCGGGATTGGGCTTCCTTGATTTCTGTTAGGGTCACCATGTGTATTTTGGTTTCCAGTGTACCGCTTGTCAGTTTAGAAGCGATATCTAGGAATGTCCGGAATCGTCTTCTAACATACGGTTTCTATCTATCTTGTAAGGAATACTGTTAATGGTATACCATATAGATGTGGATTGGGCGATTGACTTTTACCAGGAACCGGACGGCAGCGCTCCCGTCGAAGAATTCTTGGACTCGCTCTCGGCCGTTGCCCGCGCGAAGGGCCTGGCACTCATACAGATGCTCAGGGTTCACGGTCCAAGCCTGCCCTTCCCATACTCGTCGCAAGCTGCTGGGAGGATTCGTGAATTGCGCACTCAGTATGGCAAGGACAAAATCAGAATTCTTTACTTCGCCGACTCCAGAAGAGTGTTCATCCTCTTGCACGGATTTGTAAAGCGAACCGCAAAGCTAGAGGCATCCGAGCTGCGGCAAGCGGAGTACCGGATGGCTCGGCACAACTTGCAGCATCCGCCGCAGACCGATAAGAAAGGGAAGCATCGTGAATAGATTCGAACGCTACTACCGCACTCAGATGGAAGATTCGGACATGCGTGATCTGGTGGAGAAGGAACTCGCCAGCCTTGACATCGGCGTGCAGATCGCCAAACTTCGAGCCAAGCACCGCATGAACCAGACCCAGCTTGCCGCCCGCGCCCGCATGAGCGCTCCCAAGGTCTCCCGGATCGAGAACAAGCCGGCCAATGTGCAACTCGATACCCTCATACGCCTGGCGCGGGCGTTGGGGGCTCGTCTGGAAGTGCGGCTCGTGGAAGAGAAGGAGAAGAGCCGTCGACGCGCCACGACGTAGGGTTTCACGATCCGGAGCGGTCCTTGAGACACTCCGCCCTGTCAACTTCAAGACGCTTGCGGAGCCTTTTCCCCGGTAGACCTTCGCCTCGGTCGAGTTGGGCCACGCCACGCTCAATCTTGGCGTTGATGGCCGCTCTGTTTTCCTCAAGCCAGGCTTCGCGTTCGCGTTGTATTTCCAGTGCGTCGAAGAGCACGTCTTCGACGCTCTCGAACGCGCCGCTGTGCAGGCGTTGCCGAATGAGCGGTTCGATCTCGGGACGGTTTATTTGGATGGTTATGGCATTGCAAGAGCTGTTCTCTCAACCCTACCGTCAGCCCGGGCTTTGGTCAACCGAATCGTCGTAACGGCCATAAAGCCTTTGTGTCTGGGAGGAGAACGAGCTTCCGCGCGCCCCTCCCATTCCCGTTTAGAGCTCCAGCTGAGTTCTGGAGCCGACCCTTGTCTCAACTTGCATCGCTGCGATGTGAAACTGTTCGACACTCCTTACGAAAGTTGTCTTGGTTTCGAAACCGCGAAATCCCATGATTAGGCCGCTGACCGCGAGACTAACAAGCCAGCCTGTGGATACCGGTTCTTGGCGCAGGGTCAGAGCCACGGCAAAGCCCACAAACACGATGGCTAGACTGTTAAACATTACATATTCTGCACGTATTTTTGCGCAAAGAGCGCCAGCGTCCGGTTGATGCAATCGGAGCCCGTCGTAAAGATCTGCAATGTTTTTTCTTTTGCTCAGGTTGTCGGCGATGACTTCCAGTTGTTTTGCGAAAGGAGAAATGAATTGCCCGCATATGTAAGCGCCCACAAGGAATGACAGAATTACGAAGCCTTGGGGGTAATCATCCTTCCTCGCAAGGGCACCTTCTGCGAATTTTCTCCAGTGACTCCAATCGCGGTCGAAGAACCCGAAATACAAGAGAAGGGCTGTCAATCCCGGCACGACCCTTGCAATCGCGTCGAAAAACAGTTGGGGTATCGTCTTTAGGGCGTCCATGAGGCGACCTCCTGGTGTCGAGCGCTAGCGCGAACTCAGATCTCCAATATCACCGCATGAACAGCGGTTGCTTCTGCGTCTGTTTGGAAATGTAGCGATCAAATCCGTGAAAAGCAATCATCGTTCGTACACCCCACTCCGGTGGCGGATGCGAGTCACCTCCACAAGAAGTTTCGCGTCGTCGATGGTGTAGACCGCACGGTAGTCGCTTATGCGAATGCGCCACTCGCGGTCCCCGCCTTGCATTTTCTTGCAGCCGGGCGGCCGGGGATTGGCGGCGAGACTTTCCAGGCGCGGAACGATGCGTGCAACCAAGGGGCCAGGGAGCTTTTTTAGTTCTTTCGCCGCGCTTGACGTTAACGCGACGGTGTAGCTAGCCACGGAGCTTGCCGCTCTTGATGAGGTCCGCCTTCACCTTGGCGAGCGGGATGCGTTTCTCGTGGCGGCGCGAGCGGGAAACCAGGACGTCCTCGAAGTCTTCCCAGAGGGCCTTGTGCCTTTTGAGGTCGATCACGACCGCTGTCTTTTGACCCGCTTCGTCGGTGATGAACTGAATTCCGGTCATCGGATTCCTCCTTCGAAATGGTAACACCCGCTGCAATGGGCCAAGCATAACAGCCTCATATGCCGCACGACGGTCAGATTTCCAAAATCACCGGCATAATCAGCGGCCGCTTCTGCGTCTGCTTGGAAATGTAGCGCTTCAAATCGGCGCGGATTTTTTCCTTGATCACGCCGTAATCTGCCTTTTCTTCTTCGCTGGAGTGCGCCAAGGTGTCTTCGACGATGCGGCGGGCGCCATCCATCAAGCCGTCGTCGCCGGGATTGAAGCCACGCGTCACGATCTCGGGAGCGGTTTCGACTCGTCCGGAAAGCTTGTTGATGGCGATGATAGGCAGCACGATGCCGTCTTCGCTCAAGTGCCGCCGGTCTTTGATGATTAAATCCTCAACCACGTCGGTGCGCGAGCCGGAGTCGATGCAGACGCGGCCCACGTTGACGCGTCCAGCCTTGCGGGCGTTCTGCTCGTCGAACTCAAGGACGTCGCCGCTCTCGATCAGGATTACTTTGCCGACCGAGCTATGCATCGCTCCAGCCATCTCGGCGTGCAGCTTCAATTGACGGTACTCGCCGTGGACGGGAATGAAATACTTGGGCCTCACCAGGTTGATAATCAGTTTCAACTCTTCCTGGCTGGCATGTCCGCTGACGTGAATGGGAGGCGTGGTACCGTCTTCGTAGATCACGTGTGCCTCACGGCGGAAGAGGTGATCGATCATTCGGTAAATCGTCTTCTCATTGCCCGGTATGATGCGCGACGAGAGCACGACTGTGTCGCCCTTCTCGATCTTGGCGTGCTTGTGATTGTCCACAGCCGCACGCGAAAGCGCGGACATGGGCTCGCCCTGGGTTCCGCTGATCATTACGCAGACTTTTTCCGGCGGGAAATTCCTCATGTCGCCGGGATTGATCACGAGTCCCTCGGGAATTTCCAGGTAGCCAAGGTCTTCCGCGATCTCCGCTGAATTGTTCATGGATCGGCCGATGAAGGCCACTTTGCGTCCGTGCTGGTGGGCCAGTTCGACTGCCAGGCGTATGCGGTGAATCGAAGAAGAGAAACACGAAATGAACAGCCGCCGTTGCGTGTGCGCGAACACTTCGTCAAACTTGCGACGTACCGCGCGCTCACTGGGCGTATATCCTTTGCGCTCAACGTTGGTCGAATCCTGAAACAGTGCGAGCACACCTTGTTTGCCGTATTCCGCGAAGGCGTGCAGATCGAACAAATGATCGTCGGTGGGCGTGGGATCAACTTTGAAGTCGCCGGTGTGAATGATCACGCCCAGCGGAGTGTGAATCGCGAGCGCGACGCAATCCACCAGACTGTGCGTCACCCGAATCGGATGAACAGTGAACACACCCGCCTTGAATCGTTCTCCCGCTCGCATCTCGCGCAGATCGGCGTCGTCGAGCAGGCCGTGCTCGTCGAGTTTGTCTTCGACGTAGGCGAGCGTGAACTCGGTTCCCCAGACGGGGACTTTGAGTTCCGTCAGCATCCAGGGAAGGGCGCCGATGTGGTCCTCGTGGCCGTGGGTGAGGATGATGCCGCGAACCCGCTGGCGGTTCTCGATGAGGTACGAAATATCGGGGACCACAATGTCGACCCCGAGTAATTCAGCTTCGGGAAACATGAGGCCGGCATCGATGACGATAATGTCATCTCCCCAGCGGACGGCCATGCAGTTCATGCCGAACTCGCCGAGGCCCCCGAGGGGAACAATCTGCAATTTTCCAGGTGGCATTGGGTAGAGATAATGCTAGCACAGACTGTGTTCCGTACCGTACGGAGCGCTGGCTCCTAAGGGCCGTAGCCGATGGTATTTTTTGGTTCGGTGGGGTAGGGTTAAATTAATGGCGAAAGTGCAATCCAAGTCGTGGCTTCGCGGCCGCGTCGAAAAGACGCTAGTCAAGGGGCTGACCCGCGCCTACTCCACGGTTCAGGTCGACCCTGGAAAGTTTTTAGTGCAACTACGCGCCGCCTACCGGTTGCCCATCAGCGGTTATCACGGAGTGTATTCGCTCGAGATGGGCGAACTCGATGTCGTGGCGGATGACTTGATACGCAGTGGGATGAGACTCGCAGCCGTCGAGGGCGCGGGTTTCGGTCTGGGCGGGATGATCACGATCCTGCCGGATCTCGGAATCCTCTCAGCCATCACCATGCGCACCATCCAGAAGCTGAGCCTGGTCTACGGTTTTCAATTCAACACCGACGGGGAAATTGCTGAGCTTTGGATCGCCGCTGCCAGCGCCGCCGGAGTCGACATCAGCCGCGAACTGGTGGAGAAAGAGTTCGTCAACAAGTTCGTTCCGCGCGTGATCCAGCGGATCGCTGCTCGCGCCAGCGCTGAAGTTGTCGAGAAGTGGGCTGGACGCTTGATTCCTCTGGTCAGTTCCGCGTTGGGTGCGGGCCTGAATTACTGGTTTGTGCGCGCCTGGGGTGAGCGCGCCAAGGCGCACTTTCGCGAGCGGCATTTGCAGCTTCGCCAGCGAGCTCATCAGTCCGCTTTAGAAACGCACTCACCGCCCCCGGCTCTTCCGGCGCAAATCCGCTAAAGCTTCTGTGTTAAAAAAAGGAATGACCATTTTCCACTGCTCCGCCATCCTCTTCGATCTCGACGGAGTTCTTGTCGATTCCACCCGCTCTGTAGAGCGCCAATGGCGCATCTGGGCGCGGGAGCAGGGAGTTGACGGAGACAAACTGATGGCAGTCGGCCACGGCGTCCGGGCCGTCGAAGTAATCCGTGCTGTCGCTCCTCACCTCGATGCGGAAGCGGAAGTGCGAAAGCTCGAGAGCCGCGAGGCCGATGATCATGACGGCGTGGCCGTGATGCCCGGCGCTGCGGAACTGGTGCGTGCGATTCCTGCGGACCGTTGGGGCGTGGTGACCTCGGGAACGCGTCATTTGGCAAGCGAGCGACTGCGATTTTTCGGCATACCGGCCCCGAAAATCATGGTGACCGCAGACGATGTGGCAGATGGCAAGCCGCATCCCGGGCCGTACTTGAAAGGCGCGGAAAGGTTGGGCATGAACCCGGCAGAGTGTTTGGTGATTGAAGACGCGCCGGCGGGAATTCAATCCGCTCACGCCGCCGGAATGAAAGTGATTGCGCTGACCAGCACTTATCCGGCGTCAGCCCTCAGCGGGGCCGATCTGGTGATACCGAAGCTTCAGCGGATTCAGGTTTCTCTGAACGGCGCACGCATGCTGGAAGTCAGCGTCGGATAGTCGAGGCAGCCTAAGGCTCATCGCAGCCAGTCTTCCAGTTCAATCCCACGGTCCGTCTTCTCGTCGCGGTACTTCACGATCACGGGCGTGTACAAAGAGATCCCAGACTCCGCCGCCGCGCCTTTCTTCACCGCGCGCGATCCCGGCACGACCACAGCGCCTTCGGGAACTTCGAGCGGCGCATCCGGCGTTGCGCGATAAACTTGGTTACGCACCAAGTCGTAGAGGGGAGTCGATCGCGTAAGAATCGTGCCCGCGCCGAGCACGGCCCGCGTGCGGACGAGCGTTCCCTCATACACCCCACAGTTGCCGCCGACCAGCACGTCATCTTCAATGATCACCGGCGCGGCGTTTACTGGTTCGAGCACGCCGCCGATTTGCGCAGCCGCGCTCAAATGCACGCGCTTGCCGACTTGCGCGCACGATCCCACCAGCGCGTGGGAGTCGACCATGGTCCCTTCGTCCACGTAAGCGCCTACGTTGATGAACATGGGCGGCATGCAGATCACCGATGGTGCAACATACGCTCCCAGGCGCACCGATGATCCGCCGGGAACAATGCGCACGCGGTCGGCCACGGAAAACTTTCTGGCGGGGAAGGTGGCTTTGTCCACGAAGGTGAGCCCAGAGGATCCCGTTTCAACCAGTTCGCCCAGCCGGAAGCCCAGCAGAATACCGTGCTTTACCCAGGTATTGACCACCCAGCGGCCGTCAATCTTTTCAGCGGCACGAATCTTGCCTTGAGTAAGTGCGTCACGGAATTCGAGAAAGACCGGGCGTGCGTCCGGATTGTGCTCGACCTCGCCGAGTGCAGCCAGGCGTTCGATGGAAGTTTTTAGGGATTGCATGCGGGGAAAGTATAAAGGAAATGCAGAAGTCAGAAGTTAGAATGCAGAAGTACAACCGTGAGACCCATTCTTACTCCTGCATTCTGACTTCTACCTTCCGCCTTCACACGCACTTGCACTCACTACGAATCAGCACACCGGTCATGCCGTGCGCGACCTCGCGGCCCTGAACCAGCGTGGCGTAAGGTCCATGCCAGCGCGCATGGTTGGCGTCATGACCCGCAGGACGGCCTTTGCCTTGGTTGCATTGTCCGCACGACCCACGGTGCAGCACGATCTTGTGCGGACCGGCAGCCCAGTTTTCGTAGATATAGAACTCCGCCGTGTCCGGCGGGGGCGCTGCCGGCTTGGCGATCAGTCCAACTTCGGTCACGATTTTCTGCAGCTTCGAACGCGTGTCGCGGCGCATGGGCAACAGCGGCAGACGGTAGTTCTCTTCGATTTTGCCCATCATGGCCAGTACCGCCTTCACCGGCAGCGGGCTCGATTCGATGAAGTTCGCTTGCATCAACCCCAGATACTTGCGATGAATACTACGGGCGGTTGTCCAGTCATTGTCGAGCGCCGCTCGGGTCATGGCAGCCATTTCGTGCGGAATCTCATTCGACGCTACCGATACGATGCCCACTCCGCCCAGCGCGATCACAGGCAATGTAACGGCGTCGTCTCCGGAAAAAACCAGAAACGACTCGGGCACTGAATTGATGGCCTCCGCGATCTGTGTCATGTTGCCGCTGGCTTCCTTCACACCCACGATGTTAGGGATCTCCGCCAGCCGCCCCAGCGTTGCGGGCTCGAGGTTCGCTCCGGTGCGGCCGGGCACGTTGTAGAGAACGACAGGCTTTTCGCCCACGGCCTCAGCGATTGCTTTGAAGTGCCGGTACTGGCCCTCCTGTGTCGGCTTGTTGTAGTAAGGAGAGGCGGTGAGAATCGCGTCAACACCAGTCCGCGCCGCAACTTCTTTGGCCTTTTCCACCGCATCGTGCGTGGAGTTCGACGTTGCGCCGGCCACAATAGGCACGCGTCCTGCCACAACGTCGATTGTGGTATCGATCACTCGCAGCCATTCGTCGTGGTTGAGCGTCGGCGTCTCGCCGGTGGTTCCGCAGGGGACGAGAAAATCTATGCCGGACTCCACCTGCCACGCGATGAGATTGCGCAGGGCAGCGTCGTCGATAGAACCATCCTGATGAAAGGGAGTGACGAGTGCGGTACCGCAGCCGCGGAGTTGCATGGTTATAAGATAGCGCGAATGGGGTTGCGTGGGAACGGGTGAGGGCTACAACTCCCGCCACAGCTCTTTGAAATCGTAGAAGCCCTTCTTGCCGGCAATCCACTCCGCCGAGCGTACTGCTCCATCGGCGAAGCCTTGGCGCGACTTGGCGTCGTGACACAGATAAATCCTGTCGGCGGGGGATTCGAGCACGACCTCGTGCATGCCTACGACCTCACCCTCGCGAAAGGAAATAATCTCCAGATCCGTGTCTTTGCCGCAGGCTTCGCGGATGACGCGCTGCATGGCGATGGCCGTTCCCGACGGCGCATCCTTCTTGTGAACATGGTGCCGCTCGAAGATCTGGCCGGAGTAGTCATGGCGCAAAGCTGCGGCGGCGGCGCGCGCGACATCCAGAAACAAATTTACTCCGATGGAGAAGTTGGCCGCGTAAACGAATCCTGTTCCGTTCTTGTCAACCAGCTTCCGGATTCGATCAAGGTCACCGTACCAGCCGGTGGTGCCGACGACCATGTTCTTGCCCGCACCAACACAGGCTTCAATATTGCCGAAGATGCAGGAAGGATTAGTGAAATCAATCACGACATCAATGTCGCGTACCTTCTCCCTGCTGAGAGCCGCGCCACCGGCATTCTCCGCCGCGCCCACGACGCGAACGTCATGCCCGCGGCGGCGTGCTACTTCGGCTACTAGCGACCCGGTCTTTCCGCGGCCGAGAATCAGAAGTTTCATGGCAGGTCCGGAGCTTTAAAGGCTCTTGACTCTCCGCGCACTAAGCGTACACTTCCGGGTCCAGGTCCGCAAAAAAAGTGCGGTGCAGACGCTGGATCACCTCGGGCACTTCGTCTTCCTCGATCACAAAAGTCAGATTGATCTCCGACGCGCCCTGCGAAATCATACGGATCTTTTTGTCTTTCAGTTCGCCGAACACCAGCGCGGCCACGCCCGGCTTATCCCGCAGGCTCTCGCCCACCAGACACACGATGGCCTTCCGCCCTTCATACTTCACATCCGCCAGCTTAGCCAGATCGGCGGCCAGAGCGGGAATGGCGTAATTTGAATCGACGGTCAACGACACACTCACTTCGGAAGTTGAGACCACGTCGACCGCGACCTTGTGCCGGTCGAAGGCCTCGAAGATCGCGCGCAGAAAGCCGTGTGCCAGCAGCATGCGAGGCGCAGCCACATCCACAATGGTGATGCGCTTCTTCACCGCGATTGCTTTGAAAACATTTTTTCCCTGCGGCGCGCGAGTTGTAATCTTCGTCCCTTCGCATGAGGGATTCTTCGAATTCAAAACATAGACTGGAATGTTTTTCTGAATTGCCGGCAGCACCGTTGCCGGATGCAGCACCTTGGCGCCGAAGTACGCCAGTTCAGCCGCTTCGTCGAAGCTAATTACTTTGATCCGCCGCGCATCCGGACAAATGCGCGGATCGGTGGTCAGGATTCCGTCAACGTCGGTCCAGATTTCGATGCGCTCGGCGCCGAGTCCCGCGCCCACGATGGCGGCCGAAAAATCAGAGCCGCCTCGTCCAATCGTGGTAGTCACGCCAGCACGATTTGCCCCGATGAATCCGCCCATCACTGGCACCTGGCCGGCATCCAGCAGTGGCTTCACTCTAGTTTGCAGCCGTGCGTTGGTTTCTTCCTGCTGCGGCACCGCTTCCATGTAGCTGCTGTCGGTGACCAGGACATCGCGCGAATCCACATGCACGCCCTTCAGCCCATGAGCCGAAAACGCAGCCGCCACAATCTTGCTGGAAAGCATCTCGCCGAATGCGGCGACATGATCAGTCGTGCGAGGGGTCAACTCGCCGACCGCGGAGATGCCACGCAGCAATTCATCCAAGCCCTCGAAGTCGCTTCCCAGTTCCGAGTGAAAGTCAGTAAACAACGCCGTCCCCAGCAATTCGCTGGCTATATTGTAGTGTCGCTCCTGAAGTGACCGGCAGAGCTTGAGCGCTGTCTTGCGTTCCCCAGCTCCCGCGGCACGAGCCATGGTCAGCAGTGTGTCGGTGACCTTTGCCATGGCACTCACCACTACCACCGGCCTCTGGGGCAGGCGACCCTTGACGATCGCGGCCACGCGCTCGATGGCACGCGCGTCTTCCACCGAAGTGCCGCCGAATTTCATTACGATCATCGGCGTGACTCGCTTGCGGGATTACGCACATGCGAATTATGCGGGTGCGAATTATGGAGGTCCGGCTCAGCTTTCATTCTATAAATTCGCGAGATAACCCTTGGCCTTGAGCAATTCCGCATTCAGTACTGCCGCTCCCGCGGCACCCCGGATGGTGTTATGCGAAAGCACCGTGAACTTCCAATCGAGCACTCCGCACGGGCGCAGCCGGCCCACCGCCGTGGTCATGCCCGCTCCCATGTCTACATCAAACCGCGGTTGCGGACGGTCGTTGGCTTCCAGATAGACCACCGGACGCTCCGGCGCGCTCGGCAATTTCAACTCCTGCGGCTCGGCGCGGTAATCGTTCCACGCGGCGATAATCTCCTCCGCGCTGGCTTTCTTTTTCAGCCGCACCGAAACCGATTCCGTGTGCCCATCCTCGACCGCGACCCGGTTGCACTGCGCGCTCATGGCGAATCCGGCGGGCAGGACTTTCGTTCCGTTCAGTTGTCCCAGCAGCTTCAGCGTCTCCTCTTCCATCTTTTCTTCTTCATTGCGGATGTAGGGAATTACATTGCCCAGGATATCGAGCGAAGCCACGCCTGGGTAACCAGCGCCGCTGACCGCTTGCATGGTCACGGCCATCACGCTTTCCAATCCGAAGCGTTTGTGCAAAGGCGCCAATGCCAGCACCAGTCCAATGGCCGAGCAGTTGGGATTGGTCACTACATAGCCGCCAGAGTTCTTCCGCCATGTCTGCGTGTCAATCAGTTTGATGTGCCCTGCGTTGACCTCGGGGATGACCAGCGGCACGTCGGACTGCATGCGCAACGCACTGGAATTGGAAACCACGGCACAGCCGGCCTCGGCGAAGCGCGGCTCCATTTCGGCGGCGATCGATGCATCAAGCGCGGCGAAAATAATCCTGGGCGCGCCCTCAGGCGCAGCGGGAGACACTTTCATCGCGGCCACATCGGCCGGAATCGGCGTTTTCAACCGCCAGCGTGCGGCGTCGGAGTAGGTCTTGCCTTCAGAACGGTCAGACGCGGCCAGCCACGCCACTTCGAACCACGGATGGCGCTCCAGCATCTGGATAAACCTCTGCCCAACTACGCCGGTAGCGCCCAGAATTCCGATAGGAAGTTTATTGCTCATCTTCATTGCTCATCATCATAAGAGGGTCTTTCGATTCTACAACAGCCCTTATTTACCGAAGGGTACCGGATCAGGGTCCGGCCATGCGCAAGAGACCTGCAAGTGCGGAAACTACAGTCACCTTCAATCATCCAGCGGAGCTCGGCGGTATTCCCCACTGAAGTGCCGAAGTCTCAGTGCCGATAGATGAAGCTGGAGGATCTCCATGCCCGAGCTGCGACAGAATTTCTTTACCAAGGAGTGGGTCATCATCGCCACCGAGCGGGCCAAGCGCCCAGAGGAGTTGGCTACACATCGACCTCCCCAAACCGTGCCATCCTTCGTGGAGACCTGCCCATTCTGTCCCGGGAACGAAGGCAAGACCCCGCCCGAAGTCATGCGCTTCCCTGCGAATACCAGCGAGCCTTGGGCAGTGCGAGTGATTCCGAATAAGTTCGCAGCGCTGGACAGCGCAACTCAACCCACCCGAAGCCTGCAGGACGTGTGGCGGCGCATCGAGGGCTTCGGCTTTCACGAAGTCATCATTGATAGCCCGGACCACTCCGCCTGCATGGCCCTCTTGCGGGATGAACAGGTGGCCCGTATTCTGCGCGTCTACAAGGATCGCTACACGTTGCTCAGCATGGACCGCCGCATTAACCACGTCACAATTTTCAAGAACCACGGTGCAGACGCTGGCGCCAGCCTCCAGCATCCGCATTCCCAGCTCATCGCCACACCCGTAATCCCAAGCCAGGTCAGGCATCGTCTCCACGAGGCTCTACGGCACTACGACGACGACGGGAAATGCATGTTTTGTCACATGGTGGAACGAGAAATTGAGGAGCAGACCCGCATCGTCCAAAAGAGCGAACATTTCGTGGTTATGGAGGTCTTCGCCTCGGCGACGCCTTTCGCGACTCATATCTTTCCGCTGCGCCATATGGCCAGCTTCGGCGATATCTCGGCATCGGAAATTACCGACCTGGCCCGCGTCTTACGGACTCTTCTGGCTAAGATCTATGTTGGGCTGGAGAACCCAGATCTTAACTTCACCATCCGCAGTGGACCTTCCGACTATGCCGGCGCCCGGCACTTCCACTGGTATGCAAGCGTGATTCCACGGCTGACGCGCGTTGCCGGCTTTGAACTGGGTTCGGGGATGTTCATCAATACCGTGCTGCCGGAAGCGGCTGCGGAATTCCTCCGCAATGTCAGTGCTGACAAAGCGGTGGCAGCGGTAGCCACAGGCTAAGCTTCAAGCCACAGTAAAGCCAGATGTTCGTTCGGGAGGGAAGCGCAGGAGAACTGAGAACTGAGAACTGAGAACTGTTCCGCCTACTTCGGCTGTCCAACCTGGCTGCCCATCACGTACTCATTAAGAGGGCCAAATTTTCTTTTCTCCGCATACAGGCGCCAGCGCCGGAACACAATCCGCAAACTCGCCATCACCGGGATAGACAGGAAGATACCGAGAATGCCGGCAACCTCGCCGCCGGCCATCACGCCAAAAATTGCGGCCAGAGGATGCAGTTCCATGCTGTGTCCCATGATGCGCGGCGAGGATACGTAGTCCTGAATGAGCCGCCAGATGCCAAGAAAGACGATCAGCCAGAGCCAGTGCGGGAAGCCCATCAACAAGGCCACGCCTACTATAATTAGTGCGGCGACCAGCGGTCCGACTACCGGGATGAACTCCAGCAGGCCGCCTACCGTCCCCAGCACCAGCGCATTCGGCACTCCCATCATAGCCAGAACCGCCGAATACATGACGAACGTCAACAGCGCCAACGTGAGTTGCGCTCGGATGAAATGTGCCAGCATCTGATTCAAGTCGCTGAGCACGCCTTGCAGCAGTTCGCGCTGGGGCCGCGATTGGACCGAGTCAAGCAGGACTTCGCTGAATGCGCGACCGTCTTTGAGAAAGAAAATCGACAAAAGCGGGACAACTACCAGCAGCCACGCCTGCTTCGCTACTTCCGCCACGCGCAGCCCGACGCTCTGTGCGAGTCTCTCAATTTCGTCGCCGTGGCCGGCGAGATAGGCCCTGAGCAAGTCGACTGCCTTGCTGTTCCAGCCGTGCTGCTGTCCGAGTTGTTCCGCAATCTGCCCGGAGCTTAGCTGCCCCATAGCCGGCAGCGATTGGCCTAGACGCGCTGCTTCGCGGCCTATCCGTGGCCCCATGGAAACGAAAAATAACACCACCAGGGCCAGGAGCAACGAATAAATGACCGCGATGGCGCGCCCGCGCCCGCGCAGAACTTTTTCCAGTTGCGATACCAGAGGGCTCATCAGGTAGGCAAAAAAAATTGCAAACAGGAAGGCCACCAGGGTCTGCCGGGCGACGTAAAGAAATCCCAGTCCCAGTGCAAACAACAGCACCGTGACCAAAACCCGCGCCGTTCGTGCATCGGCCACCGGCAAATCGGTCCCCCGTCAGTTCCGAATCAAATCCCGCGCAGTGACTGGATCGTCGCTAGTCCCGCACCACTTCGGTATTATCGTCCGCAATCAGCACCCGCATGAGCTTGAACTGATCTTTCTCGTCCACCCAAAGGGCCCAGGCAAACGCTTCGCCCTTCAGATTCAGGCGTAACAGGTCGCGCTCTGTTCCCCGGATTGTAACCTTCTCACGTCCCACCAGTTCCATGCGCACCCGTATGGACGTCCGGCCTTGCGGCACCAGCACACCGAACTCTCCAGGTTCCTTCTGGCAGCGGAACTCGCCGCTAACGCTTTGGCAGTTCGTCTTCAAATACCGCCAGGCCAGCACCTCGCGGTGAACAAAGAAATTGTTGTCCAGAATCGCCGACGTACTTGGCATGAGGAATGGCTGCTCGGCCGGTTTGGAAGACGGTGCGGTCGTAATCTTTTCGAGCAGGAAGTCATTGCTAGGTGTCACTACCAGCGAACCGCTGCCATCGCTCCATTCGTAGCGAATTAACTCCGCGGAGCCGGTCATTTGCAGTTCCGATCTTTGACCGGAGGAAGCGGAAGCGCTGGTTTCCTTCAATTGCGACTTAACGACGCTGACGCCATTATCCTGCTGCACGCTGAAAGTCTCGGTCACCACGCGCTGGCCTCTTACGAAAACTCCAAAGGAGCCGGAATCGACCATTTGGTTGGCCACCGGCTTAAGTTTGTCTTTCTTGTCGCCGGCATACAACACCGCTGCACACGCCAGAACTGCCACCGCTCCCCATCGCATCCGCGCCATCACAGTCACTGCTGTTCTCCTCGCGTTCCACGGCCGCGATCCAGCCCCAGAGATTGAACTATCTCGGCCGCGATACGCTCCAGGGTCTTCCCGTCAGTTTCCTGCCTGAACGATGCCTTCAAGTAATGCGGTCTTCGGGTCTCGTAAAGCTTCCTGAAACTTTCCAGACCGCTCAGCAACGGACGTTTGATTCCTTGCTGCTCGGCCTGCTGCCGGCAACGCCGCCACAGCTCCTCCACGCCAGCATCCAGGAACACCGTGGGGACGCCTCCGGCTTCAATCAGCCGCGCATTCTGCCTCTGCACAAAAGCACCCCCTCCGAGGGCTACGATTCTGTCAGCCCCAGCCCGCCACTCGCTCAACAATTCCTTCAGAGCGGCATGTTCCGCCCGGCGGAACCCTGATTCCCCGGACTCCCGAAAGATTTCAGGCACGCTCCGCTGTTCCCGCCGTTCAATGCGCTGGTCAAGATCCTCAAACGTCCAGCCCAGGTGTTCACCCAGCACGCGGCCCACACTGCTCTTGCCGGCGCCCATGAACCCGATCAAGATCACGGCCCGCGTCTTTTTCCGCAGGCTGCTCGTGGCAGCTTCGCGGGTAAGCACACCAGCGTTTTTGGCCGGTCTCTTAGGACGCCGTTTGCGCCGATCCGGTTTGCTCTTCGTTTTGGTTATTGTTTTTCGGAGCGTTTTCTGAGGTGAATTTTACCACTGAACGTCCGCAGGACTACCGTAGACGACATGGCTACCTTGCCCACGGTACCTGCGAAGGCACGTCCCTTGTCGACCGTAAACCAGGTGTGATTTTTCGGCTGCAACGGAATATCGTCGTGCACTTCTCCGCGCACGGAGCGGGCGCTCACGTCGGCGGAGGTCCATTCCGGGATGGTGGCTTCGATATCGCCGCTGTGGCTGGTCAGCCGGTATTCACCGCTGCTCCCGAAATCTCCCACATAATTGATTCTGCCGCTGGTCGAAACCACCTGCACCAGCGGGCCATTCACGCCCTTCAGGGTTACGTCTCCGCTCAACGAGTCGACCTCAACGTGCCCGTTCTGGATGTTGGCCAGATTCACCGACCCGTTCATGGTCTTCACATGGACGTGAGCGTTCGAGATGTCGCGAATATCCACTGCCGCACCCGCCCCTTCCAGGCTGACGTCGCCATGCAGTTTCTCGGCGCGCAGGGAGCCAGTGCTGGAATGCAGGCTGATGCTGGCATCGGCGGGAACCAGAACTTCATAATCCACCCGGCCGGATTCGGCGTCGGCGCCAGCCAGCAGGTGTGACTGAATATCCACGCGGTTGCCGTTCTGGCTGTTGTCGACCTCGACCTTGTCGGAGTGCAGAACAGCGTTCACCACCACCGTATTATTCAGCGACGGTTTCACTGAGATTGAGCCGTACGGATTCATCACCGATACGCCCGCTCTCGGCCCTACAGAAAAGTGATACTCTTTCCTGCTTTCGGCCAGCAACGTGCCCGCCACGATCACGCCAATCGCCACGAGTTTTGCCGCGCGCTTGCTCACCATAAACGACTCCCCCAAGCACTACGAAAAAAGTCCCCCCATTATGGCAGAGAACGATCCATCGCCATCTCAAAAAGCATGGATTTTTGCTGGTACGCATCCATGAGCGACCGCCGGGCATCCTCGTCATTCGGACTGTCATCCACCGCGCCCTGTGCGTCCCGAATCGATTCATTCACCCACCGCAGGTTCTCTTCATATTGCGGCTTCATGGCGGGAGCATTGGCCGCAACCTCTTGCATCAAGTCGGCGTCATCCAGGTCGGAAGCGCTCACAGCCGGCGTGACCACCGAGGCCTGCTTGGCCAACTGATTGGGTATTGATTCACGCCGCACGTAAATTCCCAGAGCCACCAACAACATCGCTGCCGCCGGCACCAGCCATCGGGCCGCCCCCCAGCGCGCGCGGAACGACGGCACGAGCGGCCAACCAGTCCGCGAGGAACGAATCAGGCCTTCCCGCCGCAAAGCAATTTCAATGGAATTCCAAACTCTGGGACTGGGTTCGTCCGCCGCTCGCAGTTCACCCGCCGCTGCAACGATCAGATCCAGTTCTCTCACCAGCGCTGAGCACGCCTGGCACCCTCTCAAGTGGGCGCGCTGTTCCACACTGCTGCCGTCTTCCACTTCCGCCAAGCTCTGTTGCAGCTCAACGCAATCCATAAACCTCTCCCCAAGTCCGCTGCGGCTCAAAACCGCAGCTCTTGCGCCCCTGCCCAGTTGATGTTGCTTTGATGACTAACGATGCCTAACCCGCTCGAGATTTTCCGGCCTTTTCGGCTCTATTCATCTTGAGCAGGTCGCGCAATTTCATGCGCGCCTTGTGCAACTGCGACTTGCTGTTACCGATCGAGCATCCCGCGATTTTCGCGATTTCATTATGCTCGTATCCTTCGATGTCGTGAAGCACAAATATCGTCCGGTACCCGGGAGGCAGGCTGTCCACCGCCCTCTGCAACTGTAACCGGTCAATCGAGCCGGCCAGGGCCAGATCATCCGCCCCGAAATCCTTCTTCGGAGAATCTTCGTCCGTACCCTGCGTAGTCTCTTCCAACGAAACCACAGGAAGACTTTTCTTCCTGAGGTGCATCAGCACCACGTTCACCGAAAGCCGGTGCAACCACGTCGAAAACGCCGACTCTCCGCGAAAGGTCGCGATCTTCCGGTAGAGCTGGAGAAACGCTTCCTGTGCCAGATCCTCGGCTTCCGCCGTGTTCGCCGTCATTCTTAGACACAGCGAATAGACCCGCCGCTTGTGCTTGTCATAGAGCGCTTGGAACGCTTCAGCGTCCCCTAGCTTGGCCCGCTCGATTGCTTCGGCTTCGCTAAGTTCGGTGCCCTGTTGCTGTCGTGGCTCGGTCAAGTCGCCTTTTCCGGCCGCACTCACTGGGATGCGGCATAAGTAGTTTGTGTTGTATCGTTTGCGTGGAGTTGCCGTGACTTCAGTACCCACCGCAGTTCCACAATATCAAAGTATTTCTACCAATCTGCGGACGAAGGGGGCCAACCCAATCCCTATACGGGGACGCCGACCGAAGCCCTTTGCCTTCGTGGTCTTGGATGTCCCCACTCGCCCTACACTTCAAACCCCAACCAAGCCCAACAGTCGCAACCTCCGAAAATCGGTAGCTTCTTGGTTTACCCCCGCGGTTCCGAGCCTGCCCTGAGCGAAGCCGAAGGGTGTCCCCCGTGGTAAAGGTTTTTTCTACGCCGCACTCTTGGCCGTAGTAATCGTTTCCAACCCATGCCCCTGCGGCCCCAACTCCCGCTGCCGCAGCAGGAACGAGAACACCACCCCCAGCAGCCCCAGGATCGAGAAAATCCACATTCCCAACCGATATCCCGCGGGATTGCTCGCATCGGCATGGCCAAAGTTGTTGGCCCATCCCACCAGCAAGTTCAGGCCGAACAGCCCGATATTCTGGATCATCGTCATGAGCCCATAAGCCGTTCCCAGCTTCGCCTGGTCAACGATGTAGGCGACCGAAGGCCACATCACCGCGGGAATCAACGAAAATGCAACACCCATCATCGCCATCGGGATGTATAGATTGATGTGCGTATAAGCCATCATCAGGTACACCGGAATCAGCAGCAACGACCCAAACATCATCAATAGCGCCCGTTTGCCCACTCGATCCACCCAGAGGCCAAACAGCGGCGTCGCGATCATGGCGAACAAAGTGAGCATGCTCGACAAGAACCCGCCAAATTCACGCGACGTGCCATGTGCCTCCATGAAAAACTTCACCGCGAAAGTCTGAAAAGGGAAGATGGCTGAGTAGAAAACGATGCACAGGGCAACGATGAGCCAGTAACTTACGCCAAACTTCCACAGATCGGCGAAGACCACTTTGTCTGTGGAGACCCCTCCCAGGCTGTAGTTCTTTTCGGCCCATTCTTCCATCAACCAGTAAACGATCGCGCCCACCAGACTAAGCGCCGCGAAGGCCAATGCAATCAGGAAAGGAGTCCGCCAGTTGGCATACGCCGAGCGCGCCCAGGTCGGCGAGTTAAGCGCGGCAAACGTGCCCAGGCGCGATGCCGTCAAGTTCAATCCAAAGGCGAAGCTCAGTTCTTTGCCTCTGAACCAGCGCGCTAGGGCGGTTGTCACAGCTACATTGAGGGACTCGGCGCCCATTCCGAAAATAAGGCGTCCTGCGGCCATGATCGAGAGATGACCTGTCGCCGCCGTGATGGCCGGACCAGCGAAAGAAAGGACGGCGAAGATCATCAGAGCCTTGCGCAACCCGATCCGGTCAATGATGAAACCGCCAATGACCACCGTGAAAATGTTAGGGAAGCTGTAGATGGCCTGTAGGAATCCGATATCCAAGTCCGTGAAGCCGAGCTGTTGCTTGAGCACGTCGGCCAGCGGACTAAGAGCGTCATACACGTAGTAGCTGCCAAACATCGCCAGGCTGACAAAGATCAGCACCAGCCACCGGTACAGCCGGCTGGGTTCAGGACGAACAAGCTCAGGACGCACAGTTTCCGTCATCCACGCTCACTATCTTCGAGCAGATTGAACCCCAGGAATTGCGAAGCAGGAAGATTAGCAGATCAAAGAGCAGTTCGCACCGGGAGAAATCCCCACAAGCGCTAATCTAAGGCAGGACTCATTTGGAGCGGACACTCATCCCGTGACGCAGTGGAAAATCGGCTAGCTCCGCATGAAACCTCCAACTTCCCAGAAGCCGACTTATGGACAATGTCGTTCGTCGAGACTTCGTTCCCGACGGGTACTCTGTAGCGCTCAGAAGCCTGCCTTTGTTTTCCGGTTCTGACAGCTGCGGTTCGCGTACCAAGACAATATTTGCGTCAGTCTCCAGGGTTTATATCCGTCCCGCACCACTGAGGTCTTCGCGCAAATCCAGTCAAATGATGCCGCTGCCGAACAATTGAACCCCTTAACGGGCACTACGTTTTGGCCGGACTAAATTCCGGGAGCAGGTCATTACTGGCGTTACGTTTCGATGATTGCCGATCATGAGTTTACGTGCATGAACCTCTTAGACGAGGTGTTTGAATGATCGCCGGTTATCCAGAAGCGGCATCACGATCTGAATAAACGGTAGTCCCAATGACTCGACTTGGGATAATTGCTGGATGAGGTTGCTCATCAATCCGCCCGGGTCAGACTCGACCACACGGCGCCAACATGTCATCGCCTCCTTTGAATTCCCTCGCTTCAGTAGGATCACACCGAGATTGAAGTAGCCGTAAGAAATATCTCCGTTAAGTTCCAACGCCCGTCTATAACAGAACTCTGCCTCAGTCTCCTTTCCTACACGATGGAACGTCACTCCTTTGTTGTACCAAGCAAGGGCGTTGCTCTCATCGGCCGACAGAACAGTATCGAATAGTCGGACTGCCACGTCGGTAGCGTCATACATATCGTCGTACGTCGCTCCAATAGCGAGAAGATATTTGTGTTCTTTGTGGGCCGCTGCGATGAAATATTCTAGAGCCTGCTCAAATTCAAATGTACGACTGTGTTCGAAACACATCGTCATGTACTTGTTTGCGGCATCCATATGAGTCGGATTTGCGTGCACGAACTGTCGTAGTCGCCCGATTGCCCCATCGACATCGCCGACTGCCTGGTCGAAATACGCCAGTTGAAGTATCGCCCCGAACTCTTCCGGTTCAATCTGGAGGGCCTTTTCGAAGCAGGCCCGCGCTTCAGGTAAGCGTTCACAGCGCATAAGCACGGCACCCTTGTTGCAGTATTGGACCGCGACACTTGGATCGAGGGCAATCGCACGTTCGTAGCAGCGCAACGCCTCATCCAACTTCCCTAACTGGCGAAGTGCATAACCCCGATTGTTCCAGTCTGAGCTATCGAGCCGGGTCTCGAGCTCCTCTGCTGTGTGTGTGGGCGGGAAGCTAACCTGTAGCCCGCAGTCGCGGCAGTATCTGGCAAGCCTCTCAGTGATCTCACCGAAGCGCGCAAACCTTGCACCCGCATCCTTTTGAAGGCATTTCAGTGCGACATCGCTCAACTCCTCTGGAACGTGCGGGTTCAGTTCAATGGGAGGCCGCGGCATTTCCCGTAAATGAGCTCTCACCAAGTCTTTGACAGAGTTCTGGCGAAATGGCCGTTGGCCTGTTAACAGCTCGTACAGTACGACCCCGAAGGCATACACGTCGGATGATGTTCCTACATTATGGAAATCCGTAAGCTGCTCTGGGGACATGTACGGAAGGGTACCCATAATTGCACCCTCCATCGTTTGGGCAACCTCATGCTTCGACGACTTCTCAACTGAAGAACTGTCCGCGAGGTTTTCAAGCATGCCATATGCCCGGGCAAGACCGAGATCGGAAATCTTCAGAGTCCCATCGCTTGTGAGCAGGATGTTCTCAGGTTTGATGTCCCGGTGAACGACCTGGCAAATTTCACTCAAGTATCGCATTCCCTCGCAAAACTGCAGAGAGAGGTTCATAGCCTGTTTGATGTCCAAGGGACCACTCTGCAGTCGCTGCCGCAAATTACCTCCGTCCATGTATTCCAGGTGCAGGAATGGCACTAATAATTCCACTTCGAACGTCAACGCCTTGACTATGTTCGGGTGGGGGGCCAAAGATATCCATACAAAGGCTTCGCGAGAAAACCGAGACAGGCTATCCGGGTGCAACGCCGTCTCTGAATGGACGGACTTAATCGCTAGCCGGAACTCTCTTTTAGCTGCCTTCGCTTCTACAACGTAGACCAAGCCCATACCGCCTTCAATGATGTCGATGACGGTGAAGTGTCTTTTGAAAACATCACCGACCCTGTACCGAGTCGTCATGTTTTGCTTACCTAGGCTACCGGTGAATCGGCTCTGGGCGGCACCGTCACGGCTTGGTCGGCTTTCGGCTCCCCTTCGTTCAACGCCTCTCGGGCAAGATCGCCGATTTCGCTACTGCTTAACAACTTGCCGAATCTCCATTCATGTATGCGCTCTTGCGAACGGGCAAAATCCTTGCGGAGGAGATGAAGCTGACCCCGTGCGATTCTAGCGAGATCCTGAAGTTCCTCAACGGTGCTGGGGCGATGCTTTGGAATCTGCACGATAGCGTCAACGCAATGGCCCACCAAGTTCAACGCTTGAACGAGTGCGGTCAGTTCTTGTTTGACAAGCTCTATGTTTGCCTGTTCGCGGGTTTTAGCGATCGTTTTTTGAACCAAAGTCACCACAGTGATCCCGAATGAGATTACGGACAACACTGCCAATACGGTCTGGACCATGTTCATAGTAGAGACTCCCGCTTGGCCTGAGCGGTATATTGTGCCAACGCGATAGATAGTATATCTCCGAATTAGCACACGCTGAGGGCATCGTGGCACGGTCTTTCACGATTTGACTCGCCCGGTTGGAAGCACTCCGCAACTGGTTCATGGGCAGCAAGCTCGGCACACTTTTAGAAATGCGGACGTTCAAGAGCGTTCTGACCTACCAACTGCCAAGGCTCCGGTCCTACGAGCAAATACCGTCCGTGTAGATGTAGTTCGTCGGCGATTTAGTAATGAGAAATGCATTTGTGTCCGCAGACCAAGCTAGTTCCTGATGGTGGCAGACCGGGGAACTATCCAGAAACGGGCTTCCGGGAAGTTGGCACGCCACCCCAAAACGCCTACTGATGAATCCCCATCTCAGGGCCTCACCGTGAACCAGTCAGAATCGGGGGGAAAAGGATAGTTGTCCTGATTTGCCAGATTAGGACACCTCCGGTCAAAGAATTTCCTTGACTTCAATCTCCGCAAGCGCTCTAATAGTCTTTAAGCAGTAGCTCTTTGACATCAGAATAGCAACCAGATAACTTCCCCGGAATCAAGATTTTCCGCGCAACTCCTCTGCCGCCAAGATCTTAGCGCCAGCTCCAGACAGATATCCCAAGGACGCTTACTGATTCTAAAGGCTTTAGCCAAAAGGCCACCCAAGTAAGTCCTTTAGATCCGATATTTTACGGGTAAACTTCCTGGAATCAATATTTTAGCCAGATCAGCGGGATATCATGACGCGTAACTAACTGATTCCAGATATTTTAACGCAAAGGTATCCTTTTTTTTATTTCCGCCGGAATCCCAGCCCGAAAGGGGCGTCATGTGAAAGCCCGGCACGGCAGTGCCGGGTGGGTGTGAAAAGGTGGAGCGAGTCCCGGAGGGACGGCACGATAAAAAGCTATAATGTTTATGCTATATATATCTTTTTGATATAGCTACCGCTGCGGCCTAGTACTTCACAATCGCCGCAAACGACTTCGGATCGAGCGACGCTCCCCCCACCAGCGCGCCATCAATCTCTTCTTGCGCCATCAGTACTGCGGCGTTGTCCGGCTTCACCGATCCTCCATAGAGGATGCGAAGCTGAGCCGCGAACTCCTCGCCAAACACTCCAGCCGCTTCCCGCCGGATCACGGCGTGCGCGTCGGCGGCAATCTCCGGAGTCGCTGTCTTGCCCGTGCCAATCGCCCACACCGGCTCATACGCCACCACCAGCTTTGCTGCCTTCTTGGCGGAAATGGCATGAAACGCACGAACACACTGGCGGCGAAGAACATCGTCGCAGAGTCCGGCCTCGCGCTCTTCGAGAACTTCCCCCACGCAGCAAATCGGCGTGAGACCGGCTTCCAGCGCGGTCTTTAGCCGCAGGTTCACCGTATCGTCCGTCTCGCCAAAATACTGCCGCCGCTCCGAGTGTCCAACGATTACATGGGTCACGCCCAGGCTCAGCAACATGGCCGCGGAAATCTCCCCGGTGTAAGCGCCATCGGCTTTCCAGTGCACGTTTTGAACGCCGATCGCCACGCTCGAACCCTGCGCGGCTTCAATCGCCGCAGCCGCGCTGGTGTAAGGCGGACACACCACGATCTCGTCGCGGCTGTGGCCCGCGACCAGCGGCAGGAAATCGCGGAAGAAGTCGCGAGTCTGGTCCGGGGTCTTGTTCATTTTCCAGTTGGCGGCGAGCAGCTTGGTTCTCATGGGGAAGCCTTTTCGATTTGAGGAGCAAAGTGGGCGTCTGAATGTTTCAATTGTTCGGCGGCTCGGGTATAGGCTTCCAAAGTGGCGATGTCATAGAGGATGAATCGAACCTTCTTCACATGATTCGCCGCTTCGAGAGCCTCGAGGGTGGAAGAGATCGCGACGGCTGCCGCGTCCGAAACTGGGTATCCGAAGACTCCCGTTGAAATGGCAGGAAATGACAAGGACGCGAGACCATGCCCGTCGGCGAGACGCACCGCTTCGCGGTGACAGCTCGCCAACTTTTCTGCTTCTCCGTATTGCCCGCCACGATAGAACGGGCCAACTGTGTGGATCACATGTTTCGCCGCCAGGTCTCCGCCGGTAGTGATGACAGCCTTCCCAGCGGCCAGGCTTCCAATCTTGCTCACGATTTGCCTGCATTCGGCGAGTATGGCGGGTCCGCCGGCTTCGTGAATTGCGCCATCCACTCCGCCCCCACCCAGAAGAGATGAGTTCGCCGCATTCACCACCGCGTCTGTCGTCTCGTTGGTGATATCGGCCGGACCCTGAAACTCGATGGCCTTGCCACCCTCCAGCACGATCCGAATTGTAAAATCTTGCACGCCCGTATCCAGACCGTTCACTTTTTGTCCGTCAGAGCCTCGACCCCCGGCAGTTTCTTTCCCTCCAGGAACTCCAGCGAAGCCCCGCCACCGGTTGAAATGTGTGTCATCTTGTCGGCAACTTCGGCGCCGTGAACTGCGGCGACTGTATCGCCGCCGCCTACAATCGAAATCGCGCCTACGTTTTCCGCCACCGCATGGGCGACTTTGAAAGTTCCACGCGAGAATCCCGGAACCTCAAACACCCCCATCGGGCCATTCCACACGATTGTCCGCGCTCGTGAAATCTCCTCCGAGAACAGCTCGATGGTCTTCGGCCCAATGTCGAGCGCCATGCGGTCGGGCGGAATGGGCTGGCCTTCGCCAATTTGCTGCACCACCGCGTTGGTTTCAGGCTTCAACGCTACGACGTGGTCAATGGGCAAAAGGAACTTCACATTCCGCTTCTTGGCTTCCTCCAGCAGTTGACGCGCCAGGTCCACCTTGTCGGCTTCGAGCAGCGACTTGCCGATTTCCTGTCCCTGTGCCTTCAGGAAGGTATAGGCCATGCCGCCGCCGATGATGAGCGAATCCACCTTGCCCATCAGATTGCGGATCACGCCGATCTTGTCGCTGACTTTCGCTCCACCCAGGATCGCCACAAACGGAGGCTCGGGATGCTCCAGCGCTTTGCCCAGATACTGCAACTCCTTCTGCATGAGCAGGCCAGCTGCCGATTTTTGCACGAACTTCGTAATGCCCACGGTGGATGCGTGGGCCCGATGTGCCGTGCCGAAGGCATCATTGACGTAGAACTCTGCCAGACTTCCCAATTGCCTGGCGAACTTTTCGTCGTTCGCTTCTTCCTCGGCATGAAAGCGCAGATTCTCCAGCAGCAGGGTCTGGCCCTTCTCCAGTTGCGTGGCCACTTCCTCCGCTTCCGGCCCGACGCACTCGGGGCAGAAACCCACGTTTTCGCCGCGCGCCAGTTCCTTGTCCAGCACCATCCGCAGCCGCTCGGCCACGGGCTTCAGGCTCATCTTCGGATTGGGTTTGCCCTGGGGCCGCCCCAAATGCGAGGCCAGAATCAGCCGCGCACCGTGCCGCAAGGCGTATTCGATGGACGGCAGGGTTTCGCGGATGCGCGTATCGTCCATCACGCGTCCATCTTCGAGCGGAACATTGAAGTCCACGCGCATCAAGATACGGTTGCCGTTGAGAGGGAGATCACGGATAGACAGCTTGGACATTGGCTGGTTCGTCCTTAATTGAGGCGGTAGAGAGTAGCGCCGGCAAGCCTGCCCTGAGCGAAGCCGAAAGGATGCCGGCGCTACAACACTCCGGCACTACACCTACAAGCCCTTATCGCCGATGTAATGAATCAGATCCCTCACGCGGCAGGAGTATCCCCATTCATTGTCATACCAGGAGATTACCTTGACGCAGTTCCCGGCCACCACCAAGGTCATGGGCGCGTCGACGATCGAAGAGCGCGAATCGCCCTTGAAATCCGACGAAACCAGTTCACCTTCTTCAACGCCCAGATAACCTTTCAGCGGCCCAGACTCAGACGCTTTCTTCAGCGCCGCATTCACTTCTTCCTTGGTCGTCTTCTTTTCCACCCAAGCCACGAGGTCCACGACCGAAACATTCGGCGTAGGCACTCGCATGGCGAAACCATCGAGCTTTCCCGCAAGATCAGGAATCACCAGCTTGAGAGCTTTTGCCGCACCGGTGGAGGTGGGAATCATGTTGATCGCCGCCGCCCGCGCCCGTCGCAGGTCTTTGTGCGGGAAGTCGAGGATCACCTGATCGTTGGTATAGGAGTGGATCGTGGTCATGGTCCCGCTGACAATCTTGAACACATCGTTGATCACTTTCGCGATTGGCGCCAGGCAGTTCGTGGTGCACGATGCGTTCGAAATAATGTGATGCTTGGCGCCATCGTACTTCTCATGATTCACGCCCAGCACGAGAGTGATGTCCTCATTCTTCGCAGGAGCTGAAATGATGACTTTCCTCACCGAGCCGCGCATGTGCTTCTTGGCATCGTTCGCATCGGTGAAGTGGCCGGTCGACTCGATCACCACCTGAGCGCCTACCGAGTCCCAGGGCAGAGCGCCCGGGTCTCTTTCTTTGAACACCTTGATGGTCTTGTTGTCGATTTGAATGCCGTCGGCGGTTGCGGTGATCTTGTGGGGCAGGTTGCCGAGGATGGAATCGTATTTCAGCAGGTGCGCCAGCGTCTTCGGATCGGTCAGATCGTTAACCGCCACAAATTCCAGGTTGGGGTCGTTGAGCGAGGTCCGCAGCACGTTGCGGCCGATCCGTCCGAAGCCGTTAATACCAACTTTGATTGCCATGCTTTCTCCGTTCTTCGTTCTTATGAATGCGACATCAGAAAATGTTCTGCGCCGATAGACAGACAGATGATGTTAGCAGGACAGGGAACGGACGTAAATGTTTGCTACCGGATTTGGAGGACTCCGTGTCCCGTCACGGAACCATGCGTTTCTGGTTCTTAACAAACGGGTTTACGGGAAGCTTATTTCCAGGAACGTATCTGCCTTGCTGAAAGGCGCCGATAAACGAGCCAACAAATATTTCCGGTGTACAGTCTGACGCGCATGGGCATGCTCTTCCGGCGGCAGAATGCGCGCGTGGGCAAAGAGTTTGTCGCCGGTCAGTTTCCCGCGCATCGTGCAGGGAGCCACTTCGACCAGGGGATTATTGCGAATGCGCTTCACCTTGCCCATCGTGCTGATCGTCATTACGTAAAGCTTGTCGCCGTCTTCTCCGAACCAGACTGGCGTGGCGACTTTCTCACCGTTCTTTCGAACCGTCGTCAGAGAGATGTAATTCTGGCCGCGAATCGTGGGTGGAATTGTGCCGGGCATGCTGTTATTGTAGCGGGTGGATTCGCCTTCGGAACAAACACTATCGCGTTTGGTTCACCGGACGCTTGTCCGATTGATCCCGCCCTCTCTTCTGTGTTAAAAGCCTTGCATGCGTAAATGGATGCGCGAGCGCTTGCAGCGCCGCAAAAAGACCCCCGTGGAACCTTCCGATCAGCCCGCTCCTCCTCCCTTGCAGCCCGCCTATTTCGATGCGGAGCAGCAGCCCAGCACAGCTCCCGCCACCGCGAACATCGAATCGGAAACTTCAGCGCCCCCCCCGCCGGAACCTCGACCAGTTCGCAGGGCGCGTTCGGCCCCTCAGGGACGACCATCCCCTGAACAACCTTCGCAAGAACAGCCGTCCGAAGCGCAACCCGCGAGCCCACAGCCCACGAGTTCCGGATCAACTGGTCGCGGCCGTCGTCGGCGTGGTGGGCGCGGACGAGGTGGGCGTGGCCGCGAGCAGGCGGTCGCTCAAGCTTTTGCCCCCGCCGCTGTGAAAGGATCCGTTCCCGTCATACCGGGAGAGCCAGCTGAGGAGGAATTCGCGGACGCTGGTGAAGCAGAGGCGCAGGCATTGGCTCCGCCACCTGCGGCCGTCGCGCCGAAGCTTCCAGTAGTTCCTGCAGTTGCTGCGCAACGTCCGCCCAAAGGCGTGGTGGTGCTGGCGATCGGGCTTCCGGGATCCGGAAAGAGCTCGTGGTTCAAACGCCACAACGTGGTGCCGCTGTCGAGCGACATGGTTCGTTCGTTGCTGTTTGACGATGTGCGCGAACAGCGTTTTCAGGATCTTGTATTCTCCAACCTGCGCTCCATGCTCAAAGCGAGGCTCATCGCCAAACGTCCCATGAATTATGTGGACGCCACGAACCTTACGCCGCAGGAGCGCCAGCACTGGATCAAGCTGGCCAAGGATTACCAGTACGAAGTGCACGCAGTCTTCTTCGACGTACCGCTCGATGTCTGCATCGAACGCCACCAGCGCCGCGACCGGGTGGTTCCTGAAGATGTCATGCGGCGCATGGCTGCCAAACTGAAAGCGCCCGCATTTGAAGAGGGCTTTGCGAAGATCACGGTCGTCCGCGTGAAGAAGAAAGACACGGCGGAGGGCTAGGCCGTTTGCAAGGGTCGGGGACGTGGATTCTCGCGGATTTCTATCCCTTCAGATGCGGCAGCATCTCCTTGAACGCCGGGGACGACGAGGAGCGCATCAGCTCGTAGATCATCATCTCGGTGGACGAAATCACGGCGCCAGCGGTGCGCATTCGTTCCAGGCCGATCTTCCAGTTCCATTCCGTTCGCGAGCTCACTGCATCCGAGGCGACGTGCACCAGGTAGCCCTCGCGCAGCGCCGCCAGCGCCGTTTGTGCCACGCAGATGTGGCTCTCCATGCCACATAGAAGAAGCGTATTGGGGTTGCCGGGCAGGCGCTTGAGCAGCGTGCAAAAAGCGTCACTGCCGAAACAGGAGAATCGATCCTTGTCGATGGCCTCGGTTTCCGGTAGCAGGGAAGCGATCTCCGGCACAGTCGGACCCAGCCCCTTCGCGTACTGCGTGCTCGCGATTGCAGGAATCTTGAGCACGCCCGCGGCGCGAATCAGCAGCTTCGAGTTGCTTACCAGTCGTTCCCTCTGGAAAATCGGCGGCAGAAGTTTTTCCTGAATATCCACCACGATTAGGGCGCACTGGTCCGCCTCCAGCGGGCGACGCGCAATTTCGGCGGAATCTGCAGAAGCATGTTCAAAGGCCGTAACCATAGATACTCCTCACACAGAGTTTAGCGCGAGACCGCCGTCCAAGCGATGAATCAGGGCTTTTTACCCGCGTCGCCGTGTGGATTCCCTTGGGAGGATTGACCGGCTCCGCGACTCGTTGGATAATGGAATCGTTGCCCCCTCGTTCAACGGCTAGGACACCTGCCTCTGGAGCAGGCTATCGGGGTTCGAATCCCTGGGGGGCAGCCAGACTGTATTACTTCTTGTCGAGAGCCACCGCCGGACGCACGGGCAGGACCGGAGTCCCGGCGCTCTCCAACCAGGCCGCGTACCACAGATTCAACAGCATCTGCGATCCGGCGGCGAGACGATGCGTGGTGAATTCAAACGCTTCCGGCGAGCCCTTCTCGCGAAAGCCGCCTGCCTTTTCCAGTGCATAGACTTTTTCCACCAAGCCGTTGGATTGCTTCAGGTAAGCTACGTAGCCCGCGAATGGATCCTCCACGCGCTCGGGAGCGTGCACGAATCCGGCAAAGTCTTTCGCGGCAATGTTAGCCGCTACATACGCAGTCTCGAACTGCGCATGGATTTCATGCTGCGTGGTATAGCCGTTCGGATTCGGCCCGACCCAGCCGTTGTACTGAATGGTTGTGTGCAGCGGCTGCGACCCGTCGGCGACGTAGTGGCCCATCCAGCCCGCATAAAAAATGATTGCCTGCTCCACCGCCGCGGTCGGCTGATGCGAAGCCTTCATTTGCCGGTATTCACGAAACGCGGCCTTCAGCCGTCCGTAAATTTCCATGACAATATAAGGCTGAAGTCCAACGTGTTCGGGAAGGTAGTCGTCAGGATGGTCTGTCATAGCGGCGCGCTTTTCGTAGAGCTTTTTGTAAAACTCGTAGCGCCCGCGAGGCAGCGGATCGAGCCAGGAGACTCGTTCGAGATTGATGAAGTGATCTGGCTCCTGTGCGTTCTTGAGCGCAAACTCTGAAGGATTGCGCCAGCGATCTGGCTCGGGTCCAAGGTAAGCAATCTCTACGACAGCCCGGCGAAGAAACCGCGGCATGTCTGCGGGAATCTTCTGGGCGGCAAGGCGGTTGATGTAAGTGTGGCCCTCATTGCCCCAGGCGAAGGCGGCCTCGGCCTGACAGAGGACGAGGGCGACCAGCAGGTAACTGATCAGCCCTCTTCTGTATCCCCACATTCGAGTTTCATCCAAGATCAATCCGCCTTCAGTTTCTATCGAGAGCCAGCACTTATCAAAAGGTTAAATGCAGCGCCATCTGGATGAAGCGCGGGCTGCCGATAGTGTGCGAGAGCACCCCCAAGCTCCCAATCGGAGGATTTGCGTACCCCAGGGATGAGCATGAAAAATCAGGCCCCGGAGGGTTGCAGAAGGCATTGAAAAATACTTGGTTATTTGGAATATCGAAGCTTGGGTGATTGAAGATATTGAAGGCGTTCACGTCGTATCTGAGTGCGAATCGTTCACTCAATGTGAAGTTCTTGAAGGCCCCAAAATCGAAACGGTTCTGGAAAGGGCCGCGGAATATGTTGCGTCCACCCGACGTATAGCCGTTCTCAAATATGTCGCATACGGGGACCCCGGAACTCGAATCACATGCGGGTACGCCGTTGGTTCCCGGTGCAAAGGCTGGCGGTGGACCGAACGCTTTGTAGTCAAGCACAGGATTCAACCCATTTATCCCGGTCGTACCTTGCAGGAGAGGCTTATTCGAAGTGGCGCCGAGGCCGCCCACCGGAACGATGGGATTGGTCGTTAGATCCTGGCCACCGCCCCAGTAAATGCCGCCAACGCCACCGCTGTAGTCAATCACGCTGTAGGGTTGGCCGCTTTGCAAGACAGTAACGCCATTAATTCCCCATCCGTTCACGGCGTGCTTCAGCCATCCGTGGGCGTTGGCAATGGTGGGAAGGTCGTAGTGGTAACTCAAGGTGAAAATGTGAGTTCGATCGAAGTCCGAACTTCCGTAGGACGAGCGCGGATTGTTGGGATCATTTCCGTTGTAGAAAAGCCCAAGGCCGCTTTGCTCGTCGAGCGTGTGAGAGTAGGTGTATGAGCCCGTTATCTGCAGCCCGTGGCTGAGGCGTTTGTTGAAGCTGAACTGCAGGGCGTTGTAGTTGGAGATGCCCACCGCGCGGTTGAAATCGGAATTTGGATCGTATCCGATATAAGGAGCGCGGAGAGCCGCATTGCCTGTGCCGAAGCCAACGACGAGAGCGTTTACATTCTCAGCGGCCAGCGTCAACGGGCCAGTAGCCAGGGTGGTGGGATCACACGCGCCTACCCCGTTCGGAGGAGCTGCACAATTCATATTGAAACCGTAAGTGTAGTTCTGCTGGAAAGGGCCTCCGGCGAGCAGTGGGCTCTGCGGCGTGGCGATTCGGGCTTGATTGAAGGGCAAGGGAATCGTTTCGTGGACGCCATGATTGCCCACGTAGCCCAGAGTCAAGACCAGGGTATTGCGCGGCTGCCATTGGAAGTCCAGAGTCCAGTTTTCCGAGTAGGGCAGCGTATTCCTGGGATCATAGCCGCCAAAATAGAGGGGACTGCAGCCGGACGTCAGGTTGTTATTGGTGCAGAACGGTGTTGTCTGGTTAATGAGATTGGCCGCATTTGGCACGAGGGACTGAATTGCGGACAAATTTGATGGTGGAGGCGGCGGGGGTGTGGTGCCGAAGGGAACACCGAAAGTTGCATTCGTGGGGGAGAAAAATGGGACTACAAAAGGTTCTTCTACAGTGACACCAAATGGGCCGCTGATTCCGCCGCCGGCCGGAGGAGAAAGCTCCGTGAAATACTCGCCGCGATCGTAATACATGCCGAAACCGGCGCGCACCACAAGATTCTTGACGAATGATGGGCTGTAGGCGAGCCCGATGCGGGGAGCAAAACCCCATTGTCGCCCGGTCATGGTGGAATTGCTCACGCCCTTCGTCCCGAACGTCTTGTTATTCCCGGCAATGACGAGCCCGATATTGGTGATGGTATCGCTGGCTACGTCATAGGAATAATTTTGGGGGTAAAAATTCGAAAGCAATCCGTTGGTCTCGTACAGAGGGCCGTCCCAATCCCAGCGCAGGCCAACATCGAGAGTCAAGTTCGATTTAAGCCGAAACTTGTCCTGTACGTATGCCCCTGCCTGCTTGGTGCGGTAATGGCGGCTCGTTCCCCCGGTCAGGACTTCAGAAGGGGGCTGTCCGCCGCAGGGAAAACTCGGGCTGCAAACCTGCCCTTGCAGGAAGCCGGGAAAGTCAGCGAAATTCACGGCGGCCAACTGCTCGTTCCGGTTGATTATGTTGAGCTGGGTATAGTCGAAATTGAAGCCCGTCGACAGGGCGTGGCGGCCATGAACCCACTGGAGACTGCTGGCCGCTTCAAAATTGTTTTGAAACATTCCCGTATTCGCGAAACTACTGGACGGACCTATGAACGTGCTATGGAAGAGGTTGTCCGCATTGTGGATATTGATCGAGGGGAACAAAGTTTTGCCTAACAGGCTCATGCCAATGCCGGAGGGTGTCAAGAACTGGCTCTGAGCGGAATTGGCGGTTTCGCGAATGAAGCCGATTCGCTGCTCCCAGGTGACGTTGGGCGTCACGGAAGTCGTATTGTCCAGGGAAAAAGCCTGGCTTCCCGCATGCATGGTTTGCGGGAAACCGAGAAGCTGGCTATTGGCGAAGGGAGTCGTGTTCGGATCCCGCTGGTAGTAGTATTTCGCCGCCAAGCGGTCGCGGGTGCTGAAAAAATAATCGACATTGCCGTTGGCCTGGTCCGCGCGAAAAACCGAGTTGCCACCTTGAATAGCGGCGTCCGCGCCCTGACCCTGCAGACTGACCAACTGAGCTCCAGTGGCCGCGTTCGGCATCCACAAGCTGCCACCTGGAGCTTTCATCTGCATGATGGCGAGCGCTTGGGGCGTAATCGTAGTCGGGTCAAAACAGGCGGGCTGACCACTCCCTCCACATGGCCCGATGAAATCGGTGTTCACTACAGCCGCAAGGCCAGCGGCGCTGCGGTCACTGGTCAGGTCGGGCGGGACCGCGACAAGGGATGTGGCTAGCAACTGATCGTTAGCACGCGTTCCCTGGTACGACGCGAAATAAAACAGTTTGTCCTTCTTGATAGCGCCGCCAATCAATCCTCCAAACACTTCGCGATGCATGGGCGGTCTGGGCAACTGGTTATGCCCATAGAACCATTGATTGGCATTCCACTTCGAGGTTTCGTAATAGTCGTATGCCCCGCCGTGCACCAAGTTTGTGCCCGACTTCGTAGTGACCTCAAGGTGGGCGCCGCTGTACGCACCTTGCGAGGCATCGTACATAGAGGAGTTTACGTGCATTTCTTGCACTGTTTCCGGAGGTGGACTCGGAAGGGCTTGGCCAATCGCGCCGTAAACGGAGGTGCTGGTTACAATCTCGCCGCTCGGATTGTTCCCATTGCCGTTTTCACCGATGTTCACCGCAACGCGTCCCGATGTCACCTGGCTCGTCGTTTTGCCGTTGAAGATATTGTTGCCGGAGACGCCGTTGATCGCAAAACTGTTGCTGGTGTCACGTTGCCCATTAGCCCAGATAGCTTGATTGCCGAGGCCCGCATTCGTTCCCGCGGTGTTGAGAAAGTCGGCGCTCACGCCGGGGCTAAGAATTGCAGCCTGCGTCAAGCTTCCAGTGCCGAGAGGTATCTCGGCGATCTGATTGTCGCTAAGGGTGTATCCCGTGGTTGTGTCCGTCTCGTTGAGCAGTGGAGTCGCTTCCACCGTCACCGTCGACGACACCGCGCCGGGTTTGAGCTTCGCATTCATCGTCGCGGTGCGATTGCCTTGCACGATGATTTGCGGATAGACAGCGGTCTGGAAGCCGTCTTTCGTCAACGTGACTGCGTAGGTGCCAATCGGTAAATCGGCGATGCTGAAAGAGCCGTCCGCCTTGCTCGTGGCTGTCACTTCCAGGTTGGTGGCCGTTGCGTGGACTTTGACGCTCACGTTTTGGACAACCGCGCCGCTGCTGTCAGTAACTGTTCCGTTGATGGCGCCCAGCGTTTGCTGAGCAAGCGCAAGTTGCGACAAGCCGGCAAAAGTCAGGACTACGATGAGCAGCGTGCTGCAAGCAAATGTCGAAACTGACAGGGCGGACAATCGACGACGAGTGGTCACGGGAGGACCCTCCTTGATGGGAAGACGCTCTTATAGCACCCGTCACCCTCCCGGTTCAAGGAAAGACAGACAATAAGTGTTGAAAATCCGGTTAATATTTTTTCAGATTTGCTCCAGAAAAGATATGACTGCCGGACAACTCGCAGCAATCACTTTAGCTTCCCACAAACCGCGCATAGAGACTGCGCGCGACCCCGGTGTCCGTTGTCCCCTTAATGATGGCGCGGCCGTCGGGAAACAGCGTCATCTCATAGGGCTCCCGCCAGAACTTCAACACAAATTCGTTGTGGCGCACCGTTCCATGTGACTCCAGCCGCCGCTGCATCTCGGCAAAGTCAATTGGCCGGGCACGTTCATGAATCTGCACCGAGTTCCGTCCGCACATCGTAATGTGCGGACGCCCCTCACCGGCCAGGTGCACGAAATCGCGCGATCCACAGGCCCGGCAGCCCAGTCGCGGATGGGCCGCTGAAATCTCTGCCGGCTCGTTCGTCCACACGTCGTACGACCATAACGTCTTGCGCAATTGCCCCACCGCGGGAGCGCCCACCAGCAGCTTCATCGCCTCCGTCGCCGCGATCGAAGCCACGACGTTCACCGCCGTATTCAATATCCCCGAGGTTTCGCAGGTCTCTACCATCCCGCTCGGTGTATCCGGAAAAACGCACGCCAGGCACGCCGTCTTACCCGGCACTACGTTCAACGTGACCCCGTAACTTCCCACCGCTGCCGCATAGATCCACGGCAGAGAATTCTTCACAGCATAGTCGTTCACTAAGTAGCGAGTCTCGAAATTATCCGTGCCATCAAGGATTACATCGATCCCCTCAAGTAATACATTAATATTTGCCGGAACCAGATCCTCAACGCGCGCCTCGACGACAATCTCCGAATTGAAAGCCGCAATCTTGCTCGCAGCAGCAACGGCCTTCGGCAACGACTCGGCCGCATCGCTTTCTTCGAACAACGACTGCCGTTGCAGATTGCTTGCTTCCACGTAATCGCGATCGATGATCCGCAGTGTTCCGACTCCGGCACGCGCCAGCAAGGACGCCAGCGCCGACCCGGTCGCTCCGCACCCCACGATCGCCACTCGCCCCGCAAGCAGCTGCCGCTGGCCCACGGGTCCAATTCCCCGAAACAGAATCTGCCGCGAGTATCGGTCCTCGAGATTCTTTTTCTGCACGCCCTGCCTCAAAGAGGTCACCAGTGTTCACCCGCAAAACCTTTATTATAGGTCTCTGGACTGCTTGAGCCCCTGGATGCAGACGAGACGGGCTTGCCGGGCTTCACCGAACGCCAGGCAACGAGCCTAAGGATACTATTTGCTGAGACCCTACGCGTCATTCGTCATCTTGATCATGGCTTGGCTCGGTCCGGTCGCCCCTGCCGGATCGCCGGCATACGCTTCTTCGCAAGAACCGCAAACGGCGCAACCCTCCTCAGGCCTCGCCTCGATGTCGGCGTACGCTGGACGTACCGTGCAATCCATCGAACTGCCCGCGCTGCCTGAAGGAGAGCGCCTGCTGCCTATGCTCCCGCAGAAAACGGGCCAGCCGCTCGACCGTGATCAGGTTCGTGAAAGCATTCGCGTGCTCTTCTCCACCGGACGCTTTGCCGACATCCAGGCCGAGGTTACTCCCTTCGGCCCAGATGTGCGGCTCGCTTTCAGGACTTCTCTCAACTTCTTCGTTGGCGCCATTGACGTCGAAGGCGCTCCCAGCCATCCCAACTTCAACCAGATCGTCAATGCCTCAAAGTTCCAGCTCGGCGAGCTGCACACTCTCGACAAACTCGATCACGCGCTGCAGAACATCCGCCAACTCATGCAGGAGAATGGCTACTATCGTGCTCGGGTCACCGCCGAAAGCACTTCGAACGCCGCCACCCAGCAGGTGAATATTCTCTTCCACGTCACCCCGGGTGAGCCTGCTCACGTCGGCGAAGTCAAAGTCACAGGCCACTCCTCCCTCTCCCAGGGACAGGTTCAGGATATCTCCCGGATGCACCCCGGTGATCGCGTTACCGCGGCCCGGGTCACCAACTCTCTGCAACGCTTGCGCAAGAAGTTTCAGAAGCAGCAGCGCGTTCTGGCTCAAGTTTCCATTGCCGAGCAGAAATATCACTCCGAAACCAACGCCGTAGACTATGCGTATCTGATCGAGCCCGGACCCGTCGTCATCGTCTATGCCCACGGTTATCACATCAGCCGCGGCCTCTTGAAAAAAGAGATCCCGATCTACGAGGAAAACGCCGTCGACGACGACCTGTTGAACGAGGGTAAACGAAATCTTCTCGACTATCTCCAGAGCCGCGGATACTTCGACGCGACAGTCGAGTTTCAGAAAGAAAACAGCCCCGAGAGCCTGCGCGTCATCTACCAGATCAGTCCCGGCCCGCTGCACAAGCTTGAACTCATCGACATCAGCGGAAACAAGTACTTTCCCAGGCAAATTCTTCGCACGCTCCTCCGGATTCAACCCGCCGGCAAGCTGTCTCACGGACGTTACAGCGGGGCCTTGCTCAGGAACGACGTCGCTGGTCTGCAGGCACTGTACGTCTCAAATGGATTCCGTCAGGCCAGGATTCAGACCAAGGTAGACGACAATTACCACGGCGCCGATCACCATCTCGCGGTTCACATCGAGATTGAGGAAGGCCCGCAGACTCTAAACGGCGCGGTTCAGGTGCTAGGCAACCAGAAGATTGAGGCTAAAGCGTTCTCCGAACTAAAGACAACCGAGGGCCAGCCCTACTCCGAACAGAATCTCGCCAACGACCGCGAGTCCATCCTCAGTTATTACTTCAATCACGGTTTTTCCAATGCCACCCTGGACATCACCACCAAGCCTTCTCCCGGCCAGCCCGAGCGCGAGGACGTCACCTACACCATTCACGAGGGGGAACAGTTCTTCGTCAATCAGGTAATGGTCGCCGGGCTCGATCACACGCGCGACTATGTCGTGCAGCGAGAGATTCAGGTGGTTGCCGGGCAGCCGCTCAGTCAACAGGACCTGCTGGCGACCCAGAGCAACCTCTATGACCTTGGTATTTTCAGCCAGGTCGACACCGCAGTGCAGAATCCCGAGGGCGCCGACCCTCGGAAAAACGTTCTCGTTCAAGTGCAGGAGGCCAAGCGCTACACCTTCACCTACGGCATTGGCCTGGAATTCGAAACCGGTCTTCCATCAGGTGCAAGTTCTCCCACAGGCTCGACAGGAGCCAGTCCGCGTGTCGGATTCGACGTCACTCGCCTGAATATGGGCGGCCGGAACCAGACCCTGATCTTCCAGTCCCACGTTGGCCGCCTTCAGCAGCGTGGCCTCATCAGTTACGAAATCCCCAAGCTCTTCAACAATGACCGCTTCAAACTCTTCTACACCGCCTTTTACGATAACAGTCTTGATGTGGCCACTTTCACGTCGCAACGACTGGAAGGCAAGATAGATTTGCGGCAACAAATTGGAAAACAACAAATCAACCATTCCACTTCCATGACGTACCGCTTTGACTTCCGCCGCGTAAAGGCCAGCAACATCGTTTCCAACTTTTCACCCGCCGCGTTTAGCTTGTTCTCGCTACCCGCTCGCGTTGGCGGCCCGGGCTTTACCTATATCCGCGATCAACGCGATAGTCCCCTGGAAAGCACAAAGGGCCAATACTTCACGCTGGATGCTTTTGTTGCATCCAGTTACTTCGGTTCCCAGGCGGACTACGGCCGCCTCCTTGGCCAGGACTCCACTTATTACGCATTTGGACGGACCAATCATAAGTTTGTCTTTGCGCGCTCCACAACCCTTGGGGTGGAGCAAGGCTATCGAGGCACTCGAGTCCTTCCGCCGGGAGCCTGTCAAATCATCCACTTGATCTCGACCTGCCCAAATGAAACCGTCATTCCGCTGCCCGAGGTGTTTTTTGCGGGCGGCGGCAACTCCCATCGCGGTTTTGGGTTGAATCAGGCGGGCCCACGGGATCCCGATTCCGGCTTTCCCGTTGGCGGTACGGCGATGTTTGTGAATAGTGAAGAACTGCGTTTTCCGTCAGTCAGCCTGCCCTATCTCGGGGGAGGTTTTGGCTTCGCGGTCTTTCACGATATGGGCAATGTGTTCACTGCGGGTCACGATATGCTCAAAGGCTTTTTGCGTTGGCACCAACCCGATCCGGCGCAATGCCTGCAACCCGGCGGGATTATCGTCGCAGCGTGCGAGACATACTTCAACAATGCAGGTTACGACTACACGTCTCACGCGGTTGGGCTGGGGTTGCGCTATAAGACACCTATCGGCCCTTTGCGCTTTGACTTCGGATACAATCTGAATCCAACCAGCTATTTTCAGGGAACTACGTTTTCGCCGAGTACGGGCCAGGCGCTGACCTTCGAGACCCAGCGCATGCGCCACTTCAATATCTTTTTCAGCATAGGGCAGCCATTTTGATGACAGCTGGAACCAGGCGAACGATTACGGTAGTTGCGCTTCTGGCGTCGACACTTTTTCTTGTGCTCGCGCACGCCTTCGGCGAAGTCGCTCCCGAGGTGATTGACCGCATCATCGCTACGGTCAACGGCCATATTATTTTGCAGTCCGACTGGGACGAAGCCTTGTGTTACGAGGCGCTGCTTACCAATCGCACCCTCGCCCAGATCACCGACGACGACCGCCGCGCCGTTCTCGATCGCCTCATCGACCAGGAACTTCTTCGCGAGCAGATGAAGTCCGCTGATTTCATCCATGTTACCGATGCCGAAATTTCTGCCCGCGCCGACGATGCCCGCAAACTGTATCCTCAGGCTGCATCCGCCGATGCGTGGCAGTCTCTTCTCGCTCAGTTTCACCTCACTGAAAAGGATCTCTTGGCTCACATCCGGCAGCAGATCGACACGATGCGCCTCGTTGATGTCCGCCTTCGTCCCGCCGTCGAGATCGATTCCAAGTCCGTCGAGGCCTACTACCGTGACCAGTTCGTTCCCAAGCTGAAGCAGACCGGAGCCTCCGCAGTTCCTTTCGCTGAAGTCTCGTCCAAGATTCGCGAGTTGCTCACCGAGCAGAGGGTCAGCGAGTTGCTCGTCTCCTGGTTGCAAACTTTGCGCTCCGAAGGGCAGGTGCGTATCCCCGGCGTCATGCCCCCTGCCAACGACCCCGGAGTCCGATCGCAGTGACCGAAGCTTCTACCAAGCCCATTCGCCGCCGCCGATGGAAATATCTGTTAATTGGTTTCGCGGCGATGTCTGTCACCGCCCTCGGCCTGCTCGTCTACGTCAACACAGAGTCTTTTCAGTCGCTCATCCGCCACCGCCTCGTCGCCGAAGTAGAGCGCGTCACCGGCGGCCATGTCGAAATCGGTAGCATCCACACCACTCCCTTTCGCTTGCAGGTTGACGTGCGCGACATCACCGTTCACGGCCGCGAGTCCGCCACCCAGGTTCCTCTCGCCCACGTGGACCGCATTGTCGCTCGGCTGAAGTTCAACTTTCTTCTTCGTTCCGAACTCGCTTTCAGCGAAATCGTCCTCGATCAGCCGATAGTTCACGTGGCTTTCTATCCCGACGGGACCACCAATTTTCCGCCGAGAAAACCCGCTGCCTTCAGCGGCCAGACTCCAGTCGAGCAACTCTTCGCGCTTTCCATCAACCATTTCGAACTGCGCCACGGTCAACTCCTGTGGGACGACCGGCACATTCCTCTTGACCTGGCTGCCCGTGATGCATCGCTCCATATGGACTACTCCTTCCTCCATGGCCGCTACGACGGCCACCTTCTGCTCGGATTGGTTGACACCAAACTTCTGGATTGCAAACCCTTCGCGTGGATGGGCAACGTTGAATTCAGCCTGCAGTCCAATTCCGCCGTGGTTCCGTCTATCAAATGGAACTCCGGCCACTCTCACTTCTCAGCCAGCGGCCAGATTACAGACCTACGGCGTCCTCATCTTCAGGCCCAGTACGATGCCCAACTCGATCTCGCAGAAGTTGCGTCCATCGCCCGCCGTCGCGATCTGAAAGGTGGCGTCCTTGAACTGAAGGGTCGCGGCGACTGGACGCTTGAGCAGTTCGCCAGCAACGGCCTGCTCACAGTACGCGATCTCGCCTGGCAGGACGATCAGATCTCGTTCTCAAAGGCTTCTCTCACGACCGGCTACTCTGTTACGGATCAGCAACTCAAGCTTTCTAAACTGCAAGGCAAGATTTTCGGCGGAAGCTTCACCGGCGATGCCGAATTGAATCAGTGGCTCGCGCCCGCGCAGCACCTGTCACCCAACGCTATAAAAATTCTGGATACCGCGGTGATCTCCGCCGCTCCACCTCCACCCTTGAAGAAGTCCCGTGAGAAGGCTGCGAAACCAAAGCCCCAGGCAATCCAGACTACAGTCATCCTTCTTCATTTGCGCGACCTTTCCGCCGAAGAGCTCGCCGCCGCGCTCAATACCCCCGCTCATTCGTTCCCTCGCTTCCATCCTGCCGCGTCTGCCTCCGGAACTGTTGAGACTCGCTGGAAGGGAACTCCTCGCGACGCAGAAGTTCAGTTCACCGTTGATCTCACTCCGCCCTCGCGCCTTGCCCCCGCTCAACTAGCGCTCAGCGCCCATGCCAACGGCGTCTACCACGTCGCCAGCAATTCTCTGGACCTGCCGCAGTTCACGCTGACCACGCCCACATCCCGCATCCAGGCTTCCGGCACACTGTCTGCCTCGTCCGCAGTCCGCCTCTCGATTAGCACGTCAAGTCTCGCGGATTGGCTCCCCTTCTTTGATGTCGTTCGCGGCCCCGCACTATTTCCCGTCACTCTAAACGGCAGGGCCACTTTCAATGGGAGCCTGAGCGGTTTATTCTCCGCTCCTCAACTCACAGGCAGCCTGCAAGTAGACGATTTCGACGTTGCCCTGCCCGCCACGGCGAAGACCGGTGAATTCCAGACACATTGGGATTCTCTTTCCACCCCAGTCCAGCTTTCCTTCAATGCCATCGCCCTTCGCGGCGCCACTCTCCGCCGGGGCGACACTTCGGCCGAGTTCGACGCTACCGCCACTCTCCAGCATGGCCATATCACCGGCGAGAGCGCCTTCACCCTCCGCGCCGACCTTCACAACACGGATCTAGCCGCCCTTCAGGCTCTCGCCGGATACAACTATCCCATCTTCGGTAAAGCCGATCTTTCTGTGCAGGCGACCGGCACGGTTTTCGATCCCCGCGGCGATGGACAACTCCACCTCACCAATGCCTCCGCTTACGGCGAAACCGTTCGGCAATTCGATTCCAACTTTCACTTCGCCCAAGGGGAGATTGCTTTCGATCACATGCAGCTCCTCCATGACGATTCGGCCATCACCGGAAGCGCCGCCTACAAGCCCTCTACTCGCGCCTTCCACCTCGACTTGACTGGCACCAATTTCGATCTGGCTCAAGTCCAGCGAATCCAGTCCCATCCTTTCTCAGTGGAGGGACGCGCGGACTTTACCCTCAAAGGCTCCGGCACTCCCGAAGCGCCTTCCATCAATGCGGACGTTCACATCCGCAGCCTCACGCTCGATCATGAACTTGCCGGCGAACTCGACCTGCAGGCGGTCACGCAGGGCAGCGAGCTTCATCTCACTGGCAATTCGCAATTCCAGCATGGGTCGTTGCTCCTCAGTGGCAATGTGCAGTTGCGCGACGGCTATCCAGCTGACGTCTCTTTTCAACTGGATCAATTCGATCTCGACGCTCTCTGGCGCTCCTTTCTCCATGGTCAGCTCACCGGACACTCTGCCGTCGCCGGTTCTGTGAACCTGCGTGGACCACTCCGCCAGCCCGAGCAGTGGATCATCGACGGCACTCTCACCTCGCTTGCCCTCGACGTGGATAACCTTAAAGTCCATAATCAGGATCCCATTCGCTTCTCCCTCGCCAATCGGTCGGTCAACATCCAGCAACTTCACGTTCTGGGAGAAGGCACTGACTTCACAGCGCATGGTTCCGTGCAACTCTCGGGCGACCGCGCACTTGATCTCACCGCAGATGGCCATGTCGACCTCAAGCTGCTCTCCAGCTTCGACCCTGATGTTACTTCGTCGGGTCTAGTCACCATGAACGTGACCCTCGGCGGAACGCTCGCCAATCCTCTACCTCAGGGTCACTTTCAAGTGAGCGGCGGTTCGCTTTCCTACGCCGGACTACCCAGCGGCTTGAGCGACCTCAACGGTTCTCTCCTGTTCACCCGCGATCGCATTCACATCGAGACGCTCTCCGCTCGCACCGGCGGAGGAACGCTCGACCTCAAGGGCGACGCCACCTACTTCAACCAGCAGCTCAACTTCAATCTCACCGCCACTGGCAAGGACGTTCGCCTGCGTTATCCTCCCGGCGTCAGCTCTACCGCCGACTCCGAATTGCATTGGATCGGTACCCGCACCGCTTCCACCGTTTCCGGCGACATCAGGATCAACAAGATGGCCGTAACCCCGGGCTTTGATTTCAGCGCGTATCTCGAGCGCAGCCGCCAGTTCGCCGCCGTGACCGCCGCCAACTCTCCCCTCAATAGCGTGAAGCTCGACATCCACGTCGTGACCGCTCCTGAACTCCAGATGCGCACTGCACTCGCGCGCCTATCCGGTGATGCCGATCTCCGCATCCGTGGCTCGGTGGGACGTCCCGCCGTGCTCGGCCGGGTCGATATTCTCGAAGGTCAAGCCACCTTCCACGGTACCCGCTTCACGCTCGAGCGCGGCGATATCACTTTCGCCAATCCCGTTGCCATCGAGCCGCAACTCAATCTTCAGGCCACCACTCACGTCCGCAACTATGACCTGAACATCACTCTCACGGGCACACCCAACCGCGGCCTCAACCTGAACTACCGTTCCGAACCACCGCTGCCGAAATCCGACATCATTGCCCTGCTCGCGCTCGGCCGCACCAACGAAGAGTCTGCTCAACTCCAGGAGCAGTCCGGGCAGAGCGTCTTTTCCGACCAAGCCAGCGCGCTCATCCTCAACCAGGCCCTGAATGACACCACCAGCAGCCGCTTCCAGCGCCTGTTCGGCGCCAGCAACATCAAAATCGATCCCCAGGGGCTCAGTACCGAGACCAATCCCACTGCCCGCGGACCGCAGGTCACCATCGAGCAGGAATTCGCCAACAACATATCCCTCACCTACTCCACTAATGTCTCGCAGAGTTCGCAACAGATTATTCAGGGGGAGTACTATTTCAATCGCAACGTTTCGGTCGTTGGCACCCGCGATCAGAACGGTGTCGTCAGCTTCGACCTGCGCGTCCGCCGTCGCAAAAAGTAGCCCAAACCGCAGCCCATGGCCGATACGACCACCGCCCGTCAGTTCATGGTCCAGTCCCAACTCCGCGCTCGCGGCATCTCTGACCAGCAAGTCCTGGACGCCATGCTTCACGTTCCCCGCGATCAATTTGTTCCCGAGAACTATGTGACCCAGGCCTACGAGGATCACCCTCTTCCCATTGGCGACGACCAAACCATCTCTCAGCCCTACGTCGTTGCTCTCATGCTCGAGTCCCTGCAACTATCCGCGAGCGACAAGGTTCTCGAAGTTGGCACCGGTTCCGGATATGTTACGGCTCTGCTGGCGGAACTTGCCGCGCAAGTATTCTCTATCGAGCGCCACCCGGCCCTCGCTGACGCGGCCCGCAAAGTTCTCACGGCGCTCGGCTACTCCAACATCCAGGTTTTCACGGGAGACGGTACGCATGGCCTTCCTACCGCCGCCCCCTTCGACGCCATTCTGGTCTCCGCCGCTGCCCCAAAAGTACCTCCAACGCTGCTCACCCAACTCCGCGAGAACGGTCGCATGATTATTCCGGTGGGCGCACTTGACTCTCAGCAACTCCAGTTCATTCGCATGGTCAATGGCCAACCCGTGATTTCTCTTCGCGAAGGTGTCCGCTTCGTTCCACTGGTTCCTAACCACGAGTGAAGGTTCCCTAAGTATTTAATGGAATCTATGCGGCGGCAGGCGCTGCCCTACGGAATCGAGAACTTGTCGCTGACCAGTTTGCAGCAGCGGTTGGTGAAGACGGGCGGACGACTGGTGAAACACGCCCGCTACTACTGGGTGATGCTGGCGGAAGGACATCTGACGAAATGGTCGTTCGGCAGTACGCTCAGCCGGCTTGCCGGGGCTGCAGGAACCGAGAAATCGATCCAGAGCCAACAGGGGACGGAAAGGTTTCTGACAAAACCGAATGGGGAGGCCGTAGCCAGCAGTTGGGGACTAACATTGCCACAGTCTGGAACCTAGCCCAAGCCTTGGGCCCAGCCAAAGAAAATAAACATGCGCCGGAATCACTCGATGGGTGTATATGGGTACGTGGTGTGGCGCGGTCGGGAGCTAAAAGGAAATTCCCGTTCAGGCCGAACCAAGACAGAGGAGGCTGACCTATGCGCATTGCGCGATGCTTGGCGCTACTCGTTTTGTTGTTTACGCTGTGCTGCACCCCATCGACTAAGACCAATCCCTACTACCCAGTGCTTACCCAGCATGTTGATGAAAAACGCAGTGGTGTTCAGTTAGAAACCGTTCTCAGTACTACGAATGTCAACGCTGGAACGTTTGGAAAAGTACTTACATGGACATTGCCGGTCAGCCAATATTCAACGCCTGGCTTAAAGGATCGTGTCTATGGACAACCGTTGTTTGTAAATAAGGGAGTGAACCACAACCTCGTCATTGTTGCGACAGATACAAACATGGTCTACGCGTTCGATGCCCAAGATGACGGCAAGAGTACGCCGGTGTGGGGCGCTCCGTTGGGTCCGCCGGAAAGTGCTATCGACAATTGGACAGATCCGCATTGCAATCGATCGCTGCCGGTCATTGGAGTACTCAGCACCCCAGTCATTGACCCTATTTACCAGCAGTTCTTGTATGTTGTTTCCAAGAACCGCAACACCAGTAACAAAGCCTCGCATGACGTGAGCTTTACGATTCACAAGATTGAGGTCGCCACTGGAATAGAAAAGGCAAGTCTGCCAATCGGCCAGAATGTGAACGGCTTCAACCCCTATTACCAGACGCAGCGGGCGGGGCTGGTATTCATTGCAACAGTTGGTCAACCTTCGGGTTTTGTATACGCTACCTTTGGAGCGCACTGCGATGGCGGAAGTTGGCACGGATGGATCTTCGGTTTCGACAGCGATTTGAAGACGCAGGTCGTCGCCCGCAATACGACTCCTGACGGCGTGGGAGGAGGCATATGGCAAGCCGGTCAGGCGCCTGCGGTGGCCCTTGCAACCAACACTAAAGAGAACACCATGTTTTATGTGTCCACGGGGAATGGCTCGGGGCAGCTTGTCAACAGCGTCTTGAAGTACCAATGGAGCGCTGGTGATGGAAGCCTGACCCCGGTTGACTCGTTTACCCCATACAACAATGCCGCGCTCAACCTGTGCGATGCCGACATTGCCAGTACCGGCCCGGTGCTACTCGACGGCGGGAACGGCTTGAAAGGGATGCTCGTCACAGGCGGGAAAGAAGGCATCTTATACGTCCTATCGACTGCAAACCTGCACAATGCAGCCGCCCCAGAGGGCACGCCAAGCGGGGATATCTGCCAACACAATAATGGCGGTGGTGGCTTAAATACGAGCTATTCGTGGAGCCCGAAAGACACGGTCGTTCAGGAGTTCCAGGCGGTTAGTAAGTTCAACGATCCAATGCTGGATCCGCCGGGGGGGCAGTGGGTATTTGGCCACATTCATGGCGCGCCGGTTTACACCACGCTTGCTGACGGTTCTCTGCGGCTTTATATGTGGCCTGAAATGGATTACCTAAAACAGTTCAAGTGGGTAAACGGAAAGTTTCAAACCAATCCGGAGAGCCAGAGCACGGGGCCCATGATTCCGGGTATGCCAGGGGGCATGCTTTCTATTTCCACTTCCTCGCCGAGCCAAACGGGTGGGGACGTAATCGTATGGGCGACCCATCCTAAAACCGACGCATGGGCACCACCTCCAGCGAATCCGAGCAATCAATCGATTCCAACGCCAATAGACGGAGTTCTGTACGCTTTCAATGCTTCAGACGTCTCCAAGAACCTCTGGAACAGCGACATGAAGCCTGGCGACAAACTCGGTGAGTTCTCGAAGTTTGCGCCACCCACAATTGCAAATGGACGTGTCTACGTCGCTACTTTTTCTGGTCAAGTGCAGGTCTACGGCCTGTGTGGAGCGCCCAGCATTTGCAAATGACGACGGCAGATTTTAACTTTTCCGCACGCTGGTATCAGCGTGTTCTACTCCGACAAGAGTAGCCTTCTCTTGCAGGTCCTCATTGCTATCGCATTTACCCGTCCGCGGGCGCGTTCGAGGGCGGCTGCGAGATCTTCTTAGGGTCTATAACACTACCGGACTTCGGGGAACCGTTGAACGAGCGCGGAGGAAGAACCTTCGTGCAGAGTCTGTGGAACGAGTCGTTGAGCGGAGTCTTGAGCGTATTGCAACACCGGACCCGGAGACATTCCGAGATATAGGGTCGCAGCCATGCATGCAGCTAGCGCTATACGCAGCGCGAACGGGACCTCCATCACCGGAACTTCCTTCCGCGACTCGCGCATGTACATCATCACGATGATGCGCAGGTAGTAATACGCCCCTACGCCGCTATTGAGCACGCCGATGATCGTGAGCCAGATCAAGTTTGCTTTCACGGCCGCGCTGAAAACGTAGAACTTGGCAAAAAAGCCGCCGGTCATCGGAATGCCGATCAGCGACAGCAGGAAGATAGTTAGCGTCGCTGCCAGCAGCGGGGAACTCCGGCCCAATCCTTCGTAGTCTTCAAGAGTCACGTAGCGTTCGCCCGCATTGGCGAAGTGGCTTACCACCGCGAATGCACCCAGATTCATGGCGGCATAGGCCGCGGTATAGAACATGGCGGCCGAAGTTCCCAGACCCGGCGCGGCTGCGAACGCCACTAACAGATAGCCGGCATGCGCAATCGAGGAGTAGGCCAGCAACCGTTTCACGTTGTTCTGGACCAACGCACCCACGTTGCCCAACGTCATGGAGAGCGCTGCCGATACCCAAATCAGCCAGAGCATCCCGGGCACATGAATGACGAACACGACACGCAACAGAACCGCGAAAGCCGCAGCCTTGGGCGCAGTCGACATGAAGCCCACAACCGGCGCGGGCGCTCCTTCATAGACGTCCGGAGTCCAAACATGGAACGGCGCGGCAGCCACCTTGAAACCCAGGCCCACAAACATGAACGCCACCGCCACATAGGCCAGCAACGGGATCGGACCAGCCTGCAACGCCTTGCTGATCTGATCGATGTTGGTTGAGCCCGTGGCGCCAAACATCAGCGCTACTCCATAAAGAAAAAATGCCGTGGCGAATGATCCCAACAGAAAATACTTCAAAGACGATTCTGCGCTCGCAGCCTCGTGCCGCCGGAATCCCGCCAGTACATAAGAAGAGATCGAAGAAATCTCCAGCGCGATGAAAATTAGAACCAGTTCAACCGCGGACGACATCAGCGCCACGCCGACCACGCCAAAGAGGATCAGAGCGTAGTATTCCCCCGCCCGGATTCGCTGCACCACCATGTATTCGTAAGAGCTCAGTATCACGACGGCGGCGATCGCAATCACCAGCACGTGAAAGAAAACGCTGAATCCATCCACTTGCACCATGTTCCAGAATGCCAGCCCCGGAGACTGCGCCATGAACCAGGTTGCCCCGAGTCCAGCCAGCGTTCCCAACAGCGCAATCGGCCCCAGAAGCTTCTGACTCGTCTCCTCGTCGAACAGGGGTTCGAGCGCCATCACGATCATGCCGAACGCTGAGAGAACAATCTCAGGCAGGATGCGGACGTAATCGGCACTCTGCGGCAGAACTTGCGAGAAGGCCGGAGCGAGAGTCGCCATCATTGTCTCGGACATCACTGTCCCACCACCCTGCTGACTACTTGCGAAAAGGGCAGCAGCGCGCCGTGAACCGCCGGATCAATCGCGCTCAGCCAAAGAATGGGAGCTACGCCCATCACCAGCGCCGCTGCGGCACATGGCCAGATCGCCAACTCTTCGAATCCGGAAAGATCGCTCAAGGAATTATTCACCGGATGCGTAACCTTCCCGTAGAAGACGCGCTGATACATCCAGAGAAGATAGACTGCGCTCCAGATGATGCCGGTGGCACCGAGTATTCCGTAAACTGCCCTGGCCTGGAAGGCGCCGCTCAACACCAGAAACTCACCAATGAAGCCGTTCAAAAGCGGCAGACCCGCAGAGGCCAGCACGATCACCAGATAAGAAGCGGCATAAACCGGCATGGGCGATGCCAATCCGCCGAACTCGCTGATCTCATAGGTATGACGCCGCTCGTGCAGAATCCCCGCCAACATGAACAGCGCGCCCGTCGAAATTCCGTGAGCCAGCATCACGAACATCGCACCATTCAGTCCGGCCTGCGTAAAGCTGAAGATACCGAGCACGACGAATCCAAGGTGGCTAACCGAGGAGTACGCGATCAATTTCTTCATATTCGGCTGCACCATGGCCACCAGTGCGCCGTAGACGATGCCGATCAAGGCCAGCGTCATGATCCACCAGGCGTTCTGCCGCGCCTGCTCGGGAAACAATCCCAGGTTGAAGCGCAGCATGCCGTACGTACCCATTTTCAACAAGACCCCAGCCAGCAGCACGGACCCTGCCGTCGGTGCCTCCACGTGCGCATCCGGCAGCCATGTGTGGAAAGGAAAGAGTGGAACCTTTACTGCAAATGCAAGTAAGAATCCGAGAAAAAGCCATTGCGCTGCCGCCGGGAACTTCGGCAACGCGCCACTGGTTATCTGCTCGCGAATGACCACAAAATCAAAGCTGCCGGTATGCGCGTAAAGCCACAGAATCGCCGCCAGCATGAACACCGATCCAATCATGGTGTACATGAAGAACTTCACCGCGGCATACACTTTGCGCTCGTGGCCGAAAATGCCGATCAGCAAGGCCATCGGTATCAATGTGGCTTCCCAGAAAAAGTAGAAGAGGAATAGGTCGAGAGAAGTAAAGACCCCGATCAGCGCCGTCTCCATAACGAGCAGCAGGATGAAGAATTCCTTCACCCGCTCATGAATCGACTTCCAGGAAATCAGCACGCACAAGGGCGTGAGAAACGTGGTGAGCACAACCAGCCAAAGCGAAATGCCGTCAACCCCCATGTGGTAGTGAATGTTAGGAGTGGAAACCCATTGCCGGTCGATAGGAAACTGAAAACCGGCTTGCCCGCGACGAAAATAAACCGGCAAATGCAATGACAGAACGAAGGTCAGAAGCGAGATAACCAGCGCAAAAATGCGAATGTCACGGTCACGCCGGGGAAGCAGTATCAGTAGCATCGCACCCGCCAGCGGCGCAAAGGTCACCAGCGTGAGAATGACGGAACTGAGATCGTCGGTCTTCATCGGGCTTCCGTCCACATCCAGATCATGAAGGCGATCACTACCGCCGAACCCGCCGCAATCCAGCCCGCATACGATCGAATATTGCCGGATTGCATGTGGCGAGCCTCGTCAGAAACATGCCGCGCCCCGTCGGCGGAGTCATTCACTGCCGCATCAATGATTTTGTGGTCCACGCCTTGCCACAGGATCCGGGTCGAACCATCGACCAGCGGCTTGACGAACAACGCAGCGTAAAGCTCGTCCACATAGTATTTGTGGACGACTGTTTGATAGAAGCTGCCAAGCGAGTCGGCAATCCTCTGGGGGAGTTCGGGACGCTTGTAGTAGAGCAGGTAAGCCAGCCACCATCCCGAGAACGCAACAGCAACCGACACACCCATTAGAAGCAATTCGGTACTGTGACTTGCAGCCTCGGCAGCCTCTCCCGAGCCAAAGACCGGTGCCAAAAAATGCTCAAAACGGTTTCCGATCCCTATCAATCCGCCTATCAGCGAGAGCGTGGCCAGGATCATGAGTGGCACAAGCATAACCACTGGGCTCTCCTGAGGCTCGCCGTGTCCATGGGAGCCACGCCCATGGGCGTCAACTTCTGCTCCGCGATAGTCGCCAAAGAACGTCATGTACAACAAGCGGAACATATAGAAAGATGTAATGAACGCCGTGACCACGCCGATTGCCCAATAGACCGGGCTATCCTGATAGGCCTTCCAAAGAATTTCGTCCTTGCTCCAGAAACCGGCAAGCGGCGGGATTCCGGCGATTGCCAACGTGGCGATGCCCATCGTGAGGAATGTCCACGGGATGTACGATTTCAGTCCACCCATCTTGCGCATATCCTGCTCGCCGCCGACGGCATGGATCACCGAGCCCGCCCCCAGGAACAGCAGGCCTTTGAAAAAAGCGTGCGTCATCAGGTGGAAAATGCCGGCCGAGAAGGCACCCACGCCGCACGCCATGAACATATAGCCCAGCTGGGAAACGGTTGAATAAGCGAGTACTTTCTTAATGTCAGTCTGCGCGATGCCGATTGTTGCCGCGAAGAACGCGGTCAGCGTGCCGATGACGGCCACAACCATCAGCGCTGTCGGCGCGCGTTCAAAAATCACATGCGAGCGAGCCACCATGTAAACGCCCGCCGTGACCATGGTCGCAGCGTGGATCAAGGCCGAAACCGGCGTCGGACCTTCCATCGCGTCGGGCAGCCAGACATACAGCGGAATCTGCGCCGACTTCCCGCAGGCACCCACCATCAGTAGAATGCCGATTGCTGTTAGCACCCCCGTGCTGACGGTTTCCGGACTCATAGGGGCAACGCTCTGAAACACCTGATCAAAATTCAGTGACCCAAAATGCTTGATCAGCAGGAACAGCGCGATCATGAATCCAAAATCACCGATGCGGTTGACGATGAATGCTTTCTTGCCCGCCGATGCTGCCGAGTCCTTCGTGAACCAGAACCCGATCAGCAGGTAGGACGCCAGTCCCACGCCCTCCCAGCCAATGAACATCAGCAGATAATTGTTGGCCAGCACCAGCGTCAGCATGAAAAACATGAATAAATTCAGATAGCTGAAGAAGCGGTAGTAGCTGGGATCGTCCCACATATAGCCGACGGAGTAGGTGTGGATAAGAAATCCCACTCCAGTCACTACGAGCAGCATCACCAACGAAAGTTGATCAAGGTAAAGCGCGAAGTCGACCGTGAAAGTTCCCGAGCGAATCCAGTGGGCAACGAACTCAGGCGGATGCGGAAATGAAACTCGCGCGGCCACGAGCAGCGCCCAGGCGAAGGCGGCGCCGGAGAAGAACAATCCCACCGTGCTCACCGCGCGGCGCGAAGACTTCTTCCCAAGAAGGCCGTTGATCGCCGCCCCTGCCAGCGGCAGAACCGGGATCAGCCAGAGATTGAGGTAGGCTGTCATAGTTTGAGCAGGTTCACCTGATCCACATTCAAAGTTTCGCGCGTCCGATAGACGGCGATGATGATCGCCAGTCCCACAGCCGCTTCCGCCGCCGCCACCACCATCACAAAGAAAACGAAAACCTGTCCTGACAACGCGTGCCAATGCGCGGCGAACGCCACAAACGAAAGATTCACGCCGTTCAACATCAATTCAATCGACATGAAGATAGTGATGATGTTGCGCTTGATCAGAAATCCAACCACACCGCAGGCAAACAGAAATCCGCTCAGCAGGAGGTAGTAGGAGAGAGGCACCATCAGTCCACCTTCCCCGCCGCAGCTTCCGGCTTGCTGGCCAGCACCACGGCGCCCATGATGGCGATCAGGATCAATACGGAAGTAACTTCGAAAGGCAGCAGGAAATCGTGAAATAGAAGCTGGGCAATATCTTTCGGAGAGCCCGGCAATGCGCCGATCGCCACGGACTCAGTCCCAGAGTGCCGCAGCACCACCCAGGCCATGAGCACGCTGGCACTCAGCATTCCCGGCACGCCCAACAGCAGAGCTATGCGGCTCCCCTCTGTGCCCTCTTCTTCGCCTGCATTCAGCAGCATGATGACGAAGACGAACAGGACCATAATGGCGCCTGCATAGACGATAACCTGCACGGCCGCGACGAACTCCGCTCCGAGCAGCAGGTATTCGCCGGCCAGAGCAGCCATCACCGCGATCAGCGACAGCGCGCTGTTGATCGGGTGCCGCTGCGCCAGCAGGTTGACCGCCCCGCCCACGCAAACTGCGCCGAAAGCCAGAAATAGGACTAGATGGAAACTCATGAATCGGTTCTCAGTTCAGTTCTCAGTTCTCAGTTCTCAGAAAAGCCGCTCTTCAGTCGGCGTCTTGAGCCGTTACTGAGAACTGAGAACCGGGAACTGAGAACTTGCTTATCCCCACCAGACGACTGCAATCGCCGTTGCCACCAGATTCGCAATCGCCAGGGGCAGCAGAAACTTCCAGCCAAAGGACATCAATTGGTCGTAACGGAAGCGCGGCAACGTCCCGCGCACCCAGATATAAAGAAAGAGAAATCCAAAAATCTTAATCCCGAACCACAGCAGCGGCAGCAGGGACTGCAACAGCGGCGGTCCAAACAACGGCCCGTGCCATCCCCCAAAAAACAACAGCGTAGCCAGGCACGCCACCGTGATCATGTTGGCGTACTCGGCCATGAAGAACATGGCAAACTTCATGGCGCTGTACTCGGTGTGGTATCCCGCGACCAGTTCGGTTTCCGCTTCCGGCAAGTCAAAGGGAATGCGGTTTGTCTCCGCATAAGCAGCCATCAGATAAACGAAGAAGCCGATGATCTGCCCGTGGAAAATGTTCCACCGGGGGATGAATCCCAGAAACGTACCTCCCTGCGCATCGACGATATCCCTCAGGCTGAAGCTTCCAGACTGGATCAGAACTCCCACCAGCGAAAGTCCCAGCGCAATCTCGTAGCTGACCATCTGTGCGCTAGCTCGAAGTCCGCCGAGCAACGAGTACTTGTTGTTCGACGACCATCCCGCAAGCGCGACACCGTATACCCCAAGTGACGTCACGCCAAGAATCAGCAGCAGCCCAATGTTCACGTCGGTGATTTGCAGAGGAATGCTGTACCCAAAAAGCGTGATCGAGTTGCCGAACGGAATCACCGAAATCGAAGTTAGAGCGAAGATCACAGCCATCATCGGCGCTGCCAAAAAAAGCGGCTTGTAAACGTGCGGCGGCGTGAGATCTTCTTTAAACAGGAACTTGATGCCGTCGGCCGCGGGCTGCAGCAACCCAAACGGGCCGACCCGCGTGGGTCCCCAGCGATTCTGCATGTGCCCCACGACTTTTCGCTCCAGCCACACCGTGTACGCGACCGCGGTGAGCAACACAAACAGAATGACCGCCGACTTGATCACCGACACAAGGATGAAAATCCCAATTGGCAATGCCTTTGCTTCCTCTCCAAGAACTCAATCAGTCTGCGGCAACCTCGGCGGGCTTGACTTCGTGACTCTCGACCACCGATTTCAAGGTGCGCGAATAACGTCCCAGGGTTCCAGAACTAAACAGATCATCATTTGCTGGTGAAATGGATTCGGGCTTGTGTGCCGTCCCAGGCCCAGCATTGGCGAGCGACGTATGTTGGCTGTTGCCCGCCAGCAAATTCATGCGGGAGACGTCATAGCCTGGAACCAGCCGCTGGATTTCATCCAGAATTGCCGTGGGATCGAACGGGCTCAACTTCGGCTCGAGTCCGTGAGCCTCAAGCCACACCGCGTGACGGTCGGCCTCACCCGACTGCGCTCCGCGAGATTGTCCCATGTCGGCACGCGTGCCGCCGCCGAAAGGCACAAGTTTACGGACGTCAAAGCCCATGGCGTCCGCAATGCGCACGATCATCTCGAAATCAGATTTCGTGCCCGTGACCTCGCCGGCCTTCTTCACCAACTGCAAGTCGCCGCAAGTGTTTGTGAAAGTCCCGGATTTTTCGTAAGCGTTCGCTGCCGGCAGCACAACGTCCGCCATGACTGCCGTCTCCGTCAGGAACATGTCCTGCACAACGACGAAACTGTTCGAGAACGAGAACGGATCGATATTCAGCCGGCCAACAGGATTCGAGCCGACAATGTACAGGGCTTTCAGTTTGCCCGCTTTTCCAGCCTCGACCATGCTCAACAAATCGAGGCCGGCAGCCTTTGGCACATCCCCCCATTCCCGATGGAACTCGCTGCTACCTGCGATTGGGTAGTATCCAGGAAGCAAGTCAGGATATAAGCCCATGTCCGCCGCTCCGCGGGAATTGGCGTAGTCTGCCAGACACACGAACTTTGCTCCGGAGATTCCAGAACCAAACTTCACCAAAGTGGCAAGATCGCCGCCGCGGATCTCTGATCCAAAAATCACGATAAGATTCTGCTCACCTCGCAGTTTGTCACGCAGAGCGATCCAGGCGTCCTTGTTTGTGGACGAACTGACAAGCGCATCGACCGCAGTGTTGCTACCAGCCAGAAAGGCCGCAACTTGCCCTTCCGCTCCGGCAGTAATTTGAGCAAAGTTCGTAGCCTGCCGCCGCAGTTTGATCGGCTTGGAGTTGATCACGTAAAGCCGCGCCCGATGCAGGCGCACGTTGTTGCGAATCTGCCACGCCAGCAGCGGATGCTGCTCGGTAGGATCATTGCCAATCAGTAGAATTGCAGGAGCGGTGAAGACTTCCTCCATGCTGGCCGTTGCGTCGGCCCTGCCGCGAACCGCTGTCGCTACGGCAGGGAAGTCCGCGGTCCGATGGTGGTCGAGGTTGTTCGTCTTCAATACCACGCGGGCGAACTTGGAAAGAAGATAGGCCTCCTCATTTGTGTTACGAGTCGATCCGATCACTCCGATCGCCGGACCGCCATCATGGTCGCGAAACTCCGCAAACTTCTTTCCGACCAACTCAAATGCTTCCTCCCACGTGGCCGGAGTCAGCTTGCCATCTTTGCGGATCAGCGGCCGCGTCAACCGTTCTTCATGGTTCGCAAAGTCAAACGCATAGCGGCCCTTAATGCAAAGGAAGTCTCCGTTGGTGCCACTCTTGTCGCGATTGTCGCCGCGGACGATTTCCATCCCAGTGTCTGCGCGGCGCACGCCCAGCGTGCTTTTGCATCCGTCCCCGCAGTGGGTGCAAATTGTGCCCACGTGCTTCATCTCCCACGGACGCGTCTTGTACCGATACGCGCCAGAAGTGAGCGCGCCCACCGGACAGATGTCGATGCACATGCCGCACTCTTCGCACTCCAGGTGATCCTCTTTATTAGGCGCGATGATCGAACTCACGCCGCGGTTCTGCACCCCCAACGCCCATACGTCCATGCCCTCGCCGCATACGCGTACACAGCGGTAACAGAGAATGCAGCGCGGCCGGTCGAAGAACACCACTGGCGACCACTGCTGTTCGTCCTTGTGATTCTTTGCCTCCATGAACTTCGATTCGGCGGCGCCGTAGGAGAATGTCATGTCCTGCAGTTCGCACTCACCGCCCGCGTCGCACACCGGACAATCCAGCGGATGATTTCCCAGCAGCAACTCCAGCATCGACTTCCGCGCCTGCTTGATCTCGTCACTGTCGGAAGTAACGATCATGCCCTCGCTGATCACCGTCGTACACGCCGTCTGCAGCTTGGGCATCTTTTCGATCTTCACCAGGCACATGCGGCAAGCGCCCTGCAAAGAGAGGTTGGGGTAATAGCAGAACGAAGGCACTTCGATGCCCACGGTCTTGCAGGCCTCAATCAGCAGCGTCCCCGCGGGGGCCGTAACCTTCTTGCCATCAACTGTAAGTGTTACGTCAGCCATGGGAAATTAGTGCGCGAATGCGGGTATCTGTTCGTCCACGCCAGCATTTTCGTAAGGACACGGTCGCCCCTCCAGATGATCTTCAAACTCCTTGCGGAATTTCTTCACAAACGCAATGGTCGGCATCGCCGCCGCATCGCCCAGCGGACAAAAGGTCCGTCCCAGCATGTTCTCGGATAAATACTGCATGTTGTCGATGTCTTTCTTCACGCCGCCGCCGGAGTGGAAGCGCATCAAAGTCTTCTTCAACCAATCCGTGCCTTCACGGCAGGGAATGCACCACCCACAACTCTCATGCTGATAAAACTTCATCGTGCGCAAAGCAAACTTCACGATGCACTGTTGGTCGTCGATCACGATCACGCCGCCAGAGCCCAGCATCGATCCAGCTTTTCCTACCGAATCGAAATCCATGTTGATGTCGATCTCATCAGCGGTAAGGCACGGCGTGGACGACCCGCCAGGCACCACCGCTTTCAGCTCGCGCCCGTTCGGAATTCCGCCACCGACCTCATAAATCATCTTCTTCAGGCTGTAGCCCATGGGCAGTTCATAAACACCAGGCTTCGCCACGTTGCCGCTCAGGCAGAACAGCCGCGTTCCGCCATTCTTCGGCGGGCCAAGCTTGGCGTACCATTCCGCGCCGCCCAGCATAATGTGCGGCACGCTGGCCAGCGTCTCTGCATTATTAATGACCGTCGGACCGCCCCATAGCCCGACTACAGCAGGGAACGGAGGGCGGATCCGCGGAATGCCACGCTTGCCCTCAAGCGATTCCATCAGCGCCGATTCCTCGCCCACTTCATAAGCGCCCGCGCCGCCGTGCCAGTAAATATCAAAGTCCCGCCCACTGCCGAAAATATTCTTGCCGAGAAAGCCCTTGCCATAGGCATCTCGAATCGCCTTCTGCATGATGATCGACAGATAGCGGTATTCCCCGCGAATGTAGATGTATCCGCTTTGCGCGCCCACAGCCAGCCCGCCGATCATCACTCCTTCGATCACCGCGTGCGGATCGTGCTCGAAAATCAAACGGTCTTTGCACGTCCCCGGCTCGCTCTCGTCGCCATTACACAGCACATACTTCGGCTTGGCCGATTGCTTGGGCACGAACGACCACTTCATCCCGGTCGAGAAGCCGGCTCCGCCGCGCCCGCGCAGTCCGGAGTTCTTGATCTCATTAATGATGGCGTCCGCTTCCATCCCAAGCGCCCTTTGTACAGCCTTGTAGCCGTCCAGTTCGAGATAGCGGTCGATGTTCGTCGCGCCCAGCCCAAAGCGCCGAGTGACGACCTTTACCTCGTCGGGATGTGAAACCAGAGATGCCATTGAGTGATTTTGCGATTGAGTCATTGTGCGATTGAAAAGGCGTTCGCTTCCACAGCCGCTAGTTCCGTTTGCTTTTCAATCGCCCGATCACCCGATCACACAATCGCTAAATTTTCTTGTACTCGTCTAAAATCGCATCCATCTTGTCAACCGTCAGGTTCTCATGAAAGTCATAATTAACCTGTGCCGCTGGAGCCCAACTGCACGCGCCGATGCACTCCACTTCTTCCAAGGTAAACAAACCGTCGGGTGTGGTTCCTTTGTGGCCGATGCCCAGCCTCCTGGCGCAATGCTGCAAGATTTCCTCGCCCCCACGCACCAGGCAACTGATGTTCGTGCAAACCTGCACGTTAAACTTGCCGCGCGGTTTGGTCGTCAGCATCGAGTAATAGCTGATCACGTTGCGCACTTCGAGTTCGGTGAGATCAAGCCGCCCGGCAAGCTCCGCGATAACCTCATCCGACAAAAATCCAACCTCATCCTGCGCGTAAAGAAGCGTAGGCACCAGCGCCGACCGCTTCGTTGGATAGTGCGGCACCATTTCCGCAAACCGCGCCTCGAATTCTTCGGAAAGTCTCACCGGTCAATTTCCCCGAGCACGATGTCGATGGACCCGATTGCTGCCACCACATCGGCGATGAGGCCGCCTTCGCACATCTTCGGTAGCGTCTGTAAGTTCGCCAGGCAAGCCGCTCGCATATGCACGCGATACGGTTTAGCGGTGCCGTCGCTGACGATGTAATATCCCATCTCGCCACGTGGCGACTCCACTGCCTGATAGACTTCACCCGCCGGTACCGCAAAGCCCTCGGTAATAATCTTGAAGTGATAGATGAGCGCTTCCATCTGCGTCTTCATCTTCTCGCGATCCGGCAGCACGATCCCGGGCGCGTCCGCCTTGATCGGGCCCTCAGGCATCCCGTCCAGAGCCTGTTTCACGATCTCGTTTGACTCGCGCAGCTCCCGCACGCGGCACATATACCGCGCAAACACATCGCCCTCCTGCGCCACCGGAACCTTAAACTTGAAATTCTCGTACCCCGAGTAGGGCATGTCGCGGCGCAAATCAATGTCCACACCACTCCCGCGCAGGGTCGGCCCGCTCGCTCCTAAACCAATTGCATCCTCGGCCGTCATGCGAGCAACGCCCTTGGTCCGCATCATCCAGATCGGATTTCCCGTCAGCAGGTTCTCGTATTCATCCACCTTCTCTGGGAAGCGCCCGGCGAATTCCCGCACCCGCTCGAAGAATCCCAGCGGTGGCTCCAGCGCCAGCCCTCCCACGCGAAAGTAGGAAGTCATCATGCGCTGTCCGCTGATCATCTCGAAAAGCTTGAGGATTTCTTCGCGTTCGCGAAAGCAATAGAGGAAGACCGTCATCGCTCCGATATCGAGCGCGTGCGTACCCAGCCAAACCAGATGCGAATTGATGCGTGTCAATTCATTCATCAGCACCCGCATCCACTGCGCCTTCGGCGGGATCTCCAGCCCCAACAGCTTTTCCACGGCCAAGACGTAGCACAGGTTGTTGGTCATGGGGCAGAGGTAATCGATGCGGTCGGTGAGCGGCACCACCTGCTGATAAAACTTGGCTTCGCAAGTCTTCTCGATTCCCGTGTGCAGGAAGCCAATGTCCGGCATGATCCGCACCACGGTCTCGCCATCGATCTCCAGCAGCACCCGCAGCACGCCGTGTGTCGACGGATGCTGCGGCCCCATGTTCAGGATCATGGTGCGATCCTGGCCGGGCTCAAGAACTGGAGTGGGCGCAAGGTGGGCCATAACGAAGTCTAGCGGTAGCCCTCCACTGGATAATCTTTACGCAGGGGATGACCTTCCCAGTCCTCGGGCATCAGCAGGCGCCGCATATAAGGATGCCCGGTGAAGCGAATGCCGAACAGGTCAAAGACTTCGCGCTCAAAGTAGTTGGCGCCGGGCCACAGCGAAGTCAGCGACTCAACCGCCGGACTGGCGCTGTCCAGCCGTACTTTCAACCGCACCCGCTCTTTTTTAGAAATCGAAAGCAGATGGTAAACCACTTCAAATCGCGGCTCAGCCGGATACCAGTCGACACAAGTCACATCGGAAAGGAAGTTGAACGCGCACTCGGCATCATCGCGCAGAATGGCGCAGGCTTCGTGGAGGCAGGCGCGATCAACGTAAATCGTCATCTCCTCGCGGTCGAACTTCACGTCCGTAACAGCCGCCGCATTCCACGCCAGCAGCCGCGCCACCGCCGGATGACCCCTCAGTTGCTCAAGATCAGTGATCGCAGGGGACAATGCCACTAGCGTTCTCCTCGCCGCACATCGCCTCGGACGGCGGATCGCACCCCGGACGGCCCCCAGTCCAGAACGCCCTTCTTCCAGACATAGAAGAACCCGACCAGAACGATGCCGATGTAGACGAACATCTCCCACAAACCGAAGTGTTTAAGATCGCGCAGAATTACCGCCCAGGGATAGAGAAACACAGCCTCTACGTCGAACAGGATGAACAGCATAGCCACCAGGTAGAACTTCACCGAGAAGCGTCCGCGAGCGTCGCCGATCGGCGCCATTCCCGATTCATAAGGCGACATCTTCGCCCGCGTCGGTTTACGCTCCCCGATCAGCCAGGAAAGCGAGATAATGGCGGTCGCAATCCCGCCCGCCAACAAAATATGGATCAGAAAGGGCAGGTAGCGAGCGAAGTAATTGTCGGGCATAGGACAGGCTATATATAATTCGCGCCAAGCACTGTTAAACATTCTAGATTAGGGGCAGGTGCGGAGGGTGTCAAGGGAAGGAATAACGATTTTGCAGTTTTGCCATCGGGCAATTTGGCAATTGAAATTCAAACCCTGATATCTGCGCAAAAGTTGTAAGCTCAGGGTGTGCTTCCGGCGTTAATTGCCCGATTACAAATCACTAGATTACAAATCTCTTATGATTTTCGGCGTCAACACCGACGTAAAACACGGCGACACCATCTACCACGTGCAGAGTGAAGCACGTGAGGGCGAGAAACTGCTTCAGACCCAAGTCTTCGTGCGTGGCAGGTGCGTGGGCAAACGGGCGATCTCTTATGCCAACTCGGCTGCTGAAGCCGGATTCGGCGATCCCCAAAAAGAGCAGCAACTCCGCGATCAGCATCGCCTCGTGTTGGAATCGATTAAAGAAGGGAAGTTGGAAGACGTTCTCGACAAATCGGAAACCGAAACTCTCGCCGCCATCAAACAACTCGACGTGCAATGGGAAAACGCCGCCTCGGTTCATGCCAACCGCAATCTCACGATGCAACTCCGCGTCACCGAAGCCGGCGCGGCAGTTCCCAGCGCCCGCCTCACGTTCCGGTTCGCCCGTCCCGACGCCGCACCTTTCTACACCCAGGCGGTCACCGACTCCGCAGGCACCGCCCAAATCTCGGTCGAAGTCGAGGAATCCGCTTTGCCAGACTCTTCCGTGATGGTGCAAGCCAACCATGAAGGCCGCACCGTCACCCGCAAGTTCGCCCTGCGGAGGACCGAATAGAGAGCCGTCGGTTATTGGAATCTGAACGACAATGAGAGTGCATATCAACGGAGAAGAACGCGCCTTCGCAGACCCGGCGCCACCAGCGAAGTTTACGCTGGCATCCTTGCTCGAAACTCTTGAGATGAAGTCCGACCGCGTCGCTGTCGAACTCAACCGCGACATCGTCCCCCGCGACCGTTGGCCCGAAACACTGCTGAAGGACGGCGATCGCCTCGAGATCGTCCACTTCGTCGGCGGCGGCTCCTCTCGCTGACGTCCCGGACGTAAGTCGCGCCAGCGGACTCCCCGCATTCTTCTAGTTACCCCTCCCCACACGATTGTTGATTGACACCTGCCAACTCCCGCCTAAAATGTTTCAAACATTGCACTCGCAGATTGTTTGAAACATAATCGGGGACGAATGCCAGATCGCTTTTCATCGCAAGAGGTAATCGCTCTGACCGGAGTGACCGCCCGCCAGCTCCAGTGGTGGGATGAGGGGGGTGTGGTCAAGCCGGAGCGTCAGGGCCACCGACGCCTCTACTCGATGCAGAACGTCATGGCCATGGCAGTGATCTGCGAGCTCCGCCGCAAGGGTTTCTCGTTGCAGGGCGTCAGAAAAGTGATGCGCTTCCTCGATCGCGAATTCGGCAAAGGCCTGGCGGAAATCGTCGGCCGCAATTCTGACGTTCACCTGCTTACCGATGGCACGCATCTCTACTTGGAAACATCGGCCCGGCAGATCGTAGACATCCTGAAGAATTCGAGTCAGCCCATTCTAGGAATCTGCCTCAGCGACGCGGTGCGGCAGGTGCGGGCTGACGTCATCGCCAGGAAAGCCAGTACTTCCGTAATAGCGTCGGCGGAGCGTCGGCGTGCTAGAAAAGTCTCTTAGGCACAACGGTGAGGATCCACAGGAGGAACTTATGGTCGCTGAACTGGATGTACTGAGTGAGTGGATTCCCGAACAGATGCAGCCCGGAACCGTCTTTGTTCTCGAAAACGCCGGCCAGGTCGGCGAGAAGGAAGATCCGTACTGGGCCGTGCTGGCTTGTCCCTCTTGCGGAATGCTTGGGCTAATCACGCGTAGGCAGATCAACGGCTTGGTTCCTGTCATCTGTGGCTCGGAGCATTGCTCTGCGCAATTCTTCATTCGTGAGGCCGAAGTCGTCGTGCGCAAACCTTTCTAGAAACAGGGCCGCGTTGCGGCCTTTAGCTTTTGCCTGCCTGTACTCCGCTTAACTCCACTGGAACTTGATCGATGATTTCGATTCCGAAACCTTCGAGGGCTGCCACTTTCTTGGGACGGTTGGTCAGCAGCCTGATACGGCGGAGGTTCAGGTCGGAGAGGATCTGGGCGCCGATGCCGATCTCGCGCTGCGTCTGGCGTTCGTTATCTAGCAGCGACGGCAGCTTGCGGCCGCGGTGGAAGCTGAGCGCGCTGCGCTCGCCTGCCTTCTCTATTGAGAATCCCTTGGACGTCTGATGCAGATAGATCAGCGCGCCGCGCCCTTCCTGCGCAATGCGCCGCAGCGAGCCTTCTAGCGTGGCGTGGCACTCGCAGCCGGTCGCTCCGAAGACGTCGCCCATCAGGCAGTGGGCGTGCATGCGGACCAGCACTGGTTCATCGCTTGCTTCCACATCCCCGCGGATCAGGGCCACGTGTGACTCTCCGCCATCGATCTCACTCTCGTAGGCGATGAGGCGGAACTCGCCGAAGCGGGTGTCGACCAGCGCCTCGCCGACGCGATGCACGTAGCGCTCATGCGCCATGCGGTAACGGATCAACTCCGCGACCGTCAGCATCTTCATGTCGTGCTGCTGGCAGAACTCGATCAGGTCGGGGACGCGGGCCATGGTGCCATCGTCCTTCATGATTTCGCAAATGATGCCGGCGGGAATCAGTCCCGCCAGCCGCGCCAGATCGACCGACGCCTCAGTCTGACCCGCGCGCACCAGCACTCCGCCCTTGCGCGCGCGAAGAGGGAAGACGTGTCCGGGACGCGCCAGGTCAGAGGCTTGAGTCGCGGGATCGATGGCCACCTGAATCGTGCGGGCGCGATCATACGCGGAGATGCCGGTGGTCACGCCCTCGCGCGCGTCAATCGACTCAGTGAATGCGGTGCCGTATTGCGAAGTGTTCTCGGCGCTCATGGGGCCGATGCGTAGATGGTCGAGCCGCTCTTCGGTCATAGTGAGGCAGACCAGGCCGCGTCCATACTTGGCCATGAAGTTGATGGCTTCGGGCGTGACCTTCTCGGCGGCAAGCGTGATGTCGCCTTCGTTCTCGCGGTCCTCGTCGTCAACGACGACGATCATGCGGCCGGCGCGGATCTCCTCGATGGCGGTGGGAACGTCGATGAAGGGCTGGTGGCTCATGGTGTTGGTGAAGAAGCGGGACACGTCCCCGCCCCGGTCGGCTAGCCGGGCAATGGTTTCCGCCGATACTGGCTTTCGCCTCTTAACACTCATTCAGCGTCGCAACTCTTGATGCAGCTCTTCCCAAGGTACAGTCACGGCTTTGCCGGCTTTCAAGTCTTGCATGCGACGCGCTACCTCTTCGTCCCAGGCTGCTTGAACGGATTCGTCCGTGTGGTCGAGACTATCGAGCAGAGTGTTGGCCAATGCTGCGCGCTCGTCAACCGTGAGGGCGAGTGCCCGTTTCAGAAGATCGGAAACCTCTGGACTCATAGCCCTATTTTACCTCGCGTCTCCTCGACGACGATTGTAGCAAATGCCGTTTATGAGTTGGTTAATAAGTACCGAGTACCGCGTACCAGTAACGAGCACGGTAGCTTCGATCTGCATACGGAGGGCGAATCCGGATCAGAAAAATTTGCGGATCGAATCTGCTTAAATCTCTGGAATCAATGACTTACGAGCGTTCGATCTGCGCTGATCCGGCTAAAATCTTGATTACAAGGAACTTGCCCGTAAAATATTGTGGGTAAAGGAGTTAGAGGAGGCTGGTAACGGTAAATCCTTTAGAATCAGTGGGTCAATTTCTGTCGGGACTGAAATTGACTGTAAATTATTGAGCACCTGAGGTTTACAGGCAAAATCTTGACTCGGAAGGAGTTAGCCGGACGATATTCAGTTTTCAATGAACTGTTACTGCAAGGAATAGTATCGTCCGATTAGTGGAGTCGAGTCAAGGGAAATCGAAGCGCTCGCCGTGGAAAAGTTCCGAGTCCGAAGTCGCGAGGGATTTCGATTGGACATTCTGCATTGTCGACCTACAATAGTTTTATGGAAATTTCTTTGGCGCCCGAGATCGAACAGCGACTTACGAAAATTGCGTCCGAAGCTGGTAAGGCGGCTGACCAGGTTGTGCAGGAGTTGGTTGCGGATTATCTAAATCACGACGAATGGTTCCGGCAGGAAGTGCAAAAGGGGCTGGCGTCGTTGGATAGCGGCAAATTTGTGTCGCATGAGGAAGTTGGCCGCAAGATCGAGCGCATTCTCAGGCCTTGATGACGGTTCGCTGGTCTCCCGAAGCCGCGGCCGATTTCGCGGCGATTGTCGAGTATATCCGCAAGCAGAATCCCTCAGCGGCGGATCGTGTAGCCAATAAAATCTACGACGGTGTTGCGTCGCTCGCGTCGTTCCCAAGGCAAGGACGTGTCGGCAGGACAAAGGGTACCCGCGAGTTAGTGTTTTCGCCTCTTCCCTATGTTGTTGTGTACCGAGTGGGGGAGGAAGCGTTGGAAGTTGCGAGGGTGCTGCATGGATCGCAGAAGTGGCCGTAGTTTCTTCGCGCCAAGGTCGTGATCATTCCCAGGTCTCGCAAAGGCGGTGTCAAGTCCCACGACATGCTTTACAGTTTGTCCCGGGACATCCTTTACGCTTTTTGCTTATGTTTCGGAGTTGGGAAGCCAGCGCGCGACCGCGGTCGCGCGCTGGCTTCCCAACTCCAGTTCACG